>WNFV01004523.1_pt1 | contig 17208 bp, 6 predicted proteins | sample 5400101 | NCBI WGS metagenome assembly WNFV01 (sample SAMN13153361, study PRJNA577476) | soil metagenome | isolation source: 115 cm soil or saprolite under grassland replicate 1 | place: USA:California | collected 2016-06-15
GCGAGCGAACCCGCTCGACCTGCTCGGGCATAGCGGCTCGGGGTCGTCCTCCGCGTGACATCGGTCATGACAGTGCCTCGAAACTCAAGAAAAAGCGAGGCCAATTTCGCGGTCCGGCGCGGAAGGCGGGCAGGGGTGGGTGGGGAGCCTGCCTCCAAAAAATCGTGCGGAGTTTGCGTGGGTGGCCTCGTCGAGACCGAACACCTCAGCGAGCCAAGAGGAGAGCCGCCGCTGGCTGATATCCGCCCGGCGATTTGCTTGACAACTGGTTACCAGGGTGTAGCGTCGGGAGTGGTCATCTGACATAGGGCTCCGTTCGTCGGCCCGGGCGCCCCTCGAGAGGAGGAGGCGCCATGCGCCGTTCGATCCGCACCTCCGCCGAGCCGGGCGAGTCCCTGTCCCGACGAGTCGCGCCGCTTGCCGCCCCAGGGAGCAGCGCTTCTTCTCACCGCCTTCATCGTCTTCTTCTTGCGCGTGCCGCTCGCCGCGGAGACGAGCGCGGAAGCGACGCTACCGCCACCCCCGAGTGAGCTCGTCCAGTACCGGACGGTGAGCTCACGCACCTTCGATAACCACGACGGCACCTATACGACCGCCGCCTACTCCGGCCCGATCCACTACCGCGACGAGCAGGGGCGCTTCCAGCCGATCTCCTCGGCGCTCGTCGCCTCGCCCGAGCCGGGCTACGCCTACGAGAACGAGGCCAACCGCTTCCGAGCGCTCTTCCGGCAAGGCTCGGGCGCCGACTACCTCGCGCTCGAGAGCTGGGGCGGCCGGCGCTTCCGCCTTCGCCTCCAGGACGCCGCCCCGTCCAGCGCCCAGGCCCGCCCGCGCGGCCTTACCTACCCGGCCGTCTTCCCCGGCGTCGACCTCCGCTACGAGCTGCAGCCGGACGGGGTCAAGGAGACGCTTCTGCTTGCAAACGCGCAGGTGCCGAGCGCCTACCGCTTCCTCCTCAGCCCGCCACAGGGCGCCCGCATCCACGCCGTCCGCCAGAGCGACGGCTCCTGGGCGCTCTTCATGGCCCCGCACGCGCGCCCGGCGCTTGTCCTCGAGGCGCCCTGGCTCTCCGAGCGCGGCGACCCTTCGCCGGCAGCGCCGCACGCCTCCCTCGACGTCACCCGCGTCGGGGACGACTTCCAGCTCGACCTCAGCCTCGACCGCGCCTGGCTGACCGATCCGCAGCGCCAGTTCCCGGTTCGCGTGGATCCCTCGATCACGATCCAGCCGCCGACCCAGGATGCGAGCTTCGACTTCGCCTGCTCGGCCTGCAAGGGGGTTGCCAGCGACCGGCTCTCGATCGGCAAATCCAACACGGGCACCCCGGCCCCGATCTGGCGTGCGGCGCTCCAGTTCAACCTCGCCGACATTCCTGCCGCGCCGACCCTTTCGAGCGCGAAGCTGAAGCTCTACTTCGACGGCACCTGCGTCCCCATCGTCGGGGCCACCTGCGGCGGCACCTCGCACGAGGTCGAGGCCCTGCGCATGACGAGCTCCTGGTCGGTGAACTCGAAGACCTCGCAGCTTCAGTCCACCTCGATCCAGCCGCCTGTGACCTTCACCCTGCCCCAGAACGCCGCCGCCCGTGGATGAGCTGGGACATCACCTCGACAGTGCAGAGCTGGGTCGCCGGCACGCAGTCGAACTTCGGCCTCCTCCTCAAGCATGCGAACGAGCCGACCACCCTCAGCGGCCCGAAGCCGCCGAGCCGAAACTACGCCCCCGAGCCGACGCTCGGCCCCAAGCTCGAGGTCACCTACGCGGGCGACGGCGGCCAGCTGCTGGAACCGGAGACGGTGCATTCGAACGGGGCCGAGCTGCGCTGGATCCCCTACGCGGGCCCGGGCGCTCCTCCGTTCACAAGCTACGAGGTGCACCGCTCGGCAAGCCAGGGCTTCACCCCCTCGGCGACGACGCGGCTGACGACGATCAAGGACGCCGCCGTCACCTCCTACCGCGATACGACCGGGAAGGCGGGCGCCACCTTCACCTACAAGATCCTTTCGAGCGGCGTCGAGACGAACCGCCAGACGCTGACCCTCCCCGCCGACGGACTGGCAAGCAAGATGCTGCGGCCCGACCCGAGCGCCGGCTTCGACACCTACATCGCGCAGCGCCTCGACTTGACCGACTGCGTCAACCGCGGCGCGCTCGACCGGGTAAAGGTCGGTACCGACGCGGTCTCGATCTGGCGCCCGCTGCTTCGCTTCGACCTCCGCGACATCGCGCCGGAGATGGCGATCAGTGCCGCCACGCTCTCGCTCTGGCACCCGGATACGACGACGACCGCGCTCACCGTGCGCGCCCATCGCCTGACCGCGAACTGGGAGGAAGGGAGCGGCGTCGATACCTGCGCCGCGGACGGCGCCACCTGGTACGAGACGACGGGCGGCGTCCGCTGGACGCAGGACGGCGGCGACTTCGACCCGGCCGCGGCCGCGACGCTCGCGATCCCCTCCGGCTCGCAGGCGGGCTGGAGTCAGTGGTCGATGACCTCGCTCGCCCAGCAGTGGGCCGCCGGCACCTACCCGAACGATGGCTTGCTGTTCAAGCTGGACGACGAGACGCGCGTCGCCGGCAAGTCGGTCGACTTCTACTCGAGCGACTTCGCGGTCGCGCCGACGCTGCGGCCGAAGCTCTCGGTCAGCTACAGCGACGGCAGCCACGCGGTCGCGCCGAGCGTCTCGATCGCGAAGCCGACGGCCGGCACGCTCGTCAAGGGAAGCGCCGTCCAGATCGACGCCAGCGCCTGGGACGACCGCCGCGTCGACAGCGTCCAGTTCTTCGTCGACGGCAACTCGATCGGCACGGACACAAGCGAGCCCTTCTCAGTGAACTGGAACTCGACCAGCGTCGGCAACGGCTCGCACAGCCTGACCGCGCGCGCGACCGACGACGCCGGCAACCAGACGACCTCGGCCGCGGTCAGCGTCAGCGTCGGCAACGCGACCCCGCCGACGACCTCGATCACCTCGCCGACCGGGGGAACGGTCACCGGCACGGTGACCGTGATCGCAAGCGCAAGCGCCGGTGTGACCAAGGTCGAGTTCTACGCCGACGGTACTCTCTTTGCGACCGACACGAGCTCGCCCTACAGCGTCTCCTGGAACACGCTCGACCCGGCGCTGCCGGCCTACGACGGCTCGCACACGCTGACGACGAAGGCCTACGACGCCTACACGCAGGTCACGACGTCGGCGCCGGTCACCGTCACCGTTTCGAACCGAATCCTTGGAACGAAGTACTGGGCGGATTTCAGCTCGACGGCCTTCCCGCCGAGGATGGAGTCTCAACAGCAGTACTCCTTCGACGTCACGGTCACCAACCGAAGCACCGTCACCTGGGCGGCCGGGGAGGTGCTCCTTCGCTACCGCTGGTACACCCTCGACTCCGCGACCTCGCTCAGCGACAGCGCCGGCACCGCCGTCGGCACGCTGGCACCGAACGGGTCGACGACGGTCACCGTTCTCGTCCAGCCGCCCACCCTGCCAGTCGGCTTAGCGCGCCAGAGCTACCGGCTCAGGTTCGATCTCTTCGACGGCTCGCCCAACAATTCTTGGTTCGCAGCGCACGGCAACAAGCCGCTCCAGGACACGGTCCGGGTCGGGGTCATGACCCGGGAGCAAACACTCGGGCTCGAGCCCTACTACCAGTACGTGAGCGAAGAGCTCGGCCTCGGCATGCAGAGCCTCGCCAACGTCGCGACCGGCGACTCGATCGTCCGCTGGAGAGGTTTCCAGGCTCCGGGACAGGGTCTCTCGACAGCCGTTCAGCTGACCTACAACAGCCGCGAGGGCAACTGCGACGCCCACCAGTGCCCGGTTGGGGAGGGCTGGTCGCTCGCGATCTCCAGTCTGACCCGCTTCGACATCGACGGCTTCCGCATCCACCCGCCCGGCAATCCGAGCACGGTCACCCTCACCGACGCGGACGGGACGACGCAAGAGTTCCGCTGGCAACAGGACGACCAGCAACGCTGGTACTGGAAGCCACCAGACGGCGTCAATCTCTACCTCCGCCACATCACTCCTTCCGTAGCGTGCGCGCGGGACCCGCAAGGACCGACCGCGGAGTGGGCGGTGACGACGCCCGACCGGCTGACCTACTTCTACGACGAGCTGGGCGGCGGCAAGGGCTTCCCGCTCAAGGTCAGAGACAGAAACGACAACGAGCTCTGCTTCGAAGCAACCGGCGACTCCGGCAACAGGCGCGTCACAAAGGTCTACGACCAGGCGGGACGCTTCTTCGACCTCATCTACGCGAGCAATCAAGAGCTGAACGAGATCCGCGACCACCTCGGCCACAGGTTGCTCTTCTGCCGCCAGAACCCGCGCACGCTCGTCGAGATCAGGGAGCTGGGCGGCACGGACACCCGCTGCTCGGACCCGCCCTCGGCTGGCAGCCGCAGCTTCAACTTCACCTACGTAGACGATTCCGATCCGGATACGTGCGACGAAAACGGACCGCTCGCCAGCGTCCGCGACCCGCGCGGCAACCTGACGACCTTCGACTACGACAGCAACCGCAGGCTCTGCCTGTACACGGATCGGACGCGGACTGCGACCACTAGCTTCTCCTACCCCGCCAGCGAGACGACGATCAGCGCCCCCCTTGCGCGGGTGACTCGCTACCACTACCTGATCGCTTCTCCGAACGCGAACAGCGTCGACCTCATCACCCGCGTCAATCCCAATCCCCCGTACGACGAGCAGACGCAGATCAACTGGACGGCGGCGCCCCAGCCGCTGCGCCACGTGCAGAAGATCACCGGTCCCGGCGGCGGGACGACCGAGTACACGTACGACCAAAATGGGCCCATCACCGAGGAGAAGGTGCTGACGGACGCCGGCCCGCCCGCCAAGTACAGCCGCACGCTCTCCGAGTACGACAACTTGCCGGTGGACGGCAACGACGTGCACAACTCGATCAGTCAGCTGAGGAAGCGGACGAATCCGAACGGTGCCGACACTCCTGATGACGATTACGCGTGGCAGTACTTCTACGACGCGGTCGGCAACCTGACGAGGGTCGTCGACCCCTGCCCTCCGAACGAGCTCTGCCCGGAGACGACCTACGAGTACTACCAGGGCCCGCCCTCGGGGCCGAAGGGAGCGCTCCATACGGTCAAAGATGCGAACACCCACTTCACCGACTACGAGAGCTACGACGCGAACGGCTTCCCGCAGCTCGTCCGCCAGCGGAAGGCGACCGGCGACCTGATCACCCGCTACTGCTACGACGCCGACGGGCTCCTCCTCTGGCTCCAGGATCCTTTGCACACCGAGACGGGAACGGCCTGTCCCGCAACTGACGGTCGCGAGTTCCGAACCGTCTCCGAGTACGACAGCTTCCATCGCCTCCGGCGGCAGAGCTCTCCGAAGTCGACCCGCTTCGACCGCGGAAAGCTGATCTGGAGCGAGACCGGCTACGACGCGAACGACAACGTCATCAGCGAGATCCAGCCCTACTACGCGTCAGATGAGCGCCGCACCACGACCAAGGTCTACGACGCGATGGACCGGCAGACGAGCGTCACCGAGCCGGAGCCGAGCGAGATCACGACCTTTCAGTACGACGCCGCCGGTCGCCTAACGAGGACGACGCTGCCGCGAGGCGTCGGCACCGCTGACCCGAACGACTACGTCACCGAGAATAGCTACGACCCGCTCGACCGCGTCGTCACCGAGACGCGCTATCCGCCGGCGCCATCCGGCCTCCCCGAGCGCAAGACGCACTCTTGCTACGACCTTGCCGGCGATCTGCGCTGGCTGACAGCGCCGAATGCGAACGAGCCCGCGCCGCCCAACTGCAACGCGGTACCCCCTCCGGCGACGACGCACACGACGAAGTACACCTACGATCTGGCTCATCGCCAGCTGACCGAGACGACGCAGGCGGCGGCCGGTGATCTGCTCCGCACGCGCAGGCAGTACTACGACCCGAACGGCAACGTCGTCCGCGAGGACGATGAGCAGCAAACCGCGACGACCTACGTCTTTAGCGAGCGCGACGAGCTGACGAAGACCGAGGAGACGTTCACGAAGGATCCGATCACGAACGATCCGGTCCGCAAGCTGACCACCGTCCTCAACTACGACAACGTCGGCAACCTCGTCCGCGAGGTCTCGCCGCGGGCCTGGGATGCCTGCAACGCCCCGCCGCCCGCGACCGGCTGCGATCCTGGTGCGAACGGCGATTACGTGGCCGAGTACCGCTACGACGAGGTCGATCAGCTGACGCGGATAGCCCAGCCGGACGACGCCGCCAACACGCGCAAGTACATCCACCGCGCCTACGACGCCAACGGCAACCTGACGATGACCTCGCTCCCGGTCGAGGACGCCGAGCCGCCGGTACCGCTTGACAAGCAGACCGCACTCGACTACTGGGACGCCGGCTCGATCTATTCGAGCTGGGATCACATCGATCCAGAGGTGCGCTTCGACTACTCGGCCGAAGGGTGGCAGACCGCTCGCAAGACGCCGCGCGTGCGCGGGAGCCTCATGACCTGGGAGTACTACCCGGACGGCCTGCTCAACGTCGCCCGCGACCGCAAGGGACACCCCGCCACGTACCTCTACGACGAGGACGACAACCTCAAGCAGGCGAGCGAGGCCCGCGGCCAGGGGTCTCAACCGCTCAAATACCTGATCGAGTCGGACTACAACGGCTTCGACGAGCCGACCGAGACCCGCCAGCGCGAGGCGCAGATCCAAACCTGGACGCTCACCAAGTACCTCAACTACGACCGCAACGGCAACCTCTTGAAGCGTGAGGACAGCGGGACGCGGCCGATCGCTGGCGGCGCGGGCGACGCCGGCCGCCTGCAGAAGTTCAGCTACAACTGGGTCGACGAGGTGACCGAGCAGCTCGACCTCGGCGTCGACCCGGACGAGCTGCCCGACGCGGGCGACAGGCAGCTCACGCTCGCCTACCTCCGGACCGGCTGGCAATCAACAGAAACGCTCTCCCGCCATGACGGCTCAAACTGGTCGCCGAAGCGGGCGACCACGTGGGAGTACTTCGTCAACGGCGACGCCCAAAGAATCACGACGATCGATCCGCTGAACCAGCAGACGCCTGTCCTCGAGAAGCATGCGCTCGAGTACGAGGAGGTCGTGGACGGGCGCAATGTGTACGTGAATGGCAACCGTACGAGCGACTCTTTCGTGCTCCGTGGTCCAAACGGCTCGCCCACTCACTGTGAGACGGAAGGCGTATGCAAGACCTTCTACAAATATGGCCCACGCGAGAACTTGAACGAGGAGAAGCGGATTCGCTTCACCGGGACGGAGTGGACGTGCGACCTCTACGACCCGGCAATGAACGTGACCGACGAGTGGGTCCAAAGCCTGGCGTGTCCAGGAACGGGCTCACCTACTCGCCACTTTGACTACCCGCTCGGCAACCGCCTGACGCACATGACCGTAACGAGCGACCCGACGAAGAATCGCAGATACTTCCACGACGAAGACGGCAACCTCGACTGCATGACGAAGGATGGATGGACCCTAAACAAGTGTCCGCCTGCGCCGACTGATGGAGCATCGATCGACGCGGACCTGGTCGAAGACTTCAGCTGGCACTACCAGAACCGCCTCCAGAGCTACCGGAAGTATTCGGCAGGTGCGGAGACCGATTCAGCCACCTACCGCCACGACCCGCTCGACCGCCTCTACGAACAGTCAGAGAGCCACGGCGGCCCGATGCGGACAATAAGGTTCGACTACCTCGGCCTCTCCGACCTAGTCAGCCAAGAGACGAGCGACGGCCAGGCAAAGAGCTACACCTACGACCTATCCGGACGCCTGCTCGCCCTCGACATCGGCGCCGCTGGCAGTCCCCCATCCGAGGAATACGCGTATGGGGCCAACGTCCACACGGACGTTTCACAACTTCTGAACCTCACCTCCTCTCCTCAAGATCGGGTGCGGGCGAGCTACGGCTACAAGCCGTACGGCGGCCAGGAGGACGCTCTAACCCAGGGCGATCCGGTAGACACGAACGTCATCAACCCGCATCGCTTCAACGCCAAGCGCTACGACTCGGGCTCGACCATGCTCGACATGGGCGCGAGGCGGTTTCGGTCGGACGAGGGCCGCTTCGCTCAGCAAGACACGTTTCTCTCGGCTGTAGATGATTTGGGCCTAAGTCTAGATCCTGATATGAACAACCGATACGCGTTTGCACAGGGGAATCCCGTTTCGCAAATTGAGTTGGATGGTCATAGTACGGTTGATCCTTCAGACGTTCAAAAGTGGCAGCAACTACTCAGGTTTAAGTACTGGTTCTTCGAGGCCAGACTGGATGCTTATGCGTCGTTGGGGCAGGGCCCGATCCGCGTAGGTCTTAATAATTCCCTCCCGTATTTAGCGATAAGAACACCGAAGTTCCGGATCGAAGATAGATACATCATCCACTGGATTCATTTAGCAGGACCTACGTCGTTGAGAGCGCATTTCCTACACCCATACCCCTGGGGGCATTGGGTTGACCGCGTTCCCCCTGGAACCGAAGGACGCCAGATCGGGAATAGACCCCCTCTCGGAATGGTCACGGTGAGCGACCGTAGGGGGAGAAGGATAGTGCGGAACATGCGGTATACTCTTCGTCTTGACGCCTACTTCTTTCACCTTCGATATACAGCCTATGCGTCTCCAATTCGGACCCAGAGCGGTTTTGTCAACTATGGGTTCCGAGTCGACACGATTCGGTGGACGACGGACGCGGATAAGGCTCGCTCGTCACAACACCCGTCGGTACCAAGCTGGGCAGTTAATCTCATTCGCCCGCTAACACAATGCCCAGTCGACGCAGCCGAGGCGCCCCAGCTATGCAGAAGTCGCCCGAATCCTCGCAGGGGATAAAGAGAACCGGGGCTGAAGGGGCTAGGACGCATCTGTCAAGATGTCTTGCTGTCGGCTTCGCGATCCTCATAGGCATGGGATTCAGCCGGTGCGACAATGGGGAGAAAGATCGATCGGTGGAATCGATGACCCGGTGTCTCAGGGCGCAACATATCTCAGTCAACAGGGCGAGCTACTGGCGGACTCAGCTGGGCGTGCGGATCCCTCGTGATCTCATCGACTTCTATTTGGCGGCCCTGCCTGAGAATGAAGTCATCGTTGGAGTTTTCAGAACCGAGAGGTCAGCACGATCGGTTCAGGCGGCGATACGGTCCCAGGTGAAGCAAGCTTTTGAAGGTCGCTTCGTAGCCGCTATAGGCCGAAAGTATCGGACGGTTCTCATCTGGTTTGACCTGCCAAGCGTGGCCGCTCGCGAGCGTGTCGAGCGGTGCATTATGGCAAGTTGAAATGAGTTGGCGCGAAAAGGCGCAGGGATCTCCTCGACAGCGACCCAGGCTGCAAGCAGGAGGGTTTCCGAATGAGCCGAGGTTAACCTGCGGAGGGCAATGCGAAGCGGGCCAGCCAGAGTCGCGCCGGCGTATGTCGCTTGCGGTGTCCTGTCTCGCGCTGGCCGTTGCACTGGTTACGTCTGCCCGAGCCTTCGCCAGCCCCTACCCGCTGGCGTTCGCCCCTGCACAGGAATATCCACTCGGGCATACGAGGCCCGAGTCAGTTGCGATCGGCGATGTCACGGGGGACGGGCGGAACGACGTCCTTCTGAGCACGGAGTTCTACTCGGAGCCCCAGAACGACTACAAGCTCTTCCTCTACCGCCAGCTGCCGGACGGCTCACTTGCACCGCCAGAGCGATTCGTCCCGATCGGGAACACCGGATACGGTGGGAGAGGCTTGGCGGTCGGCGACCTCGATGGCGACGGCGCAGCCGACGTCGCGCTTGCAACTCAGGCCGGCGTGAACATCTTCCGCCAGCAGGGGGGAACGCTAACGGCACCGGTCGTCGTGCCCGGGACATCGGGCGGGCTCGATGTCGAGATCTTCGACCTGAACCTCGACGGTCGCAATGACTTCGTCCTTCGCGGCAGCGACGGGATCCGCGTCGGCCACAACACCGGCACCGGCTTCACGGTCTCGCTCGTGACCACACAGGTGCCGAGCGAGGTCGAGGCCGGCGATCTCACCGGGGATGGGGTTCCCGACCTCGCCGGCGCCTTCGGGCTGTCGATCCAGGTGTATCCCCAGCAGCCCGACGGCACCTTCGGCCCGCCGGTCGCCTACGCTCTCGACCGCGGCGCGACCGGCATCGAGGTTGCCGACGTCACTGGCGATGGGCGCAAGGACGTCGCGGTCGGAGTAGGGACTGTTTCCCCGGTCTTCGTCGAGCTTCTCGCCCAGGACGCCTCGGGCGCGCTCGAGCCGCCGATAGCCGTGCCGGTGACCGAGGCGCCAGCGGGAATCGAGGCGCTCGACATGAGCGGCGACGGACGAGCCGACCTTGTCACCTCGCACGGAGTCTTCTACCTGGCGGTCGTGGTCCTCCAGCATCCACGCGGAACGCTCCAGGGGCAGGACTGGTATCTGACGTCGTACGTGCTCAGCGAGAACGTCAAAGGGATCGCTCTCGGAGATGTCAATAGCGACGGCAGGCCCGACATCGTCCTCGCGGGTGGCTTGTGGCGCGGGCTCTTCGTCCTCCGCCAGCTCCCTCGCCCTCCGCCGCCGCAGCCACCTCCGCCGCCTCCGCCCGCACCCCCGCCTCCTCCGCCTCCTCCGCCGCCGCCGCCACCGCCGGGTCCGCCGCCTCCCCTGCAGTTCGAGCCTGTGCAGAGCTATCCGATGAGCCTCGATCCAAGAGGAGTCGCGATCGGAGACATCACGGGTGACCAGCGAAAGGACGTGCTCGTGACGACCAACGGCGGGGACGACCCGCACGGTGGCCGCCTGTATCTGTTCCTACAGGGCGCCGATGGCTCTCTCGGCACACCCTTCTGGCTCGGCACGGACGCGACCTACACGGCGCGCGCGGTTGCAGTCGGCGACCTCGACGGTGACGGCGACCTCGACGCAGCGGTCAGCTCATTCACTGGAATCGACCTCTTCTACCAGGAAGAAGGCACGCTCTCCGTCGAGCCGTGGCTTCTACCAAATACTTGGGCGGCATCGCGGATGCGTATTCTCGACTTCGACGGTGACGGTCGAAACGACATCGTGTTCGCTCGTGCGAATGGGTCGCTGGCTGGCCTCTATCTCGCAAGGAACGTGGGCACGACGTTCGCCATCTCGAGACTCCTCCCAGAGGGCTTTGGCTTCGAGCTCGCGGACGTCACAGGCGACGGCCGCCGCGACGTCGCCTTTTTCCTCCAGTTCGGCGGCATCCTGCGCGTCTATCCGCGCCTGCCGGACGGGACGTTCGGCGATCCCATCGACTACTCGCTCGGATACCCGTATCCCAACGGTGGCTTTGCCGTAGGCGATGTAACCGGCGATGCCAGGAACGACGTCCTCTACACCGTCGAGGAGGACTTGCAGAACACGTTCCTCCGCGTCCTTCCCCAGAACGAGGGCGGGACGTTCGATCCACCAATCTCGTACCGAACCGATAGAGACGTCACCGCGATCGGTGTGCGAGACATGAACCGCGACGGCCGTCAAGATGCCGTCGTCCTCCGATACGGCTACGCAGGTGTCTTCCTGCAGGCGCCAGACGGGTCATTCCTGGCCGAGAGCGCTTACGGCATCACAACTGGCACCGGGTCCGAAGGACTCGCACTCGACGATTTCACCGGGGACGGCGCTCCGGATATCGCAGCTTCCCATGGAGATTCGGGGCGGGGGCTTTACGTTCTCCGACAGGTTCGGCAGGGTCCTCCTCCTCCGCCCCCACCGCCTCCTCCCCCGCCACCCCCGCCGCCTCCGCCACCTCCGCCGCCGCCCCCCGGCGGCTACACGATCTCGACCCAGACTGGACAGTCGCTCGTTCCGGGCACGGTCGACATCGGCAACCACTGCGACGACTGCACGACGCCGATCACGTTCCCGTTCCCGGTCCTCGTCTACGGGGAGTGGTACACGAGCGCGAGGGTGAGCTCGAACGGGAGCGTCCAGCTCACGACGAGCGCCGAGTTCGACTACTCGTGTCTGCCGGCTGTCCTTTTTGGACGCACGATCTTCGTCTCCTGGGACGACTTGATGACGACCCCGAATCCGAACGGCATCTACACGGCTGTGCTAGGCAATCCGCCGAACCGTGAGTTCGTGATCGAGTGGCGCGCCCGCTATTACCCCGGAGTCGGGGCGGCAAGTTTCGAGCTTGTCCTGGACGAGGCAGACGGCGTCCTGCGAACCGTGTACGGCCAGGCGACGCAAGAGGGTGCCTTCTCGACCGAGGGTGTCCAAAGCTCGGGCTCGGGACCGTTTGCGGAGTATGCCTGCGACCAAACGGGATCGATCTTCAACGGCTTGGCGGTCACCTACACGCCGACTGGACCGCCACCTCCGCCACCGCCACCGCCACCTCCGGCGCCACCTCCTCCACCTCCGCCACCGCCACCTCCACCTCCGCCACTTCCACCTCCAGCTCCGCCACCTCCGCCTCCTCCTCCTCCTCCACCACCACTACCACCTCCACCACCACCACTACCACGACCTCCGGCCCCACCTCCTCCGCCCCCGCCGCCACGCCTGTGCACAGTCCCTCGAGTCGTCGGACGCACGGTCCCCGCCGCGCGGAGAGCAATCCGGCGGGCGGGTTGTTCAGTCGGGCGCGTCCAGAACGTACGGTCGGCGAGGCCGCGGGGCCGCATCATCAGTCAGCGTCCGCGCGCGGGATCGCGGCGCCCGCGCGGAGCCCTGGTCTCACTGGTCGTGAGTCGCGGGCGGTCTCGTTAGGAGCTGAAGCTCTGGCGTAGAGGCCCTACCCGCACCGGGTTGGTCAAGTCTTGGTCAAGTGGCCGTGGCGAACTATGGCAACTAGTGGCGAAGCGCCTTGGCGTCGAACCCGCATGGTTGAGCCCTGCGGCGACTTATGGTGACTTACGGCGAAGGGTTTCGCCGAGATCGCACCCAGGAGGTCGCCGGTTCGAGTCCGGCTAGCTCCATCTCAAGAAACCGCTGCCAGGCTGCTGTTTCGTGTCATTTAGCACCCGACGACGATCACAACGCGTCGGTTGCGCGCTCGTCCCTTCGGGTGGTCGGATCCGTCGGGATGGATGTTCGGCGCGAGCGGCGCCGCCTCACCGCGCCCTGTAGCGCGCATTCGCGGAGCTCTGCCGCGGAGGATGCGGCGGAGCTCGTTGGCCACTGCCGCCGCCCGCCTTCGGGACAAGCCCAGGTTGTAGAGCGCCGGCCCCACCGCGTCGGTATGGCCGACGATCCGGATGCAGCGAACGGCCGGTCGGCGCACGGTCTTCGCCGTATCGGCCAGGACGGCCCGACCTGCGGCGGTGACACGGTCCTCGCCGAAGGGGAAGAGCACGTCGGCGGGAAGCGGCGCTAGGCGCGGTTTCGCTGGGCGCGGACGTCGCTGCGGCACCGCTCTCGCGATCACGCGCAACCCTAGAGCGACCACGGGCGACGCGTCGGCCGCGACCGATCCGCGCCGCACGGCGATCGTAAGGGAGTGAGCATCGACCGCCTCGCTCGGTGGGGCGCCGTCCCGCGTCGCAAGCCACCCACCGGCGACCGCGCCCGCGGCGACCGCGCAGGCCCCGGCGATCAATGCGGTTCGCTTACGAGGTCCCATCGCCGAGGTCGAGGGTCGGGAATTGCGGGGCGTGAAGCTCGAGCTCGGCGTCGTCCGGCGGCCGCTTGAAAGCCGCCCAGAGGAAGACGGACTCGCCGGGGCGAAGCGTGATCCGGCTCAGGTTCCTCGTGCAGAGACACCGGCCATCTTCGGTGCGGGCGACGGGATAGGTCATCTTGTTCGCTCCGTCCGAGATCTCCAGTCCGTCGACGGTGTCGCTCGTGGCACCGCGCGCATCGGCAGCGCCGTCGTCGAGGAGGTTGCCCACTGCAAACTGCGTGGCGGGACCCTCTTCGTCGGACAAATTCGTCAGACGGAGATCGAGCACGAGCAGCTTACCGCTGCGGCGGGGTTCGAAGATCTCCAGCCGGAGCTCGACTCGGCCGACAATCGTATCGACGGCGCGGAGGAATTTTCGCGCGCCGGCCGGGCCGATCGGGAGGTCCTTCGTCTTGGGACGGCTACCCTCCGGACCGTCGTCGTCTCGCGCGTCGTCTCGCTCCTCCGCAGGCTTGGCGTCGGTGCGCTCGCCGACGTCCAGAGAAGCGACCTCCTCCTGCTCGAGCACACGCACCCGCCGAGGCGAGTCGGTCGCGACGTAGAAGGCGTCGTCGTTCCGGCCGAGGTAGAAGCCCGTGAGTCTCGTGCCGTCCTCGAGCACCACGTCGGCACTCTCGAGCTGGGGCTCTCTGGCACCAGCCTCGCGCAGAAAGCCGATCGCGCCGCTCCAGAGGGCGAGCGCCGCAAAGAGCGTCCATGCAACGCCCTTCGGCGGACGCTTGGAAAGCGCCCCGAGCAGAAGCCAGACGAGTGCCACCGTCAGCAGTCCGATCGCGACGAGATATCCAGGCCGGACGACGCGCGAGAGGGCCACGATCACGCCGACCAATGGCGCCACGACGACGGCGATCGCGGCCACGAGGCCGCGGGACTCGGGATACCACCGGCCTGCCCCAGCGACCAGAGCGAGAGCGGCTGCGACGCCGATGCCGACCGCGAGCCACTCCCATTTTTCCCAGCCAGGGGCGGCTGCGACCGCGCCGATGGCTGCAACGAGCACGACTGCCGCCGCGATGAGGACCCACACCCGCCGCGAGGTCGGATCGGGAACCGGCTGGTCTCCCTCCTGGGCAGGTCCCACTCGCGCGAACGTGGCGAGACCAAGGCCAAGACCCGTCGCGCCGACGACCCACCACCACTGCACCTGGACGATCGCGAGCGTGAGCACCAGGAGCCCGACAGCCGCGAGCGCTCCCATTCCGGCGAGAGCGGTCGGCTCGTAGTCGTGGTCGAGCCCTTTGAGGACTGAGGCAGGCGCCGACTCCGCGAACGTCTCGCGGATCCAGTCACGGAAGCTGAGCCGCTCACGCTCGGAAGGCGGCGGAGGGTCGTCCGGCGTCTCTGGCGAACCGTGGCCGTGCCGGTCCGTCCGCCAGAAGTAGACGACGACGGCGAGTCCGCCGCCGATCACGAGCGGCACGAGGAGCGCCTGCAGCCCTTCGACGATCAGCAGCTCACGCGGAAGGACGGAAAGCGTCTGCGTCGCGGGGATGTCGGCCGCGTGCAAGCGTGCCCATACCCGGGCTCCCCCGACGACGGCGATCCAGCCAGCGATGGCGGCGCCTGCGCCGGCCACCTGAAGCAGCAGGTCCCACGGGCTCGGCCTGTGTGAGTTCCCGCCTCCCCCGGACGCGGGAGGGCTTTCTGCGGGGGCGATGGCCATGAATTCGACACGCCGCAGAGTCGTCGCGCCGGATTCTGACGATCTGGACTTGCCCAATCAAGTGGTCGGGCGCCGCTCTCTCGGCCGTCCCAGTGCCGCCCGCAGGTCCGCCAACAGAGCTTCAGCAGCGGCCGCGACGGGTAGAGCCGCGATTAGCGCGACGCGCCGGCATGAGTGAGGTACGGGTTGGACTCGACCGGCCTCTTATCCTTCGTCAGGATGCGCAACTCGCCCACGTGCGCTTCATCGGTCGCAGGTCGCTCTCCCGCGGCTTGGACTTGTCGGCTCGCCGAAGCCCTCGTATAGTCACCCGGTCAACCGACGGAGACGGCGGCGTGACAAACAACTCTGGTCAAGCCACGGGGCGTCCTAATCGACTCCTCGTGCTGGGCTCGCTTGCGGTCGTGATTGCCGGGTGGCTTATCGCTCTGCTCATCCAACAATGGGTGGATGAACCGGTCCTCAAGGTTCAAGAAGGCTTCTCGACGTTCGCGGCTTTTTACATCGTGGCACAGGCCCTTGAGCGCTTTCTCGAGCCGATCGCGCTGTACGTACATGGGGACGAGCTCGTTGAGCTCAAGGCCAAGCTCAAGGAGGAGGCGGGCAGCACGGGGCAGCCGGACACGGCGACGAGGAAGACATTCGCCGAGCTTCGAAGCAATCGTCAGATCGGTTTCTTCGCGCTCGCTACGCTCCTCGCCACGTTGACGAGCGGGCTCCTCGGCCTGTACATGCTCCAGGGCGTCTTCGAGGTCGAAAATCCACCGTCGTGGCTGAACTCCTTCGACGTGCTCTTTAGCGGGCTCGTCATCGGGGCTGGCACGAAACCGCTGCACGACCTCATCAAGCGCATCGAGAAGGCGAAGGAGAATGCGGATCCTGAGACCTAATCGAAGCGCCGCAAGCCCACCACCCGGCTAGAGAGCAGCCAAGCTTACGGACGCCCGCGGGGTGCGAAGAGCCGATCCACCGCGGTCGAGCTGCGCGCGAAGGGTCGGTAGCCTCGTCCCACGCTGGGAGGTCGTGCGTGGTCCTGTCGTTCGTCTACGGGACGCCCTACGCTGTTCGAGCATCCGCAAGGGCGTCGATCCTCTGCGAGCAGGTGCCGTGGCTCGGGGCGCTAACGCAGATGAGCGCTCGGTCAGCGCCACAGGTTCGCCGTGCGGTTACCGGCAGTGTGGGTCGTCGCCCTCGGTTCTCTCCACGTCTTCGAGCGCTCGGATCTCAGCTCCGAGCTCGACGGCGAAGCGGCCGGGAGTCTCGAAGGCGACGTCGTAGAGAACGCCTCCCTGGTATTCCCCTCCGTCCGTCCGCAGGACGATGTCCCCGTCAACGAGGGTCTCGTGGACAGCCCGCGGACCGGGACGGCCTCCGAGTCGCCGCAACGTGTCCAGCTCAAGCCTGTGCCCCGGGTCGTCCCCGGTCGAGGCGACCGCGATCCCTGGCCGGATGGCCTCAACGATGGACCTCGCCGTCCCGCTGCTGCTGCCGTGGTGGGTGACCTTGAGGACGTCGGCCCGAAAGTCCTCGGCTCCGAAGCGGTCGAGAAGTTCCTTCTCGTAGGAGCAGTGGGAGTCTCCCGTGAAGAGCAGACGCGCCTCCCGGGCGCGAAGCTGGAGGAAGATCGAGGTGTAGGCTCCCTCGCCGCTTCCCGCGAAGAGGTGAGCCCTGAGACCTCCTGAGATCGCCACCTCACGGTGGGCGTTCCTCAGGGCGACCGTCTCCACGGTCCCATGCGCCGTGATCGCAGCTCGCAGCTCGTTCAACCACGCCTTGTCCAGGTTCCAGGTCGCATCGTCGCTTCGGTAGATCGCGACGGACGAAGCGACGCGGGGAGAGCCGCTCGCGAGGATGGTCGCCACGGCGCCCACGTGATCGAC
>WNFV01016758.1_pt1 | contig 17203 bp, 16 predicted proteins | sample 5400101 | NCBI WGS metagenome assembly WNFV01 (sample SAMN13153361, study PRJNA577476) | soil metagenome | isolation source: 115 cm soil or saprolite under grassland replicate 1 | place: USA:California | collected 2016-06-15
AACGAGGTGAGCATCAGCACCTGGGTCGCCGGCCGCTGCGCGCGGATGTCGCGGGTCGCCTCGATGCCCGAGCCGTCGGACAGGCGCACGTCCATCACGATCACGTCGGGCAGCGCCCGCTCGGCCTCGGCGACCGCCTGGCGCACCGAGCCCGCCTCGGCGCAGACCACGATGTCCTCGGTACCGGCCAGCAGCGCCTTGATGCCGTCGCGGACGACCTCGTGGTCGTCGACCAGCATGACCCGCAGTGGTGGCGTCTCCATCCGGTACATCCTTCCAGGAGGCGGCGCCTCGGCTCAAGCATGCCGCCCCGGCGGCCGGCGCGCAGGCGCCCTGCTCGCAGCGCCGTCACGGTACGCTTTCTGGGGCCTCGGCGCGTGACACCGTCGCGCGCTCAGCTCTCGACGGGCCAGGTGTGCACGGGCGCGCCGCCGGCGGAGAGCTCCACGTAGCGGTCGAGCATCGCCGCGAGTGCGCGCTCCCGCCCAAGGCCAGGGACCAGCCTGGCGAGCACTCGGCGCTGCCAGACGGCACCGGTCTGGCCGGCGGCCACCCGGGCGCCGACCACCTCGAGCAGCTCCGCGGCCTCACCGGCGGCCACGCCGGCACGCACCAGGCCCTCGCGGGCTAACGGCAGGAGCCGCGGCACCAGCTCCGACGCCCTGAGCGTGCGCGGCCGCCCTGGCTCGAGCGGCCAGGCGATCTCGGCGTCGAGGCCGTGCTTGGCCGCCCGGTAGAAGTCGTGGTGCACCCGCTCGAACGGCAGCGCCCTCGTCCAGGCGCGCGCCTCCGGCGCGAGCGCCAGGCTGAGGCCGAGCGCGAAGGCGGCGTTGGCGAGCATGTCGGTGACCGTCGGCCCTGACGGCAGCGAGCGCATCTCGATGCGCAGGTGCCCGCCGCCCGCCGGGTCGTAGATCGCCCGGTTCCAGCGCCACACCGTCCCCTGGTGCAGCCGCAGCTCGGTCAGGCGCGGCACGCGCCCGTCGAGGACCTGGTCGAGCGGGTCCTCGTCGGCGACCAGCGGCAGGACGGGCTGGTGCAGCCGCACGCTCTGCTCGAACTGCTCGAGCGCGCCGTCGCGCGCCCAGCCGCTGCCGAACGCCACGCGCGCCACGCGCCGGTCGCGCGCGTCACGGACGTCGACCGATTGTTTGAACAGGACGATGCGGGTCTCGTCCCAGAGCCGGTGGCCCAGGAAGGTCGGCGAGTTGCCGGCCGCGGCCAGCACCGGCGGCGTGGCCATCTGCACCGCGTTGAAGGTGCGCCCGAACGCGGCCGGATCGACGCGCAGGTGGACCTGCCAGGAGCTGTTGGCCCCCTCGAGGGAGATGCCGTCGCAGACGCTGTCGAGCGGGTCCTGCCCGTCGATGCAGACCCGGAAGGGCCCGTGGCGCAGCCGACGCAGGCCGCGGTCGATGGCACGGTAGCGGCCGCGGTCGCTGAGCGCGGCGCGGCCGAGGTCGTCTGGGTGGAGGGTGGGCAGGATCCCGATCGTGGCCACGCGGCCGCCGTGCGCCGCGGCCGCCCGGGCGACCAGGCTGATGGCCTCGTCGAGCTCGCGGCGAAAGGCGCTGAACGGGCCGCCGGCCAGCCCGGCCGGCGTCAGGTTGACCTCCAGGTCGAAACGGTCGACCTCCACGGTCACCCGCGCGTCGCGCGTGTCCGCGCTGACCGTGTCGTTCAGCGGCAGCGGCCGGCCGGCCGCGTCGACCAGGAACAGCTCCAGCTCGGCGCCGACCGTGACCGGGCCGACGCCGAAGCCGGGCCGGGCCAGCAGCCGGCGCAGCGCCGCCAGGCTGCGCTCGAGACGCTCGCCGAAGCGGTCGTAGTCGAATTGCTCGAAGTGCTCCCGCTCGACGCCCGCGCCCACGGCGACCTCCCTGTCAGGGCCGCACCTGCCTGGCCGACCGTATCCGGCGACCACGCCAATCCGGAACGGACGAAGGTCCCACGGGGCGAGGGCCGGTCGACGGAACGGCAGGGCAGCACCAGCGGGCCCGGCGGCTCCGCGCACGGCCCGGGAGACCCGTCGGCAGCGGGACGGATGGCCGTGGTGGCCGCCTGGCCGGAACGGGAGGCTGTCGCCGGGCGAGCGCCAAGGTGGCCCGTACCGGATCGTGGAGGCACTCATGGAACCCACCGAGCATGCGGTCGCCGTGGTCGGCGGCGGGATCGTCGGCTCCGCCATCGCTCTGCACCTTTGCGACCTCGGGGTCCGCACCGTGCTGGTCGACGCCGGGCCGCCGGGCTCGTCCGCCTCGGCGCTGTCGTTCGCCTCGATCTCCGCCTTCGACAAGCACCCGGTCGGCTACTACGAGCTCGCCTGCGCCGGGATGGGAAGCTGGCGGCGCTGGGCGGAGCGGCTCGGGGGAACGGTTGGCTTCCGGCGCGGTGGGGAGGTGCGCTGGGAGAGCGACCCGGACGAGGGACGCGTGCTGGCCGAGCGCGTGGCGCGCGCCCAGGCGCGCGGCTACCCGGTGCGCCTGATCACCGAGAGGCAGTTGCGGGAGCTGCTGCCCGACGCCGACCCCGGGCCGGTCGCCGCCGCCTCCCATGCCGAGGCGGACGCGCAGGTCGACGTGCCGAAGGTACTTGCGGCCAGCCGCGCCGCCGAGGTCGGCCTCGACGTCCCGACCGTGCCCAGCCCCGGCATGCTGCTGCGGACCTCCCCGGTGGCGCCACTGGCCCCGGGTGTCGTGTACCTGCCTGGCAGGCCGGGCCCGCCGGTGCACCTGCGCCAGCTCGACGACCGCCACCCGCGCGAGCCCGACCACCACGCGGTGCTGATCGGCGAGCGCTCCCAGGAAAACGTCGCCACCAACCCGACCGAGCGCCACGGCCACGAGCTGCTCGACCAGGCGGCGCGGTTCTTCCCGGCGCTGCGCACGGCCGGCATCGAGCGGGTGACCGTGGGCTGGCGGCCGATGCCGGCCGACCGGCTGCCGCTGGTCGGACCGCTGCCCGGCCTGCCGGCCCTGTACCTGGCGGTGACCCACAGCGGCGTCACCGTCGCTCCGGCGCTCGGGCGCCTGGTCGCCAGGGAGGTCGCCGGCGGCCCGCTGGAGCCGCTGCTCGAGGCCTTCCGGCCCGGCCGCTTCGCCGCCCGCGCCGCCGCGCTGGCCCGCGAGGTCGACGCCGTCTTCGAGGGCGACGCGAGGCCGTCGCCAGAGCGCGGCTGACCGCAAGTCAAGGCCGGCGCCGGCGCCCACGGCGCCGGCCTCTGCCTGTTTGCACCACGTCGCACGGCACGGCGAACCTGCCCTTGGCATCGTGGATCACGCCCAAACCTACCCGAGGCCCAACAGGGATCCGGGCGCAGGACCCGACGACTGCAGGCTCCGCCCCCCGCACACCCCCCGAAAACCGGGGTCGGGGGGGCTGTCCTCGGGGCCCCCCGGGTGGATCACGCTGCGGGGTGAGCCAGCGCCTCGGCGACCCGGTCGAGGAAGTCCTTGACGGTCGCCTCGGCCACCCGGTGCAGCAGCATCCGGTCGACCGCGCGGCCGACCGTGCCGAGCGGCGGCTGGTAGCGCGCGGTCAGCGCGAGCTGCGTGCGGCCGGGGCCGAGCGTGCCCACCTCGATGTCGCCGTCGAGGTCGGGCAGCAGGCCGTTGCCGCTGGTCGGCCGCCAGGTGAATGGCAGCAGCGTCTTGGAGGGCAGGCGCACCGGGGCGGCGAGGCTGACGGCGACCCGGCGGCCGAGGCGAGGACCGAGTGGCCCGACGCCGACTTCGGCGAGCAGCCCGCCGCCGCGCTGGTCGGCCTGCCCGGCCAGCGCCGAGAGCAACTCGGAGGGAGCGTCGAGCAGTGCGCCCTCGACCTGGTCGGGAGGGAGCGTCAGCTCAACGTAATAGCGCACGAACATGCGGTCAGGGTGACCGTCGACGAGCCGCCGCACAGGAGTCGAAGGTCCCGTTCCGAACGGGTCGTGCGGCGGAACAGGCGTCCCAGACCGGTCAGTGGGGGATGGTCGCCCGCACGGTGGTGCCCTGCCCGGGGGTGCTGCTGATCTCGGCCTGCCCGCCGAGGGCGGCGGCCCGTTCGCGCAGGTTGGGGAGCCCATGGCCGCCGGCGGCCACGTCCGGGTCGAAGCCGCGCCCGTCGTCGTCGACCTCGAGGACGACCACGCCGGCCTCCTCCTGGCGCAGGCTGACGCGGCAGGTGGTGGCGGCGGCGTGCCGGCTGACGTTGGACAGGGCCTCGCGCGCGAGCTGGACCACGTCGCCGGCGCTGCCGGCCAGCAGCGCGGCGGCCTCCGGGTCGATCTCGGCCACGGCCACCACGCCGCTGCGCTGCTGGAACTCCTCCACCAGCCGGCGCAGGGCCTGGTCGAGCTGGCGGTCGGCGAGGATCCCCGGGCGCAGGCCGAAGATGTAGTTGCGCAGGTCGCGGATGACGCGGTCGAGCTCGTCGACCGCGCCCTCGATGCGGGCGGCGAGCTCGGGGTCGCGGGCGAGCATCGCGGTGCCCTGCAGGCCCAGGCCGACCGCGAACAGCGCCTGGATGGCCCCGTCGTGCAGCTCCTTGGCGATCCGCTCGCGGTCCTGGATGACCACTAGGCGGTCGAGCTCGCGGCGCAGGCGCACGTGCTCGAGCGCGACCGCCGCCTGCGCGGCGAACGTCTCGAGCAGCTGCACGTCGGCCTCGCGGAAGGCGGGGCCGCCGTGGGCGTTGGCCACCGCCAGGGTGCCGAACGCCCTCCCCTCCGCCGAGAGCGGGGCGAACAGCGCAGAGCCCACCTGGCCGAGGCCGACCAGCGGCTGGTCGACGCGCTCCTCGGCGTTGGCGTCGGGCAGCACCACGACCTTGCCGCTGCGCAGGACCTCGCCGGCCACCGAGCCTTCGACCGGGAAGCGGACCCCGCGCAGGCGCTCGGCCTGGACGCCGTCCGCCGCCTGGACGACCAGCTCCCCGTCGTCGGCGGGCACCGCGATGGCGGCGACGTCCGCGCCGGCCAGCTCGCGGGCGTAGCGGGCGACCAGACCGAGCACCGCCTCGGCGCGACCGCCGCCGAGGATGGCCGTCGCGACCGCCCGCAGGGCCTCGAGGCGGCGCGCCCGGTCGCTCGCCTCCTCGTACAGGCGGGCGTTCTCGATCGCCACGCCCGCCTGCGAAGCGAGCACCGTCAGGGCGCTCTCGTCGTCGGCGTCGAACTCCTCGGCGCCCTGCTTCTCGGTCAGGTAGATGTTGCCGAAGACCCGGCCGCGTGCCTTGACCGGCGCGCCGAGGAAGGAGCGCATCGGCGGGTGGTTGGGCGGGAAGCCGACCGAGCGCGGGTCGCGGCTGATGTCCTGCAGGCGCAGGGGCGTGGCGTCGTCGATCAGCACGCCGAGGATGCCCCGGCCGACCGGGATGTGCCCGATGGCCGCGCGCTCGGCCTCGGACACCCCGGTGGTGATGAACGCGGTGATGGCCCCGTCCGGGCCGAGCACCCCCAGGGCGCCGTAGCGGGCGCCGGTGATCTCGGCCGCCAGCTCGACGATGCGCTGCAGGGTCAGGGGCAGCGACAGTTCGGAGGACAGGATCAGCCCAGCCTCCAGCAGCCGCTCGTCGCGAGCCCGTCCCTGCTCCACGGCCGCAGCGTAGCATCGCGCGCCGCCAGGCTGGAGGGCCGATCGGCGGGTAGTCTGCGCTGGTCCGAGCACCCTCGACCAAGGACAGCCGATGCCCCTGACCGTGTTCGCCGCCGAGGCCGACGCCGAGGAGTCCGCCCGCCTGCGCGCCGCCCTCGAGGCCGCCGGCGTCAGCGCCGAGCTGTCCAACACCCCCGAGCCCGTCCGCGGCGCGCCGCCGCCAGCAGGGCTCGGTCCCGGCGTGAAGGTCCTGAGCGTGTTCGTCGGCTCGCGGGTCGGCGACGAGCTGCTCGCCGCCTGCCCCGACCTCGAGCTGGTGGCCACCCGCTCGACCGGGTACGACCACGTCGACCTGGCCGCCTGCGGGGCCAGGGGCGTGGTCGTCGCCAACGTCCCCACCTACGGGGAGAACACCGTCGCGGAGCACACCTTCGCGCTGATCCTGGCGCTGTCGCGCAACGTCCACAAGGCCTGGGTGCGGACCCAGCGGGGCGACTTCTCCCTCGCCGGGCTGCAAGGCTTCGACCTGCGCGGCCGCGTCCTCGGCCTGGTCGGCACCGGGCACATCGGCCTGCACGTCGCCAAGATCGGCCGCGGCTTCGGCATGGAGGTCCTCGCCGCCGACCCGCGCCCCCAGCCGCTGCTCGCCGAGGTGATCGGCTTCCGCTACCTGGAGCTCGACGAGCTGGTCGCCCGCGCCGACATCGTCTCCCTCCACGCCCCCTACACGCCCGCCAGCCACCACCTGGTCGACCGTGGGCTGCTGGCCCGCTTCAAGCGGGGCGCCCTGCTGGTCAACACGGCAAGGGGCGGGCTGGTCGACACCGAGGCGCTGCTGTGGGCACTGGACGAGGGCATCCTCGGCGGCGCCGGCCTCGACGTGCTGGAAGGCGAGGAGTTGCTGACCGAGGACCGGCGCATGCTGGCCTCGAAGCACGACGAGAGCGCCCTGCGGCGGCTGGTCGAGAACCAGCTCCTCGCCGGCCGGGAGGACGTGGTCGTCACCCCGCACATCGGCTTCGACTCGGCCGAGGCGGTGCAGCGCATCCTCGACGTGACCGCCGGCAACGTGGCCGCCTACCTGGCCGGCCGCCCGCAGAACCTGGTCGCCGCGCGCGCCTGAGCGGCGAGGCGAACGGCCCGCCGTCGGTGGGCCGTCCGGCACTCGGCCGCGACCCCGCCACTGCCGGATGCTGCCATCGGACCGGCAGGTAGAGGGGTGACGAGGGCAGATGGACGCGCAGGTGGTGATCGTCGGGGGCGGCGGCACCGGCGGCGCCCTCGCCCACGACCTGACCCTGCGCGGGCTGCGCGTCACCCTGGTGGAACGGGGTGAGCTGACCTCGGGCACCACCGGGCGCCACCACGGGCTGCTGCACTCCGGCGCCCGCTACGCCGTCGGCGACCCGGAGTCGGCCACCGAGTGCATCCAGGAGAACCGCATCCTGCGCCGCATCGCCCCGGGCTCGTTCGAGGAGAACGGCGGCCTGTTCGTCGCCCTCACCGACGAGGACGCAGACGGCCTGGCCGGCTTCCTCGCCGCCTGCGCCGCCTGCTCGATCCCGACCAGGGAGCTCTCGCCTGACCAGGCGCTGCGGCTCGAACCCGGCCTCGCCCCGACGCTGAAGGCGGCGGTCTGGGTGCCGGACGCGACCATGGACGCGATGCGGCTGCCACTGCGCTTCTTCGCCACCGCACGGGCCAACGGCGCCGTGCTGCGGCCCTTCACCGAGGTGTCCGGCGTGCTGCTCGCGCTGCGCGGCCGCCTCTGCGGGCTGGTGGTCAACCGCCTGCACCGCGCCGGGGACGGCGACATCGTGCTGCCGCAGCGGGGCCTCTCGGTCGTCGGCACCAGCTCGTGGGTGGTCGACGACCCCGACGACCTCGAGGTGCCCGCTGACCACGTCGAGGCGATGTTCCGGGAGGGCGCGCGGTTGGTCCCCGCGGTGGCCACGGCCACGGTCCGGGCGGCCTGGTCCGCGGCGCGGCCGCTGGTCGGCGCGGCCGGGGCGGCGACCGGCAGGGAGCTGTCGCGCACCTTCAAGTGCTTCGACCACGCCGGCGACGGTGTCGAGGGCCTGGTCACCATCACGGGCGGCAAGGCCACCACCCTGCGGGGCAGCGCCACTCCTGCCTGCACGCCTCCTGCGGCACCTGCGGCGTGCGGGTCGACGGGCGCGAGGTGCTCGCGTGCGTCACCGGCACCGACGAGCTCGGCGACCGGGTGGTGGTCGAGCCGCTCGCCGGCGCTGCGGTGGTGGCCGACCTGGTGGTCGACATGGGCGACTTCTACCAGCGCCTCGAGGCGACCGGACGGCCGCTGGTCAGGGCGGCCCACGACGGGGCCGCGAACGGCGACGCGGACGACGGCGACGGCGCGGCCCGCCTCGACGGGCTGGTCCGCTTCGAGGACTGCATCGAGTGCGGCCTGTGCGTGTCCGCCTGCCCGGTGGCCGGCGGCGATCCCCGCTACCAGGGCCCGGCCGCGCTCACCGCCGCCTGGCGGGTGGCCAGCGAGCCGCGCGGCAGCGACCCGGCGGCCGCGCTCTCCCTGGCCGACGACGGCCAGGGGGCGTGGCGCTGCCACCTGGCGTTCGAGTGCTCCGAGGTGTGCCCGGCGGGCGTCGACCCCGCCGGCGCCATCATGGCGCTGCGCCGCAGGCTGCTCCGCGACCGGCTGGCCCGGCCGCTGGCGGGGAGGCGACGGCGGTGAGGGCGCCGGAGGCCGGCCGCGGCGTGCGCTGGTACGACCCGCGCGGCCGCCACCTGGGCGCCTGGGCGTTCACGATCAGCCGGGTCAGCGCGCTCGGCCTGTCCTCTACCTCTACCTGCACCTGGTCGTGCTGAGCACCCTGCTCCGTGGCCCCGAGGCATGGGACGGCCTGGTGGAGCTGTTCAAGCGGCCGTGGTTCCTGGCGCTGGACGTGGTGCTGGTCGTCGGCCTGCTGCTGCACGGCCTCAGCGGGCTGCACGCCGCGCTGGTCGGCTCCGGGCTGGTGGTCGGCAGGCAGCGCGCCCTGTACCTGGCCCTGATGATCATCGGTGCGCTGGTGGCGCTCGTCGCCGCGGTGCGGATCCTGACCTGAGGGGGCTGAGCCATGGCCGGCGTGACCCGGGAGGCGGCAAGCCCGCGGAGCGAGCCGCGGCGGCGGCGGCCAAGCCCCACCTCGGCCTGGGTGGCCCAGGCGGGCAGCGGCGTGCTGCTGCTGGTGCTGCTCACCGTGCACATGATCGTCCAGCACTTCGTCGCGAGGGGCGGCCTGCGCAGCTACGCCGACGTGGTCGCCTGGATCTCCAACCCGCTGGTGTTCGTCGTCGTCTACGGCACCTGGCTGCTCGCCACGCTCGCCTCCAAGGGCTGAGCCGCCGCCGGTCACCTCACCGGGACGAGGGTGGGCCGCCGCGGCCGGGGGGTGGCGGGGACCGGCGCCTGGACCCAGCGCCACTCGCCCCGGACCGGCGTCTCGCCCCAGACGCGCCTGGCGAGCGAGGAGCCGCCTTCGCTGGCCGACCCGGTCCAGATCGGACGCAGGCCCGCCGTCAGCGCGGCGCTGACGGCGCCTGCCTCCGGGCCGGACAGCTCGCGCAGGACCGCGAGCAGCGCCGTGGTCACCGCCTCCCCTTTGGCCGTGCCATCCAGCTCGCAGCGCTCGGCGATCGCCCGCACGAGCTGGTCGCCGCTGTGGATCTCGCGTCGCTCCCAGGTCCGCCGCGACGGCCACGCGGCCATGCGGCGCACGTCGGCCGGGAGCGCCGCCAGGAAGCGGATCCGCTCGACCGGCGGCAGGCAGGACAGGAAGGTGACCAGCGTCACCCGTGCCACCGTGCGCCCGTCGTCGTGGTCGAGCCCGACCCGGCGGGCCGCCGCGAGCAGCCGCGCGAGCCCCTCGGAGGGCTGTTGCCGGCCAGTGCAGCGGGCGCACCCGCAGCCGGCCACCGGCCGTCCGTGCCCTGACGGGTTCAGCTGCCCGCTCGCCGGCCCCCTGGCGTGCCGGTCGTGCCAGGCGACCGCGGCGACCCCGAGGGTGGCGGCGCCCGCCGCCAGCGCCGTGAAACGCACCTTGTCGTCCATCGCCACCGCCTCCACGCGCCACACCCTGCCGCCGCCGAAGGCGACGGGCCTGTCATCCGTGACGCTATGCCCGGGCCGCCGCACCCGGGCAGGGAAGAAGGTCCCGCCCCTGCGGTGCCCTCTGGCCTCCCGGCGGGGGCCGCGGTGGTCAGCTCGCCGGGCTCGGCTTGGTGATCGCGAAGCGGGCGAAGCGGGCGTGCAGCGGCACGCGCCCGTAGCGCACCGGCTCGCGCAGCATCGGCCGGCCGTCGAAGGCGGGGAACGACTCGGTCAGCCCGTGTGCCGGCGAGGAGCGGAAGTCGTAGATCCACAGGCGACCTCCGGGGCGCAGCACCCTGGCGAGCTCGCCGAGCACGGGCTCCACATCCTTCCAGTGGTGCTCCAGGTCCGGCCGGGCGCGGGCCAGCGTGACCAGGAGCCGGCCGGTGCCTGCGCCGGCGTCGAGCACCGCGGCGCCCCTCGGGGCGCCCGCGGCGACCTCGGCGGCGACGTGCCGGTAGAAGCCGCGCAGCAGCAGCCCGGCCACCCGGTCGTAGAGGTGGCTGGCGCGTCCCTGGAAGGGAGCCTGGGTGGCGCGGCCGTGCAGGACGGCTCGTGCGAGAGCGTGCACCGCGACCTCCTAGAGTTGTACGCTGCAACTCATGGAGGCCACGGTACCGCCGATAGTTGTAGAACACAACCCTTCCGCCAGCGTACCCGAGGCGGGCGACGACCACGACTGGCTCCGTCCCCTGATCGTCCAGCTCATCCGGGCGAGCGGGCTGCTGCAGCCCGACCAGCCGGCGCCCGGCCACGGTGGCTCCCTCTCCGAGGGGTTCGCCCTGGCCGAGCTCGCCGGCAACGCCCCGCTCGCCCAGCGTGACCTGGCCGAGCGGCTGGGCCTGGAGAAGAGCACCGTGAGCCGCCTGCTGGCCGGTCTCGAGCGCCGCGGCCTGGTCGCGCGCGAGCGCAACCCCGCCAACCGCCGCTTCTACCAGCTCCGCCTCACCGACCGCGGCCGTGCCGCCGCGGCGGCGCTGGCCGCCGCCCATCGCCGCCGGCACCTTGAGCTGCTCGCGGCCATGACCCCGGCCGAGCGCGAGGCGCTCGCGGTCGGCCTGCGCGCGCTGGTGCGCGCCCTGCACGCCCAGCCGTGGACCCACGGCGAGCCCTCGGAGCTGCACTAGCTAGGAGGGTTTCGCAGGCGGCACGGGAGGTGGCTTGCTCAGCCTCCGGTGCCCCCCGGCGGTGTCGGCGCGCACCAGCACCCGGCGGCCGCGTGGGCGGGGCGGGAGCTGCGCCAAGGCCAGCGTGACCCTGAGGTGGTCGCCGGCGAGGATCTTCGAGGACCAGTTGTGGATCGTCGGCATACCGGACACCACCAGGTTCCGGGACCTGGGCCGCGACCCATGCTTCTGCCTGCACACCGCGACCATCGACACCCGCTCCCAGCGTCAGCAGCCCGAGAGCGGCCACCAGCACGGCCAGCGGCTATTGACCTTGGGCGAACCGCCGCAACGCAGGGGCGAGCACGTCGGCCGCGGCGCTGTGCTGCTGGCCTTCCACCGCCTGCAGGGACGCGGTCGGCAGCAGCTCGGCCAGCGCGTGGGCATCCTCCGCAAGCAGTTGAGCCATCCGGTCCACCCGCCCCCGCCAGACCGCCTCGAGTTCGTCAAGCGCCTGCCGCGCCCGGCGTACGGCATCGAAGTCGGTCCGCACCAGCTGCTCCCGCCCGCGTCGCTGCTTGGTGACCAGCCCGGCCCGCTCCAGCACCGCGACGTGCTTCTGCACCGCGGCAAAGCTCATCGGGTAGGCCTGGGCCAACCGCGACACCGACAGCTCCCCCCGCACACAGCGCCGAAGAATGTCCCGCCGCGTGGCGTCCGCCAGCGCATGAAACAGGTGGTCCACGACCTCGTCGCTCAACTCACCCACAACCATTTGGTTGTAGGTTAGCGGCGTCACTCCTTTACTGTAAAGCTGACATCGCTGAGGACGTGCCGTGACGAAGACCACCCCGGATTCCGCGAGTCGGGTCTTGCTCAGCCGAGCGCGCGCAGCAGCGCGGTGACCGCCGCGGCGGCAACGACCACCACCAGGATGGGGGCGCGCAGGGCGATGGCCACGCCGGCCGCCGCCAGGCCGGCGAGCCGGGCGTCGACCACCAGGCGGCCGTCGCGCGCCAGCACCGCGGTGGCCACCAGGGCGGCCAGCAAGGCCGGGGCGAGGTGCCCGAGCGGGCCGCGGAGCCACGCAGGCAGCGGCCGGTCGCCGAGGACGACCGGTCCTGACGCCTTGATGACCACGGTGGCAAGGCCGACGGCGGCGACGGCGGCCCAGGTCGTGCTCAACGCTCCCACGCCCCGAGCAGGCAGGCGAGGCTGGCGGCGATCACCGGGATGCCCGGGCCCGTCAGCGGGATCAGGGCGACGGCAAGGCCGGCGCCGGCGAGCGCGGCGGCCAGCCTGGTGCGCGTGCGCAGCTGCGGCACCAGCAGGGCGAGGAACAGCGCCGGGAAGGCGGCGTCGAGGCCGAGCCGGTTCGGGTCGGCGATCAGGTTGCCGGCGAGCACCCCCACCACGGTGCCGCCGACCCAGGCGCAGTACAACGCGGCGCCGGCGCCGATCAGCAGGTGCCGGTCGATGCCGCCGTCGCGCTGGGCGATCGCCCACGACTCGTCGACCACGAGCTGGGCCTCGACCAGCCTGCGCCAGCGCGGGCCGGTCAGGGCCGGCGCGCTCGAAAGGCCGATCGGGGCGTAGCGGAGGTTGAGCAGCACCGCGGCGGCCACGGCGGCGACCAGCCCCCCGCCGGCGCCGAGGATGGAGGCGACCGCGAACTGTGCCGAGCCCGCGAAGGTGGTGGCGGACATCACCAGCGTGGCCAGCCGGTCCATGCCAGCCGAGCGTGCCAGGACCCCGAAGGACATGCCGAACGCGGCCACGGCCACGGTGAACGGGGCGACCACGCGGACACCTTCGCGGTAGCGGCGGCGCGGGGCAGGTGTCGTCGTCAACGTCTCCCTGAGCGCATCTCAGCGCGTCGGCGGCATCACCAGCGTAGCGATTTCACTGGTGTTTGCATCCTACCACGGGCGCCCAGCCTGGCCGGATGCGGCAGGCCCGCGCGTACAATCCCCGCTCCGGGCGCAGGCACGCGACGCGCCCGCCACCGCCACGAGGGACCATCGCAGCCATGCCCGCAGAGCTTGCGTCCGCCCCGACGGACGACCTCGAGGCTGGCCGCGCGCCGAGCCGTGGCCGGTGGGGGAGTCTGCTGCCCGGGCTGTTGCTGGCGCTGGCCGTGCTCGTCCTGCTGGCGCCGTTCGCCCATGCCGACCCGCCGGCGAGGCTGACCGGCAGCAACGCCCCCTTCACCGACGAGGGCTTCAACCTGGCCAACGCGCGCAACCGGACTCTGTTCGGCCGCTTCGCGACCGACGACGTCGACCGCAGCCTCAGCAACGGGGCCTACAGCGCGGTCGCGGCGGCGGTGTTCCGTGTCACCGGCGCGCGCCTCGCCGCGGGCCGCGCCATCTCCATGGCCAGCCTGGCCGCGGCGGTGCTGCTGCTCGCCGTCGGGCTGGCCGAGCCCTTCGGCCGCCGCATCGCGCTGCTGGCCGCGGCCTCGCTCGGCGGGACCGACCTGGCGCTCGAGCACGGCCGCCTGGCGCTCGTCGAGCCGCTGGTGGTGGTCCTGCTCACCGCCGCCTTCGTGGCTGGTTGCGCGGTCAGGCGACGGCCGTCGCGGGCGCTCGCGGCCCTCGCCGGCCTGCTGCTGGCCGCGGCCGTCTCGGTCAAGGCGACCGCGCTGCTCCCTGGGCTGGTGCTGCTCGTCGGCCCGCTGCTCCCGGCGCTGGCCGCAAGGGACCGGGCGCGCCTGAGCGCCGGGCTATGGGCACTCCTGGCGGCCCTCGCCGCCGCCCTCGCCTGGTTCGTGCTGGTGGCCCTGCCCAACCTCGAGCGGCTCCGGACCGCGCTGCGCATCTGGCCGGAGGTCCACTACCCCGGCTCCCCCGGGGCGCTCGCCGCCCGCCTCGGCGACTACCTGGCCCACTCCGACCAGGCCGTTGGCCGATCCCTGCCGTTGCTCGCCGCCGCCGCCCTCGGCCTGGCCGCCGCGGCCGCACGCTGGCGGTCGCTCGACGCCCGCCGCCGCGAGGCGCTGCTGCTGGCCGCCGGCTGGGGCCTCGGCCTGTGGGCGGCGATCGCGGTGGGGGACTACGCCCCCAACCGCTACGTCGTCCCCGCCCTGCCAGCGCTCGCCGTCCTTGCCGGCTTCGGCCTCGACGCCCTCGCCGGGCTCGCCGCCGGCCGCAGCCGGGCGCCGGCCCGGCGTCCCGGCTCGCCCCCCGGGGAGGGTGCCCCGGCCGACGGGGCGGCCTTGGTCGTCGACGAGGCGGGGGGCAGGGGTCACGTCCCGCCGCCGCGCCAAGCGCCGTGGCGGGCCGCCGTGGTGGCCGGAGCGCTCGGCGTGGCCGTGGCCGCGCCGGGGGTTGGCCGTTTCCTGGCGGATGCGGACCAGGGGGCCGGGCAGCGGGTGCGCGCCGAGCGCGCGCTCGCCGCCCGGCTGCCTGAGGGGGCCACCGTGTACGGCGCCTACGCGCCGACGCTGCTGTTCGACACCCGCGTCCGGACGGTCTCGCCGTGGCTGCCGGCGGAGGCCAACGTGGACGACCCGGTCGGGCGCCTCGGCGTCACCCACGTCCTGGTCGGCGGGCCGGGCGACCCGACCGGCCAGGTTCCGGCGTTCCGCGACCGCGCCGCCATGACCCCGCTCGCCCAGGTGACCTGGGATGGTCAGGAGCTGGTCCTGTACCGGGTAGCGCCCGCCGGCTGAGCCGGCCGGTCGCGGCGCCTTGGCGACCCACCGGGCCTGCCGCCGACCGGGCTGCTGGCGGCACCGGAGACCGGCGCGCTTCCTTGTGGGGGGCACGGTGCTGTGGCATCGTGGCGCACCCGGCGGCGCGCAGAGCAGGGCGGGCCCGTACCTCCAGGTGAAGGTCCAGCTTGGCGACTCAGAAGCCCGCGTCCACGCCCGACCTCGAGGCGCTCAGGGACGAGCTGCGCCAGAGCTGGGGGATCGACTTCGGCCGCGTCGCGGCGGTGGCCTGCGCGCTGGCCGCCGGTCCCTGGCGCTCCGTCGACGGGCTGGTGCGGGCGCACGGCGTCTCCCACCGAGCCGTCTCGGCGCTGGTGCGCCGGCTCGAACCCTGGCTGGAGCGCGACGGGGAGGGGTCAGGGCGAGCGGCCAGGCACGGGACGCCCTACGGGCGGCCGCCAGCCTGCGGCACGGCGACTTCGGCCGGGTGGTGCTGTGCTACGGCTTCGGCGAGCAGCACCCGTCGCTCGGCTTCAAGGTCCAGTCCGTCCTGCACGACCTGCGCCTGGTGACCGAGGCGGTGCTGCCCGGCTTCAACCGCTACCAGGGCGCCGAGGCGATCGGGGCGGCCAGCGCCCTCTACGTCTGCCGGCCGACCCGTCGCAGCCGCCCAGACGGTCAGGCACATTTGGCGGCTGGCACGGCCCCAGCTTCCTGCCGGAGCTGCCCGCCGACGCCCTCGCCGAGCTGCCCGCCGAGGTGGCCCGCACGCTGGCGGCGCTCGGCTCGGAGCCGCGCAGCGCAAGCCCGGTATAGTCCACTCGCGCCGCCCCGCTCTGGTGGCGCCGATCACGTCCCCCGAGCGCACGGCAGGACCTTGGCATGGAAGACGACGCACCGCCGCGGGTCATCGTGGTCATGCCCGCCTACAACGCGGCCCAGACCCTGGTACGGACCTATGGCGACATCCCGGCCGACGTGGTCGACCACATCATCCTGGTCGACGACCTCTCCAAGGACGACACCGTCGCGATCGCCAAGCTGCTCGGCATCCAGGTGGTGGTGCACCGCCAGAACACCGGCTACGGCGGCAACCAGAAGACCTGCTACGACACGGCGCTGGCCGAGGACGCGCAGGTGGTGGTCATGGTCCACCCCGACTACCAGTACGACGCCACCCGCATCCCCGAGCTGATCGCGCCGATCCTGGCCGGCGAGGCCGACATGATGCTCGGCAGCCGCTTCCTCGGCGACCCGCTCGCCGGCGGCATGCCGCGCTGGAAGTACGCGGCCAACCGCTTCCTCACCGGCACCCAGAACCTGGTCTACGGGCTGCGCATGTCCGAGTACCACACCGGCTTCCGCGCCTACTCGCGCAAGCTGCTGGAGGCGATCGACTACCACGCCAACTCCGACGACTTCGTGTTCGACCAGGAGCTGGTCGGTCAGGTGGTGCGCGCCGGCTTCCGGATCGGCGAGATCGCCGTGCCGACGCGCTACTTCGCCGAGGCCAGCTCGGTCAACTTCCGCCGCTCGGTGGTCTACGGCCTGGCCACCTTGCGCAGCCTGGCCAGCCACCGCCGCAAGGCCGGGAAGCGCTCCGCTCCCGGCGCCTCCGAGCGCTCAGCGGCCGGCAGCCCGTAGGGACGCCACGCGGGAGGACTCAGCACGAACCAGGCTCAGGCCTCGGGGACGCGGGCGACGCACAGCACCGACTGGCCGAAGCCCGGGCGCACGCGGCGTTCCAGCAGCCGCTCCGCCGGGATCACCAGGCGGTCGTAGAGGCGCACCAGCGCCGGCGTCGGGCGGCCCTGGCGGCCCACCCGCACCGCGGCCCACCAGGCCACCCCGCCGAGGAAGTTGACCGGGCGGACCACCTCGGGCAGCAGCCCCGCCGCCTCGACCGCGGCGCGCAGCCCGTCGGGGGTGTAGCGGCGCACGTGGCCGAGGGCGCGGTCGAAGGGGCCGGCGAGCTGCGGGTAGCCGGCCACCAGGACGAGCAGGTTGCCGCCGGGCACCACCGTCTCGGCCATGCCGCGCAGGGCGGCGGCGTCGTCGGCGAGGCGCTCGAGCAGGTTGATGGCGACCACCGTGTCGACCGGCGGCTCCACCTTGAGCTCGGCCGGCTCGCCGGAGACCACCTCGACGCCTGGCCGGCCGCTGAAGCGCTCCTCGAGCGCCCGCAGGCAGACCGGGTCCGAGTCGGACACCACCAGCCGCTCCCGGTCGACCAGCTGCGCGGAGAAGTCGCCGAGGCCGGCGCCGACCTCTAGCACGTTCTGGCCCAGGTAGGGGGCGAGCTGGCTGAACAGGTAGCGGCGGTAGCGCCGGGCGGCGGTGAGGTCCTCCAGCCCGAGCGTGTGGATGGTGGCGCCGCCGTCGAGCGAGCGGGCGGCCCCAGGACTGTCGGGCGCGCGCCGGGCGGCCGGGCCGAGCTCCCGCGGGGCCGAACGCAGGCGGTAGCGCAGCACCGCCCCGACGGCCAGGAAGCCGTCCCTGAAGTGGATCTTCTTGCCCTCGGCGTAGGTGCGCGCCCGGTAGCTGATCGGCACCTCGAAGATCACCAGCCCCTTGCGCAGGAAGTGGCTGGTCAGCTCCATCTCGACGGTGAAGGTCCTGGCGGTCAGCCGCAGGCCGGAGAAGGCCTTGCGGGTGAACACCTTGTAGCCGGTGTAGACGTCGCTGAGGTAGCGGTTGAAGGCGACGTTGACCATCAGGTTCAGCAGCCGGTTGGCGACCCGGTGGCTGTAGTAGAGGC
>WNFV01006155.1_pt1 | contig 17191 bp, 16 predicted proteins | sample 5400101 | NCBI WGS metagenome assembly WNFV01 (sample SAMN13153361, study PRJNA577476) | soil metagenome | isolation source: 115 cm soil or saprolite under grassland replicate 1 | place: USA:California | collected 2016-06-15
CTTGGTTCACGCGGCTTTGTCTTGGTTTGGCAGTCATGTACGTAAGGCACTTCTCATCCATTTAAGTCCTCGCATTCAATATAGGCAATAGTGCCCAGTTCCGGGCGTCGCTAAGAACGCGGATACCCCTAAATTTCAAATTGTATGCATTCGTTGATCTGTGGTTGTAGGAGTCTACGCCGCGTAGGCGCTTGGAGGTGAAACCAAGTCACAAAACCTACCCAATCTGGCTCAAGCGCGTGTCTCTCAAGTCGTCGATTTCAGAAACTTCCGCCAGGGAAATTTCCAGTTGATCGCCGACTTCGGTGCGGGACTTCTTGATCGTGCCGTTAGGCAGCTCGAGTACGCTGTACGCACGAAAATGCACCGCACTCACGCGATAAGGCAACATACCTGACATCAATCCCAAAATCTGATGCGCTTTGTTTAAAAAGAGCACGTCGATCGGAAATTTCATCCCAATCGTATGAATTCCCTTGCTCGGCATCAGCCACAACGCTTCTTCGGGCCCGAGATGCGTCCTCTTCAACAGCCCGACGAGCCGAGTGAGAAAGTTGTCTGCTTTGCGAACCTTGGTGGCAAGCCAGGTCTGCTTAGTCAAGTTGATCACTGGCACAGTTACGATTCCTAATGCAACGGGTCGGAAAGCACCCGCATAATGCCGATCCCTGGAGGGCCTAAAAGAATAATAAAAATCGCCGGCAGAATAAAAAATACCAGCGGGAAAATTAGTTTGATGACGGTTTTGCGCGCGGCTTCCTCGGCGGCCTGGCTGCGTTTGTCGCGCATGGTCTCAGCGTATACCCGCAAAGATCGAGCGATGCTGCCGCCCATTTCTTCGGTCTGCGTAAGAAACGTGACCAGCGCTTTGAACTCGTCGATGCCGACTCGATCGGCCAAGCGAATCAAAGCGTCTTTACGCGCCGCGCCCGCTTGCATTTCCTGGCACGCCAACACCACTTCCTCACCGAGAGCGAGATTTTGATTATTTTGTTCCTTGCCGACGCGGTTGAGCGCCGCATCGACTCCCATGCCGGCCTCAACGCAGACAACGATCAGATCAAGCGTGTCGGGCAATGTCTCGCGCATCTCTCTCACCCGGGCACGGGCCTTCCGAAAAACCGTTAAAAAAGGCAGCATGTAACCGATCAGTGCGCCAAATCCGGCGAGCATCAAGAAGTCTACCATCGTGGACTGAGACGTCAGAGCCATGACCATCCCACCGAATGCAAAGGCGATACAGAGAAATATGCGCAAACCCCAAAAGATCCGGATCGCGCGATTGCCGCGGTAGCCGGCTTGATGTAAGCGTCGGCCGATATTATTGAAACGGTCCGGCAACTCTTTGTCACCGAAAAAGAAATTGGTGACACGTTCCCACAGAGTCGTCTCTTCGGTATCATAAAGCCGGATCGGCGCTCTCGCTTCAGATTGAGTTCCGATATTTTCCAGGCGCCGTTGAATCGCCTCCTCGGATACGGGACCTCGAGAGGCCACAAAAAAATAGGCGATGGCCGACACCAGACCGAAAAATCCTATGGCAATCAGGAGTTCCATATAAATACCCTAGATATGAACTTTGATTAACTTTCGAAACGTGAGTATTCCAGCGATTTCCAACAGTAAAGCGGCCGCTAACATCCCCCGACCGGCAGGATGGTTTAGCATCTCGTTCATCATTTCTCTCTCGCGCATGAACATGAATATCGCGAGAAGCGGCGCCACCGAGCATACCGTCCAGGCGCTGATCCGGTTCTGGGCGGTTAAACTTTTGATCAATCGCTCAATGCGGAATCGGTCACGAATGATGTTGGCCAGCTTTGTCAGCAATTCAGCCAAGCTGCCGCCGACTTCCCGCTGCACCATGAGCGCCGTGTTGAAAAGTCGAACCTCGGGCAAATTCATCCGCTCTTCGAATTTTTTCAACGCTTCGCCGAGGGGCAAGCCGAGATTGACCTCTTCAATAAATACAGAGAACTCCGTTCCCATTGGGTCCGGCATCTCCTTGGCGACGAAAACCATCGCCTGGGTGAGACCAAGACCGGCCTGGAGACTCTGGCTGATCATGTCAAGCCCGTCTGGAAATTGTTCGAGGAACTTCCTCAGGCGCTTCCAAATGATCAATTTGAGGTAGAAAAGCGGGCAAAAGAGGGCGAGCAACGCAAAAATCAAAGCGATCAATGCCGGCTGCCCCAACAGCGACGCAAGAAAAAACGTCACTCCGCCCGCGCCGACCGAACAGAGCAGAAACAACCCCGGCGTCATGTCCACGTTGGCGCGCTCCAACATGAGATCAACCTGGTGCATTAACTTGACGCGCGATAGGAGATCATTGATCCAAGGGACTTGGCTGTAAATCGAAGTTTTGAGAAGGCTCTGCACGTCCGCCTTGGAAGCGTATTCGAGCCTTCCTATCGACGTAAGCCGGCGCTTGATCCTTGCCTGTGGCGAATCTTGCACCGCCATCGGCAGCATGAAAAGGATAACGATTAGCGAAACGGCCGATAGAAAAGCAAATATCGCGATAAGGAGTAAGCTCATAGTGCTCTTCTTTTCACTCCCATTGAAACTGGCAGGAAATGCGTGTTGGGAATTCTAAAACCGTACCGTTCCAGACGGTCCATAAACGACGGCATGACACCGGTAGCGACAAATTCCCCGACCACCTTACCATTTTCCACCCCGCGCTGTTCAAACTTAAAGATAGTCTGGGTTGTGATCGTGTTCCCTTCCATACCAGTCACTTCAGAAAGCTCGATCACTTTTCTGCTGCCGTCACTCAACCGGGTCAGTTGGAGGATGACATCGATGGCGGAGGCTGCCTGTTCGCGCAACGCCCTTTCTGGCAATGCAATTCCCGCCATGAGCATCATTGTTTCGAGACGGGAAAGCGCATCGCGCGCGCTGTTTGCGTGGATCGTACTGATCGAACCGTCGTGGCCGGTATTCATGGCCTGCATCATGTCAAGCGCCTCACCGCCACGCACCTCGCCGATGACGATGCGGTCGGGCCTCATTAGTCGCACGACGTGCTCCTGCTGCAACTTTAATTCCGCCGAGTCTTCTATGGTCACAATGCGTTCGTTTTCCGGGATGTAATTCGACAAACAATTGAGCAAGGTGGTCTTGCCCGCGCCGGTGCCACCGGAAACAATCATGTTGAGTCGCGATTTGACGCAGGCGGCGGCCACTTCCGCCATCTGCGGCGGTATGGAGTTAAACTGGATCAAATCATTGATGGTGAGACGCTCGGCGCCGAACCGCCGGATAGATAGAACTGGACCGTCCAATGCCAAGGGGGGGATGATTGCGTTCACGCGCGAGCCGTCAGCCAGACGGGCATCCACCATCGGCGAACTCTCGTCGACGCGGCGACCGACACGAGTCACAATTCTCTCGATGATCTGCATCAGGTGGGCGTCATCGCGAAAGCGCACATCGGTTTTCTCGAGCTTGCCGTATCGCTCGACGTAAATTTGGCTCGACGAATTCACCAGAATATCAGAAATCTCCGGATCCTTCATGAGAGTTTCCAGCGGACCCAAGCCAAAGACCTCGTGCTGTACTTCCATTACAAGGCGATCTCGGTCAGAACGACTGAGCGGGATCGCCTCGGCCATGACCAAGTCTTCGAGAATGCGACGAATCTCTACCCTGACCCGTTCCATCTCCAAGTTAGAAAGCTTGGATAGATCCAAAGTGTCGATGAGCCTTCGATGAATGCGCAGTCGTAAATCCTGCAGAATGATATCCGGGCTAGTTGTCTGCAGGGATCTGAACGGTGTGCGCTGCCCATCCCCGCTGTTCCGATCAGATTCCCAACGGTCTTTGTCTGCATCAAGTGACGGATTCTTCATTACACTTACCCCTTACTTAATTAATCCACGAACTGGCGGCAAAAACCGGCCGAAGAGACCTGACCTTTTGTCATCCTCGACTTCCGCCCTAGACGACCCCGAATACACAAAAGTATGTGCTACCGCATCCGTTAAGCTCAGGTAACTCTTGGCGATATCGGATCTTGGGTCACATTCTTGAATCGATAATCCTTGGTTAACCGCTGCAATCGCGACCGGATAGTTATTCGGCAACGTCCAAAAAACCTTGACGCCGAGCGCTTTTTCAACAGACTCTAAAGTCATCAACTTGCTCTTTACGTAACGATTGAGAATCAAGCGAATTTTTTTGTCATAGATACCCATGCGTTCAAAAAGTTCTAGCGCCCGATGAGCGCTCTTTAGCGAAGGCACATCCATTTCGGTTATGAATAGGATCAAATTCGCCTTGTCGAGAACCAACGCCAGCATGTCGTCAAATTCCTTTGGCGTATCGACGACGACATAGTCAAAAGACTGGGCCAATACATCCAAGATTTCGTCGATATCCGCGGGAGTAATACGCCTGGCATCCTCCGCATAAAAGGGCTCTGCGAGGATCCTAATTCCAGACGCATGCTTCACAAGCGAGCCGTCGAGAAAAAGCGGGTCGATACGCTTTAAGTTTTTGACCAGATCGAGGATCGTGTAGGAAGCATCGATGTTAAGAAAACTCGTCACCGAACCAAATTGCAATACGAGATCAACCAAACAAACGGATTTCTTCTGGGCCACGAGACACGCCGCCAAGTTGGTTGCCGCGGTGGTGGACCCCACTCCGCCCTTGTTGGAGGAAATTGCGATGATGTGCCCGCGTTCCGCGCCTTTCGTAGTGTGAACATCGATCTTCTTGCGAATCGAATCAAAACATTTGAGAACTTCGTTCCAGTTGAACGGTTGAGTAAGAAATTCCTCGGCTCCGGAACGCATGGCGCGCAGAATTGTGTCCGGCGCGCCGGTCGGCGAGGTCATCATGATCCGGACGTTGGCCAGTCTAAGTTTGATTTGTTCCGCGACGGCAAAAGCTCTCTCGGGATCTCGGTTGATGTCGACTACCGCGACAACGGGCCCATTTCGATTTTTGAGGCTGTCAAAAGCCTCCGCGTACGCGAATACTCTCGGCTCTACTGAGACCGCTGCTTCTCTTTCGAGCTGCTGCTTGAGGGAAGCGAGGGCAAGACTATCCTCGCCGATTAAGCAAATTGCTAATTTCATGACATTGCGCTACCTGGTTGCTGATTCAAATCCATTTCGCCCTTTGTATTACCCCCCTTAAGGAATCGATGCGCCGGGCGCCGCTGGCTTTTTCCCTTCAGATCCGCCGGGCAACGGCACTTGACGAATATCTGGATCGTCGTATTTTTCAAGCGACGGCAGCGGCGGCTTTTCACCGGGCTTCATCGTACGCACAATCCTGGGCGTGATCACGAAAACGAGCTCCGATTCCTTGTTGCTAAATTTGGTACTTCTGAATAGAGCGCCCAATATTGGAACATCTCCCAGCATAGGAAACTTGGTCAAGTCTTTAACCACCCGTCGGTCCAATAACCCACCAATAATAAGGCTCTCGCCTTCTTTCAGCTCCACTCGGCTCAGGGTGCGGCGGACTTCGACACCGGGAATCCCGTTAACAACCGTAGAACTGATTTGACTCACTTCGGGAAAAACGCGCAGATCGATTCGATCCGACCACGTCAGGGTTGGGATAAAATCGAGACGGACGCCGAACGGCTTAAAGATGACGCCAAAAGTATTCGCCGTAACGGCTACGACGGGAAATTCACCCCCGGCCAGAAAGCCGGCACTCCGTCCGTTTTTCGTCACGAGTCTCGGTTGCGCCAGTATTTCGGCCACATCTTTATTTTGAAGCGCTCGATACAATGTGAGTAATTGATATGCGCCATTGACATAGGAAAAAGAACCAGTCAGGGGAGGAACGTTGAGTGTTGAGGTGGTTGTTCCACCGGTAGTTGTAGAACTCTGCAAAAGACCAAATGCGTTACTGCCGATAAAGCTATTGGCGCTCACATGGGAGTGGCTCTGAAAAATATCAAGGCCGATCTCTCTGAGCTTATTCATCGCGACTTCCGCTACAACAACATCCAATTCAATCTGACGAATTTCCGTGATCACCAGCAAATCGATGAGCCCCTCGATTACTTTTTTGTCAGCCCACCTGTAGACATCAGTTATCGAATTCTCTTCCTCAAAGGCCAAGCTACCGCCTCCGGCGAATCCCACACCCGACGATTTGATTGTCGCCTGCGGAGCAGAACCTAATGTAACCGACTGGCTCGTCGCAGGACTTACCTGTGCCGGCGGTTTCGGGGGCAAATACGTCACCGCGATTTCTAAAACCCGGTCGTAAACGGTCTCGTTTGATACTTCTCCTCGCAACACCAAAGAAGCTCCCGAAGTCGAGATATCAACCTTTTCATTCGGAAACACTGATCGCAGTTGCCCGCGCAACGAAGCTATATCCGGCGCGACGACCAAATCGTAGTTCGATACTTCGCCCTTTTCGTCAAAAATAATGAGCGACGTGGTACCAACATTCTTACCGTTAATTAACAGCTGGCTCGGCGCCACTACGAGTACGTCCGCCACCTGAGGCTGCGAAACCGATACACGCTTGGCCCTTTGGGCAAGCCGAAATACCATGGACTTGTTAACGGTTACCGTGATCGTTGGTGTCGTCTGCGGCTGCGCCGTGACGTCATGCGCTGCCAGTGCCAACAAGAAAGCTACCGCTGCCACAATCTTATTTAGCCGCCCCCGGACTAAACAACTATTGATCATGTACGCTCCCCTTCCCAGTTAGAATTCCACCACGTTTCGAGTACTGCCATGGATAACCTCGACCCGATACTTATCGGGCGGAGGCGGCGTGACCGTGCCGCCGGACACCTTACGAGGTGCCGCTGCAAGCGACAAGAGGTCGCGCTTGTTACTGCCAATGGTTGTCGTTTCTTTGTCATCACCAAGACCGCGCAAAGCGAGCACGATTTGCCCCTCTGAAGAGGCAAGAGACATTTTCTCCGCTTCTTCCGGCGTAACTTCCAGGGTGATTGAACGCGCGAGCTGAGGTTTGCCGTCCTTTTGTTCGGTATTTTGCGCGACTGAAAGAACCCGCTTATTCTGCAATACGATTTTTGAGATCTTCATGTCTTGGTTAGCACCCACGGGCGTGGTGGTAAGAATGATATCGACTCGGTCGTCGGGAACAATAAATCCGCTGACACCGATGATTTCGTCGACTCGAAGCGCTAACGCGCGCTTTCCAGCCTCAAGCCGAACCGTAAGCCCGGCACCCTCGCCTGCCAGTCGTGACTCTAGGAGAGGTTCATTGGCTAAAATCTTAACTCGATTCACTTTGCCTACAACTTGCTGCGGCGAAGAAAATGCCCCTGCAGGGATCGAAGACTTTGGCCATGGCGTCGTCTTGATCAACCCTTTTTTGATCGCCTCGTCATTTAGAGTGGTTCCCGGGGGGATATCTTGGGCTGCGACGACAATCTCTTGGTTTGCCTGCCGCAAGATATCAGCCTCTTTTTGTTGGGAACTGAGAAAATTGTATATTCCGTATGCGGCAATTAGACCGAAAAAAACCGCAACGACCAGGGCAATCTTAAGCCTATTTTGCATAGCAGCTCCTCATCAAAGGAAATTATTTGTCAAGAAATTACCGTCTGCTCTCCAGATTCCCCAGTTGGTCATCCCGGTGTGGACTCAGAACCCCGCCCACTGACCATTCGGGTCGATATAGTATGCGATAATTGTTCCAGCTGCGAAGGCGACTCCCCACGGAACCGAATCGCCATGCTCCCGAGTCCGTTTTTGCACAGGATCCGGCAACACATATCCCATGCTCAGCACCGCCACTTTCAGATCCAACCAAGATTGTCTGAAACGGGTGAAACGTGCGAGTCCGACACCCAAGTAACCGATGGCGATCAATCCTGCAACGAGAGCTGAATAGAAAAAAACCCGAGGTAGCCAATACACTCCCAACAGTGCGCCGACAACACCGAAATATTTAACATCGCCAGCTCCGATCCATCCAAAGGCAAATGGAAGAAGTAACACACCAATTCCCACAGCAAATCCCGTAAGACTTTGAATCAAATGCGCCGTGCCCTGAAATGCGTTCAAGAATACACCGCAAAGCAGCCCGACAATGATAAGCCAGTTCGGGATTCTTCGCATTTTTAAGTCGAAGAAGGCCGAAAGTCCACTTACCAAAAAAATAATGTTATCTGCAAGTGTCAAACGTTTAAAACGGCATTATTAACGGCCAGAGCGTACACTTCATCCAAAAGCTTGTCAATAAAATTTCAACCGCTACCGATTACAACCAAAACCAGGGCTCGGTAGTGAGAGTAAACCCACTGCCGAGCCCGGTTGTTGATAAACCGCGGTCGATGCACCTTAAATCCTACGAAGACGACGTACAATTAGCAGGATCGCCGACGCAAGCCGTTACTCTACTCCAGCCGCTGGCTAACTGATTGCCAATGTTGGTATTCTTGATCGCGACCCAGAACACCAAGGCCACTAGAACAACGATCAAGGTATATTCAACCAAACCTTGACCATCCTCCTCAACTAACAAACGTTTTAGAAGCTCCATGAATCGTTCACCCCCTTTCTTGGTTTGAGCTGACTTTTAACTTCCCAGACTCCGTGTCAACTAACATGCGTCGATGAGAACGCAGAATGCGTGCCAGTACGAAGAATTACAGAATTTCAACTAATTACCCCTCCGGCTCTCCGAGGATGTGCGTTCTGCTTGACAAAACTGACACCGGCCACGAATTTGCTGTCACAAATTGCACAGCCATCTGGGTCAAGATTTGACCCACAGGCAAGGCTACGTGCCTACTGTCAAGCACAGGGCAATCTAAGAACCGTCCGTATTTAGTTACGTTTTATCGAAGCACTGGTCCTATTTGTTGAACCAAACACGACCGAAATGGTACTTCTTCAAGGGATACCGCGATAGGTACGTATTTTGCGTCAGCGCAGGGGTTAGATTAGTTCGCACCATTCGTGACCACGTCTCCTGAAATCTTGGACCGGTCTATATACATACTGAATACTGAAGTTTGAAGGAAACTAGAAGATGAACAATGACCAAAAGGATAACGTCCCGCTAACCGTGCTCGTAATTGAGGATCACCCGGATCAGCGAGACCTTTTAGCCATCGTGCTCCAGCGTGAAGGATATCGGGTGATCACCGCAGCAAACGGTGTAGAAGCACTGGAAAAGCTCGAGACGGAAAACGTACAAATTGCTCTATCCGATATCATGATGCCGAAAATGGATGGGTTTGAACTAATCAAGCGCATCCGCAGCAACGCTGCGTTAAAGAGCATATACCTCATACTCATCACCGCGAGAATTCAAGAAGGAGACCGCGTTCGCGGATTGGATCTCGGCGCCGACGATTACATTACCAAACCATTTTCGTTTTCCGAACTGCTCGCAAGGATACGAGTTGGGTCCCGGGTTGTCCAATACCAGCAACACCTCGAGTATCAGACTCAGGTCGACTCCCTTACCGGCCTTTTCAATCGCCGTGCCTTCGAAAAGAAAATTCACGAAGAGTTTGAGCGTTCAAAGCGTTATCATAGCCCTTTGTCTTTGCTGATCCTGGATATCGACAACTTCAAAATGATCAATGACACCTACGGCCATCATGGCGGCGATGCCGCGCTGGTCAAGATATCCGAGACTTTTCGCGAGAAGACGCGGCAAAGCGATTTTCCTTCAAGATATGGCGGCGAAGAATTCGTTCTCGTTTTGCCCGAGACGGATCAAGAAAGCGCGGTCCAAGTCGCGAGCAAAATTCACGAGGCCATTCGTTCATGCGCTTTCGGCACTACCACTCGTCCCTTTACCCTCACTGTCAGTATCGGCCTAAGCTCAACTGCTGCGAAATTCTATTCGGATTGGCGAGAACTGCTGGACGATGCCGATCGGGCGTTGTATGTTGCAAAGAATTCAGGCAAAGATCGTATCGAGATTTGGGAGCCCGAAAAAAAAACTAGCCCCATTCAAGCTTCCGCGCATCCCTGATTAAAAAATGTTATCACAGAACCTAATCCTTGCGGCTATCGCGTTTGCCGGGTTAGCCGTGGGAACCACCCTGCTCGCTGACGAGAATTACAGCAGTCTAAGATCCGTTTTCCAGGCGGGAGCGGGACAGCATCGCGAAGCGTCCGTTCAACCGCGCCAGAGAACAAAACCGTCGAGCGAGGATGTCATGTCGAGCCGGTTCGATTCGCTGACAACATTGTTAGCGAAGAATAAGGAGCTAATCGTTTACGGGGGCATCGCTTCTTTTGGGATTCTTATGATGGGGCTAGCCATTGGCAACGTCTCATCCAATTCCAAGAGCAAAACAGCCGAACAGCTCGAACAGCTCAAGCAGGAAAAGGAGAAGGCAGAAAATCTTGCCAAACTGAAATCAGAGTTCCTAAATCAAGTTTCCCACGAGTTACGCACGCCGCTGGCCGTCATCATCGGTTATATCGAGTGTATTACGGACGGACTCTACGGAGAAATAGAAACAAAACACCAGGAGATTCTCCAAGTCGTCGCCAAGCAATCGACTCATCTCAAAAATATGATCGACCAGATCCTGATTTACTCGCGCCTGGAAGCGGGTAAGCAGCCGCTCCGAATCGAAGATCTTCAACTCAACAAGATCGTGAGTGATTTAAGAGAAACTTTCGATTTTCTTTGCCGCCAGAAAGGCATCGAGCTTCGTTGGGAGCTCCCGAGAGAGCCTCTGCCGATACGTAATGACGCGATACGCTTAAAAGAGGTCGTAAGCAACCTCTTGCAGAACGCGGTTAAATACACCGACCACGGCTCGATCGCCGTACGCGTAGCGTCACTTCCATCAAGCGACTCGGTCGTGGTCGAGGTCAAAGATACCGGGATGGGAATTTCTGAACAATATTTGACGAGTATATTTGAGCCATTCATGCAAGCCCACAAAACATCTTCTGAAAACTCACGCGGTGGCATCGGATTGGGTTTGAGCATAGTAAAAAAACATCTCGAGCAGGTGAAGGGAACTATTTTCGTTGAGAGCGAGCTCGGCAAAGGGTCCACATTCAGGATCATTCTTCCGAGAAATTTCGAGAAGCAGAAATCGCGAACGAGCCACTTGCTTGGTCTGTTAAGGCGAAGCCGCTCAGCGTCCCGTGCCGATCATCCGGTCTTGAATCCAAGCGCCAACGTAACGGGACCAAAGTCTGCAAATACTAGCCACGCCGTTGGTTAGTTTTTTACTCACTATCACGACGCGCAGACGCGTAATGCGCATTTTCGAGCATACTTGATCCGAGCCTAATGGTTAGCGACGGTCCAATGGCATCGTCAGAGAGGAAGGCGATTTCGACGATCCTGTTGCCTTCAATTGGCAACATGATTTTTGTCGGGCTACTCTTTGTCCTGATCTTCAATTCCGGCCAGGGGCTGCTGGGTGACGGCGACACGGGCTACCACATTCGTACGGGTGAAGTGATTTTACAGACGTGGCGCGTGCCGAACCACGACACCTATTCACTCCACGTTCCAGCGCTCAAATGGACAGCTCATGAGTGGATGGCGGAAATCATAATGGCCGCCATATACAAAATCGCCGGCTTGACCGGCATCGTCGTGTTCTTCGCCTTTCTGCTCGCAGCGACTCATTGGCTACTCTATTATACGTTGCGAAAGAAATCTCAAGATATTCTACTGTGCACGTTCATTGCCGTGCTTGCGACAGCGACTTCTTCATCTCACTGGCTGGCCCGCCCACACGCCTTTTCGCTGCTGCTCACTGTGACTTGGTACCATCTTTTGGACCGATTTCAATACAAAAACGAGCGCACGTTGCTCTACTTGCCCTTAGTCATGCTGCCCTGGGTCAATCTCCACGGTGGTTATTTCTTTGGGCTAATTTTACTGGCGATCTATCTCGCCGGCAACGTCGTTTGCTCCATTAGCGGACGACCCGAACAATTACAGCGGCATCGAAGTAAGGTGAAATCGCTGGTTCTAGTTCTTATCGCGACCCTAGGAATCTGCACCATTAATCCCTCCGGGTTCGAAATTCTTTGGTTTCCAATTCGGGTTACGTCTGACCACTTTATGGTGGACCGAGTCGCGGAGTATCTCTCACCCAACTTTCACGATTTCCTGCCATTTAAGTTTATGCTATTGGCGGCGATCGGCATCATTGCTCTGTCGCGAGCGCCGCTGAATCTGATCGAGGTCGTCCTGCTGACGCTAGTGACGTACATGGCGCTTTATTCCGTTCGACATGTTTCGCTTTTCGCAATCGTCGTCGCGCCGATGCTGCTCAAGACCGGTGCTAGTATCATTGACACACTACCCCAATCATTTTCGCAACTTTACCGTGACCGCAACCGCAATCTGACCGCAGTCGATATCAAACTGCAGGGCTATCTTTGGCCCACCGTCGGCGCGCTTTTTGTCCTTGGCCTTGTCGTGACGGGAGCTATTCGTTATCAATTTGACGACAAGAGATTTCCTGTGGCGGCGGTTGAATTTCTCAAGAAAGAAATCGTCTCGGGAAATATGTTCAATAACGACGAATTTGGCGATTACATTATATTTTCCGCCTGGCCAACCTATCGCGTCTTTATGGACGGCCGGTCCGACATGTACGGAGAAAAGCTTGGGAGCCCGTATCTAAAGATCACCAATGTCCAACCAGGATGGAAAGATATTCTGAGTAAATACAATATCAGTTGGATTATTTTCGATACTTACTCGGCGCTGACGACCGCTCTCCGCGATCAAAAAGATTGGCAGCCGATTTATTCAGACCAAGTAGCTACTATATTTGTTAAGAAAGACGCGGCCCACGCACCGCTGCTTGGAAGATATCCTGCCGTAACTTTGTCATATGAGCGCTAATGTCCCGGATCAATCAGGGTGACGTGTCAACGGGCCCGAAACACCGTACGGTGTTTCGGGCGCATGACGAATTTGTGCTGAGGCGCTCGAGCATTTCTTATCCCATCCGTTAATCCAACGGTCAAATTGACGACGAAAAACGTCAACAGATCTCTCGGATGATTATGATGCGACAGGATTCTCAAGGTCTAGCTTCTGGTCATGACACTTTTGTCTCGGCGCCTGCCGTTTCTGCCATTAACTGTTCGACAACTGGGTCGGCATATGGCTGCTCAGTGTGTAAGTATCCGAATCTAAGCGCCTAACACGGCACGAATAGAGCGCTGGCATAAGCATTGCTGGTAGACACGTCGGATCGCCGAGGGTTGCTGCAATTATGATTTGCTCGCCGTCCATAGGCGATCCTGTTCGCATGCCCTTGAAAAAGAACACGACGATGAAAAGCAATCCTGTATCGGCGGCCAGCAATTCTGAATTTGAATTACGCGCTCGGCAAGCAATCCTGTCGGCCAAGCACAGCGTCCCGCAGATGGCGGTCCTGCTATTTGCGTTTGATGCTGCTAAGCATGGACTCTGTCCCGGCGACGCCAATTCTACAGCTTTTTACAATTCCATTGCGATGAGGTTAAGGGGTGGGCTGCGCGATTCCGATACGGTTTCGTTATTAAACAACGGTCATATCGGTGTCCTCTTGCAATCCGTGCAGGGGTCTCAGGACCTCGAACTGGTCACAAATCGGCTTTTGACCCGGCTTGAGGAACCAGTCCGTATCGACAACCGAAAGTTTGCCCTTGAACCCAGGATAGGAGCATCTCTATTTCCAGAGCACGGCGACAGCGTCAGGAGCTTAATCGAACACGCGGAAAACGACGTCGCGTCGGTCACAGTAAAGAAACCCTTCACAATATTTGCTTCACATCCTGGCGGCCCAGTCAGTGCCAGGCAGTGGATGAGCGAGCTTCGGCAAGCGATCGTCTCGGATCAATTGTTCCTTACATTTCAACCCAAAGTAAGTCTCCTACAAGACCGCGTGACGGGCGTCGAAGTATTGCTCCGCTGGCAACATCCTCAGCACGGAATCATCGTTCCCGACCGATTCATACCTATTGCGGAGCGCACCGGGTTAATCATTCCATTGACTCTATGGGTGCTTCAGCAGTCGCTGTTGCAATGCCGGCAATGGAGGGAAATCGGTTTGGATATTAGCATAGCGGTCAATCTGACGATGTGGAACCTCGAAGCACAGGAGCTTCCGGACCAGATCGAAGCGCTGTTACGTGATACTGGCGTATCGCCAAACAGTCTGGAATTGGAAATCACGGAAACCAGTATTATGAACGATCCGCAGCGAGTGATTCGCACGTTAGACCAGATTCGCCAATTGGGGGTACGATTCGCAATCGACGATTTTGGTACGGGCTATTCATCGTTCGCCTATCTTACCAAGCTCCCCGTGTCATGCATCAAAATCGACAAATCATTTATACAGAATATCGAGACTGACCGGGATAGCTCCGTGATCGTTAAATCCATTATTGATCTGGGTCACAATCTGGGCTTAAAGGTCGTCGCGGAAGGAGTTGAAACGGCTCAGGCAAAGAGAATATTGAGCGTTTTCCAATGCGATGAAGGCCAGGGATACTATTTTTGCCGACCAGTGCCCGCTGATGCGATGACTCACTTCTTGTCGCAGCCTCCCGTTACACCAACCAAGCAGGCGCCGCTAATGCCGAATGCGAGAGAGAACGATCGTTTACCATTGGCCCAGAGTTACGATCCGAACACATAGAGGCCAAATTTAGATCAGTGCGTGCCCGATTTCCGACTTGACTTAGTAGCGGTTCCCGAGCAAAATATCGCCGTATATTAAAGACGGTATGACGAAAGGGATCACGACTATGAAGAAACGATTGGTTAACGGACTCTCTGCGGTAATTGTCGCCATTGCCGTTTTGGCGCTGCCCGTTCCGGGCAGGACACAGCAATCGCCTGCGAAGGAGGACAACGGCATATTCGTGCTAGGGAGCATTTTGATGTCCATCCTGCACGTGCCGCTTAAGTTAGTCACTTGTGTTGGGACTCAAGCGACCGCAGCGGTGGCATACACGGCAACCTACGGTGTACCGGGCCACTACGACGGCGGAACCAACGGGAAAGATATCGGTGAAACGGCTCGTCGCAGCTGTACCGGGAGCTGGTTTATCACGCCGGAACAGGTCAAAAGCGACTACGGAAGTTGAATTTTCTGTCGCTGTCACCTATCGCGAAAGCTGCCCTAATTAACCTTCTCCTAATTAACCTTCTAAGGTGAATTTGCGGGGGCTTCTTTGATTGCCGGTCAAATCGGGCCCCGAGGAAGAGTGGCCGACCTAGCGGCTCTGATGTTTTTGGCCGCTCTTCTCCATCGATTCCGCAGTCCTTCTTAAACCCTCCTCCACCAGGATCCTCGGGCTATAACCCAGAATGCGTGAGGCTAACGTAATAGCGGCCAACGAGTGGCGCACGTCACCGGGCTTTGGATCGGCGTAATTCACAGTTGCTTCGGCGCCTAGGATACGCTTCAGCAAGTGTATAAGGGTGTTTAGACTAATGCGCTCTCCGCAACCTATATTGAAGACCTTTCCAGGTGCATCACTAGCTCGCATAGCAAGCAGATTGGCCTCGACGACATTTTCCACATACGTAAAATCGCGGGACTGTTCGCCATCGCCGTAGACTGTGATGGGCTTCGCCGCTAAGAGAGCACTCATGAATTTGGGAATGACAGCCGAGTACTCTGAATGGGGATCCTGACCAGGACCAAAGACGTTAAAATATCTCAGGCTAACCGTTTCCAAACCATAAAGATCATAATACAGATTACAATACCGCTCGCCGACCAACTTCTGTAGGGCGTAGGGGGAGAGCGGATTGGGAGACATCGCCTCGGTCTTCGGAAGAACCTCCGTGTCGCCATAAGCCGAAGACGATGCCGCATAAACGAACCGACGGACCTCTGCCCTTCGGGAACTGTCTAAAAGATTCAAAGTCGCAGTTACATTCGCACGGTTCGTAGCGATCGGATCGCGGACCGATCGCTGAACCGACGGAACAGCTGCCTCATGAAAAACGTAATCAATTCCTTCGACGGCATGCTTACTGACCCGATCGTCAGCCAAATCCCCTTCTATAAACTCTATCGAACCGCGTAGATCTTCCAAGCGAGCCGATTGACCTGTTGAAAGATTATCCACGACCCGGACTACAGCTCCATCGGCAACAAGACGTCTTGTGAGATGGGAACCGATAAAACCGGCGCCGCCAGTAACGAGGTAATGAGTAGACATTAGAGTTCGTGCTCAGTAACCAGCAATCGACGGAACCAGCGCAAGAACTGGTTGTGGAGTACTGCCTGGCGCAGAAATCTAAATTTCGATCGGCTAGCTGTCATTATGCCTTGCGCATTGCTCAGGCGCTTCAACTATGTCGTGTTGTTCTCGCTGTAGCCATGCAGTTAGCCTCAATCCGCGATGTATTCGGCGGGGCCAGCTCAGATATTGTGGAGCGTTTTCTCTCGGTTATCCCAGAAAGCGAAACTGTCTAGGCGCAAAAAGTCGAACTCCCGATAAATACGGCCATCGAGAAGTTACACAATGTTTTGGCTGAACCCGGATTCCGCAGTTGGTTATGAAAACTTTCGGTCGCCGACAAAGTGATTGTAGATTGCGGCTTTGAACACCGTGACATCTTGCAGCTTTCACCCCGTTTCAACTGCGGCGCAGTTAGAATCTCCGTGGGTAAATGATTGAATCACAAGGGCTATTTTTGTTCGCATATCTCACTTGAGTTTCGACTGCGGAATCCGGGCTGAATGGAAGATCTTTTTGGAATTGATAGTTTGAGCGAAGCGTTGCGAGAAAGAGTTCGAGAGCGGATTTTGACGCTGGCAAAAGCGGAGCTAGCAGAGGTTTTGCGCGCGCCAGCGTTGGTAGGCTAGGGATTAAAGAAGAAGGAATCGTTTCGCGGAGATTTTGCGGGCAAGAACTCCGTGGCGCTGGACGCTTATAACGACGCTTGGAGCAGCCTTGGGAGATATGAATGTTCCACTCTTCGGAACAAGTTTCACCGGATCTCCAAAAAAATGTCGATAGCTCCGCCGACTAATCCATGCTCGGTTAGCCAATCGATCGATGTACCGTCGCTCGAAGACCAAAGTTTTATTTTTTTATTTTAGTCGCGTGTGCGTTCGGCTATCGACTGACCAAGTTTTCGATCTGTTCCGAGATCGACTGTCCGGCCTCTTCCGGAGGAAATTTGAAGAAGTTTCAATTTGGATGAAATCATTTGGCCCTGATCTCCAATTGTGCGAAGTACGCGCCTAATCGTTCAGGGTGTT
>WNFV01004528.1_pt1 | contig 17185 bp, 16 predicted proteins | sample 5400101 | NCBI WGS metagenome assembly WNFV01 (sample SAMN13153361, study PRJNA577476) | soil metagenome | isolation source: 115 cm soil or saprolite under grassland replicate 1 | place: USA:California | collected 2016-06-15
GCCCGCGGCGACGAACATCCCGCAGATGCCGGTCAGCAGCAGCAGCGTGATGATCCGCGCCTTCGTCAGCGTGACGTAGTCGCGGAGGGAGCCGAGCGGCGCGGTCTCGCCCCGGTGGACGAGCGCAGTCAGGACGAGCGTGGACGCGAACGCGAGCGCCGCGGCGGCCAGGTGCAGCCCCCGAGCCGTGATCAGGGCGGCCGCGCCGAAGAGCGCGATCGAGACGAGTGCCGGCGCCAGCAGCTGCCGGTGGCCGAGCCACGCCGCGACGGCGATCGCCGCCAGCGGGGGCAGCGCGAGCGCGGACATCAGCTCGTGGGCGGCGCCGAGCGAGGCGGCCCCACTGACGACCGCGAGCAGCGTCGCCGCGGCCGCGCCGATCGCCGTCAGCCGGAGCCAGGGGCTAGGGCTAGGCGACGGCATCTTGTTTCTTGAGTCGCAGGCGCAGGTCGCGCAGCGGCCGCGCGCTCGACACGTACGGCACCGGCTCGGTGAAGTTCTCCGGCGGCGGGGGCGAGGAGGTGAACCATTCGAGCGTGTCGGCCAGCCAGGGGTCGTTTCCGGCCCGTGGGCCGATGCGCGACGTCCGGATCACGTTGACCAGGAAGACGAGGACCCCGAGCGCCATGACCCCAGACCCGATCGTGGACACGAGGTTGTACCACTCCCACAGCCCGCCGCGGTCGTACGTGTAGACGCGGCGAGGCATGCCCATCAGGCCGAGGAAGTGCTGTGGGAAGAACGTGACGTTGAAGCCGACGAACATCAGCCAGAAGGTCCATTTCCCCAGGCGCGCGTCAAGCATTCGCCCGAACATCTTCGGCCACCAGTAGTGGAGGCCGCCGAAGATCGCAAAGATCGCGCCGCCGAACAGCGTGTAGTGGAAGTGAGCGACGACGAAGTACGAGTCGTGCACCTGCCAGTCGAGCGGGAACGCCGCAAGATAGATCCCGGTCAGCCCGCCCACCGTGAAGATCGCGATGAAGCCGAGTGCGAACAGCATCGGCGCGTCGAAGATCAGGTTGCCGCGCCAGGTCGTCGCCAGCCAGTTGAGGATCTTCACGCCGGTCGGGATCGCGACGAGCAGTGTGGCGATCATGAAGAAGCTCTGAAGCCCCCAGCCGAGACCGACCGTGAACATGTGGTGGGCCCAGACGAACATCGAGATGAACGCGATCCCGACGGTCGAGAAGGCAACTGCCTTGTAGCCGAAGATCGGCTTCCGCGCGAAGACCGGGATGATCTCGGAGATCATCCCCATCGCCGGCAGAATGATCACGTAGACCTCCGGGTGCCCGAAGAACCAGAAGATGTGCTGGTAGAGCAGGGCGCTCCCGCCCTGGTCGGGTATGAAGAAGTGGGTGCCGACCTGCCGGTCGAGCAGGAGCAGGAGCAGGCCACCGCCGATCACCGGCAAGATCACGACGAGCAGCGCGGCGTAGACCTCGATCGACCAGACGAAGAGCGGCATGCGCGTCCAGGTCATCCCGGGCGCCCGCATGTTGTGGATCGTCGCGATGAAGTTGATCGCCCCCACGAGCGAGGAGACGGCAAGGATGTGGAGCGACAGGATCCAGAGGTCCTGGCCGTTGCCGGGGCTGTACGCCCCCTCGGACAGCGGCGGGTAGGACGTCCAGCCCGCCTTGGCCGGCCCACCCTTCGCGAGGTAGCTCGAGAAAAGCACCACCCCGCCGAACAGGAACATCCAGTACGAGAAGGCGTTCAGCCGCGGGAACGCCACGTCGCGGGCGCCGATCATCAGCGGCACGAGGAAGTTGCCGAAGCCGGCCAGGAACGGCACGACGACCAGGAAGACCATCGACGTTCCGTGGATGGTGAAGAGCTCGTCGTAGCGGTCGCGGGTGACGAAGTTCTCGTTGGGCGTGGCGAGCTGCGCGCGCATCAGTAGCGAGAGGAGGCCGCCGATCCCGAAGAAGACGAGGCTCGTTGCGATGTACAGGATCCCGATCCGCTTGTGGTCGACGGTCGTGATCCAGCTCGCGACGCGGCCGCGCTTCCAGTCCGCGCGGTAGGGCTGAAGCTCAGCTCTAACCGCCACCGAAGCGCTCCTTCAGGTAGGCCGTGGCCGCGTCCATCGTCTCGGGGCTCCAGGTCGCCCCGACGGCAGGCATCTTGTTCTTGCCCTGGCGGAGGAGCTGCTCGAGCTCCTTGGGGTCAGCGACGACAGCGCTCCCGGCGAGCTTCGGCCCGTAGTCGCCCTGGCCCGCGAGGCCGTGGCAGGTCGCGCAGGCGCCCTCGAAGATCTCCTTGCCGAGCGCCGCACTCGCCCCCGTGTGAGCAGCGAGGAAGCGTCGGTACGTGCCGGCCGGGACGACGTCCACGAAGCCCGTCATGTGCGTGTGCTCGAGGCCGCACAGCTCGGCGCAGCGGACCTCGTAGCTCCCGGTCCGCCTGGCCTTGAACCACGTGTGGTTGGTGCGTCCGGGGATCGCGTCGATCTTCCCGCCGAGGGCGGGGACCCACCAGCTGTGGATCACGTCCGGAGAGACGACGTCGAGCGTGACGACCTGCCCCACCGGCACGACCATCCGGCGAACCGCGACCTGGCCGCCGGGGTAGACGTACTGCCAGTAGTACTGGTGGCCCTCGACGCGGATGCGCAGCGCGCTGCTGCCGGCATTCGCCGGCGGAACGTCCTTGATCGTCGGCAGCTTCACGAAGACGAACGAGGCGATCCCGGCGAGGAGCAGCACAGGCACGATCGTCGAGGTCGCCTCCAGCCTGGTCGCGCCGTGGATCTGCGCTCCTTCCTGCGCGCGGCCGCGGCCGCGGCTGCGGAAGCGCACGATGAACAGGATCAGGGCGGCCTCGACCAGCACGAAGACCGCGCCGGTCACGCCGAGGATCACCCAGTAGGTCTGCCGGATCGCGTGCGCGTTCGCCGAATTGGGGGCCACGGGCGTAAGACCGTTGTCCGCAGCCGCCGCCGCGGCTGAGGCGAGCGCGACCGAAAGCGCGGCGGGCAAGGCCAGGAGCACGCGAGGCACGTCGCGGGCATTCTATGGAGGTGGCCGAGCAGTCGCGCGTACAGCTGCCGCCCGGCGCGGCCGGGCCGATCGAGGTCTTCGTCAACGGTGTCCGGCAGCATGAGGGGGGCGATTTCGAACGCCGTGACGGCGAGCTCGTCTTCCGCCGCCGGCTTGCCGGCGAGGGACGGCTCGGCTTCTGGCGCTGGTTGTCGCTCTTTTTCGGTGTTGCGGGTACCTACCGGCAGAACGACAGTGTCGACGTCGTGTACGAGGTGGACGGAAGGCGGACGGTGGAGTCAGGCTTGCCTATCCTTGACTCGGAGCCGATAACGGGCGATGAGCGTTGATCGGCAGAGACGAGTGACCACCAGGCAACGACCACGCGCGGTATCCGCGGCGCTCGAGCTCGAGCGGCGGAACTTCCTCATCCTCGTGGTCGCTGGCTCGCTCGCGCTGGCGGCGGCGATGGGGCTCGCGGACATCGCCGGGTACGAGCGGCTCGTCGATGCCGTGCAGAACGTTGTGCCGACCTGGTTCGCGGTCTGCTTCGGGGCCCAGATTGTTGCCTATCTGGGCTACGTGCTGGCGGTTCGTGATGTCGCCCGGGTGGACGGCGGCCCGCTGCTCTCCTTTCGTCTGTCGATGCGCACGGTTGTCGCAGGCTTCGGCGTTTTTGCCGCCACGCACGCGGCCGGCGGCTTCTCGGTCGACTACTGGACGTTCCGGCGCTCGGGCCTCCGCCGCCGCGAGGCAGTGGCAAGGGTGCTCGCGCTCGGGGCGCTCGAGTACGCGGTGCTCGCCCCGGCCGCGCTCGTCTGCGCGATCGTGGTCTTGTTCGGCACCGGCGGTCACATCCAGCACGCGATGACCTATCCCTGGCTCGCGGTCGTGCCCGGATTCCTGGCGGCGCTGTGGGTGAGCTCGCCGAAGCGCGCGGACCGGCTCTCGGACCCGGACAACGGCGGCCGCATCCGCCAGTGGTTTGCGCACCTGGTTGCCGGGATCGTGAAGCTGCGCCTCCTCCTGACCCGCCCGCGCCTGCACGGGCTCGGCGTCGTCGGCGTCAGCCTCTACTGGCTCGGCGACATCGCCTGCCTGTGGGCGGCGCTGAAGATCTACAACACCGAGCTCTCGACGCCCGCCCTGATCCTGGCGTACGCGACCGGCTACGTGCTCACGCGGCGCTCGCTGCCGGCCGGCGGCGCGGGCGTAGTCGAGGTGCTGATGACCTTCGCGCTCGTGTGGGTCGGCGTCCCGCTCGCGCCGGCGCTCCTCGGCGTGGTCACCTACCGCGCCTTCAACTTCTGGCTGCCGGTGATTCCGGCGCTGGCCGCGCTGCCGGCCGTGCGCCGGATGCGGCAGGACTTCCGCCGCGGCGAGCGCGCGTTCGACCGCGCGCAATAGGCGCGCTGAGCCGGCCGCTTCTAGCGCGCGAGCGTGACCTTGCTCAGGCCCCGCGGCCGGTCGGGGTCGAGGCCCTTGGCACGCGCGACCGCGCCGGCGAAGAGCTGGCCCGGAACGACCGACAGCAGCGGCGCGACCAGCGGCTCGCGCGGCTTCGGCACGGGCAGGACGTACTGCGCGTCGGCGAGCGCGTCGGCCGCGGTTCCGCTCGCGATCACCGTCGCGCCCGCGGCCCTTGCCCGCGCGGTTGCCTCGACGACGGCTTCGAGGGTGGCGTCCGGAGCGGCGACGGCCCAGACCGGAAAGAGCGAGTCGAGCGCAGCGACGGGACCGTGCGCGAGGTCGGTCGCGGTCAGCGGCTCCGCCGCGATGTAGCAGGTCTCGAGCAGCTTCAGCGCGATCTCGCGCGCGGTCGCGAACTCGGGGCCCCGGCCGATCGCGAACATGCGCCCGACCGAGGCGAAGGGGACGGCGATCTGCGACGTTGCACTCTCGAGCGCGGGGAGGTGCTGCTCGAGCAGCTCGGCCGCCTCTTCGATCGCGCCCGCGAACGCCTCTCCGCGCCCGGCCAGATGGGCCGCGAGGAGTCCGAGCGCACCGAGCTGGTTGAGGTACGTCTTCGTCGCGGCGACCGCCAGCTCCGGGCCAGCCTCGAGCGGCAGCACCGCCTCCGCCGCGGCCGCCAGCTCGGAATCTGGATCGTTCGTTACCCCGACGGTGAAGGCGCCCGCCCGCCGAGCCCGAATCACGTACTCGAGCACGTCGGGCGTGCGGCCCGACTGCGAGAGGCCGATCACGGTCGAGCCCGCCATGTCGAGGGCCGCGCCGTAGTAAACCGTCAGGCTGATCGAGTCGCGCACCGCGGTCAGCCCCGGCAGCAGCCCGAACGCATACACGCCGTAGGAGGCGGCGTTGTCGGAGGAGCCGTGGCCGACCATTCGCACGAGCGGCCGGTCGGCCGCGGCGGCGGCAACCCGCGCGTACTCCGCTCGATGCTCGAGCAGACGGGTCAGCGCAGCCGGCTGCTCCCGGATCTCGGCGAGGAAGCGGGCGCCCGGCGTTTCAGGGACAGGCTCGAGCCTGTCCCTGTTTTCAGGCTGCGACACGCTTCTCGCCTCCCACGAGCACGCGCTCGATCTCGAGCTCCTCGCTCAGGACGACGACGTCGGCCGCGGCACCAACCTCGATCCGTCCGGCCTCGGCGCCGATCACGCGGGCCGGGACCGACGTGGCCGAGTCGAGCGCGTCCTCGAGCGGGACGCCCAGCGCGTGCAGGTTGCGCACCGCCTCGATCATCGTCAGGACGCTGCCCGCCAGCACGCCGTCGTCCCTGCGTACGACTCCGTCCCGCACCTCGACCGCGACGTCGCCGAGCCGGTAGGAACCGTCGCCGCTGACGCCCGCGCCGGCGACGGCGTCGGTGACCAGCGCCAGGCGGCCGGCGGCGGCCCGCCAGGCGAGCCGGACCGTGTCCGGAGCGAGGTGCGCGCCGTCGACGATGATCTGGACGACGACGTCCGGCCGCGCGAGGGCGACGCCGGCGACGCCGGGGTCGCGGTGCGTGAACGGGCGCATCGCGTTGAAGAGGTGGGTGACGGTGCGCACGCCGCGGTCGAAGGCGGCGTTCGCCTCCTCGGCGGTGGCGTCGCTGTGGCCGGCGGAGACGGTGATCCCGCGGACGACGAGCGCGTCGACCAGGTCGAGCGCCCCCGGCAGCTCGGGCGCGAGCGTGAACAGTCGCACCGGGCCCGCGGCGAGCAGCCGCTCGAGCAGGGCACGGTCGGGGTCACGGCGTGCGGACGGAGGGTGAGTCCCGAGCCGCCGGGGCGAGATGAACGGGCCCTCGACGTGCGCGCCGAGGATGCGCGGCCCGTGGCCGCTCTCGGGGATCTCGGCGAGGGCGGCGAGGAGTTGCTCTTCGGGCGCCGTGATCAGCGTGGGCAGGTAGGCCGTGACGCCGGTCTCGAGCAGCGCGTCGCCCGCGCGCGCGTAAGCCTCCGAGTCGGCGTCGAGGAAGTCCACTCCGCCGAAGCCGTTCACCTGTAGGTCCACGAATCCCGGCGCTGCGATTCCGCGTCCGTTCGAGGAGGCAAGGCCGTAGCCGGCGATCCGGCCGTCGGCGATCTCGACGTCCCCCGGTACAAGGAGGCCGTCGACGAGCGCCGCGCGGACGCCGAGCCTCACTGCGGCGTCCCCTCTACGGCGCGGCGCACGACCCCGTCCGCTGCGGCCAGCCGCGCGGCGGCTGCTTCGGCGCCCAGGCCGGTGAGGAGCGAGACGATCGCCACCTTCGCGTCGCCGCCGGCGGCCGCGAGCGCTTCGTCGACCCGCTCGGGCGGCTCGCCGGTCGCGTGCCGGACGATGCGGCGCACTCGCGCGCGCAGCTTGTCGTTCGTGGCGTCGACGTCGACCATCAGATTCCCGTACGTCTTGCCGAGCCGGATCATCGAGATCGTCGAGAGCATGTTCAGGACGAGCTTCTGGGCGGTCCCGGCCTTCAGCCGGGTCGACCCGGCGAGGATCTCGGCGCCGACCGGCACGCTCACGACGAGGTCGGCGAGCTCGGCCAGCTCCGATTCGTGCACGCAGACGATGCAGCCCGTCAACGCGCCACGGGTCCGGGCGGCCTCGAGAGCCCCGCGGACGTAGGGCGAGCGCCCGCTGGCGCTGACGCCGACGACCGCGTCCGCCTCCGAGACGCCGAGAGCCTCGATCTCCGAGGCGCCTGCGCCGGCGTCGTCCTCGGCCGCCTCCTGCTCGGCGGCGGGCAGCCCTGACCCGCCGGCGACGAGCGCCGTCACCTGGCCGGGCGGCGTGGAGAAGGTCGTCTCGCACTCGACCGCGTCGAGCGCAGCGAGGCGGCCCGACGTCCCGGCGCCGACGTAGATCAGCCGGCCCCCGCCTGCGAGTCGATCCGCGATCGCGTCGACCAGCTCTGCGACCGCCAGGGTTGCCTCGGCGACCACACCGGGCACGCTCGCATCTCCGGCGTTCATCAGTTTCACGAGCTCGGCGGTGGAGCGAAGGTCGAGATCGGCCCCGGCTGTGTCGCGTGCTTCGGTGTCGAGCTGCTCGAAGGCCGTCATGGTGGCCAGTGTACGCAGACCGGCGGCAGGTGGTCAATACCATTTGTGGGATTTCTGTCACTGCCGCGATCCGACCGCACGCGAATTCGCAATCTGGTCTTGACCACCGACGCTGGTGGAGTACGATGCCCGTCATGAGCGCAACGGTCACCAAGCAGTCGGAGGCCAGAGAGCGCGTGCTCGATCTGATCGAACAGCTCGGCATCGGAGATGCGATCCCGTCCGAGCGCCAGCTCAGCGCCGACCTCGGCTTCTCGAGGCTGACGGTGCGGGCCGCCCTCGACGACCTCGTCCGCGAGGGTCTCCTGGTCCGCAAGCGCGGCAGCGGGACGTTCGTCAGCGAGCCCAAGATCGCGCAAGAGCTGACGATGACGTCGTTCACCGAGGACATGCAGCGCCGCGGGATGGTCCCCGGCAGCCGGACCCTCGAGCTCCGAACCTCGCCCGCAGGCCCGTGGTTGGGCCGTATTCTTCACGTTTCGCCCTCCGAGCCGATCGTGGTCGTCAAGCGCCTTCGCCTCGCCGACCACGAGACGATGGCGATCGAGACGCTGCACGTGCGGGCGTCCCTGGTGCCCGGGCTCTCGGCGGAAGACCTCGAGGAGCACTCCTTCTACGAGCTGCTCATGGAGCGCTACGGGGTGGACGTCGTCGGCGGCCTGCAGACGATCGAGCCCACCGTCACCAACGAGGAGGAGTCGGACGCGCTCGGTGTCCCGTTGCACTCGCCGGCGTTCCTGTTCGAGCGGACGACCCGCTCGCGGGCCGGCGAGATCGTCGAGTACGTGCGGTCGCTCTACCGTGGGGACCGCTACCGGCTCGTCACCGAGCTCAGCCGCGAGCCCCGCCGGCGCTGACCGGTCAGTACCAACCCTCTCAGATTCACGGACCGGTCACCTCGCGAATGCGCCCATTCGAGCCGATTCTGGCGACCTTGTTCGAAAGTGGTCTTGACAAGCGGGGTCGATCTGTGCGAATCTCGCGCCGTGGCCAAGTGGTCTAAACCAATCCGACGGCCGCTTCGCACGTGGTCCCGCTGGTCACACGGGATTCGGAGCGGGCGAGGGCCGTCCCTCAGGATGGGAGATCAACGATGAAGGCACGCATTGCCGCCTTTGCCGTGCTCGTCGCGGTCCTCGCAGTTGCCGCGTCGACCGCCGGCGGGGCGACCAAGCATTCCGCCGCCAGCATCACCGTCTGGCTCCAGGTCGACGCGCAGTCGGGCTGGCCGGACGTGGTCGCAGCGGCGAACTCGGCGTTCTCGAAGCAGCACCCGGGCGTCGACGTGAACGTGCAGTACCAGACGTGGCCCACGCACCTCGCGAAGTTCGACGCGACGCTCGCCGGCGGCAACGCGCCGGACGTGATCGAGATGGGCAACACCGAGATGACCAAGTACATGGCCGCCGGCGCCTTCCAGGACCTCAGCGCCAGCAAGTCGTCCTTCGACAACTCGGGCACCTGGCTGGAGGGCCTCGCATTGTCGGGGCGATACAACGGGAAGCTCTACGGCGTGCCGTACTACGCCGGTTCCCGTGTCGTCACGTACCGCAAGGATCTGTTCCGACAAGCTGGGATCCGAAGGGCGCCGACGAGCCTCGGCGGGTTCACGGCTGCCGCGAAGACGCTAAACGCGAAGTTCGGGAAGAAGGGTTTCTCGCCGGTCTACATCGCGGGCCAGGATTGGTACGTGGCGATGGGCTTTGTCTTCGACTACGGCGGTCAGATCGCCGCGCAGGTAAGCGGCAAGTGGAAGGGCCTCCTCGCCTCGCCGAAATCAATTGCTGGCCTGACCGCGTTCAAGAATTTCTTCGACGCGGCCTCGCGGGCGAGCAAGACGACGATCGAGACGCGACCCAACCCGTATGACGTGTACGCACAGGGTCAGGCGGCGTCGATCGTCGGTCCGACCTGGTTCACGTGCTGTGTCGGCAAGAAGTACACCGGGGTCACGGGGCAGTTCGTGATGCCGAGCCACGAGAAGGGTAAGGTCATGCCGGGCTTCCTCGGAGGGTCCGATCTGGCGGTTCCCGTTGGCGCGAACAAGGCGCTCGCCGTAGACTGGATCAAGGCCTTCACGAGCACCGAGGCCGAGAAGGCCCTGGAGGCGAAGGGGAACATCCCGAATACAACGACACTCTTCAACCCGGCGAAGATCAACGAACGGGCTGCTGCACGCAGCTGGTTCGTCCCGACTGCGAAGAACTGGGTCAACGTCGAGAACGGGAACATCCTCCGCAACATGCTGTCGCAGATCCTCACACGCAAGCTGACCGTGAAACAGGCAGCCTCGGCGGCAAGCGACAATATCGAATCGGTTCTGAACGGCTGACCAAACATCTCGCTGGGACGTGATCTCTCTCCCGGCTAAATCCTCGATCGCCGCCGAGTCGGGCATGGGCCCGGCTCGGCGGCGCCGCGGTCTGAACCGTGAACGCCTGCTCCGCGGCTCGGTCCCGTACCTGTTGGTCCTGCCGGTTGTCGTCGCCGTCGGCGCAGTTCTCGGCTATCCCCTCTACAACCTCGTCAGGATCTCCTTTGAGCAGTACGGCTTGCCGGAACTGATCCAGCGCTCGGGCAAATGGATTGGCCTCGACAACTTCGGCTCAGTTCTGCATGACTCGGTCTTCTGGGACACGCTCGAGCGGACAGTCGTCTTCACGATAGTCAACGTCAGCCTCACGATGATCATTGGCACGCTGATCGCGCTCCTGCTCGTGCGCGTCAGCACCGTGATCCGGATCAGCCTGACCGCCGGGCTTGTACTCGTCTGGTCGATGCCCGCCGTCGTCGCGGTGCAGGTCTGGTACTGGATGACGAACTTCGAGAACGGCGTCGTCAACTACATCTTCGGGCTAGGGCAGCATGACTGGTATGCGACGCCTTTTCAGCAGTTGAGCATGGTGACAGCGCTGATCGTATGGGCGGCAATCCCGTTCGTCGTCATTACGGTCTACGCGGGGTTGGCGCAGGTCCCCGGCGAGCTCGTCGAGGCGGCCGAAATCGACGGCGCTCGCCCTTGGCGGATCTTCCGCGACGTGACCTTCCCCGTTCTGAAGCCGATCTTCCTGATCCTGACAAGCCTCTCGATCATCTGGGACTTCGGGGTCTTCACGCAGCCGTTCCTGCTCATCGGGGCCGGGAAGCAGCACTCGTCGAACTACCTGATGGGCACGTACCTCTTTCAGGAGGGCTACGCCAAGACCGATTTCGGGCGCGGCGCAGCGATCTCGATCCTGATGGTCGTCATCGTGGGGGTGCTGAGCGTCTTCTACGTTCGCAAGATGGTCAAGCTTGGAGACGTCCAATGAGCGCGGTTAGCCCGTCCGCCTCGCGGGTGGTAGCGGCGCGTCGGGCGCGGAGGCGGCGGACGGTACGCACTGGCTGGAACCTGGTCGGCCTCGCTGTGCTCGTGATCATGGTCTTTCCGGTCTACTGGATGATCAGCACGGCGTTCAAGCCCGACAACGAGGTCAACAGCTTGACGCCATCCTTTTTTCCGCTGGGCGCGACGTTCTCGCACTTTAGAGACGCGATTGCCGGAACTGACCATCCGTTCTTCTGGAACGCCGTCGGGAACAGCCTGATCATCGTCGGAGTCACCGTCGCCGTCTCGATTGCTCTGGCCTTTCTGGCGGCGGTCGCGCTCGCGAAGTTCCGCTTCACGGGGCGGAAGGTGTTCATCGTGCTCATGATCGGGATCCAGATGCTCCCGCAGACCGGGTTGATCATCCCGCTCTACGTCGTCCTGCGTAACTACCAGCTGACTCAGGACCAGTACGTCCTGATCGGCGTGATCATCACCTACATGACGTTCGTACTGCCCTTCTCGGTCTGGACGCTGCGCGGCTTCCTGCTCGGCATTCCGCGTGAACTCGAGGAAGCCGCAATGGTGGATGGCTCGAGTCGGCTGGGCGCATTCGTACGGATCCTGCTACCCCTGGTCGCCCCGGGTCTCGTTGCCACCTCGGTCTTTGCCTTCATCACGAGCTGGAACGAGTACATCTTTGCGAACGTGCTGCTGCAGGACCAATCGAAGCAGACGCTGACGGTGTGGTTATCGTATTTCTCCGGTTCGGCGCGCCACACGGACTGGGGCGCCTTGATGGCAGCGTCGACCGTGACCGCGATTCCCGTAGTCGTATTCTTCCTCCTCGTTCAGCGCAAGATCGCGTTCGGGCTGACTGCAGGCGCGGTGAAGGGGTAGAAAGGGCTGAGCATGGGCGAGATCGTGCTCGACCGGGTGACGAAGGACTTCCCGAATGGCTTTCGGGCGATCGATGGCGTCTCGCTGACGATCGGCGACGGCGAGTTCATCGTCCTGGTCGGGCCGTCCGGGTGCGGCAAGTCGACGCTCCTGCGGATGATCGCCGGGCTCGAGGAGGTGACCGAAGGGAGCATCTGGATCGGCGGGCGCGACGTCACCGAGCTGGCACCTCGGCATCGCGACATCGCGATGGTCTTCCAGAACTACGCCCTCTACCCGCACATGGACGTGCGCCGGAACCTCGGCTACGGCCTGCGCGTGCGCAAGACGCCCGCCGCCGAGATCGAGCGCCGCGTGAACGACGTCGCAAAGCTACTCGGCCTCGACAAGCTGCTCGACCGCAGGCCGGCCGCGCTGTCGGGAGGACAACGCCAGCGGGTCGCGATGGGCCGAGCGATCGTCCGTGAGCCGGCCGCGTTCCTGATGGACGAGCCGCTCTCCAACCTGGATGCGAAGCTGCGGGTCGGCATGCGCGCCGAGCTCGCGCGGCTCCACGAACGGCTCGGCGTGACGACGATCTATGTCACGCACGATCAGGTGGAGGCGATGACGCTCGGCCAGCGCGTCGCGGTGATGCGCGACGGCGTGATCCAGCAGGTCGACACGCCCCAGGCGCTCTATCGCCGTCCCGACAACCTCTTCGTGGCCGCGTTCATCGGCTCACCGGCGATGAACCTGGTCGAAGCCACCGTCTCGGGAGGTGTGGTGTCGTTTGCCGGCTGGGAGCTGCCGCTCGACCCAGGCCGGCGGCCGGCCCGCGACGGCCGTGTGATCCTCGGCGTCCGCCCCGAGAGCTTCGAGGACGCGTTGCTTGCCGATCCGTCGCTCCCCTCGGTCGAAGTCGAGGTCGTCGTGCTCGAGGAGCTTGGCTCTGACTCGCACGTGATCTTCTCGATCGACGCTCCGCGGGTCGAGGCGGAGGAGCTGAAGGCGGCCGCGGACAACGAGGAGGAAGCGCTGATCGCGGACGACCGGGCCGTGTGGAACGCGCGCGTCCAGTCGAAGACGGCGGCGCGGGTCGGCGCGCGGATCCGGCTGGCCGTGGACGCCTCGCACCTCTACTTCTTCGATCCGGACAGCGGTGCCAGCCTGACCGCCCGCGCTCGATCCGCCGTCGCCGTCGCCTAGTGGGTCGCGGACGTGCGGCCCTGCTCACCGGCGTCGTCATGCTGACCGGCGGGGCGGGGGCCAAGGCGGCGCCGCCGATGGTGACGGTGATCCCCAAGCCGGTCTCGGTCGAGCTCGGCCGCGGCGCCTTCGCTGCCGGCGCGAAGACCACGCTCACGGTCTCGCCTGTCACCTCCGAGACGCGGCGCATCGCCGCCGAGCTGGCCGATGCCCTCGGCGGCCGGATCGGACCTGCGGGCCCGGTCGCCCTCGAGCTCGGCGGCCCCGCGAGGCTCGGCGACGAGGGCTACGACCTGACGGTGACGTCTGCCGGGATCCGGCTGGTGGCGCGCACTCCGGCCGGACTCTTCCACGGCGTCCAGACGCTGCGCCAGCTGCTGCCCGCCGGCGGCCCGGGCCGGATCCCGGCCGTGACCATCCGCGACTACCCACGCTTCGCCTGGCGCGGGGCGATGCTCGACGTGGCGCGGCACTTTTTCTCCGTTCGCGACGTCAGGCGGTTCATCGACGCGATCGCGTTCTACAAGGTGAACCGGCTCCACCTGCATCTGTCCGACGACCAGGGCTGGCGGATCGCGATCGACTCCTGGCCGCGGCTGGCGACGCACGGCGGCAGCACGGCGGTCGGCGGCGGTAAGGGCGGCTACTACACGCAGCGCCAGTACTCCGCGATCGTCGCCTATGCGAGGAGCCGGTACGTCGAGATCGTGCCGGAGATCGACATGCCGGGACACGTCCACGCGGCCTTGTCGTCCTACCCGAAGCTCGCCTGCGACGGCAAGCCGTCTCCGCTCTACACGGGCATTGACGTCGGCTTCAGCTCACTCTGCGTGGGGAAGGAGGCGACGTACGCGTTCGTCGACGACGTGGTCGGCGAGTTGGCCGCGCTCACCCCCGGACCCTGGTTCCACATCGGCGGCGACGAGGCGGCCGCGACGAAGACGGCCGATTACGTCCGCTTCGTCTCCCGGGTGCAACAGATCGTCGAGCGCCACGGCAAGCGCATGATCGGCTGGGAGGAGATAGGGAGGGCGAAGCTCGCTGCGGGCACCCTCGTGCAGCACTGGAACGTCGATCTCGCGAAGACCGAGCTCTCCCGGCGGGCGGTCGAGCAGGGGGCGATGGTGATCATGTCCCCGGCCGCCAAGGCCTACCTCGACATGAAGTACGACCCCTCGACGAAGCTCGGGCTCCGCTGGGCCGGGTACACGAGCGTGCTGGACTCCTACACGTGGGATCCGGGGCGCCAGGTCGCCGGCGTCGGGTCGCGCGACGTGCTCGGGGTCGAGGCGCCGCTGTGGTCGGAGACCGTTCGGACGATCGCGGAGGTCGAGTACCTGGCCTTCCCGAGGCTGATGGGAATCGCGGAGATCGGCTGGTCGCCCGCCCGCGGGCGCAACTGGTCGGAGTACCGGCTTCGGCTCGCCGCTCAAGGGCCGCGTCTGGAGGCGCTGGGTGTGAACTTCTACCGCGCGCCGGAGGTTCCCTGGCGCTGAGCCGGGGTGGCGGCGGCCGCAGACGGAGTCTGCAACGACTGTGTGACGAGAGCGTGACAAGCTCCGAAAGGACACTTTCGGCGGCGACGGGGCGGCCGGTACGAAGAGGGCCGACACCCATTCCTCTTCCGATCGGAGCTGCCCATGTCCCGGTTTCGCCTTCTCGTCTCTCTGTTCGCCGCCTGCCTGTTGCTTGCCGCCCCGGCCGCTCAGGGCGCGTCGTCAGGCGTCGTCGTCAGCCAGGTATTCGCCGGCGGCGGCAACACCGGCGCCCCCTTCACCAGCGACTTCGTCGAGCTCTTCAATGCCGGCACGTCGCCCGTCGACCTGAGCGGCTGGTCGGTCCAGTACGCGTCCGCCTCCAGCACCAGCTGGCAGGCGACCGCGCTCGCGGGGTCGATCGCGCCCGGGCACTACTTCCTCGTCCAGCTCGCCTCGGGCACGACCGGTTCGGCGCTTCCGACCCCGGACGCGACCGGAACCACCAATCTCTCGGTCTCCGGCGGCAAGGTGGCTCTCGCTCACGACGGCACGGCGCTCACCTGCGGCGCTACCGCAGGCAGCTGCTCGTCTGCCGCGACAGTCGAGGACCTCATCGGCTACGGCTCGGCCACCGACTACGAGGGCGCCGAAGCCGCGCCCGCGCTGAGCAGCTCGACGGCCGCGGTGCGCGCGGGCGGCGGCTGCACGGACACCGGCTCGAACGCGGCCGACTTCACCGCTGCGGCGCCGTCCCCTCGCAACTCGTCCTCCCCGGCGGCCTCGTGCGGTGGCACTCCGACGCCCGGGGTGTCGCAGGACGCCGCCGTCGACATCGACATCCAGGCGGTCCTGTCGATCGCGCTCGAGCGGCCGACGGTCAGCTTCGGGGCCGCGGTGGCGGGCGACACACCCGCTGCGATCTCCGAGCGGGTGACGGTCGTGAGCAACAACGAGGCCGGCTACGCGCTGACGGTCCACCGCTCCGCGTTCGCTCCAGGCGACCTCCCGCTTGGCATCGCGAGCTCCGCGCCGAGCGGCGGCCAGCTCGGTGCCTCGCTCGTAGGAGGTGCGAGGGCGCCGATCCCGATCGCGCCCGCGGCGGACCTCACGGTCGGCACCACGTCGGCCCGCAGCGCGGCGGGCGGCGACGCCTGGCCGACGACGCTGGGCTTCACCTCGGCGCTGCCGCTGGTCGCTCCGGGCCACTACACGGCGACCGTCACGTACACGCTGATCGGGCGATGATCGTCTGTCTGGCGGTCACGGCCTGCGCGCTCGCACCCGCTTCGGCGGGTGCGAGCGCCGTGCGGCCGCCCGTGTCGCTGGTCGCGTCGCCGCCCCACCTCACCCTGGTGGGAAGGGCGCGGGAGACGATCCGGGTGTCGAACTCCGGTACGGAGCCGGTCGTGGTCGACGTGACGCGTGCCGGCTTCGCCCTCGACCTGCGCGGCCGGCCGAGGATCACCCTGCGCGGCCGGGGTCCCCGCCCGGCCGCGCCGTGGCTCAGAGCCCGCCCGGCTCGGCTGGCGATCGCGCCCGGCGTCGTTGGGCTGCTGACCGTCAGCTCCGCGCCCCCGGTCCGAGCCGAGCCGGGCGACCACGGCGCGTTGGTGCTGCTGACCACGCGTCCGCATCGGAGGCGCGGCCTTGCCGTGCGCATGCGGCTCGGGATCGTGGTCGCCGTTCGCGTCCCGGGCCGGATCGTCCGGCGGCTGGTTCCCCTCGCGCTCCACGTTCGGCGCGCCGGACGGGTGCGCGTGCTCGAGCTGCTCGTCGCCAATAGAGGCAACGTCACCGAGCTCCTCGAGCGTGGTTGCGTGATCGTGACGCTTCGCCGCCGCGCCGAAGTGCTCGCGCGACTGCGGCCCGCCGTGCGGCAGCTACTCCCGCGAACGTCCGGCCTGGTCGAGGCCCGCTACGGCGGCAGGGTTCGGGGGCGTCTGGCGGCGCGGGTCGATTTCGCCGCTCGCAAGCCCTGCCTGCGCGCCCCTCGGCGGACGTTCTCCATCCGGCTCTAGCGCATCAGCATGCCGCCGTTGATGTCGTACGGAGTCGCCGCGGCGACCCTTTCGGAGTCGCGTTGCCGTCGGGGGAAACACCGCTAGCGGATCAGCACGCATTTAAGGACCGGCGTTGGGCCGCAACCCAGCCAGTGTGACAGTCACGAGCCGGTGGACGGCAGCCTTGGAGGGCAGGTTGCTGGCTGCGGTGAGGGCGTGGAGGCAGTAGCGCGCGAGCTCGTCAGCGGCGATGTCGTCGCGGAGGTCGCCGGCCTTTGCGGCCTCGGTCAGCAGGTCTCGGATCATGGTGCGGAGCTGATGCTGCGCTCGGGCGATGTAGTCGCCTCGATGCAGGAGCGCCGCAAGCTCGGTGCCGTGGTGCTCGTGCTGAATGAGTGCGTAGGCCTCGAGGACAGCTTCCAGCCGCTCGCCAGCGTCGCCAGCTTGGTCCCGGAGTTCACTGAGAAGTGCGAGGTGGCCGCTGATCTGACGCTCGTGCCATGCGACCAGGATCGCTTCGACGTCTGGGAAGTACTTGTACAGGGTCGCACGTCCGATGCCGGTCTCCTCGGCGATCTGCGACATCGTCACTGACCGCAGTCCGTGCTCGGCCACCAGAGCTGCGGTGGTGTCCAGGGTCGCGTCGCGCACTGCGCGACGGTGGGCCTCGATCGTTTCATTCCACAGCTTCGGCACAGCTGCATTATACGCAACGACCATGATAGAGACAGCGCGATTTGACATAGACAGAATGTCTCGATAAAACCTGGGTCGTAGAGCGCGGCAACCCATCACGGCGGAGGAGCACATGACGCACATGCGACAGAAAGGG
>WNFV01006096.1_pt1 | contig 17179 bp, 15 predicted proteins | sample 5400101 | NCBI WGS metagenome assembly WNFV01 (sample SAMN13153361, study PRJNA577476) | soil metagenome | isolation source: 115 cm soil or saprolite under grassland replicate 1 | place: USA:California | collected 2016-06-15
ATATAGCCGACGTCGTCGTCGCGGTAGCTCACCGTGCCGCCCAGGCTGGCGATACCGCTGGCGACGGTCTTGTTGGCGCCGGGCTTGGCGGCGATCAATACGGTGACAGTCGATTTACCCTGCGCCACCGCCTCAGCGAGCAGCTCACGATCGTGCTTCGACAGCTTGGTTCCGCCGCTAGCGGCGCCGGCGCCGGCTGGATGCCCGAGAAACGCCAACGCGAGGGTCAGGGCAATGATTGCGCCTAGAACGTTGATAAGTTGGAGATGTACACTGCGGTGATGCGACATTCCTAACCTCCTCTAGATACGCATCGCGCAACAATGCGCGAACAGGAGAATGACCCAACCAGGCGTGTGATCGACGTTGCGTGCTGCGTTAGCAACCTCCTTTCTATTCAGAAACACGAAAACGCGCCCAACGCGCGTGGACGGCGGAACAACCCAAGCGCCCGCCGTATGCCATGACTACGGCGGGCACCACGAGGAATGCGGAAATAGCGCAGCGTACTCCCACGACATGGTCGATCTCCTACGATTCTTGCCAAATGATATATAGTAGCCCTATAGTATCATGTAAGAGACGTAATGTTTGTAAAACATACATCTACCAGGCGTTCTTTATTTTGCAATCATAGGCGTGCTACCTCTTTGTGATGCGGGCGCAGCAGAGTCGCGCACCACGCGCGGATAACAATATTGTCATCTATTTAATGTATTTAACAATAATGAGAAATCTCCTCTATAATTAGGTAAGACATCATAGAACTAGCAAATTTCATAAGCGGCGCATTCTCTTCTTGAGGGTAGCGGAACATGTTTTTGTGCCTGCTGCCGGTTTGATTCTTTCCACGTTGTTCGAGTACGGGTGGCTTCGTCTCGATTAGTCGTACCGTTCGTAAGCTATGAAGAAGGAGCTGAACCATGGCGCAATTCACCTTCAGTCGCTTCCGCCCATTTGTCATCGCGCTGAGTGCGCTGCTGCTAGTACTCGCCACAGCACTGACGGCAGCCGCCGCACCGCCGCCCTGGGCCGGTAGGCATGTCTGCGCGGTTGGGCCAGCCGCCACCGCGCGCTGCCACGCGATTCTTCGCACCGACATCGCGCCGCTGGCCGCCGCGACACCTAATGTGACTCCCTCCGGCTATGGCCCGGCTGATCTGCGATCGGCCTATAACCTGACAGGGAGCGGAAGTAGCTCCCAGACGATCGCGATCGTCGATGCCTTCGACAACCCCAATGCCGAGTCCGACCTCGCCGTGTACCGCTCGCAGTTTGGCCTGCCGCCATGCACGACCGCGAATGGCTGCTTCATGAAAGTCAATCAGCGAGGTGTCCAGGGTAGCTACCCCGCCGGCAATGTCGGGTGGGGCCAGGAGATCGCCCTCGACATCGATATGGCTAGCGCGATCTGCCCGAACTGCAAGATCCTGCTTGTCGAGGCTGACGATAACAGCTTCGCGAATCTGGGAGCGGCGGTCGATCGAGCTGCCACGTTGGGCGCCAACGCGATCAGCAATAGCTACGGTGGCGGCGAGTTTAGCGTTGAGGGTACCTCGACCTATAACGGCCACTTCAACCACCCCGGCCGGGCTATTACCGTCAGCTCCGGCGATAGCGGCTATGGTGTCGAGTTCCCGGCCGCCTCGCAGTATGTCACTGCCGTGGGCGGCACGAGCCTGACTCGCGCTTCTAATGCGCGCGGCTGGAGCGAGACCGTCTGGAGCGGCGCTGGAAGTGGCTGCAGCGCGTATATTCCGAAGCCAAGCTGGCAGCACGACGCGAATTGCAGCCGGCGCACTGTCGCCGATGTCGCCGCCGTCGCCGACCCTGGCACCGGCGTCGCAGTATACGATACCTACGGCTCGGGCGGCTGGCTGGTCTTTGGCGGCACCAGCGTCGCGGCGCCGATTATTGCCGGCGTCTACGCTCTCGCCGGCAACACGAGCAGCATCAACGATGGCTCATTCTCCTACAGTCACACCATCAGCCTCTTCGACATCACGAGTGGCAGCAATGGGAACTGTGTACGAGGCAAGAAGACCACTGGCGCCTATTTGTGTAGAGGTGTCGCCGGCTACGATGGCCCAACCGGCAACGGCACGCCCAACGGCACGGGCGGGTTCTAAGCGATCGCTCTCCTGAACAGAAGCAAGCACCGCGCACTAGCATGCCTCAGCTGGCGCGTGGTGCTTGCTCTTGCCAATTGGAGACAGCCGTTAGGGGTCACTCACCCGGCGCGCAGGCGTGGGCACGCGCCAGTGCAGCCCGAGCACACCGGTGAGCCCGATCGCCAGCAGCACAAGAAACAGCGTGTTGTAGCCCGAGCGCTCGGCCAAGGCGCCGGCCAGTAGCGGGCCAAAGGCGGCCATCGGCGCGAGCGCGGTGTTCGCCACGCCGATATAGGTCGGGCGGTCGGCCGGGGTGCTGAAGCTGAAGATCATGGTGAAGCCCGACAGCTGGTAGCCGGCCTGCGCCACGCCTACCAGCACGAAGATCGGGAAGAACCATGCCGCCGATGGCGCGACCACCGCCAGCAGCAGCGCCAGCAGCCCGATCGCTGTCGCCAGCTCCAACACCTGCTTATGGCCCCAGCGGTCGGCCAGCGCGCCTGAGCTAATGTGACTGAGTGCCTGGGCTGCCAATAGCACGGCCGTAAAGACCCCAACCTCAGCGTCGGTCAGGTGGAAGCGCTCCAGCGCGGCGGCGGTCACAAAGCTGTGGCCGACCAGGCCGAGCGAGATCGCCGAGCGGCAGAACAGATAGCGCCGGAATCCATGATCGCGGCGCAGCAGCGGCCCGACCCCGCGCAGGAAGGCCAGCATTGGCTGGCGTGGCTTTTGCTGCTGTGGCGGCTCGACGGTGGACGCCAGGAAGATGTAGGACAGAATCATCGCGCCAAAGCAGATAAGCGACAGCATGCCGATGCTCTGCGGGAACGGCTGCGTGGCCAGGATCAGGCTGGCGACGCCCGCGCCGGCCACGCCCAGCACGCCGCCCAGCCCGAACTGTAAGCCAAAGAACGTGCCCCAGCGCCGCTCGGGGATGACACGGGCAATGAAATCCTGCCAGGCAATGCTCAGAAAGCCGCCGCTGAACATGTAGATTGCGTACAGTGTGAAGAAGATCGTCAGCAGAGTCGTGGCCAGCAGATTCGGCCAGAGCAGCAGGACGAGCCCAAGCGCCAGGAAGGGCAGCCGCTCGCCGATCGTGATGGCCAGGATCAGCGGCTTGCGGCGCGGCAGGCTGGCGGTGAGCGGCGCCATGAACAGCGCCGGCAGCAGCGCACCCACCTGCGTGAGTGCCGGGAGCAGCCCTTGCAGCCAGCGCTCGCTCGACAGCCGGCTGACGAACAGCGGCAGCACGGTGTAGCGCGACATCATGCTGATGCCGAACACGAACGCCACGCCATCCAGAATGTTCAGCCAGAAGTTGCGCCTGGCATAGCGCTTCAGCAGCGTCTCGGCTGATTCCGGTTCCATTGGGGACTCCATCGTGTGCGCTGGCGTCGTCGCCGGTGTGGCGCGGATCATACTATATGCGACAACCGATCGTACATCACCTGCCGCCGCGCTGGAAAGGCACTTTCGATGGGTGGCGCGTCCGTCCTTTGGACGAGCGTGGGAGCGTTGGCACGTATTAACGCGCTGATGCCGGCGTTGCCAATTTTTCCTAAAGGGATGCATAAGGGCGGCGAATGACTGCGGTCTTCCGTCCTTCGTCTTCCGTCTAAAAAATGCCGATCACATGTGTGATTGGCTGCATTTAGGTTTACCTCGCATACCGCGCCGCCACCACATCCGGCATGTCCGGCACGCGCTCCTGCTTGACTGCATAGGTAAAAACGATATACTCGGCGTGCGCCCAGGCCAGCGGCGTGGCCGATCCGGTGCCGGTGCCATCTGGGAACACCTGCTCCGGCAGCATGCCGCCGGCGTTGGCCATCGACGACATGACCGGCAGGTACCAGCTGGCCGGGTGCTCCGATCGGCTCTGCGCCACCTCGTAGATACTGCGCTCGCCGATCAGCAGCGGCCAGGGGTTGCCATGGCCGTCGGGTGCTTCGCCCAGCTTGCTCTCGCCATAGCCATCATGCGGGAAGCGATAGTACACATCGCCCTTGGGCGTCTTGACCTCGAGCGTCGAGTCGATCACCTCAAGCGTGGCCAGGATGCGCGGGTCGTTGGGTCGGCGCACGCCCAGCCGCACCAATTCCAGAAAGCTCTGATCGACGATCTCGCGCTGGTCGTGGCTGCCGCCGCCGTTGGCGATCGAAAGTGCCTCGGCGCTGTTCGGGTCGCCCTGGGTGATCCGCAAATAGTAGCTGCCTTTGCCGAGCGGCCCGTTGGTCGTGAGCGTCCATTTTTCGATGTTGGCGTTCCACTCGTCGGCAATCTTGAGGTAGCGTGCCGCACTGGCGCCATCGCCGGCCTGCGTGGCCAGATCGGCGGCGCAGACCAGCGCGGCAATCTCGGCCGCCAGTGTCGCCGGCGAGTAGCCGCCGGACTCCTCCCAGCGCTCTTGTTTGGTGATTGGCCCAGTCCTGGCAATGAAATCTGCCGCCGGCTTAACCAGGCTCTGGTAGCGATCGACCGCCTTGAGCTGCGATGCCAGCAGGATCGGCGTGGCGGTCTGGTCGAGCTGGATGGCGATGGTTTTGGGCGTGCCGTCGGGGAAGGCGGTTTGCGGGAAGCTGCCATCCACGAGCTGGAGCTTTTCGTCCATGAAGGCCAGCCCGTCGCGGGCGGCCTGCTCATCGCCCGCCAGGCGCAGCGCGGTCACGCTGTGGTATATGTCGCGCACCCAGACATAGCGGTAGCCGCGCGCCATTGGCTGGTCGTCGGTTGCGTGCTGGCCCCAGGGCATCGCCAGCGAGGCCACGAACGCGCCGTAGTTGGTCTTGTCCTCGTGCGTCTTCAGCACCGCCAGGCTCTCGTCGTACAACGGCAGATTGGGGTAGGGGTGATCCAGCTTATCCAGGTAGCCGGCCCAGCCCCGCATATATGCCTGCGCGGTGGCCGTGAAACCACGCTTAAGGCTGGCGGCTGCGGCAGCGCGTGCCTCGGTATGGCCTTTGCCAAAGCCAAGCGCAACGGTGCTGGCCCCGTGTACCGGCAGCTCCGCGCCGATTGTCAGCCGACCGGGGATGCTGGTCGAGGTATAGGTCGTGTCGACTTTGAAGTCCTTCAGATCGGCCGCCAGGTCGTTCTCGCGGGTGTAGCCGGTGGTCAGCAGCGCCGGTGCTGGGTCGGCCGCCAGCGCGGTGTAGACTCCGGCCTGCTGGTCCCAGGCCTCCGCAATGCCGCCCGCTATCTGGCTTAGGTCGCCGGCGCCGCTCTGGCCGATCCGCGGCGTGTAACTTAGGTATAGGTGGTAATCTTCCGGCCGGCCTTGCAGCGCCGTAAACGCGACCGTGAAGAGGATCGTGTTGGCCTGTGGGTCGGCGACAATCTGCTTCGTCACCGCCCAACGCCCGCCTTTATCGGTCGATGTCACGCGGTAGGCCGGGGTGCGAGCATCCAATCGCTCGATTGTATAGGTCGCATCGGTGGCCTCGTCGGCCAGGAAGCTGGCGCCATCACTAACCAGCACGCCCAGCGACTTGATGTTCGCCTGTGAGACATCGGGGTATAGGCCCTCGGTGATCGCGCCATTGGTGATGCCGAACCAGACCCGCGACGGATTAGCGTCGCCGGCCGGCTGATCGTAGGTAAACGCGGTTCCGACGCCCTGTTTGTTACCCGGCGTCCAGGAATCCACGCGAATAGGCTGATCCGGTGCGGCGCCGACCGGCAGTAGCGTAGTGGTCGGCTGGGCCACAGCCGGCGCGACGGTCGGCGGGGGCGTGTGACTAAGCACAGTCGTCGGCGCGGGCAGGGCGGTCGGGGTCGCGCCCTGCGTCGAGCTGCACGCGCTGATCAATGCCGCCAGCAGTAGCGCCGCGAGAGTTCGCGTGGGTTGTGGCATGGGCGTTCTTTCGGCTCTCTCTGAAAGATTATGGTGCTAGAGTATACGATAGAACGAGAGCTTGAGGATCCGTCCGATACCAAAGCACAGGCTTATGAGGCGCTCAGTGCAGCGCCTGCATCTCAATCGTGATCGCTTCGTGCGGCCCGGCCTGCGCCGGCTGCGCGTCGGCCCAGACGATCCGCTGATCGAGCAGCGCATGTAAGAGCGTAGCCTCGTCATCGTGCGGCGCATCGGCCTGCAATTGGTTATAGCTAGGCCGCACGGCCGGCTGGTAGCGCAGCGCGTAGCCGCCGATCCGCGCCAGCAGGGCCGTCGCGAAGGGGCGCGGCAGCTCGATCTCTATGGCCGCTGCGCTGCTGCGCGTATCGCGCCCGCCGACTATGATCAGCAGGTCGCCCTGATCGTCGCAACGGATGGTCGCGTGGCGCGGTGCGATGCCGGCGCCGGCAAGCACCAGATCGTTGTCGGGCGCGCTGCCGATTCGCAGAATGCCGGCGTGCAGAGGGATAGCCTGCTGCCGACCGTCGGGGTGCGAGATAAAGATATAGCCAGGAGTCATGGCCGGCCTCCGTGTTGAGCATGTCAACGATGGTTTCGTGGCGAATTGGCCACGTAGGGCCGTGCGTCGTTGCCGGCTCGATTAGCCTAACGCTCGAGAGTCGTTTTTTAGCACATCGGCTGATAGGAATCTGAGAGAGTGTTGAAAAGGAGGAGTGGGAGGGGCTTCGCCCTCTCGTTTCTCTTTCCGGGGCGCACGGCCCTCCAAACCTCCCACGGGCGTATGTTGCATAACAAAAAAGCCATCCAAAAGTGCCAACACCGCCGGCCGAAAAATAGGGTACACTAGCAGCAGACGTTCTTGCATTCGAGAGGCCAACAATGCTGCGCCTATCCCGGATCATCGCCAGTGGTTATATCGCGGTCTGCCTGATCGCGCTGGCGCTTACCGCGCTGATCGGCCCGCTCGGCTACGCGCCGTTCCCGCTCATTCCCGCCCCGGCCCGCACGCCGATCACCATCACAATCTGGTACAGCACCGAGAAAAGAGAGTGGTTGGAGGCGGCCAAGCAGCGGTTCGAGGCGGCGAAACTAACCTACAATGGCCGGCCGATCCAGGTTCAGCTCAAGGGCCTCGGCTCGCCCGAGATCGCCCAGCGGGTGGCCAGCCAGGATTGGCGCGGCGAGATGCCGCCGACGGCAGTCAGTCCGGCCAGCGATATGTGGCTGAGCATGTTCAACGTGCCGGTTGCGGTAGCTGGCGCCGAGGCGCCGCAGCCGCTGGTGATCAGCCCGTTGGTGGTAGTCGGCTGGGAGGATCGCGCGAAGGTGCTTTGGCCGAATGGGCCAAAGGATTTCTGGCACGATCTGCACGATGCATTTGTGAACGAGGGCGGCTGGAAGGCGCTCGGCGGCAACGAAAGCTGGGGGCCGGTCAAATTCGGCCACACCTCGCCGCTGACATCCAACAGCGGCGCGCAGACGCTGATCTTGCTGGCGTACGCTTTCCACAACAAAAGCAGCGGGCTGGCCAGTGCCAACGTCAACGAGCCGGCATTCGCGCAATGGCTGGCCGAGATCGAGGGCGGCGTGGCGAGCTTTGGCGACAGCACCGGCACATTTATGAACGATATCGTCACCAAGGGGCCAAGCCAGTACGATTTTGGCGTCGTCTACGAGAATCTTGCGCTGCAAAGCATGGATGCCGCAAAGCAGCGCCAGGGCCAATCGCTGCGGATCTTCTACCCGCCGGCCACGCTGTTCAGCGATCATCCGTTCGCCGTGCTCGATGGCGCATGGGCCAAACCCGAGGAGCGCGCTGCCGCGATTGTGTTCCGCGATTTCCTGCGCTCGAACGCGATCCAGCAGCTGGCGTTGCAGTATGGCTTTCGCCCTGCCGACCCGAATGTCGCGATCACCAGCGATGATTCCAGCAACCCGTTCAAGAAATATGCACCCAACGGTGTTCAGGTTGCGATCGCGCAGCAGGTCGAGGCACCACCGGCTGAGGTAGTGAACAGCCTGCTAGAGCTGTGGAAGAACCAGATCAAACGATGAGGACTGAGGACTGAGGGCTGAGGACTGAGCGATCAGTTCCGACCGGTTCCCCTTTGGGTGACTGCTTACTGCCGGGTGACGAGTGGCGTGAGACACGAGACCTGAGACACGAGACGCATTGTCTCCTCTCTCCTGTCTCCTGTCTCCTGCTCAAGAGTGATTGCATGACCAACGCTGCCCCTGCCTACGCCTTTGCCGCTCGCCGCCCGCTGGCGCTGCTGGTGCTGGCGATTGCGATCGCCGCCGGGCTGACGATTGCGCTCTGGCTGCTACCGCTGGGTTTGCTAGCTTATCTCGCGGTGGTGTTTGCGTCGGCGCGGGCGCCTGAGCTGCTGGCGCAGGCGCAGCGTCCGGCCCGGCCACGGCTCTCCAGCCAGACCTTCCGCGCGCAGCTTAGCGCGATCGAGCGCACGCAGCAAGAGATCGGCCGTAGCGCCACGCAGGCCGACGGCGCGCTAGGCCGGCTGCTGGCGCCGATCGACGAGCAAGCACGCGAGCTTGTGACCGAGGCCTACACGCTGTGCGACAAAGGCCAGATCATTGAGGGCTACCTGGCAACCAGCAACCAGCGCGCCCTGCAGGATCAGATCAACGCGCTCGACGCGCGCCAGGCCGCGACCCAGGATCAGTATACGCGCCAGCAGATGCAGGAGACGCGCCAGGCACTCGTCGATCGGCAGCAGAACGCGCGCGATCTGGAAACCTACATCGGCCGGATTCTGGCGCAGCTCCAGAATATTTCGGCCAACCTCGACAACGTGCTGGCTGAGACCGTGCGATTGCGCACCGCCGACTCGGCCAGCGCCGATACGGCCACCAATCAGGTTGCCCAGCGCCTGAGCGACCTGAAAGCTGATATGGACGCATTCCAGCGCGTGCTCGACACCGCGATGACCCAGACGGGGACACCTTAACATGAGCGAAGTACCTATGCAATCCAGACCAATCGCGCGCGCGCTCCATGTTGGCGCGCTGGCACACGGGCAGGCGCCCGCCTCCGAGCTGAAAGTCAAGCTCGAGGCGCGGCATTTCAACTTCTACTACGGCGCGTTCCAGGCGCTCGACGATATCTCGCTGGCGATGCGCGAGCGCCGCATCACCGCGATCATCGGCCCCTCCGGCTGCGGCAAATCCACCCTGCTGCGCGCGATCAATCGCATGCACGATCAGACCCCCGGCGCGCGTGGCCAGGGCGAGTTGCTGCTCGACCGCCAGAACATTTACAGCCCGACGATCGACCCGGTGCTGCTGCGCCGGCGGGTCGGCATGGTCTTCCAGCGCCCGAACGCCTTCGCCAAATCGATCTTCGACAATGTCGCCTATGGCCTGCATATCATTGGCTGGCGCGACCGCACGCAGATCGGCGAGCGGGTGGAGCATGTGCTGCGGCAGGCGGCGCTGTGGGACGAGGTCAAGGATCGGCTGACGCATTCGGCCTACGGGCTGTCGGGCGGGCAGCAGCAGCGGCTGTGCATCGCGCGCGCGATCGCGCCGCGGCCGGAGGTGCTGCTGATGGACGAGCCGTGCTCGGCGCTCGACCCGATCGCCACGCTGAAGATCGAGGAGCTGATGCTGGAGCTGCGGCGCGAGTACACGATCGTGATTGTGACGCACAACATGCAGCAGGCCGCGCGGGTGTCGGATGAGACGGCGTTTATGCTGATGCACCCGCAGAGCCGGGCCGGCCAGCTGATCGAGTTTGGGCCGACCAATCAGATCTTTACCAACCCGAAGGACAAGCGCACAGAGGATTATGTGACTGGGCGGTTCGGCTAGCTTTTGTTGTACACGCACAGAGAAGGGGTCCCGAGCCAGGAGCCTGGAACCCCTTCTCTGTGTTATGACTTGCGCCCAAAGCAGCTTTCGCCTGCCCTTCGACCCTTCGACAAGCTCAGGGCAGGCAGGCTCAGGATGCCCGGCAGCATGGTACTTTACATGCTTTCTGTGCCATTTTTGCCCTGCGGGGCAAAAATGGCACAGAAAGGAGAATAAATCCGTTGCCAGCGTGTATCCTAGTTGCGGATGTGCCAGTAATCAAGGCACATTAGCCAAGCAGATCAGCAAATTCATGCGCCATATGCTCGCCGTAGTGCTCGACCAGCAGCCGGCGAGTTTCGCCGCGCACACGACGGTAGGCCTCGCGCGCCATGCGGTTATCCAACACCGCATGGCGGCGCTGGGTCTCGCTTTGGTTGGCCTCCGTGATTGCGCTTTGGAGCGCGGCGCAGGCCCGCTCAACTTCAGGCAGCCGCTCGCTTGCAAACCCCAGCCCAACCGACAGCGCGGCCTGAAGCCGCCGCAGATCCGCCAGTAGCTCGGCTGGCGAACTTTCGGCCTCGTCGCCGCCACGCGAAAGCATCTGCACCTCGGGCGCATCCTCGCCGCCATAATGCTCGGCCAGTTGCCTGACGATCCGCTTATACAGGCGCAGTCCGGCAACTTCGGATTCCCAACGGCGCGCGAGCGCCCCACGCCAGGCCGCAACCGCCTGCTCGCTCTTGGTGGCGCTGGTCTCAAGCTCGTGGTGGGTCGGCCGGTGCAAGGCCAGAATATCCTCGGCAAATGGCAGCTCGCCGCGCAGCTGCTCGATCGTCGCGATCAGGCGCTGTGATTCTGCCAGAGCATCGGTAGGGGCAGGGAGTATCGTCATGACCAGAGTCTCCTCAATCCATCGGTTTTGTGAACATCATCATAGCCCTCGAAACCACAGGCGTCTATAGTACTTGTGTCGCGTCCGACGATGGGATGGAATGCGCGGCTGCCTTGACGCTCGCGCGTGCCTGTGCATATAATGATAGTAGCATATGCAAAGGCGCAGGAACATATGGATCTTACTGGTAAAACACCGACGGTGCCGCCGCCGGTAGCCGCGACTGTTCACATCTACCGCGGCCTGATGGATCGCGGCACCACCTGGCGGCAGCGCGTCGATAACCCCACCAACTGGGCGATTGTGTCGTGTGGTACAACCGTCAGCTTTGCGCTAAGCGATGACACGCATTCGCATGTGGTGCTGCTGCTGGTGATGTTGTTCGGCATCAGCTTCCTGGCGATCGAGGCCCGCCGCACGCGCTACTACGATCTGTGGAGCAGCTGGCTGCGCCTGATCGAAACCGAGTACCTCGCGCCGATTCTGCAAGATAACTGTGTAACCGCTGGCGACACCTGGCAGGAGCTGATTGTGCGCGACCTGGGCTACCCGCACTTCAAAGCCACTTTATGGCGCATGGTGCAGCGCCGCCTGCGCGACCACTACATGGCGATCTATCTCTTTCTGTTGCTCTCCTGGCTATTGAAGCTGCTCCAGCCGATTGAAGAATCATCTGCCTGTAATACCTTTGTGTGTCATGCGGCGGTTGGCCCAGTCTCTGGCACCGTGGTGTTGGGCCTGGTCGGCTGTTTCTACCTGGCGCTGATGGTGATTACCTTGATGGGCTACCCCGGCCGCGAGCCGAGCGTAGAGGTACTCTCGCGCGAGCGCACCCTACAGAAGCTCGTATCGCCCTTGCAGCAGCCGGTCACCCGGCGCCCCTGGCACCACGAGCCGCCGGTCTATGCCGGCGCCGACGATTACGATCGCCCACCCGAGGATTGATGAACGGCTACCTAGCGCTGATCTTGACTGGTCACGTGCCCTATCTGCGCGCCGCTGGGCGCGAGCCAGAAGGCGAAGACCTGCTGCACATGACGATCGCCGATGCGCTGGTGCCCACGCTCAACGCGCTTTTCGATCTGCGCGAGCTAGGCCTACGGCCCGTTGTCGCGCTGGCATATTCGCCGGTGTTGCTGGAGCAGCTGGCCGATAGCGTGGTGCAGAAGCATTTCGTCGTCTGGATGGAGCGCCACCTGGCACGCCTAGAGCAGGATGCGACGCGTTGGGATGCCGAAGGCCAGGCGCACAACGCCTACCTGGCGCGCTTCTACCTCGAATGGGGTAGCGGCATTCTAGAAAGCTTCATCGGCCGCTACAGCCGCAACCCGACTGCCGCGCTGCGCGAGCTATGCAGCAATGGCACGGCTGAGCCGCTGGCCGGCGCGGCCACACACGCCTACCTGCCGCTGCTGGGGCGGGCCGAATCGCTGCGCGCGCAGCTGGATGTGGGCGCGCTAGCGGTGACACGACTGCTGGGCGTGCGGCCACGCGGCCTGTGGCTACCGGAGTGCGGCTACACGCCTGCGCTGGAGGCGCTGCTGCGGCCGAGCGGTGCGCGCTACCTGATCGTCGATCCGTCGAGCCTACCGGCAAACACAATCCCACACCTGCGCCCACGCTGGATTGCCTCGCGGCGGCTGGCTGTGCTGGTGCGCGACACACCCGCATCCCAGCAGGTGCTAGCGCCCGATCTCGGCTATGTGGGCGATCCGCTCTACCGCTCGGCGCGCCGCGACCCACGCTCGGGACTGGCGCTCTGGCGAACTGGGTCGGGCGATGCGGCGGCGAATCTTTACGATCCATACGATGCATTCCGGCGCGCGCAAGAGCATGCGGTACATTTCAGCAGCTTTATCGCCGCCGAGCTGGAGGCGTTTCGTGCCCGCCATGATCGACCTGGTATCGCGGTGGTGCCGCTCGATATCGAGGTATTGGGGCGCGGCTGGTTCGAAGGGCCAACCTGGCTGCGAGCGATGATCGAGGCGTTCTCCGCGCGCCGCACGGTTGCGCTGACTGCGCCATCGGCGTACCTGCGCACCTTTCGCCCGCGCCACGGCGCCACCCCGCGCGATGGCTCGTGGGGCGATGGCGGCGATCATCGCGCCTGGGCCGGGCGCGCGGCGCTGCCGCTCTGGCACGCGCTTGGCGAAGTCGAGGAGCGTGTCGCGCTGCTAGTGCGCCGCCGCCCGCATGCACAGGGCGATCAGGAGCGCGCGCTGGCGCAGGCGGTGCGCGAGCTGCTGCTGGCGCAATCGAGCGATTGGCCGCTGCTGCTGAACCAAGCCGACGGCGATGCTTCATCGGCCGAAGCGCTGCGCCGGCCGGTCGAGCACCTACGGCGCTGCGAGCGGCTGTGCGCCCTGGCCGAGGCACCGGAGCTGAGCGAGGAAGATATGAACTTCCTTGATATGGTCGAGGAGCTGGACAACCCGTTCCCGAACCTGAACTACCGGGTGTTTGCGAGCTAACCTGGCCTACATTGTAGGCCATTGAACCAGCGCTGCTGGACAATGATTCTTTCGCCGCGGCCAGGCAATGTAGGCTATTGAGCCAACACCGCCAGATTCTTGATGTTTTGCCGCCCCATGATTTGTTTATGCTGCCTATTCCCCGCCGATCAGCTCAGCCACGCTGCGATCAAGCGGATTCTCACTCTGCCCCAATGCCTCCGCAACCCGATGTTGGTCGTGCTCCGAGCGGTTCTGGCTCAGCTTGAGCTTACCCTCCAGACGCGTGATCTCGATCTCGAAGCCGACCACTGCGCGCATCATCTTGTCCAGGTAATCATGCGGCAAATCCATACGCCACGGCTGTGCGAAGGCGGCCTCGTGCGTATCGACCAGCGTTTCGAGCATGTGGTGCAGCGTAGCATGATCCTCGACGATCCGTGGTATGCCATAGGCATGCACGACAGCGTAGTTCCAGGTCGGCACGCTCGGGTGAATTTCGTACCACGATGGCGAGATATAGGCGTGCGGCCCCTGGAAGATCACCAGCGCCTCGCCGCCGGCTGCGAAATCGCGCCACTGCGGGTTGGCGCGCGCCATGTGTGCCAGGAGCGTACCATGCGGCCCACGCTCGGCATCCAGTAGGAACGGCAGGTGGCTGGCGAAAGGCGCGCCCTGCTGCTGCGTGACCAAGGTGGCGAAGCTGTATGCACGCATGAACGCGTGCAATTCGGTGAGGTCTTCGATCTGAAATGATTTGGGGACGTACATGGGTCATACCTCGCGATCGAACGCGGCGGATAGCCTGGGCTTGGCCGCTGGCCACTTGCTGTCGATAATACTATCTATCAGACGAAGGACGAACGACAAAGGACGAAAGTCTGCGGCGCTGGCGTTCGTCGTTCGTCCTTCGTCGTTCGTCCCATCAACACACTTGGAATACTAGCCTCGCGCATCGAAGTCGCGGATGTAATCAGGAAGCTCGACGCCGGGCTTGAGCTGCGGGTCGGCCACCGGCGCTCCGGCGATCTGTCGGATCGGCAAGATGCCGGCCCAAACCGGTAGATCGAGATCGTCGTCTTCATCCCCTGGCGGCCCGGTTCGTAGCTTGGCTGATGCGCTTGCGATCGGCACCGCGACAATCGTCGTCTGCTTGAGCTCAAGCGCGTTTGGTAGGCGCGCATCCTGCCAGCGGCCGGGGATCAACCGCTCGGTGAACGCCTCCAGCGCCTGCAGCCGCAACTGATCATCCGCGATCACGGGGAACACCGACCTGGCCAGCACGATGCCGTCGATAAGCGTAATCGTGATACAGACCTCGCCACCCGACTGAATGTGCCGCAGCAAACGGCTGCCCTTGGCACCATGCAACAGGATTGTGTCATCCCGGCGTGCATGCAGCGTAGGGATCACATACGGCTGACCGTCGAGCGCAAATCCGACATGGCAGATCAGTGCCGCATCGACAATCGGGTAGATAGTTGCAGCGTCGTAGTGCCCGCGCTCAGGGAGACGTTTGACTTTATTACGCGCGGTTTTGGGGTATACATCCGTCACAGCGGGCTTGTCCTTTCATTCTAGGACTTACGCAAACCACGGATTTTGGATCCCTTGTATATCATTTTTTCGCCCCGCCGGGGCGAAAAAATGATATACAAAAGACGTAAAGTACCATGCTGCCGCAGGCTACAGTCGCTTTTGCGTAAGTCCTACATTCTCTATTCGCTACTCTCCGGCCTCAAGCCGATAGGTATACCACCCGCTGCGTGTGGTCGGCAGGCTGTCGTACAAGCGCTGGGCGGTGTGGTTATCCAACGCAGTCTGCCAGTGTATTTTGGGGAACCCGTGCGCCTTGGCATAGCTCAGGCAATGCAGGATCAGCGCCCGCCCGATCCCCTGGCCGCGCGCCTCCGGCACGACAAACAGGTCGTTCATGAGGCAAGCCACGCCGGGCGTGACCGATCCAAGCGGGAAGTACAGCGTCGCAAAGCCAAGCGCCTGACCAGCCTCGTCCAGCGCAACGAACTGGATTCCGGCATTGTGGTCGTCTAGCAGGCGCCCGAAATGTGCTCGGTTGCGCGCCTCGTCCGGCTCGGCCTTGTAGAAGCGCTGGTAGGCAGCAATCAGCGGCAGCACGCGCTCAAACGTCCGCGCTGTTACAATCTCGATCTGCATTCAAACCTCATGTCGTATCGTGAGGGGACAGGGGGACAAGGTGACACGATGACGGGGTGACAAAGCCGCTCATCACTTGTCACTCGTCACTCGTCACTCGTCACTCAGTCCTCAGTCCTCGTCACTCAGTCCTCGGTCCTCGTCACTCGTCACTGGGCGCGTTGGCATACTCCGCTGGCGCGAAGAAGACCAGGATCACCAGCTCCTCGGTGATGCTGTGAAAGCGATGTTCGTCGCCGGCTTTGACGAACACCACGCTACCGGCCGCGACATCGCGGCTCTCGCCGGCGACCTGGACTGCGCCACGGCCGCTCGCAATGTAGTAGACCTCGTCTTCGGTGTGCGGCTGCTGTGGGTCGATGCCGCCGGCCGGCAGCACATACAGCCCGGCGCTGAGCGACGGCACGCGCAGAAATTCCAGGTAGGCCCGCTGTGTGCGGCCGCGCTCGTCGAGTAATTGTTTTAGATCAAAGGCGTCCATGATTGGTTCCTTTTCCTCCTACATGGGACAAACGACGAGCGACGAGCGACGAACGCCAGCACTGCCGACCTTCGTCGTTCGTCGTTCGTCCTTCGCCTGTATAATACCGCGGAATTGGTTTGATACAAGCGCCGCTTTCGCATACTATGATGGTGCCACTTTTGCAAGCGGCCTGTGGCGCAGCTACAATCGATTGTGCTTTCCAGCTCAGCCGCGCAGCGCCATGCTGAGCCGCTGGATACCTTGCCGAATCTGCGCCTGATCGACATGTCGTTTTTCGTCTTGTTATCAGGTAAAACAGCCGCCTCCTTGCATTACTGATATGGAGGGTGTGGCCAATGCGCAAAGGACAGAAGCGGTCGCCCCTGCCAGCGCCGGCACTGACCGAAAAAGACCGCGCACACCAGTGGCGCAGCCAGTGCATACACGATTTGCTTTGTCAAGATGGGTGATACATTCACGGTCGAAGCAGCCTAGCTCACCCCCGTATCACGTGCGCCTCTTGTTGCGAGGGGCGCCATAATCCAAACAAACATTCGTCAAGGCTCTGTTTGTTTGGCAGCCCTGACCTCCGCACCGCCCATGTGGTTCACCCGCACTGGTTCCAAACGTACCCTTACTCGCGGGTGGGTGCTTCACCCTCCCGCGGTGGCGGTCGCCATCCATTGCGCTTGGCCGCCCGGACGATCAGATCAATGACGACCTGCGATCCCCGCTGCTGGCGCTTCGCTTCGAGAAACGCCAGCGCGGCCTCCGCTTCCGCGACCCGGCCGGCGGGCACCGAGATCAGCAGATGCCCGCTCTTCCCATTTTCCGAACGTCGTGTGATCTTCATCTTCTCTTCCTTAGGATATCTGCGTATATACATTATAGTATACCATATCCATCAAAGGTAGCAAAATACGTATCTCGATGCATTTGACGTGTATATACATTCGTGGTATACTCTGTATATACACAGGCGCACTCGTCCTCCACTTTCCCCCTTGGGTTGCACCGCGCGGCCGCGTGCCGAGGCGCTCGCCATCGCTGCCAACGTGCAGCGCGCAGCAGAAGACGCACGCACAAGGTGTGACTGGGTATGCTACAACCACTTGGCACGGTTTCCACGCCGCGCCAAGCCAGATCGGCGCCAGCGTGGCAATCGAAAAGGAGACGACCCATGTCCACCGAACAGAACAAGACCCGCGCCAATCAATTCGTTGAGGAGGTCATTAACGCTGGGCAGGTGGATCGTGCCACGGCCTTCTTTGTCACCAACTACGTGGATCATGCTCCGGTCCCACCAGGCTTTCCAACCGGCGTGGCGGGACTCCAACAGTACTTCACGCTGTTCCGTGCGGCGTTTCCCGACCTGCACTACACGGTGGACGACACGGTCGCCGAAGGGGATAAGGT
>WNFV01010606.1_pt1 | contig 17170 bp, 14 predicted proteins | sample 5400101 | NCBI WGS metagenome assembly WNFV01 (sample SAMN13153361, study PRJNA577476) | soil metagenome | isolation source: 115 cm soil or saprolite under grassland replicate 1 | place: USA:California | collected 2016-06-15
CGTGCGCGAGGCTGGAGCAGAGTTCAGATTGCCAATGAGCTATGGGTGAGTCCCTTCACCGTTAGCGTGCACGAGCAAAACATTATCGAGAAGCTCCAAATGCACGCCGACATAGAGGCGGGCATCCCACGCGCATAGAGTACGAAGATGGCAATTACACCCATGCATGCGATCCTGAACTACCTTTACAGACTTGCAGAGATCGAGACGACGATCGCGCTTCGAGCGGTCGGGCTCGATCCCGGTCTAGGTATCCTCCACACCGACAAGCGGAACCGTGATTCAATGACGCTTGACTGTTTGGAAGCGATCCGCCCGCAAATCGACGCCTACGCGCTCGACCTTCTCGACACGCGAGTCTTTACCCGACGCGACTTCGTTGAACTGCCGGACGGCGTGTGTCGTCTGCTTCCGCCGTTCTCACACGAGCTAGGCAAGTCACTCCCACGATGGCGAAAGACAACCGCTCCGGTCGCAGAACAGATCGCGAATATGCTTCGACCAGTGAACACCATCGGGAAGCGGAAGGATCGAACGCCGCTTACGAAGCAGACTGCGATGCAATCACGAGCGCGGGTGGCTATCGCGAGGAGAACTTCAGTCGGTGGTATCGACGAGCAGCATCATCCGACGATGCAGCTTCCGACCACGACCGGCGGCCGGCATCGCGAACAGTGGTTCGCAGACCTCTATCCGGCTGTACGCAGAGGATCAACGGCGAGACTTGCCGCCGCAACGGGACTCACAACGCGGTACATCCGGCACATCAAGCGCGGAACCTATGTTCCCGATCCGCGTCATTGGGCGACGATTCGACACATCGTCGACAACGGTTGACCGCGTCACTGCTCTACGACAACAGCTCAGTCGACGATCCGTGCTAGCATCCGGGCATGCCTGAGCCCTCCGTCTAGCAGTACTCCGTTAACTCTTGCGATGGCGGTGCTGTCAGGTGTAGCCGCATTCCATCGGATACGAAGCGAGACTAGGTGTCTAACCCGTCACCGTGGCGTCCGCTTAGCGAGCGCGATAAGCCAGCAACCGAAGAGACACTCTACGAAGGTGTCCCTCCCCACCTTGGCAGTCCGCTCTCAGACTGGATCAGCAACAACATCGCCAACGAGACGGCTACCCTCATCGCCCTGCGGCTACGCCTCGACCTCCGAGAAATCCAAAGCATCAACCTCAGTGATTCGAGCAAGCTCAAGTGGTTCGCGGAGCACAATGAAACGCTCCATCTGAATGTGTTAGACGCGGCCCTTTCCCTATTGGACGGCGGCGATCCCACGAGCGTGGCTGACTTGGAGTCAGCGTTGGAGGCCGGTGGCTCCGCCTGGAGAGTCGCCAGCGACGGACGATCACTTGAACGCCGGGTCGATGAGACTGTTCGAATGGCAGCCGCAACCGCCGCCATACCAGGCACCAGCGCGGGTATCCATCTCGCTGCCGCTTGGCAGGCAACCTATGGTCGGAACCCGAACCCTAGCCGTGCTTATAGTGAAAGTATCAAAGGCGGTCGAGGCTGCCACCATTCCGGTAGTATCGCCTACCAACACGCGAGCAACACTCGGAACGATAATCCGTGACCTGGAGAACCAGCGGGCGCGGTGGAACTTGGCCCTCACTGTTCCAAGCACTACAGATCCCATCGCACCGCTGCTTGCGATGTTGCGCTTGTTGTGGCAAGGGCAGACAGACCGCCACGGCAGTAGTGGACCAACCGTGGCTCCGTCCGCAGATGCGGCCGCTGGCGCGGTTCATCTCGCCGCTACGCTCGTGCAATGGTTCAGGGTTGGCGTGGTCCGCCGCTCACCATATGAGTCTTGACGGATCGGCGTCGAGGCTCACCCGAAGCGGCGTCGGCGGTCGGCGTCGAGGGCTCGCACCAGCGGCGTCGGCGTCGAGGCTTCGCACGAGCGGCTTCGCTGGTCGGCGTAGCTGGTCGGCGTCGAGGGCTCGCCGAAGCGGCAACGCTGGTCGGCGTCGAGGGCTCGCACGAGCGGCATCGCCGGCCGGCGTCGAGGGCTCGCACCAGCGGCGTCGAGGCTTCACCGAAGCGGCTACAGCGGCCGGCGTCGAGGCTTCGCACCAGCGGCGTCGAGGCTTCTACAGCGGTCGGCGTCGAGGCTTGCACGAGTATCGGCGTAGCTCGTCGGCGTCAATGCTGGCACCGAGGGCGGCACCGTAGGCGAGACGGTTGGTGGGGGACTGACGTAACCTGCCCCCTTGATGCGCGCCACGGGCGGAAGTGTATCGGCCGCCTGGTCGCGGGGCAGCCCCGCCGCTTATACTGACTGAAGAGTCAGTTAGGTAGGCCGGAGGTCCGACCATGCTGGACGCACCCGCCCCGCCGTTCGACGCCACCGACCTGGAGCCCTCGCTGCGCCCCTTCGGGCGGAGCCGCATGCTCCCGCGGGACGCCTATACCTCCGAGCGGGTGCTGGCCTTCGAGCGGGAGCGCTTCTTCGCCTGCTCCTGGACCTGCGTCGGCCGGGAGGGCGACCTCGCCGGGACCGGCGAGCAGCGGGCGGTCCGGGTCGGCGGCGCCGGCGTGCTGCTGGTCAGGGCCGGCGACGGCCGGGTGCGGGCGTTCGCCAACACCTGCCGCCACCGCGGCCACGAGCTGCTCGGGGTGGGGGAGTCGACCGCCAGGCGGACGATCCTCTGTCCCTACCACGCCTGGACCTACGACCTGGACGGCGCCCTGCGGGTGGCGCCCGGGTTCCGCGACGTGACCGAGTTCGACCCGGCCGACCACGGCCTGGTCGAGCTGCCGCTGGCGAGTTGGCACGGCTTCCTGTTCGTCAACGGCTCCGCCGACGCGCCGCCGTTCGCCGAGCACGTCGGCGGGCTGGAGGAGCTGGTCGCCCCCTACCGGCCGGCGCGGCTGGTCCCGCTGGCCAGCCACGAGTACGACCTGGCCTGCAACTGGAAGGTGGTGCTCGAGAACTACCATGAGTGCTACCACTGCCCGCTGATCCACCCCGAGCTGTGCCAGGTCAGCCCGCCCAACAGCGGCGAGAACTTCGACATGGACGGCGCCTGGGTCGGCGGCACCATGGACCTGAAGGACCACGCCGCCACCATGTCGCTGGACGGCCACAGCGACGGCGTTCCCATCGACGGACTGGACGAGGCGCGGCTGCGCACCGTCTACTACCTCGGCCTGTTCCCCAACCTGCTGCTCAGCCTGCATCCCGACTACCTGATGACCCACCTGGTGGAGCCGCTCGGGCCGGCCGCCTGCCACGTCACCTGCACCTGGTACTTCCCGCCGGAGGCGGCCGAGCGGCCCGGCTTCGACCCCGCCTACGCGGTCGAGTTCTGGGACCGGACCAACCGCCAGGACTGGGCGGCCTGCGAGTCGGTGCAGCGCGGCCTGGCGTCCCCCCACTTCCGGCCCGGGCCGCTGGCGCCCGTCGAGGACGCCGTCTACCACCTGGTCACGATGATCGCCCGCGCCTACCTGGGCGAGCGGCCCTGACCCGCCACGTCGGCAGGGGCCCTGGGGAGATCACGCCGGACGGCTGCGCGGTCGCCGTCCCACCTCCCTGACCGTCGGGCGAGCATTGCCTGCACGGGCCTTTTAGCGTCCTGCCCATCTTCTCAACCAGGGCATACGGCGTTACGCTCCCCGGCGGCTGCAAGGTTCGCAGAAGGGGAGGCATCGGATGGACGGGTTCCTGGACCTCACGCCGTGCGGTCGGACCGAGCTGCGCATCCACGGGGTCTCGGGGACACCACCCGACGACATGCTCGGCCATCCGCATCCGAGGCTGGTGGCCGGGGATGGGGTGGCTGGGTTCTACCGGCGATGGTGGCCGGGCGGGCGACCGAGCTGCGACGACCGCGATGTCGAGACGCGCCGGCACCGGGAGGCGTACTCCTGGGGAGGCCTCACCTCGGGGGCGGGATCGCGGGCGCTGTGGCTGTTGCTCCTGCCGTTCATGCTGCTCAATGTCGCCTTCTACATGACGCCTCGACCGCCGCTGCAGGATACGGGCGGCCGGGTGCGCCGCCTGCTTCGCAGGGTCAGCGCCGCCACCCAGCGGCTGCTCGCGCTGACCCTTACGGGCAGCCTCGTGCTCAGCGTCAGCGGCCTGACGATGGACCTGGTCGGCTGGCAGTGCGGCCAAGCGACCGCACGCTGCGGCGCCCGCCATGGCTGGCTGGGCTTCCTGACGTCGGAGTGGCTTGGCGTGCCACACCGCCAGCTCGCGGTGACCTCCCTGGTCCCGGCCGCCGTCGTCGTCCTGTTGTGGTACCTGGGCCGCAAGACCTGGCAGGCCCACGAGCTGACACGGGTGCCGAGAGGGGATGAGACGCCGGGCCCGGTGCTGCTCGAGGACCGCGCCACGTGGAACGGCGGCCGAGCGGTTGGCCGCCTCCGGGCCGCCCACGTCACAGGCGGCTTCAGCCTCGTCGCGGTCCTGCTGCTCGCCCCGCTGGCTCGCCGCAGCGGACTGGGGCAGGTGCTGCTGGTCATCCACCTGCTCGTCATGGCGGCGGTGGCCGCGGCCGTGACCTGGTTCCATATTGCGGACCGCTCGAAGCCATCGGGCCCAGCAGCGGAACCTCGCCTGCGGTGGGTCGACCGCGTGTCGGCGGCGGCGGCCGCGCTCTACCTGGGGACCGCCGTGCTCGTGTTCATTCTCCCCCTCGACCCTGGCCCACGCGAGGACGGCGGGCTTCCGTGGTTCACCGGGACGGTGCTCTGGACCTTCCTCATCCAGGCTGTCCTTCTGGTCGTGCTGCTCGGCGTGACCATGGCCATCGCCGCCTCGACCCGTCGGCAGCCGCGCCCGGAGGCATGGGCGGCCGTCCCCGGCCGTCCCGGGAGGGACCTCGTCGGGAGCTGGGCGCTGGCCGGGCTTGGGACACCGGTGTTCGGCATGCTGGGTTGGCTGCTCGCCGGCGGGTTCGGCGCCGGCGTGGCCCTACGCGCCGCCGGCTTCCTCGGCACGCCGGCCGCCACCGACCAGAGCGGCCCCGCGACCAGCGCGCTGGTCGTTCCCGCGCCCTACTTCTGGGCCGCCGGCATCTGCCTGGTCCTGGTCGCGGCGAACGTCACCGCGTGCGTGTACCTGCTCGCCCGCTGGCGGGCCATCCGCCGCGACCTGATCCCCGAGGTCGAGAAGGCCTACGAGCGGCTGAGCCCGCCGGTCGTCGCGGCCTCGGACTCGGTGGCGGACGACCAGGCCGTCACCAGCACGGAGCGGGCGGACGCCAAGCGGCTGCGGAGCATCGCGGGAACCTGGGCGTGGGCGGCGCTCACCGACCACGCGGGTCGGGTGCTGGGCTGGCTGCTCGCCGGCACGGCCCTGCTGCTGGTCGCCGGCGCCGCGGCCTACCTCCGGTGGGGCGCTGCCTGGCTGCCGACCCGGTTCTCCTGGCTCACCACCGGCGGTAGCTATGCGATCGGCCTTGCGGCCCTGGGGCTGATCCTGGTCGGCCGCAACGCCTACCGCAACCCGGGCCTGCGCCGCACCGTCGGGATCCTGTGGGACCTCGGCACCTTCTGGCCCCGCGCCACCCACCCGCTGGCCCCGCCGTGCTACACCGAGCGGGTCATGCCCGATCTGCTCGACCGCCTGGACTGGCTCGCTCCCAAGGACCAGGATCTCGTCGTGGTCTCCGCGCACAGCCAGGGCAGCATCATCGCCGCCGCGCTCGTCCTCCAGCTCGACCCGGCCCAGCGCCAGCGGATCCGGCTGCTCACCTATGGCAGCCCGCTGCAGCGGCTGTACGGCCGCTGGTTCCCCGCGTGGTTCGGCCCGTTGGCCCTGCGGCGGGTCGGGGAGGTGCTGCCGGTCCGGCAGCCGGCCGCCGAGCCAGCCCGCAACGGCTCGACCTGGCCGTGGCGGAACCTGTACCGTCCCAGCGACCCGATCGGTGGCGCGGTCTTCTACGCCTACGAGATCAGCGCCATCGACAACGGGGACGTCGACTGGCAGCTCATGGACCCGACCGTCGACCCGCCGCGGGGCGACCGCGCCGCGCCGCGCGCCTACGGGCACTCCGACTACCCCCGCGACCCGGCCTTCGACCGGGCGCTCCGGTCCCTCGAGGACTGGGGCGGGACAGGCGCCTGATCGGGCTAGTCGCGCGCCCGTCGGTCACGGGGCCGGGAGGGTGGCGGCGAGGGGCTTGCCCTTGGCCCGGCCGGTGACCGTGGCGGACGGGTGGCGACCCTTGTCGTTCCAGGCCATCCGGAGGGTGGCGGTCGCGCCGCCCGGCCCCTCGACGCGGACCCGGGCGGTCACCTTGCCGCTGTCGAGGTTCCAGGTCGCGGTCCCGGTTCCCTTGGAGCCGGGCAGGTACCACCAGCGGGCGATGGCGTCGCCGACGGCGGCCGCCCCAGCCGCGATCGCGCCCCAGGTCCGCGCCACGCTCAAGCCGGAGGGAAGGATCGCGGCCTGGTCGAGCCAGAGTTCGAGGCCACCGCATCGCGGCCATGAACTCGTCCATCTCCTCGTCGGACTCGAACAGGTCGCGGAACGCCTTGAGCGCCTCCTCGCCGTTCTTGAACCCAGTCTTCCGCTTGCGCTCGAACTCCTCGTCCACCAGCCGGCGGTACTCGGCTCGCTCCCGGAGTTCCTTCTCGCTCAGGCCCATCGGCATCCCTCCCTTCGGGGACGATTGTGACAGCCGCGTCGTTCGGGAACGAGTCGGGTCGGCGATCTGTGGACGGTGCCGCGGGTCAGGCGGGGAGCCACCAGACCCGGCCGCGGAGGGCGAGGTAGCCGAGGCCGGCGGCGGCGTCGATCAGGAAGTGGGCGACCACCAGGGGGGCGGTGCGGCCCCTGGTCTGGTAGATGCGGCCGAACAGCAGCCCGAGGGCGAGGTTGCCGGCGAAGCCGCCCCAGCCCTGGTAGAGGTGGTAGGCGCCGCGGAGCAGGGCGCTGGCCCACAGCGCCCGCATCGGTGACCAGCCGAGCTACCAGTGGCCGGTCGGCGGCACCGGCACCACCGTGCGGTTGACGCCGAGCCACACCGCCAGCACGTAGACGCCGAGGCCGACGGCGCCGACCAGGGCGGCCAGGCCGACGGCGCGGCGCAGGTCCGCCCAGGGCCGGCCGGCGTCGAGGCCGATGCTGGCCGCCGGCTCGCCGGAGCGCCCGAGGAGGTGGAGCGCGAGCAGCACCGGCACCAGCGAGAACGCGATGTTGAGGAGCTGGTAGACCAGGCCGACGTCGGCGAACAGCGGCGCCTCCACCCCCCGCAGCGGCGCCGACAGCAGGCTGACCAGCGCGTACACCGCGGAGGCCGCCAGCGACAGCCCGAGGACCAGCAGCACCTCGTCGCGCAGCACCCGCCGGGCCACCCCGGCGGGCGGCGCGTCCGGGCGCTGGCGGGAGAGGTCGTGTGCGCTCACGTCATCACGGTAACCGCATCCGATAGGCTTGACTTTATGAACCGCGATTTCCTGGCCGCGCTGCGCGAGCGCGTGCTCATCTTCGACGGCGCCATGGGGACCATGCTCCAGGCCGCCGACCTGTCGCTGGACGACTACCAGGGCAAGGAAGGCTGCAGCGAGATCCTCTGCGTCACCCGGCCCGACGTGGTCAAAGGCGTCCACGCCGCCTACTTCGAGGCCGGCGCCGACGCGGTCGAGACCAACTCGTTCGGGTCCTCGGCCGTGGTCCTCGCCGAGTACGACATCGCCGACCAGGTCGTGCCGCTGAACAAGCTGGCCGCCGAGCTGGCCCGCGAGGTCGCCGACGGCTTCCAGGCCGACGGGCGGCCCCGCTGGGTGGTCGGCTCGATGGGGCCGGGCACCAAGCTCCCCACCCTCGGCCACACCACCTACGACGCGCTCCTGGCGACCTACAGCGACCAGGCGTTCGGCCTGCTGGAAGGCGGCGCCGACGTGCTGCTGGTGGAGACCTGCCAGGACCTGCTCCAGGTCAAGGCGGCGGTCGCCGGCGCCTTCGCCGGCATGCGGCGGGCGGCGACGCGGGTGCCGCTCATGACCCAGGTGACGGTGGAGACGACCGGCCAGATGCTGCTCGGCTCCGACATCGCCGCCGCGCTGACCGCCATCGAGCCGCTCGGGGTCGACGTGATCGGGATGAACTGCGCCACCGGCCCGGCCGAGATGGGCGAGCACCTGCGCTACCTGGCCCAGCACGCGCGCACGCCGCTGTCGTGCCTGCCCAACGCCGGGCTGCCGGAGCTGCGCGACGGCCGGCCCTGGTACCCGCTGACGCCGCCGGAGCTGGCCGAGGCCCACACCCGCTTCGTGGCCGAGTTCGGCCTGAGCGTCGTCGGCGGCTGCTGCGGCACCACCCCCGAGCACATCCGGCAGGTGGTGGAGGCCCTCGGCGGCCGCGCGCCGGCGGCCCGCGAGCCCGTCCACGAGCCGAGCCTCGCCAGCCTCTACCAGTCGGTGCCGCTCGACCAGGACCTCACCTACCTGACCGTCGGGGAGCGCTGCAACGCCAACGGCTCGCGCAAGTTCCGCGACCTGATGCTCGACGGCGACCTGGAGGGCATGGTCGGCGTCGCCAAGGAGCAGACCCGCGAGGGCGCCCACGTGCTCGACGTCTGCGTCGACTACGTCGGCCGCGACGGCGTGCCCGACATGGACGTGCTGGCCGCCCGGCTGGCGCAGCAGTCGACCGTGCCGATCATGCTCGACTCGACCCAGGCCGACGTGCTCGAGGCCGGGCTGAAGCGGCTCGGCGGCAGGGCGATCATCAACTCGATCAACCTGGAGGACGGCGAGAACCGCATGGACGCCGTCTGCCCGATGGCGCGACAGTACGGCGCCGCGCTGGTCGCGCTGCTGATCGACGAGGAGGGGCAGGCCCGCGACGTCGAGTGGAAGCTGCGCATCGCCCACCGCATCCACGACCTGGCGGTGGACAAGCACGGCCTGGCGCCCGAGGACCTGGTGTTCGACGCGCTCACCTTCCCGCTCGGCTCCGGCCAGGAGGACCTGCGCCGCGACGCCATCGCCACCATCGAGGCCATCCGGCGGATCAAGGCGGAGCTGCCGGGGGTCCGCACCATCCTCGGCGTCTCCAACGTGTCCTTCGGCCTGGCCCCGGCCGCCCGCCAGGTGCTCAACTCGGTGTTCCTGCACGAGGCCCGCGAGGCCGGGCTGGACGCGGCGATCGTCTCGCCGGCCAGGATCCTGCCGATGCACCGGATCGAGGAGGAGCAGCGCCAGGTCGCCCTCGACCTGATCTACGACCGCCGTCGCGACGGCTACGACCCGCTGCAGCGGTTCATGGCGCTGTTCGAGGGCAAGGAGGCGACCAAGGCGGCCAGCGCCGAGGACCTGGCCGCCCTGCCGATCGACGAGCGGCTGCAGCGCCGCATCGTCGACGGCGTCCGCGAGGGCCTGGAGGCCGACCTGCAGGAGGCCATGCAGACCCGCGACCCGCTCGCGATCGTCAACGAGGTGCTGCTCGCCGGCATGAAGACGGTGGGTGACCTGTTCGGCGCCGGCGAGATGCAGCTCCCCTTCGTGCTGCAGTCCGCCGAGGTCATGAAGGCCGCCGTGGCAGTACTCGAACCGCATATGGAAAAGGCCGACCAGGGCGGCAAGGGCCGGGTGGTGCTGGCGACCGTCAAGGGCGACGTGCACGACATCGGCAAGAACCTGGTCGACATCATCCTCACCAACAACGGCTACACGGTCCACAACCTCGGCATCAAGCAGCCCATCTCGGCCATCGTCGAGCGGGCCCAGGAGGTCGGCGCCGACGCCATCGGCATGTCGGGCCTGCTGGTCAAGTCGACCATCGTGATGCGCGACAACCTGGAGGAGCTCAACGCCCGCGGCCTGGACCGCTACCCGGTGCTGCTCGGCGGCGCCGCCCTCAACCGCACCTATGTCGAGGGCGACCTGCGCCAGCTCTACAAGGGCCGGGTGTTCTACTGCCGCGACGCCTTCGCCGGGCTCAAGGTCATGGACCAGCTCCGCGAGGAGCGCGAGCAGGGCCTGGAGGTCGAGAACGAGCCGGTGCGGGCGCCGCGGGTGGCACCGGCGACCCCGCGGGGCCCGGCGCCCGCCGCGCCGGACATCTCCGAGGTGGCTCGCTCCGACGTCAGCACCACCGTGCCCGTCCCCACCGCGCCGTTCCTCGGCGAGGCGAGGATCGTCAAGGGCATCCCGGTGCGCGAGATCGCCCCCTACCTGAACGAGTCGGCCCTGTTCCGCGGCCAGTGGCAGCTCCGCCCGGTCGGCGGCAAGGAGGGCTGGCGCCGGACGCTCGAGACCGAGGCGCGGCCGCGGCTGCGCGCCCTGCTCGACGAGGCGATCGCCGAGCAGATCCTGCGCCCGGCGGTCGTCTACGGCTACTTCGCCTGCAACGGCGACGGCAACGACCTGGTGATCTGGGACGACGACGGCCGCGAGCGGCTCCGCTTCGCCTTCCCGCGCCAGCGCCGCGACCGGCGGCTGTGCATCGCCGACTTCTTCCGCCCGGTCGACTCCGGCGAGCGGGACGTGGTCGGCTTCCACGTGGTCACCATGGGCAGGGCCGCGTCCGAGGCGACCGCGCGGCTGTTCGCCGACAACCGCTACCGCGAGTACCTGGAGCTGCACGGCGTCACCGTCGAGATGGCCGAGGCGCTGGCGGAGCTGTGGCACAAGCGGATCCGCGAGGAGCTCGGCATCGCCGGCGACGACGCCGCCGACATGCGGGAGCTGTTCGACCAGGGCTACCGCGGGTCGCGCTACTCCTTCGGCTACCCGGCCTGCCCGGACCTGGAGGAGCAGACCAAGATCTTCGAGCTGCTCCAGCCCGAGCGGATCGGGGTCGAGCTGTCCGAGGAGTACCAGCTCCACCCCGAGCAGTCGACCTCGGCGATCATCGTGCATCATCCGGAGGCCAAGTACTTCAACGCCCGCTGACGCTGGGGGTGCCCGGTGGAGCAGCTCTTCGTCTCGCGGCTGGCCCGGCTGCCGGTGCGCGCGCCGAGCGGCGAGACCATCGGCCGCATCTCCGACGTGGTGATCGCCCGCTCCGAGTCCGGCTCGCCGCCGCCGGTGCTGGGGTTCACCGTGATGGTGCAGCGGCGGCCGATCTTCCTGGGGATCGGGCGCGTCCGCGAGCTGGACGAGAGCGGCGCCACCCTGACCACCGGCTCGGTCAACCTGCGGCCGTTCCAGCAGCGCGAGGGGGAGACGCTGGTCATCGCCGAGCTGCTGGACGCCCGGGTGCGCCACCGGGAGACCGGCAAGGAGCTGCGCGTCAACGACGTGGCCATCGCCAGGGTGCGCGAGGAGTGGGTGGTCACCGCCCTGGACGTGCTGGAGCGCGGGACCGGCCTGCGGCCCTGGCGGCGCGCCGCCCGCCTGCGGCTGCCGTGGGAGCAGGCGGCCGGGCTGGAGCCGCCCGAGTCGGCCGAGCGCCGCGTCGCCGCCCTCGCCAACCTGCGGCCCGCCGACCTGGCCGCCGCGCTCCAGGCCCTGCCGGCCCAGGCCCAGCGCGAGGTGGTCGCCGACCTGGACGACGACCGCCTGGCGGCCGCGCTGGAGGAGCTGCCGGAGGAGGTCCAGACCGTCCTGCTCGGCGGGCTGGACGACGAGCGGGCGGCCGACGTGCTGGAGGCGATGGACCCCGACGACGCCGCCGACCTGCTCGGCGAGCTGCCGGAGGCGGACCGCGCCCGGCTGCTGGCGATGATGGTTCCCGACGAGGCCGAGCCGGTCCGCCGGCTGCTGCTCTACGACGAGGAGACCGCCGGCGGCCTGATGACCACCGAGCCGGTGATCATGCGCACCTCGGACACGGTCGCCGAGGCGCTGGCGCGGCTCCGCGACCACGACCTGCCGCCCGCCCTCGCCGGGCAGGCGTTCGTGGTCCGCGCCCCGACGCAGACGCCGACCGGCCGCTACCTCGGCGTCGCGTACCTGCAACGGCTGCTGCGGGAGGCGCCAGGGGAGGAGCTGGGCGCCTGCATGGACACCGACCTGGACTGCCTGGCCCCCGAGGAGCCGACCCGCCGGGTGGCCGAGTACCTGGCCACCTACGACCTGCTCGCCGCGCCGATCTGCGACCCGCAGGGCCGCCTGCTCGGGGCGGTCTCGATCGACGACGTGCTCGACCACCTGCTGCCGGAGGCCTGGCGGCGCGGTGCGGCCCGGGCGGAGGGGTCCGGGGAACCCCGAGGGGGTGCCCCGGTGGATCGGCCGGAGGGGTCCGGGGAACCCCGAGGGGGTGCCCCGGTGGATCGGCCGGAGGGGTCCGGGGAACCCCGAGGGGGTGCCCCGGTGGATCGGGTGGGAGGCGCGCCGTGAGGCTGCGGCCGGGCGGGGAGCGACGCACCAGGCTGCTCGGCGCGCCGCGGCGGCCGGCCCGCCTGCAGCTCCAGCCCCACTACGACCCCGACGCGTTCGGCCGCTTCTCGGAGGCGATCGCCCGCCTGCTCGGCACCGCCCGCTTCCTGGTCGTCCAGACCGTGGTGGTGTTGTCGTGGATCACCTGGAACGTGGTCTTCCGTGACCACTCCGCCGGCTTCGACCCCTACCCGTTCATCCTGCTCACCCTGGCGCTGTCGCTGCAGGCGTCCTACGCGGCCCCGCTGATCCTGCTCGCCCAGAACCGCCAGGCCGAGCGGGACCGGGAGGAGGCCGAGAGCGACCGGCGCACCAGCACGCGGACCCAGGCCGACACCGAGTACCTGGCCCGCGAGCTGGCCGCGATCCGCCTCGCCCTCGGCGAGATGCCGACCCGCGACTATCTCGCCGAGGAGCTGGACAGCCTCCAGGCCGAGGTCCAGCGCCTGCGGTCGCGGCTGGAGACCGGCGGCGACCGCGACCCCGCCGGCGCGGGGAGCTGAGGCCCGGGCCGATGAACCTGCTGCACCGCTGGTACTGCGGTTCGTCCCGGTGGGCCGCCCTGGTCGAGGGGGCCCTGCTGCCCTGGGCGCTCGAGGGGGTGGAGCTGGGAGCCGATCTGCTGGAGCTGGGACCGGGCCCTGGCATCACCACCGAGGTGCTCCGGCCCCGGGTCACGCGGGTGACCGCCGTCGAGCTGGACGCCGCCCTGGCGGTGCGGCTGGCCCGTCGGCTGGGGGGGTCGGGCGTGCGCGTCGTCCGGGGGGACGGCGCCGCCCTGCCGTTCCGTGACCGCTCCTTCGACGCGGCCGCCGTGTTCACCATGCTCCACCACGTCCCGTCGGAGGCGCTGCAAGACCGGCTGCTGGCCGAGGTGTGCCGCTGCCTGCGACCGGGTGGGCTGCTGGTCGGCTCCGACACCCTACCGAGCCTCCGCTTCCGGCTCTACCACCTGGCCGACACGATGGTGGTGGTGGACCCGGACCGCCTCCCGGTCCGGCTGGAAGCGGCCGGCTTCGACGACCCGCTGGTGGACACCCGGACCGGCCGCCTCCGCTTCCGCGCTCGTCGCCCAGACGGTCAGACCCCGAGATAGGCCGAGCGGATCGTGGGGTCGGCGAGCAGGGCGGCGGCCGTGCCCTCGTTGGAGATCGAGCCGGTCTCGACGACGTAGCCGCGGTCGGCCATCTCCAGCGCCTTCTTGAGGTTCTGCTCGACGAGCAGGATCGTGAGGCCCTCGGCGTGTAGGCGCCGGATGGTGTCGAACACCTGGCCCACGACGACCGGCGCCAGGCCGAGGCTCGGCTCGTCGAACATCAGCAGGCGCGGCCGGGTCATGAGCGCCCTGGCGATCGCGACCATCTGCTGCTCGCCTCCGGACATGCTGCCGGCGACCTGACGGGAGCGCTCCTGGATCACGGGGAACAGCTCGTATACGCGTTCCAGCGACTCCGAGAGGTACCTGCGGGCGGCCTTGCCGTAGGCCCCGAGCTCGAGGTTCTCGCGGACGGTGAGCTGTGGCCAGAGCTCGCGGCCTTCGGGCACCAGGGCGATGCCGAGCTCGGCCCGGCGGTGCGCCGGCACGCCGACGAGCGAGCGGCCTTCGAAGACGATGTCCCCCCGCGCGACCGGACGCAGCCCGGAGATGGCGCGCAGCGTCGTCGTCTTGCCGGCGCCGTTGGCGCCGACGAGGGTCACCACCTCCCCCTCACGTACCTCGAGGCTCAAGCCGTACAGGGCCTGCGCGTCGCCGTAGAACACGTCGATGTCCTTGACCTCGAACATGGCGCGGCTCAGCCCTTCCCGTCTTCCTCGCGGCCGAGGTACGCCTCGATCACCGCCGGGTCGTTGGCGACCTCCTCGGGTTTGCCTTCGGCGATCTTCCGGCCATGGTCGAGGACCATGACGCGGTCGGAGAGGCTCATCAGCGCATGCATCACGTGCTCGATCACGATGATGGACAGGCCGCGCTCGCGGATCTGCTGGATGAGCTGCACGACCCGCCGGCTCTCGACCAGGTTCAGGCCCGCGACGACCTCGTCGAGCAGCAGGACCTTGGGCCCGGTGGCCAGCGCCCGCGCGACCTCCAGCCGCTTGCGGCCCGCCAGGGTGAGCTCACCCGGAAGCCGCTGGGCCCGGTCGGCGAGGCCGATGAAGTCGAGGATCTCCATCGCCCGGTCCTGCGCCACACCGGACACGGCCTGTGGGCGGCCATAGTAGTGGCCGACGAGGACGTTCTCCAGCACGGTGAGGCGGGCGAACGGCCGCACGATCTGGTGGGTGCGCGTGATGCCCAGATGCACCGAGCGGTGCGCCGACTTGCCGCTGACTGGCTTGCCCTCGAGCCACACGGTGCCCTTCGTCGCCGGGATCGAGCCCGCGGCCACGGAGAACAGTGTCGTCTTGCCGGCCCCGTTGGGCCCGATGAGACCCAGGATCTCACCCTCGTCGAGGTGGAAGTCGACCTGGTCGACGGCCTTGAGGCCGCCGAAGTACTTGCAGACGCCCTGGCCGACGAGGATCTGGTTCACGCCACACCTCCCCCGCCGGGCCCTGGGGTCTCCAGAACGGGCTCCGGCTCCCCTTCGGTTGCGCTCGAGGAGGACGCGATGCCTCCCGCCGCGACGCCGGCGGCGGGCCGGTAGCCGAGCCGGCGCGCGATGCGTAGCAGCAGCCCGGCGATGCCGAGCGGCTCGAAGAGGATGACGAGGATGAGCAGCAGGCCATACAGGCCCAGGTAGAGCTGCGGGTAGGTGGCGAGCAGGAACTCCTGGATCATGACGAACACGATCGCGCCAAGGGCGGGCCCGAGGATGGTTCCGATGCCGCCGATGACGGCCATGAGGATGAAGCCGATGGAGCGGTCGAAGCTGAACATGTCCTGCGGGTCGATGAACGCCTGGTAGGAGGCGTAGAAGCCGCCGCAGACGCCCATGACCGTGCCGGAGAGGAACAGCACGAGGTCCTGGTAGAAGGTCGCGTTGACGCCGACGTCGCCGGCCGCCTCGACGTCCTCCTTGATGGCGATCAGGCCGAGGCCGATGCGGGACCGGCGCAGCCAGTACGACAGCGCCACCACGCCGGCCAGGATGTACAGCCCGTACCAGTAGAGGGAGTACTTCGTCGGTCCCTGCCCGATGGGCAGCGACAGGCCCGAGGACCCGCCGGTGAACTCGGCCCAGTAGGTCGCGATGAGCCGTGTCGCCTCTCCCACACCGATCGTCGCGATCGCGAAGTATGGTCCGCGCAGCCGCAGGGTCGGATGCCCCCACAGCAGGGCGTAGACCCCGGCCGTCAGACCGCCGACGAACCAGGCCATCCAGAACGACAGATCCAGCGTCAGCGCGAGCCGCGCCGCCACGAAGCCGCCGACACCGAACATCGCGGAGTGGCCGAAGGAGATCTGTCCGACGTACCCGCCGAGCCAGTTCCACGCCAGCGCCGCCGCCATGAACATGAAGGTCAGGCCCATCACGTTGTGCGTGTAATCCCCGATGGACAGCACCAGCGGCGCCGCGAAGAGCAGCGTAAGGCCGGCCACGAACAGCACCAACGCTCTCGCCGAGGGCCAGGGCGGCAGCCGCAGGGAGCTCACGCGAGCTCCCGCTGGCCGAAGAGACCGGCGGGGCGGACGATCAGCACCACCACGAGCAGGACGAAGCCGACCGCCGCCGTGAGGTACGACGGCACGAAGTAGATCGAGAACACCTCGGCGAAGGCCAGCACGAGCGCACCGAGGGCGATGCCGACGACGCTTCCCATCCCGCCAAGCACGATGATCACGAAGCTCTTGAGGACCTCGCCGGCGCCGAAGGCGGGGTTGAAGGCGAACAGCGTCGAGGCGAGCAGGCCGGCCAGCCCGGCCAGTGCCGCGCCGATCCCGAACGTCAGCGTGTAGATCCGCTCGACATCGACGCCCACGAGGGTGCAGCTGTCGGGGTTCTGCGCCACCGCGCGGGTGGCCTTGCCGAGGAACGTCCTGTGCAGGAAGACATGAAGACCCAGCAGGGCGAGCAGCGCGATGACGAAGACCACCACGCGGTTGACCGAGAAGCTGCTGCCAAGGATCCGCACCGACGCCGTCGAGTAGGAGGTGCGCACGGCCTGGTCGTCCCCGGAGTACAGCAGATAGGCGGCGTTGCGGATGACCAGCCAGACCCCGAAGAGCAGCAGCAGCGACTGGACGCCTCCTGCCGCTCCTCGGGGCAGGAAGCGCACCAGCCCCTTGTACATCGCGACCCCCACGCCGAAGAACACCACCAGCACGATCGGGATCGCCAGGTACGGGTCGATGCGGAAGCGCGTGAACAGCTGCCAGGTGACGTACGCCGAGGCCATGATCAGGCCACCGTGCGCAAGGTTCACCACCCGCAGGACGCCGTAGATCAGGCCGAGGCCGTAGGCCATCGCGGCATAGAAGCCCGCGAGCAGCACGGCCGAGATCGTCGTCGGGGTAGATGATCGGCGAGGTGCTGTCGGGCAGGTTCTGCTGGACGACGAACGGGTAGTCCGCCTGGCCACCGCTGCCGGCCGGGAACGACAGCTTGCCGCCGGGGAGGATCGACTCCATCTGGAGGCTCGACAGCGCGTCGCGGACCTTCTGCTTGTCGACCGAGCCCGCCTTCGAGATCGCGGTGAACAGCGCCCGCGCGGCTTCGTAGCTGGTCGCCTGGTACCACTCCGGGTCCTTGTCGTTCTTGGCCTTGAACGCGTCGACGAAGGTCTTGTTGAGGCCTTTGTTGCCGAGCTGGGCGTTCCACCACACCGCGGAGATGATGTAGCTGACCGCCTTCACCCCGAGCGCCTCCCGCGCGTCGGCCTCCGAGCCGCGGGCGCCGTAGGTGATCACCTTGTTGCACATGCCGGAGGAGATGT
>WNFV01007163.1_pt1 | contig 17169 bp, 19 predicted proteins | sample 5400101 | NCBI WGS metagenome assembly WNFV01 (sample SAMN13153361, study PRJNA577476) | soil metagenome | isolation source: 115 cm soil or saprolite under grassland replicate 1 | place: USA:California | collected 2016-06-15
TGGCACGGATACGACCAACGCAACTGGGGCTATGGTCCTTCGCCGTAGCGATCGCGCATGGCGCGGGACTGATGCTCGTACCAATCTATCTCGGGCTCTGCCGGGCCGCCGACCTCGACAAGAGCCACGAGGCGGCGGGCGCGCTCATAAACGCTAATCTAAGCATGGCTGTCCTCGTCTCCGTCGTCCACTCTGTCGCCATGATCGTAGCCGGCGGGTTCTTAGCGTGGCTAGTCTATCGCTACGTAGGTCTCAAGTTCGTGTCGCGGAGCTGGTTCAATCTGGATGCGACGTGGGCCTTCAGTCTCGTCTTGGTGGGTGCTCTATCGCTTGCAATCAGCCTGGCGAGCCGGCACTGAGCCGCGATGCGGTCGGACCCACCGTCGTGGCTCGGCTCGGATGTCGGAATGCGGTCGTTCGTTGCGTGCCGAAGCTGGGAAGGAACCGGAGCGAAGCGACGTGCCGCCTGCTGCCGCTTGATTTCGCACGCGCGCAGCGGCTGGTGGCGATAAGTCCTGGCGGCTCATGTTGATGACTTGTGACCACGCGGCCAGTTTCATGCCGCAAAGGGCGTGGTCGGCGCGACCTTTCGGTTGGCTTTTTGACCCAGATCAATATCGACCCGAGGCATTCACGTTAGTTTGGAGTCTCTTGCTAGGGAGGCGTGTGATGTCCACGTACCATGTTAGCTTCTTCAAGAATCTGCTCAGTTCTGACGGACACCAATTCAAGTGCCTGCAACAGCGCATTGATATCAGTGATGCGGAAAGCTCTGCGCAAGCCGCAGAGTCTGCGTCCAAGGCGTTCGAAGCCCTCTACGGGATGTCCGTGGAAGCTTCATGCGGATTCAATCGAGGTCGCAACTGCGAGTACTCAATAGGTGCTGGACGTGGCATCGCCGAATAGCTCACCGGGCGTTTTGATTCCGTTCCATCCTGGTTGGGGTACATGCCGCCCTCGATGCGCAAGATGAGCATCTTATTACCCTGATCGACCGACCCAAGTGCCGAACGTAGCGGTTGTTCCCTGCACCGCAGCCTGATTTTCTTCAGCTGTGCCCTGCTGACGGTTGTTGGCTTTGAATTTCGGACGACCAGGACGCACAATGATTTGGGCGTATTGCCCACTGGGGTCGAGCACCAGGACGCCTTTCGGATTAGGACCAAAGAGCTGATGCTTCGTTCCATCGGGGGCCGTTTGGTCAGTCGAAACAATAACAGCTCCGGTGAGTTGCTCTTTGAGCGACTTTTGCTGGGCTGCCGCATCGCCCCCAGGCAAGGCAAGTCCCAGCAATAGGGTCGAAGAGTAAGCATGCCACGTTGTCTCATGATATTCCTCCGCGTCCTCAGCTGTTTTTGATGTAGCGCAAGGTGATTAGGTGTCGGACCATCCAGATATGACTCAGGAAGGACCGCTATGACTGGCAAACGAAATGAAACCCTGACCACGGACTTGAAGTATCCAATGGTGGATTTGTTCACCGGCTCAGTGATGCCGCTCATGTACTTCAACACACTGGCGGCATGGTATCTCCTGGCTCTCACTGGTCCGTGGTTACTCATGGAGCTTTGGATGAAAGGACCTGAGAGCGAGCGCGACCAATCCGGTCAGAACCAGCGGGCGTCGTGAGGTTCTCGCGGGCGTTCACTTGCGAGCCTGTCGAACTGGCAACGGACGCAGCGTAATAGGTTAAGGACCACGCCGCCCTTTGAACCATCGCCGCTGGGCATGATGCGGCTTCGCGAGCCTGCGCCAACTTCTAGCGGAGCACGGCAATGGGGCTGTACCAGGACTGGGTTGTGCCGACACTCATCGATCTATCGATGCGCAACAAGCGCCTTCGCCCTTATCGCGAGCGCGTGGCGGGCGCTGCCGAGGGGCGCGTCCTCGACGTAGGCATTGGCTCCGGTGTCAATCTTCCTCTTTATAGGCAAGCGCACGAGGTCTTCGGACTCGATCCGTCATCGCGGCTGCTGCCACGGGCTCATGACCAGGCGCAGCACACGCGAGTTCCCGTCCATCTGCTCGAAGGCTCAGCCGAATCCATCCCGCTGGCAGACCACAGCATGGATACTGTGGTCATGACGTGGACCGGCTGCAGTATTCCCGATATTTGTGCCGCCCTCCGAGAAATGCGACGCGTCCTCAGCTTCGGCGGGCGTCTGCTGTTCGTGGAGCATGGGCGCGCTCCGGAGCCTGGCGTGGCGCGCTGGCAGGAGCGTCTCGATCCGCTCTGGCTGCGATTCTCGGGGGGATGCCACTTGAGCCGCAAGATCGATGATCTGCTTGCCGATGCGGGCTTCCGGATCGAGAGGTTGAGAACTGGCTACATCCCGGGCCCGAGAATCATGACGTTTCTGTACGAAGGAGTAGCCCGGTTCCGCTGACACTCACGGGGTTGATCTGAATCAATGTGCGAGCGCCCGAATGCGCGAGTCTACATCATCTTCAGCATCGTCTTTGGTTGGGCCGCCGTTCTGGGTGTTGTCTACAATCGCTGAACAACCGGAAGAAGCGTGCGCTCAGCGAGAGGTGAACAGGGGGGGCGCGCAGAGGAGGTCTGAAAATGCGAAGGCAAGTTCTGCTGCTCACGACATCTGCTCTCATTCTGGCCTATGGAGCTATGGCTGCGACTGCACAGGGGACCGATGACTCCAGATCAGCACAACCCTCAACAGACGACCCCAGGACAGGAGGGTTCCATGGGGCAAGGGGGCATGATGGGTCGCGGCATGATGGGAGGGGGCATGATGGGAGGGGGCATGATGATGGGCCTCCAATCATGATGCGCATGATCTTCGCATTGATGGACGCCGACGGCGATGGGACCATCTCATTGCAGGAGTTTCAGGCGGCTCACGAGCGGATCTTTAAGGCGATGGACGCTAATAAAGATGGCCGCCTTACTCCGGAGGAGATGCAAGCGTTTATGCAAGGAACCAGGAGATCAGTTCCGCCGCAGTAGAGCCGTTCGACGGCTAGATCGCTCATCCGACCGACGCGCAACTGCCTTTGGGCCCCCTCTCTGCGGATTTGAGTTCCCTTTTTTGATTTAGGTCAATGATCTTTTGGCGGGTCATGAGCATGGGTTTCAATGGCACCGTTATGAATGGCATTCTGAAAGGAGCGCGCTGATTATGCAAAGCCATAACAAATTCTACAGCTTGACCGATGCAGAGTTTGGCTGGGTGACAGCCTTGGCAGTGGTAACGCTTGTCCTTGCATCGCGGTACGCCTGGTAACTCGCGTCCGAGGCCGCCTCTGTTGGCGGCCTCGTTTGTCTCGCCGCCCGGAGCCGGTCAGGCGCCACCCCGGGAGGGCAAAATGACTGACACGGTCGAGGTTCTACGTCAGGAACATCGCAACATCGAAAGCTTGCTTCGCGTGCTTGCTCGCCTGGGGCCCTTTCTCGCCCATCTCCTCGGCGAATGTAACGTGCGTGCCCACGGCGAGACGGCCGAACGCGCCGTGGAGCACGCTGTTTCGATGAAAATACACCTCATGACCATCGGCGGCTTCCAGGAATCCGAACTCGCCGGACGGGTCGATGCTCGTGACGGTCGCGATCGGTTGATTTTCGTGTTGTTTCACCTGCCCCTGCAAGCGGCGGACATGATCCTGCAGCCGCCGACAAGCGGGACGACCACATTATTTTCGCGCCTAAGAACTTTTACGACAGCAAGGAACCGGCGGGAGAATTCGCTGCCGTCTTCGTCTCGGGCACGCTTACAGGCAAGAAGCTAGCGTATTCCAATAATACGTATGCCGTATCGTGCTACGGAGCATACAAAGCGTGCTTCGTGGCCTATGTCGAACAGATTGGCCGGGATCAAATTGGCAGGATGCAAAATCCAGCCGCCTACCCGATTGTAAAAATGAATCAATATGAAGTCGTCGCTCAGGAGGAAGCGCCGCTATTCGGCTGCTTTCGGGTCACCATCACGATTGACCGTAAGGCTGAGCAGTTATTGTGGCTGGAGGAACCATCAATCAAACGAAGCCGAATTGCAAGGACGCCGACACGACGATTAGAAAATACTCTATCGAGGACTCTCCTGGCTGGAAGCGGTTTCGTCGATGAGTACTCAGGTGACGTGTTTTTCGGCGAATGGAATGACGACGCATACGGTGTGCTCGCCGATGGCGTCATGGTCGGCCGCATCTTCAACGCGGCTGCGTCGCCCGTAGGAACGCCGTGGATGTGGACGCTGGCCTTCGGGCATCACGAAGACCGGATTCCGACGCACGGCTATGAGCCAACGCGCGAAGCCGCGATGACGGCGTTCGCGAAGAGTTGGCGGAGGGACTAGGCATGGGCGAGGTCGCGCAGGTGAAGAAACGAAGGACCCGCATCCCTATAAATGAACTATTGGAGTATTGGATTGATATTTCGAAACGCCCGACATTGACCGTAGGGGATTTTGCGCTGTTTTTTGAAAGAGCGGAGGCCAGCATGAGGTACTTTGCAGAGTTTTATGACTCGTACCGCTTAAATCAGGACATTTTTTTTGGGCGCATCAACCATATGGTGTGGATGAAGGACGATTTGTTGAAGGTTGCAACAGAAAGGACACGGCTTTCTAATAACGACTATGCCTTAATGAAGGACGTGGCCAAAAAATTCATTCCTCGCATCACGAAGTGTTTTGGCCAGGACATCGTCGCCGCTATTAGTACGAAAACCCCGCTGCAAGATGCTGAGACATTGCTCGCTTCCTCTACTAAACTCACCTACAGATGGGCCGCTGGTATTATTACATCGAACCATATTGCGACGCTCTTGATCCAGTTGTCTCGTTTCAGGAGCGGGGAAAAATACACAGATGACATTAAGACCTTGTATGACAACCTTAAAAATCGAACGACAAGCCGTAAGATCAAATCGTTTCTTGTCAAAAGCTATCGAAGATTTGAAGATGCCGACAAGCTTAGGAATAGGTGCGCGCACGTAATTGAGGGCGATCCAACAAGACAGGAGATCGAGCAATCAATTACGCTCGCGCGACTTCTCCAAAAATATATCGCACGAAAGCAAAGCCGGGCAAACTAAGACCCAAAGACGTGGTGTGACCCTCTCAGCCCCGCCATTTGCTTGTGCTGCCCGGCGCGCGCGCGAGCGGCGAATCGAAGTGGCGGCGCTGCGCTTCGGCGATGACCCGATGCAACGTGCCCGGCCCGATCACATCGCAGCCTTGCAGCGCGTCGGCGATGTCTTTGAGAAACGCGTCGCGGCGCGGCCCGACGCCGGGGCAGGCTTAAACCTGCACATCGTCGCGCGGTCACGCCCTTGTCGGCCCTGCCGCAGGGTTCAGGTCCCGTATTGTGCGTCGGTTACTTTCTCCATCCAATCGACACTTTTCCCGTCCAGCGCCTCCGCGATAGCGATATGGGACATTGCAATGGTGGCAGCCGCACCGTGCCAATGCTTCTCGCCGGGAGCAAACCAGACGATGTCACCGGGACGAACCTCCTCTCTCGGGCTGCCCTCGACCTGAACCCAACCGCAACCCGAGATGACGATCAGCGTCTGGCCGAGCGGATGGGTGTGCCAAGCGGTGCGAGCACCGGGCTCGAACGTGACGATGCCGCCGCCCACGCGCGCGGGCGCTCGGCCCTGAAACCGCGAGTCGATCCGCACCGCGCCGGTGAAATATTCCGCCGGCCCCTTCTGCGAGGGCTGCGATCCGCTGCGCATGATGTCCATTGTTGTTCTCCGTTGCGCTGTCACGGCCGCGGGTGCCGTGGCCGCAAGGGCAGAAACCCCGGCGGTCGTGGCGAGCATGCGTCGGCGCGTAATCAGGCTCATCCCACTTCCGGCAGGCGGTCGAGGAACTTGTCGAGCGTGATCGGATAGTCGCGCACGCGTACGCCGGTGGCGTTATGGATCGCGTTCGCCACCGCTGCGCCGCTGCCGCAGATGCCGAGCTCGCCGACGCCTTTGGCCTTCATCGGCGACGACACCGGATCGGTCTCGTCGAGGAAGATCACGTCCTGGTGCGGAATATCGGCATGGACCGGAACCTCATAGCTAGCGAGATCATGGTTGACGAAGAAGCCGTGCCGCTTGTCGACCGCATGCTCCTCCATCAGCGCCGCACCGACGCCCATGGTCATCGCTCCGATGATCTGGCTTCGGGCCGACTTCGGATTGAGGATCCGGCCGCAGGAACACACCGCCAGCATGCGGCGCACGCGAACCTCGCCGGTGGCGACGTCGACCCCGACCTCGGCGAAGTGCGCGCCGAAGGTCATCTGTTCATAGGTCCTGCTGAGGTCGCCGAACTCGATGGCATCTTCCGCAGCGATCTCGCCCCCACGCGCGGCGTCGACCAGCGGCAGGCCGCGATTGCCGACACGAACCTCGCCGTCGGCAAACACCGCGTCGGCGGTGTTGAAGCCTAGCTTCTGCGCCACGGCTTCCCGCAGCTTGACGCAGGCTGCATAGACGCCGGACGTCGAGCTGTTCGCGCCCCATTGGCCGCCTGAGCCTGCCGAAACCGGGAAGGCTGAATCGCCGAGCCTCACGACCACCTTGTCGAGCGGCACGCCCATCATCTCGGCCGCGGTCTGCGCGATGACGGTGTAGCTGCCGGTGCCGATGTCGGTCATGTCGGTCTCGACCGTCACGGTGCCCCGGCGGTCGAGCCGCACGCGCGCGGCCGACTTCATCACCGGATTGTCGCGGTAGGCGGCGGCGACGCCCATGCCGAGAAGCCAGCGCCCGTCCCTGAGCCGGCCCGGCTCCGCGCTACGTTTGCTCCAATCAAAACGAGCCGCGCCGGTGCGCAGGCACTCGACTAGGCGGCGCTGCGAGAACCGCCGCGCCGGATTCTCGGGATGGACCTGCGTGTCGTTCCGAATGCGGAATTCGATCGGGTCGATCTTGAGCTTTTCCGCGAGCTCGTCGATGGCGATCTCCATCGCCATCGATCCCGGAGCGTCGCCCGGCGCGCGCAGAGCGTTGGCTTCCGGAAGGTCGAGCGCCGCAAGCCGGGTCGCCGTCATGCGGTTTTCACCGGCATAGACGACCCGCGTCGACCGGACCACCGCTTCCGCCTTGCCGCCCTGAAGGTCGCCCGACCAGCTCTCGTGGCCGATGGCCGTGATCCTTCCGTCCGGGTTTGCGCCGATGCGGATGCGCTGGATCGTCGCCGGCCGGTGCGTCGTGTTGTTGAACATCATTGGCCGCGTCAGCGCCACCTTCACCGGCCGCCCGGCGGCACGCGCGCCGAGCGCCGCGAGCAGGGCGTCGGCGCGGATGAACAGCTTTCCGCCGAAGCCGCCGCCGATATAGGGCGAGATCAGGCGGACATTGCCTTTAGGAATGCCGAGTGTCTTCGCGAGGTCGCCCACGCTCCAGTCGATCATCTGGTTGGCGGTCCACAGTGTGAGCTTGTCGCCGTTCCACGCCGCGATCGAGGCATGCGGCTCCATCATCGCGTGCGCCTGATCGGGCGTCGTATACGTCGAGTCGACCTGAACCGGAGCGGCCGCAAAGGCCCGGGTGAAATCGCCGACCGCGCTATCGGGCGGCCCGCCGGTGATGCGTTCGGGCGTGATCGCCGTATCCTTCGCCGCTGCGAGGTTGTATCGGCCCTGGGCGCGCACGTAATTCACGCGAATGAGCTCGGCAGCGGCGCGGGCCTGCTCGAAGGTCTCCGCGACGACGACGGCGATGGCCTGGTGATAGTGATCGATCTCGGGACCACCAAGAAGCTTCGCGTTGTTCCAATTGCCTTTGCCGAGCCTGCCGGCATTTTCTGCGGTTACGATGGCAAGCACGCCGGAAGCGGATTTGGCTTCAGTCAGATTGATTGAAGCGATCCGGCCTTTGGCGATGGCCGCGCCGACCACGTAGCCGTAGGCCGGCTTCGGCCCGATATCGTGCCACTCGTAGGCATAGGTTGCCGTGCCGGTGGTCTTGCGCGGACCGTCGATCCGGTCGGTCGGCCGGCCAATCACCTTGAGCTGGTCGATCGGGTTGGTCGTTGCGGGCGTGTCGAACCTCATGGCTTACCCTCTCGCTTGCATCAGCACCGCGGCGAGCGTGCGCTCGACCAGCGGCAGCTTGAATGCGTTCTCGTGGGTGGTCTTGGCACCGGCGAGCAGTTGCGCCGCCACAGCCTTCGCGCCGCGCGGCATCTGCGCTTCCGCGGCTTCCACACGCCACGGCCGGTGCGCCACGCCGCCGAGCGCCACGCGCCCGGTGCCGTCGCGCTGCACGATCGCGCCGACCGAAACCAGCGCAAAGGCATAGGAGGCGCGGTCGCGGACCTTGCGATAGATCTGCGTGCCGCCGGCGGGCCGCGGCAGCGTCACCGCGGTGATCAGTTCGCCGCGCTCCAGCACGGTCTCGATCTGCGGCGTATCGCCCGGCAGCCGGTAGAAGTCGGCAATCGGGATGCTTCGCGCGGAGCCATCCGGCCGCATCGTCTCGACCGTGGCGTCGAGCGCGCGCAGCGCCACCGCCATGTCGCTCGGATGGGTGGCGATGCAGGCGTCGCTTGCGCCGAGCACCGCATGCTGCCGGCTGAACCCGCCGATCGCGGCACAGCCGCTGCCGGGCTGCCGTTTGTTGCACGGCTGGTTGGTGTCGTAGAAATATGGGCAGCGGGTGCGCTGCAGGAGATTGCCTGCGGTCGTCGCCTTGTTGCGAAGCTGTCCCGAGGCTCCCGCGAGCAGCGCGCGCGAGAGCAGGCCATAGTCGCGCCGCACCCGCGGATCGGCGGCGAGATCGGTGTTGCGCACCAGCGCGCCGATGCGCAGGCCGCCCTCGGGCGTCGCTTCGATCCGGTCGAGCGCGAGACTGTTCACGTCAATGAGATGGCCGGGCGTTTCAATCTCGAGCTTCATCAGGTCGAGCAGATTGGTGCCGCCGGCGACGAACTTGGCATTGGCGACGCGCGCAGCGGCCGCGACCGCTTCGGCGGGCGAGTTCGCGCGCTCGTAGGTGAAGGACCTCATACCGGCCTCCCCGCGACCTCGGCGATCGCATCGACGATGTTGGAATAAGCGCCGCAGCGGCAGATGTTGCCGCTCATTCTTTCGCGAAGCTCGGCAGCCGTTGCCTGCGGCGAGGCGGTGAGGTCGGCGCTGACATGGCTCGGAATGCCGGCCTTGATCTCGTTGAGCACGGCCACGGCCGAGCAGATCTGTCCCGGCGTGCAGTAGCCGCACTGGTAGCCGTCATGCCTGACGAAGGCGGCCTGCATCGGGTGCGGATGCTCCGGCGTGCCGAGTCCCTCGATGGTGGTGATGCGATCCCCCTCGTGCATGACTGCAAGCGTCAGGCATGCATTGATCCGCCGCCCGTCGACGATCACGGTGCACGCGCCGCATTGACCGTGATCGCAGCCCTTCTTGGTGCCGGACAGTTGCAGGCGCTCGCGCAACGCGTCGAGCAAGGTGGTGCGAGTGTCGAGCTCGAGCTCTTTCGCCACGCCATTCACCGTGAATGACACCTTCGCCATGGCGGGCCATCCGATCGCAGCGGCTTGAACGCCGGCTGCCGGAGCCGGAGCTTGCGCATGGCCGGTCGCCGGCGCTGCCGTCACAGCAACCGCGGTGGCCCCGATCAACAGGGCGCGCCGGGATACTTCGGGTTCGCTTCGGTTTCGCATGAGTTCCCATCCCTTGCTGAATTGCGATCGACGGAGCGCCGACATCATGCGAACGCCGATCAGGCGTTCGCCGTTCCGCGCCGCAGCATGAGTCAATTCTTCTTGAAGACCTCTCGCGCCACCGCGACCGCTGTCACCGCGCTGGGCCAGCCGGCGTAGAACGCGAGGTGGGTGATCGCTTCGACCAGTTCGCCTTCGGTCAGACCATTCTGCCGCGCCCGGGCGAGATGCGAGCGAAGCTGGTCGGGACGGTTCATCGCAATCAGCGCGCTGACCGTGACCAGGCTGCGATCCCGCTTGGACAGTTGCGGACGTTCCCACACATCGCCGAACAGCACGCTGTCGGTCAGGTCGGCCAGTTTCGGCGCGACGTCGCCCATCAGCCGTTGCACGGGCGTCGGCGGCAAATTGGCCGCGGGCGTCGAGGACCGCGGCGTCACCGTGGCCTGCGCATGGGCCGGTGCAGGCACCGCCGCCAGCGCCATGACTCCGAGGGTGAGAAGGCCAGCAAGAAGCGTTTTCACGGCATTTTCTCCTGGGTCTGACGAAACGGGCGGGACTGCTGCCCGTTGCAGTCGAATTTAGAGGCCGCGACTGTTCCGACTAGCTGCTAAAATCGGCATGAACCTATCGACAGGAGCCATAAATGCAGCGGGGCAGCCTGAACGATTTTCTGTCGTTCCTCGCCGTCGCGCGGGAAAAGAGCTTCACCAGGGCGGCGGCGAAACTCGGCGTCGCGCAATCGACGCTGAGCCACACCATCCGCGAGCTCGAAGCGCGGCTCGGCGTGCGGCTCCTCGCCCGCACCACGCGCAGCGTCGGCTTGACGGATGCCGGCGAACGCCTGTTCCGGACGGTCGCGCCGCGGCTTGACGAGATCGACGCCGAAGTGGCCGCGCTCAGCGAGCTTCGCGACAAGCCCGCCGGGACCATCCGCATCACCGCCGGCGAGCACGCGGCGCAGGCCGTGCTCTGGCCCGCGCTCGCCAAACTCCTCCCGGCCTATCCGGACATAACGGTGGAGATCGTGGTCGACTATGGCCTGATCAATATCGTCGCCGAGCGTTACGATGCCGGTGTCCGGCTCGGCGAGCAGGTCGCACGCGACATGATCGCGGTCCGTATCGGACCGGACATGCGGATGGCGGTGGTGGGCTCGCCCGCCTACTTTGCCCGGCACCCGCGCCCGAAGACGCCGCAGGAGCTGACGGTCCATCCCTGCATCAATCTGCGCCTACCGACTTACGGTGGGATCTATGCCTGGGAGTTCGAGAAGGGCGGACGCGAGCTGAAGGTCCGGGTGGAAGGGCCGCTGGTGTTCAACAACCTGACGCTCCGACTCAACGCCGTCCTGTCGGGTCTCGGCCTCGCCTACCTGCCGGAGGATCAGGTGCGCCCGCACATCAAGGCGGGGAAACTGGTTCGTGTGCTTGCCGACTGGTGTCCGGCCTTTTCAGGCTATCACCTCTACTATCCGAGCCGCCGGCAGCCGACACCGGCCTTTACGTTGCTGGTGGATGCCTTGCGATACCGGGGCTCGTAACACGTTAGTGCTGCATCAAGAGTTCCCCGGAAAGAAATTCTCTTTCCCCTTCACCGGAGCGCCTACGCGCACACCCCCGATGGTAGACCGCGCACCGCCGACCAGCGCGATGAACTCGCGCCGTCTCATGTCCGCCCCAGCTTCCATAACGGCATTAGCGGCCCAATTAAGGATTCTGGAAGGGTTCTGGCGACGTCCGCTTTGGGTCCAAACTCGGCCGTCCCGCTGATGTCCGCTGCACAACCGCTCTTCCCCCGAAAGATGGGGTATCGGGGCTGGTCGCTGCGGTTAGGGGGCCGTTAGGTGGCTGCGCTTCAGACTGATGGTGAAACGAGGTCCGCATGAGGCGGCCTCAAGCATCAGAGGAGAAGCGCAGCCATGCAACATTATGTCGGATTAGACGTCTCAGTAAAAGAGACCAGCGTGTGCATCGTCGATAAGGCAGGCAAAGTGATCCGCGAGGTCAAGGTCGCAAGCGAGCCGGTGGCGATCCTTGCGGTTCTGACAGAGGAAGCGCTTGCCATTGAGCGCATTGGCCTTGAGGCGGGCCCTTTATCGCAGTGGCTGTACAGCGCATTGGCCGAAGCGGGTTTGCCGGTGATCTGTGTTGAGACCCGGCATATGAAGGCGGCGCTGTCGGCACAGATCAACAAGAGCGACTGCAATGATGCGCGCGGCATTGCACAGATGATGCGTGTTGGCTTGTACCGACCGGTGCACGTGAAGACGATGGCCAGCCAGAAGCGCCGCATGCTGCTGACCAGTCGCCAGCTTTTGCAGGCCAAGGCGCTCGACATCGAGAACGAACTGCGTGGCACGCTGCGCAATTTCGGCCTTAAGGTTGGCATGGTGGGCACGGTCAAGTTCGAGGCTCGAATTCGTGAGCTGGTCGCGGACCATCCGGACTTGGCCGCGATCGTCGAACCGCTTCTGATCGTCCGTAGGGTCCTGCGCGAGCAGCTCGGCGTGCTTCACCGCCAACTGCTTGAGATCGTGCGCCACGATGAGGTCTGCCGCAGGCTGATGACCACGCCTGGCGTCGGACCAGTGGTCGCGCTGGCGTTTCGCGCCACGGTCGATGTGCCCTCCCGCTTCACTAGCTCGAAGGCGGTCGGTGCCGCCTTTGGCCTGACGCCGCACCGACAGCAGTCGGGCGAGATCGACCGGATGGGGGGCATCTCGAAATGCGGAGACGCCATGATGCGCAAGATGTTGTTCGAGGCGGCGCTGGTCCTGATGACCCACAGCCGCAAGTGGTCGTGGCTCAAGGCCTGGGGCATGAAGATTGCTCGGCATCGTGGCATGAAGCGCGCGATCGTCGCTGTGGCGCGACGACTGGCGGTCATCATGCATCGCATGTGGGTGGATGGCACCGAGTTTCGGTGGACCAGGAAAGAAGCTGCGGCCGCATGACCAGGAGTCCGATGGTGGTGCGCATCGCGGCAGCACGATGATTGCTCGGTCGGCGCGTTCGCCGTCAAGCCCCGCGCCTGCGGCGCGCCGCTGTGCGGCTTCGGGGCTTGACCGCTCAGCGCGACCGAGCAAACAAGAGCGCCCGTGCCGTCAATGCACACTTGTGACGCTCATGTAGCTCACAGCGAGTCGTACACAATAGAAACACGACAGGAGAAAACACGAATTCCGCCGACCGGTGGAGCGATGTCCCCGCAGGGACGATGGATAAGGCGAGTCCGTTTCGAGTCCTTATGCCTGCCGTAAGTCTTACGGCAAGGACGTCTCGGTAGATTGGTCCGCCGCATCCTCCTGATCCCATCATGGGAGGGCCCAAGTGCCGATCCCGAAGAGAAGCGAGGACCCTGCGAGGACCCTGCGAGGGAACATCCCACACCAGATCGACGGAGCAGTCTGAAAGCGCTTGACACCAACCCGCCCCGATAGAGAAGCGGACGTCCATCCGCGATCTTGCTATGTCGCATTCGTGCCAAGACGCGACATCGCCCACATGATTGCGATATCCCCAACCCGCTCGGACTGCCACTGCCCTCAGTCGCGCATAGGCAACGATGCTCCGTGCCGGCTGGATGATTTTTTGCGAGAACAGCTCTCGCCGCAAGGTCTTTAGAGACTATTCACTTTGGCCCTGAATACTGCGGGCGAGCCCTTTCCCCTGAGGAGGGCGGCTAATGGGGAGATGGAAATGATCGCACAGGCGACGAAGCTTCAAGCCGCCGAGAACGATCTGAAACAGCTGATGGCCGACGTAACCCAGGCCATGGAAAAGGCTCAGGAAGCCGTCGCGAGGATAGCCTCCAAGCCCGCGGCGGAAACAACAGAAGGGTCACCCGGCAGTCCGCGTATCCGTGTATGACAGCGTTAAAACCGCGAACAAGATCATTGAGCTGCTCGAAGGGTCGTTGAAGTCCTAAGCGTCAGCCGGCGCGCTTTTGTTATTCTGGTGGGAACGCGTAACGCCTTGCATCCCCGTTTTATTTTTTTGATGGCGGCACCGGCCATCAGGCCTTTTCCAGGTTTTCTACTGCCCTGGTCGCGTCCTCCAGCGAGTCTACCGCCACGTAGGCGACAAACTGCGTGCCGATCACGGAGGCGGAGAATCCGCGGAGGTTGATACCCTTGTCGGCAAGCTTCTGAGTCAGCTCCGCGGCGATGCCACGCCGGTCTGGCCCCATGACTCGAACGGAATGGACTGTGCGCGTGACGTTGAAGCCCAATTGTGCCGCCGCAGCGATTTCCCTGTCGCCCTGCAGCGGCGTGACGAACACGACGCCCTTGCCTGGCGCCTCCGGCGCACGCCGCGCAATGATGAATTGCAAGTTTGCCCCCGACTCCCGCAATTCAGCTAGCACGGTCGCGAGCGCGCCAGGTTTGTCTTGTATGCTCGCGGCCCAAACATCCACATGCTCAACGAGAAGATCCATGACAGCTACTCCTTGTGCATTGCGCTTGCGTACCAATCGGGTGATGTTGGGAACCAAGCGTTAGCGTCGTACCCTATCGCCTGCTTCATGCTCCGCGCTTTGCAGGGATTTGCGCTACCGTGGCTGATGTCCTTCAATGCGCGTCAGCAGTTCTTCTTCCAGCAAAGCCTGGCGCTGCCTGAGCCGCTTAACCTCCGCCTCGAAACCATCGAGGAGCTCGATGACCTTGCGGTACTCATGACAAAGCGCGTCGAAGCGTGGGTCTGCCGCCACCAGTCGGCGCACGGTCTCTTCATCCTCGGAGAACCTTGTTAGCAATAACCGGATGCGTTCGACCACTCCGTTGATCTCCTTCCTTCAGGATATGAACAGAATGACTGATCGTTCCTCCGTGCTCCGGTGCTTTTCTCGAAGCAAGGTTTGACTGTGGACTAGGACTTCATCTTTCGAATGTCATCGACGATTTCGGGATTGGCCAACGTCGAGATATCGCCGGCATCCTCGTTGTTCGAGATCGCCGCCAGCACGCGGCGCATGATCTTGCCTGAACGGGTCTTCGGCATGTCGGGCACGATCATAATACGGCGGGGGCGGGCAATGGGCCCGATCTCACGGATCACGGAGTCCTCCACGCGCTTGCGGATATCCTCGCTCGGCTTGAGCCCTGGCTTCAACGATACATAGAGGTCCGGGACCTTGCCTTTAATCTCGTCTCTGGCGGGGATCACGGCCGCCTCGGCGACCTCGTCAACGAGCAGGCTGGCGGACTCAATCTCCTTGGTCCCGAGCCTGTGCCCGGCGACATTGATGACGTCGTCGATGCGGCCTAGGATGCGATAGTAGCCGTCGGCTGCCTGCAGGGCGCCGTCGCCGGCCATGTACGGCCAGTCGCGCCAGTCCCGACTGTCCCGGTTCTTACAGTACCGTGCGTAGTACTGTTGGACGTAGCGATTGGGGTCCTTCCAGATCGTCTGAAACGAGCCCGGCCAGGGGTTCTGAATACAGATATTTCCAGCCCGGCCGGAGCACGGCGGAATCTCGTTGCCCATCTCGTCATAGATGATCGGATGAATGCCAGGCACGCCTGGTCCTGCACTTCCCGGCTTCATCGCGTGAAGGGCCGGCACCGTGCTGCACAGGAACCCCCCGTTTTCGGTTTGCCACCAAGTGTCGACGATGACCGCGCCACCCTTGCCCACGAGATCGTAGTACCAGCGCCACACCGCCGGCTCGATGGGTTCGCCCACGGTGGTCATATGCTTGAAGTGGTGATGGTATTTCGTCGGCTCCTCGGGGCCGGCACGCCGAAGCGCTCGTATCGCCGTTGGCGAGGTGTGAAAGATATTGACATCGAGCTCTTCGGCGATGCGCCACGGACGCCCGGCGTCGGGATAGGTCGGAAGCCCCTCATACACAACCGAGGAGGCAGCGAGGGCCAATGGCCCGTAGACTATGTAGGAATGACCGGTAATCCAGCCGATATCAGCCATACACCAGTAGACGTCCTCGGGATGGATGTCTTGAATGTACTTTGACGTCCCGGCTACGTAGGCGAGATATCCCCCAGTGCTGTGCTGACAGCCCTTCGGCCTCCCGGTAGTGCCGCTGGTGTACATTAGGAACAAGGGGGCCTCGGCTGGCATTTCCGTCGGGTCAATCCGCCGGCGGCGGAACATTGACAACACCTCGTTCACGACGAAATCGCGCCCCTCGACCAACGGCGTTTTGCTCGAATACCGGCCCGGGTACCTCTGCCACACGAGCACCTTTTCGAGCGTTACGCTCTCCTTTTGGGCTTCGTCGAAGGCGATGTTCGCTTTCTCTTTGTGATCAAGCAGTTGTCCGCCGCGGTGATACGCGTCCATCGTGATCAGCACGCGGCTTTCGGAATCGACGATACGGTCAGCTGTGGCCTTGCCACTGAAGCCGCTGAAGACCTGCGAATGAATAACGCCGAGCCTCGCACAGGCGAGCATCGTGATCGGAAGCTCCGAAACCATCGGCATGTGCAGCGTCACTCGGTCGCCCTTTTTCAGACCGCAAAAGTCGCGCAACAGGGCGGCGACCTCGTTTACGCGCATGAAGAGGTCCTGGTAGGTGACGTGTTGGATGGCTTCGTGCTCCGGCTCCGGGACGAAGTGGATCGCAGTCTTGTTCTTGTGCTTGGCGAGATGGCGATCGACGCAATTATAACAGGTGTTGATTCTGCCGCCGACGAACCATCTCCAGAACGGCGGATTGCTCGTGTCAAGCGTGACGTCCCAAGTCTTGTACCAGTCGAGAAGATCGGCGTACTCTTTGAAGTAGTCCGGAAAGTTGTCGAGACTGAATCGGTCGAAGATCCTCTGGTCGACCAGGTTGGCCTGGGCAACGAATTTCTTGGGCGGGTGGATCTGAGCTTCCTCCTGCCAGTGAACCGCGATTTCGGCCTCGGATACTTCTGCGGGTCTATGCTCCGACATGTGCCACCTCCCAGGTCATCGCATGGCTGAAGGAAGCCATGACTCCCAAGCGAACGTTGATAAGATAACATTAGCCTACCGGTGCCCGAAAGTCTGACGCTGGCCTGCGCAGCCAAGCGACCCCGTGACCCCGCCGGGCTCCCGCTTTGTCCGGTTGCAGACGACCGACGCGAGCCGCGCGAATGGCTGGTCTCGTGACGGGTGTCCTGGCTTTCAACGGATGCTGTAAAATCCTGATCGGCTTTTTCGCGTACCGGCCAATCTACAAGGGTTCCGCGCAGACATTGGGTCATCGAGCGGCATCGCTGAGATGATCCGGGCTGCGGCCAATCCAGCAACACCATTGCTCACTTTGCGCCACCGAGCAGCGGCCATTGCCGGTGTGGTCCGCAGAGTCTTATCGACCAAGCGTCGTTGCGAGATTGGTGATATCGTGGACGTGCTAGAGGTTGAGGCGAATAATGCCAAGAAAATTGTGTCCTAAATGCCACGGCCAAAGAACGACCTCATGCCTTGCGTGTCATGGCACTGGCAAAAAAACCATTGGAAATATTCCAACAGGTAACTGTGAAGAATGCGGAGGAACTGGCAGGCGTCTCTGCGATGTTTGTGGTGGTACGGGCGAAGTGGAACGCTAGCCACCACAT
>WNFV01005653.1_pt1 | contig 17168 bp, 18 predicted proteins | sample 5400101 | NCBI WGS metagenome assembly WNFV01 (sample SAMN13153361, study PRJNA577476) | soil metagenome | isolation source: 115 cm soil or saprolite under grassland replicate 1 | place: USA:California | collected 2016-06-15
AAACAGGCCGAAGCTGAGCGCGAGCGGCGCGCTAAGATCGTCAATGCCGAAGGCGAATTTCAAGCTGCGGAAAAAATGGTGCAGGCTGCGGCGATGATGAGCAAGGAACCGATTGCGCTGCAACTGCGCTTCCTGCAAACCATGCGCGAAATTTCCAGCGAACATAACACCACGACCTTTTTCCCCCTTCCGATCGATCTCTTGACGCCACTAATCAAGAAGAGCGAACCGCCCGCGCCGTGACCCTCATGCCGCCACTCTGACCGGCATTTCGTCGTAAGTTCTTCCACGAAGCAAGCGACCGGTCAGGTCTTTGCGGACTCCACCCCACTGTTTGAAGAAAAATGGAACATTTTGCTTTCGGCATGCCTTAAAGATCTCTCGAACCCATTCGATTCTCATCGGTCGAGCGCCCCAGCCGGACTCGCCACCGACAATCACCCAATGAATGTCGGTCAAATCAATGGCTGCAAGCGAACCGATGAGCGGTTCGCAAGAAAGAAAGCGAATAGCAGCGGGAACCTCCGTCAAATCATCCACGCGCGATAACACCCGCGAATCTTCGACACTGACCCCCGTCCAAACGTTTGCCGACCAATCCAGTTTCGGTGCTAACTCCTTCAATCGCCCGCTTCGCTTAGTCAGAATTTGAAATGTGTGCTGCGGAGACGAGCGCATCGTTGCAAATACACGTTGGATGAACTCGAGCGGCACTTGCTCATGGAACAGATCGCTCATCGAGTTTACAAAGATGAGTCGTGGCTCGCGCCAACGCTGGGGCAATTCGATGACGTCTTCGTGAAGCGTGACTTTGAAGCCATCGCGATATCTGAGATTGCCCATCGCTCGCAGGCGAAGTGCAAGCCGCTCGGCGTAACAGTTCTTGCAGCCTGCGCTGATCTTTGTACACCCAGTGACCGGATTCCACGTCGCCTCTGTCCATTCGATATGTGAGTTCGCTGCCATCTAGATCCTTATCTGCCGTGGTTGCTTCATTGCCGCGTCAGAAGACCGCGGAAAATCATCGCGCGTGTTCTTGATTAGGCGCTCGTTGCGTAAGCGGCGGTACACGTCCTTTGCTACACGTGGCAGAAAGCCGTTCGTGAGGCAATACAGAAAAACGTCTTTGTCTGTCTTCAGCGCGCCGGATTTGATTTGCTCCGAGACCATCTCCTGAAACTTTTCCTTCTTCCGCTTCTTGAATCTTGTCTTCCCTTCATCGAAATCCATCTCTGCCTGAAGCGTGTCTGCTTCCATTTCATAGTCAGCTTCTCCGCAGGCTTGGTCCAATTTCCAGGCAATCTCGAGGAACTTCTGCATCCCGCGCCAGGCGCGGGAACCGAATATTAGACCATAGATATTCGATTTCTTTTTGATCGAGAAATGACCAATGAACATTCCCTTGGGTGCCCATTCTCGATATTTGTCCGCGAGGACACGATGGACGTCTGTGTATGAAAGATTTTCGGGAAGGTTGATTTCCGGCGCGAGCAGTTCACCAAACGCCACTTCGCTGACGAGGCAGTGAAGAAGAGAAAATCCGTCGTTCCTGCTTGCGTCAGCGCATTGAAAACATTGCGAGTGATCTGCTTGACACCACTTTGATCGATGAAAACAAGCGACGGACTGAGACCAATCTCCTTTTGCACTTTCTTAAACGCGTCTGCGAAGTCGAGTGATTCAAATCGCGGCTGCCAAAGCAGCGATTTCTTCGAGCAGAGTTGCTGTAGGTTGTCGATTTTACCTGCATCCTGATCGTTGAAGAAAATGCGAATATCGTGTCTGTGCTGCTCGATCTCAGTCCGCACCGCCAACAATTCGCTAAGGAGAATCAGCGGGCTACCTGGTTCACCGGTGGAATCCTCGCCCGGGCCCGAGAAGAAATCGAAAAACTGGAACGGTTTTCCGCGAAACGCCTCAGCATGAAGAAAGACTTGGAGCCAAGCGCGGACGTAACTGCGATAAATCTCGAGTTTGGTCTTCGTGCCTTCATCGAAGGGTTTGATGTGTAAATCGCGCGCCGGCACCTTTGCTCGCGGTTTTATCGTTTTTACCGCAACTCAGCAACTACTCTTCAGATCGCTGCATTCCGCCGGCGTCGGCATCATCTTCTACAGTAAGCCTTTCAGGGCTTTGGCGATTTGCTGGCGAAAAAGTTTTGCGCCACCGGATGCCGGATGGCGGATGCAGTGCGCATCCACATTAAGTTCTTCCAGTCGTGCGGCGGCGATTTTTCCCAGCGCGACGATTTGCTCGCAAGGAAATAATTCGAGGATTACTCAACAGCCCGCGCCGCCGATCGAATGAATGCCACGGGAACGCATTCCAGAGGACGAATTGATCTGGATGCAAGCCAAGCCCTAAGAGCGCGCTCCACACAATTGTCGCCGTCGGCTCGGAAAAGCCGTCTGGACATTTCTCACGTTTGCTGGTGCGCCGCGGCTTGAGATCAGAAAGAATCTGTAGCGGCGGTCTACGACCGCCGCCGCTGGCGTTACCGTAGCAATTTCGGCGCTCATAGAGCGCCGCTACAACATCTGGCTGTTTGCCGAGCAGCAACCGCTCAGAGGTCATCGGGATTCCGCTGAAATGACCGCCGCGGTATCCAAGGGCTTCGCCAATTACTGCGAATCGCGCCTTTCCCAACCGCTCACAAAGATAAGCGTGTAGCTGTTCTCTGCGGATAGCCGGCGCATTCCGGCCAATGTCGTTTCGCTTGTCTACCTGCCACCAGGGATTGAAAACGGCGCCGCATGGCGACTTTTTTAATCGCCAGATGAACTTTTCTACCGAGCGGACGCGCTCCATCGGCTCACGCAAGTTGAGCCACCTTAGCCCGTAAAGCGCTCGCGATCCGTTGGTGCGGTTTTTCGCCGCGACCTTCGCGTTTCAGGTCGTGCACATCAAGTGGTTTGCCGAGGACGAGACGAATCAAACGCAGTCGAGGAAAATATCTTCCCGGCGGCAGGGCGTCGTGCGTGCCATGAACGAAGACCGGAACGACGCACGCAGGAAAATGTTCCAGCAACATTCCGATGCCAGGCTTGAAGTCCTGCAATTTGCCGTTGGGCGAGCGTTCGCCTTCGGGAAACCACACCAGGTTCTTTTTGTTTTTCAGGATTTTGGCGCCAAAAGCTAGGCTCGAGCGTGCGGCACGTGTTGGTTCGATCGGCAGGATCTTTCCCAAGCGGCTAAGAAAACGCATCACCGGGTTTGCGAAGGCTACGCCGGTCCAACCGGCCCAGTAGCTTTTGCGCAGCTGGCTCCAGTCGAGCAGCGCGGCGAGCGCGAACGGATCGAGATAACTGACATGGTTAGCCGTGAGCACCCATTGTCGATCTTCCGGCAAATTCTCCAAACCTTCGGCGCGGACGCGAAAGAGCAGACGCATCAGCACCCGATTCAGGGCATAGAGAAAACGCGCCGTCGCAGCCGCGACCGGACCGAGCGGCTTCAGCCACTTCTTTTGTTTTTCATCGAGAACTTTGTCGGGGTTTTCCAGCGGATCGACCGCTTCGCCTTCGCCACCCTCGGTCACTTCCCGCAAAAGGTCGCGCACCGTCCCGATGCGCGCGATCGCTTCCTCGGTCAATTCCACTCCGCTGGACTCGCCGATTTCGAGAGTCAAATTCAGCCATTCGAGCGAATCGATCCCGAGATCGAACTGCGGGCTGGTGTCGGGCGTCAGCGGTTTACCGTGATATCGCTTCGCCAATAATTCCCATACAGATTGCGCAGCAGAATCTTCGAGCAGCGCGCGATCTTCCCCCGACATTTCATCGACATCCATCGGTCCAGTTGCGGCTTTTTCGCCGCCTTCCTTTGCTTTTTGATAGTGCTCGGCCAGCCGATGACGCTGAATTTTGCCAAGCCGCGTGCGCGGCAACGCGTCAGCAGTGATTGCGTAATCCGAAATACGCTGGTGACTCGGCAACTTCTTTGAAGATTTTTCGATCGCCTTGCGGACCGCGTCCTTTGCATCGCCACCCGTCTGCTTCGGCACCACGAGCGCGACCAGCTTTCCTTTTTTCTCGAGCACGCCGATCTCGCGAATGGCGGCTTCCTCGGCGTACGCTGCTTCCACGTCCTCCGTTTGAATTTTCTCGCCGCTCTCGGTCTTGATTAGCGTCGAAAGGCGCCCGAGCAGGTGAAGATTCCCGTCGTCATCGAAATAACCCATGTCGCCGGTGCGAAACCATCCATCGTTGGTGAAGACCTCGTCGTTCTTGTCGGGAAGGTTCCGATAACCGCTGAAGACATTCGGCCCGTGCGCAAGAACCTCGCCGACCTCGCGTCCATTGACGCGCTCTTCTTTTTCCAGCGCACCCGGTTCGATCCGAATCTCTACGCCGCTAACAGGTTTTCCGGCGCTGTCTGCTCGCCACTCGTTAGGCATCTTCACCGTCAGAAGCGGTGAAGTCTCGGTGAGTCCATAGCCGATGGCGACCTGCCACCCGAGCGCCTCAAGTTTCGAAGCCAGCTCGGGATCAAGGGCCGAACCGCCGGAAGCAAGCAGCCGCAGATTTTTGCCGAAACGCTTGTGCAACGGGCGAAACAGCAACTTGCCAACGCGCAACCTGACCGACTTCCGTACAAATCCACTCGCGGTAAGAAAAACACCGAACAATCTGCCCGCGATCCAGCCCGCAGATTCCACTCTCGCTTCGATCCCGGAATAGAGCGCGCTGTAGAGCCGCGGCACGCCAACAATTGCGGTCACTTCACCCTCCCGCAAAGCACGCAGCAATTGCTGACCGCTTAGCGAAAATGGCAGAATCAATGGCAGACCCATATCCAACGGTGCCAGCATCCCGATCACAAATGGATAGACGTGATGCAACGGCAGTGGGAGCAACACGCGATCACCGCCGGTCATGAGCTTCGTTTCGGCGGCAGTGTCGAGCTGCGAAGCAATGTTGCCATGACTCAGCGGCACGCCTTTGGGCGGACCGGTTGTTCCCGATGTGTAAAACAGCACCGCTCCATCGTCGTGGCTAACTCTCGGAAATTCTGCCTCCTCATTTTCAAGGAACCGCTCCCAACTTTGTTGATCGTCCTCTCTGGCATCGAGCAGGATGAGCTTTGGTTTTTCTTTCAGATCGAGTTTCTCGATCCGCTCCGATCGCTTCTTTGTCATGATAATCGCGCGCGCGCCGCTGTCTTGCAGTGTGTGGACTAGAGTCTTGTCGCCAAGCTGCACATCCAGCGGCACGGCGACCATTCCCGCGCGAATGATCCCCAGTGCAGCGGCGATCCATTCCGGCCTGTTTTCCGCAAAGAGCGCAACAGTGTCGCCGCGTTTGAAATCCTGTCGCACCAGCCCGTTCGCGAACGACCGCGCGCATGCCGCCAGTTTCTCGAACGACCAACGGTGTCGATCTTTCTTGCCAAAGACAACCAACGCTGTCTTGTCGCCGTGCTCGCTCAACGAGTCCACGAACGACTGCAAGGTTCGCTCCGAGCTCATGGCTTTCTGATCCGCCGTTTCTTGCCGGATTCGACCTTGGCAACCAATTTTTTTGTTTCGAGGAAGCGATCGGGATTTATCGAGATTGAGTCAATGCCGCCCTCGACGAGGAATGCGGCGAACTCTGGATAATTGCTGGGCGCTTCCCCGCAGATGCCGACTTTGCAATCTTGTTTGTGCGCCGCGCGAATGACCTCGCGCACTACGGTTTTGACCGCCTCGTTTCTCTCGTCAAACAGCTCCGCGAGCTCGGCGGAATCGCGATCGACACCAAGCACGAGCTGGGTGAGATCATTGCTGCCGATGGAAAAGCCATCGAATCTTTCGGCGAACGTCTCCGCTAGCACAACGTTCGAAGGGACCTCGCACATCATATAGATCTTCAATCCGCCGCGCCCACGCGCCAGGCCGTTCTCAGCGAGTAGATCCAGGACTTTGTCCGCCTCGTCGACTGTCCGGCAAAACGGCACCATCACGATCAAATTTTTCAGGCCAATGTCGTTCCGAACGCGTTTGATCGCTTCGCATTCGAGGCCGAACGCATCCCGAAATCTTTTGTGATAATAGCGCGACGCGCCGCGTAACCCGAGCATCGGATTCTGCTCCTCTACCTCGAATTGCCGGCCGCCAATGAGCTGGGCGTACTCGTTCGTCTTGAAATCGCTTAACCGCACAATCACCGGATGTGGATCCTGCGCCGCTGCGATGCGCGCGATCCCTTGTGCGAGTTTGTCGATGAAGTAATCCGACTTGTCTTTGTAGCCGCTCGTCAACTCCTCGATTTCCCGCCGCGCTTCCGTGTCTTCCAGTTCATCAAAATCCACCAGCGCCATCGGGTGAATCTGAATGCGATTGGCAATGATGAATTCGATTCGCGCCAGGCCTATGCCGTCGCACGGCAGCTTCCACCAGCGAAACGCACCGCCGGGGCTGGCGATGTTGAGCATGATCGGAGTGCGCGTTTCCGGTAATCTTTTGAGGCTGACTTGTTCCTCGGCGAAATCGAGCAACCCGTCGTAAACGAAGCCTTCGTCGCCTTCGGCGCACGACAGCGTCACCTCCTGCCCGTCGCGCAAGGTTTTTGTCGCATCGACAGTGCCGACGACTGCTGGAATACCGAGTTCGCGGCTCACGATGGCAGCGTGGCAAGTTCGCCCGCCAAGATCGGTAATGATGCCTTTGGTTTTCTTGAAAACCGGGCCCCAATCCGGATCGGTCATCTCGGTGACAAGAATGCAACCTTCTTTGAATTTGCGGAGTTCTCGCGTGCTTTGAATGCGACACGTCTTTGCAGCGGCAATTGCTTCGCCGACGGCAAGACCGGATAGCAGACGCTTCCCTTTTTGCTTCAATCGATAAGTGGTGAGCGAGCCCGCTTTCTTCAACGCTTGCACGGTCTCCGGTCGCGCCTGCAGGATGAAAATCTCATCTGTGTCGCCATCCTTCGCCCATTCGATGTCCATTGGCTTTTTGTAATGGTCCTCGATGGCGCACGCCCATGTCGCCAGCCGCAAAATCTCAGCGTCGCCGAGCACAAATGACTCGCGCTCTTTTTTGCTGGTGTTGATGGTCCGCGTGCCTCGCCCATTGCGCACGTAAACGACTTTGCATTTTTTGTCGCCGAGCGATTTTTCGAGAATCGGCTGCACATTTCTGCTGCCGAGCAACGGCTTGAAAATCATGTACTCATCGGGGTTCACCGCGCCTTGAACGATCGCTTCACCCAATCCCCACGCCGCGCTGATTCGCACGACACGCGGAAAGCCGCTCTCGGTGTCGATGGAAAACATCACGCCCGCGCCGGCCTTATCCGCGCGCACCATCTTCTGCACGCCGGCCGAGAGCGCGATCTTGAGATGATTAAGATTCCGTTCCTCGCGGTAGTTGATCGCGCGATCGGTGAAAAGCGACGCATAACATTTGCGACATGCATCGACGACCGGGTCCTCGCCGCAGACGTTAAGATATGTCTCCTGCTGCCCGGCAAAACTTGCTTCCGGCAAATCTTCGGCGGTCGCGCTGCTGCGGACCGCCACATCAATGGCGCGTTTCTTGTAGCGTTTACAAAGATCGCGATATGCGATGCGAATCTCTTCCTCAACTAGCTCGGGAAATTTGCCTTTCAAAAAGAACCCGCGAAGCGCTTTGCCAGCTGCAGCTAAAGACTTCGTTCCTTTCTTAACCCCTTCAATTTCCGCACGGATTTTCTCGTGAATCTTGTTTTCGCGCACAAAGAGCCGGAACGCATCGGCGGTCGTGGCGAAACCGCCCGGAATACGCACCCCTCGTGCTTTCAAAGCGCGAACCATCTCACCAAGCGCAGCATTCTTTCCACCGACCTGGGCGCCGTCCTTGGAGGAAATTTCATCGAACCGCACCACGAATTTCTTCGCTGCCATACAGTTAGTATTCGTGCGACCCGGGTAGTCTTGTCCGCCTTGGACGGAGTAATCCACCACAATAACCTTCGATCACGTTACGCGCCGCAGACGCGCCAAATACGAACTTCTATTTAGAGACAATCGCAACTCAAAGGAGCAAACTATGAAACAAGCGAAGGACATTATGAGCGCCAATCCCGCTTGCTGCACCGCCGAGGACAATGTGCAGCAAGCAGCCGAGTTGATGGTAAAGCACGACTGCGGCGAAATTCCTGTAGTTGAAAGCGACGCGAACATAAAACCGATCGGAGTGATCACCGATCGGGACATCACATGCCGCGTAGTAGCCACAGGCAAAAACCCGAAGCAAACGAGGGTACGCGATGCCATGTCGAGCCCGGCGGTGATGGTCACGCCCGAGACAAGCATCGAGGAGTGCTGCCGCGTTCTGGAGGAAAACCAAATCCGGCGCGTGCCAGTTGTGGATCAAAGCGGAATTTGCTGTGGCATGGTTTCGCAGGCCGATATTGCGAAGACTGCATCCACGAAACAGACTGCGGAGGTGCTAAAGCAAGTCTCCGAACCGAGTGAACACGCCTCGCGCGTAGCCGCTTGAGCTTTGATCACAGCGAGTGCCAGGAACGCCGAGGGCAGTAAGCCGGTGCCAGTGAAGGAATACGTCGGGCAACTCAGGTGAGCACTGATGCCAGAGTTGCCCGACGTTGAGACCTTCAAGCGCTACCTGGACGGTACATCGTTGCACCAACGGATCAGCGGTGTCGATGTGCGGAGCGCATACGTTTTGAAAGGCGTTTCTGCGCGTGCGCTGGCGCGTCAATTGAAGGGACGCTGCTTCGAATCAAGTCGCCGCCGCGGAAAACATCTTTTCGTCCGCGCCGATGGAGACCTGTGGCTGCGATTGCATTTCGGCATGACCGGCTCGCTTCAGTACTTGAAGCCTCGCGAGCAGGCGCCGAAGCATACGCGAGTGGTCTTCGTGTTCGGCAATGCCCATTGCCTCGCATTCGAGGATCAACGCAAGTTTGGCGAAATCGGATTGCTGCAAGATATCGATGAATTCTTGAAAAAGCGCGCCCTGGGTCCGGACGCGCTCGAAATCAGCCGCTCGCAATTCAGAGACGTCTTGCGAAAGCATCGCGGCGCGGTGAAAGCGATCTTGTTGAACCAGCAGTTAATCGCCGGGATCGGCAACCTTTACGCGGATGAAATTCTTTTCCGAGCACGCATGCACCCGGCTACGGAAGCGACCAGATTGAGTGGCGAGGATCTGAGGCGGTTGTTTCGTGCAACGCACTCTGTGCTTGAGAAAGCGATTGCGTTGAAAACCGATTTCAATCGTTTGCCGAGATCCTGGCTGCTGCCGCATCGTGGAAAAGCCGGAAGATGTCCGGGCTGCGGTCGCGCGTTGAAATCAGCAACGATCGGCGGCCGCACTTCATGGTTTTGCGCGCATTGCCAGAAGCGCGTTTGATTAACACCTGGCTTTATCCGGGTGCTCTGGAGTGGCAAGCAGAAGCAGCCGTTTTAACGGCTTTGATTACAGACGGTTTCAAACAGAAGCCGTTAAAACGGCTAAATTGTTGCATGCTCGTAGCACCGGCCTAAAGGCCGGTGTTAATGAGTAGTGATATTGAAACACATCGTGACGAAAAAAGTTTTGCTCACTGGTCGGCCTGGATCCGGAAAGACGACGCTGATCAAGCGCATCGTGAAGGAGCTCGCGCGGCCGTCTGGCGGTTTTTACACCGAGGAAATCCGTAAACGCGGTGAGCGTGTTGGATTCAAGATCGTCACGCTCGACGAGGAAGAGGCTGTGCTTGCGCATGTGACTTACAAAACTCCGCAGCGCGTTGGAAAGTATGGTCTCGATTTGTGCGGTCTGGAAACGATCGGAGTCGACGCTATTCGCCGAGCCGTTCGTGCTCACCAAGTTGTTGTGATTGACGAAATCGGGCCGATGGAACTCCGATCGGCCATTTTTCGCGATTTGATAAGTGAAACCTTCGATTTGCGCGCGGCAATCCTTGCCACCATCACTGCGCGACCATTCCCGTTCACCAACGCGCTCAAGCGGCGCCGTGATGTCACTGTCATTGAAGTCCGCCGCGACAATCGCGAACAACTCGTCTCCGAACTGTCACACCAATTCACATTGTGATCAGCGCAACATTTCCAGCAGTGTCAGCGCGTTTCGTGGGGCGTGGCCTTCGGCGTCATTGTCGAAGTAAACGTGGACGGCGCAATTGGCTTCGAGCCACTTCCGGATGCGCGTCGCCCATTTTTGAAGCGATCGTTTGCTATAGCTGGATGCGTATTTGCGGGTGTGCCCGTGTAAACGGATGTAAAAGAGATCCGTCGTCACCCGATCCCACATCGGCCAGTCCGGTGCGTCGGACATACAAATTGCGACCGCGTGTTTCGTCAGGCATTCGGCTACCTGGTCATCGAACCATGTTTTGTGGCGGAACTCGATAGCGTGCCGCGTGGTTTCCCACTGCCGCAGCGTTTGCAGGAATTTCTCCAGTCGGTCGACGTTCTTTTTAAAAAATGCCGGAAGCTGCCACACCACGGCAGCCAACCGTTTGCCGAGTGGCGATGCGGCGTCGCGGCACCGAATAACCGGTTCTTCGACGTCGATCAGCTTTTTGTTGTGGGTGATGTAACGATGCCCTTTGATGGCAAACGGAAATCCGTCCGGTGTTTGGTCCCGCCATTTTTCAAACGTGCTTTGCGGCTGGAGTCGGTAAAACGTGCCGTTCACTTCGATTGAAGTGAAACGTTTCGCGCAGAATCGGAGCCATTGTTTTTGCGGCGCGTCGCCGTAGAAATCCTCACGCCAGCTTTTGTAATTCCAACCGCTGGTGCCGATGTATGCTTTGCCAGACATTGCAATAATGTGGGAGGGGCCTTAGTGCCCCGATCGGGTTTTATTCTTCATCAAGCAAAAAAGGCCAAGGATCCGTCACCAACTCTTTTCGATTTGCGCTGCTCGCAACCCATTCCTCAGGTTTTTCGACCAAGCCTTTCACAACGGGGTTCTGTTCGATGTAGTAGGTGACAAACCGGAACTGCTTCGAGGTCTTCACGCGAGTGTCGTAGTAGCGTCCTGCCACGATGTTTTGTGATTTGCCAGGAGCACGCTCGTCTTGCGGCCAACGTAACTCATTGTGTGGTGCATCAATTCCGGCAAAGTCCAAGGCTGACGCAAAGCGAACAAGGCGTGCCAGTGATCCGGCATGACAACGAACGCACGGAGATAAATGCGGTGCTGACGAACAGCAAACGCAAACGCTGAAACGATGATTTTGCGTGTCGCTTCATCTAAAACTGCTTTCTTCGGACGCAGCGACTTTGTGATGAAGAATGTTGCCGGTGTGTCAGCGAGTCGATGCAGGCGAAGGTTCCGGGAGTGAGGGTCTGATCTCATCAGCGGTCGGGGCACCAAGGCCCCTCCCACATTGGGAGATTCGCGCCAGCTACACCATCGGGCGAAAACGGCCGACGACTTCCTGTAAACGCCCGGTGATCTGGCCTAACGAACAGACTTCAGCTGCTTCCAGGAGGGCGGGGAAAACATTTTCGTTGCCCTCGGCAGCCGTAGCGAGCTTGTCCAGCGCGCGTTTTGCTTTGTCGGAATTTTTCTTTTTGAATTTTCGGAGCCGATCGACTTGCAACTGCTGTTTCGCCCGCGGCGTGCGCACAAGCTTTACTTCCGGAGCGTCGTCATCGCCGTCGCGGTACTTGTTCAATCCGATGATTGGACGCGTCCCGTCGTAGATTTGCTGTTCGTACCGATGGGCGGCGTTTTGGATCTGGCTGCGCTGATAACGCTCTTCAACGGCAGCAAGAACGCCGCCAAGCCGCTCAATCTCGCGAAACTCTTCCAGGATCGCCGCTTCCACTGCGCGCTCGACGGCTTTCATGCCCGGCGAACCGCTCAGCATGTTCATGGTGTGTTTAAAAATGCCCGACTCCTCGAGCAGAATCGCCTGACCGTGCGCCGCGAGTCGGATCCATTCTTCGCTTGGCGTCGTGAACGGTTCGTCGGCGCTGTTGGAATGGCACGAATTCGTCGCGTTCATGTAAGACAGGATCAATTCCGTGGCTGTCCGGGTGAGATTGTTTTTGAATTCGGCGGCGATTAACGAGCGTCCGCTGGTTTGTGTGTGCAATTTAAACAGCTGCGCGCGTGGACCTGCGCCGAACACGTCGCGCATTCCAATCGCCCAGATGCGGCGCGAGACGCGCGAGAGCGCGATGTACTCCGCGTCGAGTCCGCAATCGAGAAAGAACGAAAGGCGCGGCCCGAATTGATCGACCGGGATTCCGCGCGCGGCGAACATTTCCGCGTACGCGAACCCGTTCGAGAGCGTGTAAGCAGCCTGTTGCACCGGCGTTGAGCCGGCCTCGCCGATGTGATAACCGCTAATCGAGATTGGATACCAGCGCGGCATTTCGCGCGTAGTGAATTCCACCATGTCAGTGAGAAACCGCAGCGACGGCTCGATCGGAAAAATGGTTTCGTTCTGCGCCTGGACTTCTTTGAAAATGTCGGCCTGAACCGTGCCGCGCAATTTCGGAACAACTTTCGGACCGAACCGCCGTTTGGCAGCGGCGATGTACATGGCCATGATCATCGGCGCCGGACCGCTGATAGTCATTGAGGCGGAAAAGTTCGGCGATCCAAGATCAAATCCATCGTAAAGCCGCACCATGTCTTCGACGGTGTCGATCGCCACACCGCCTTCGCCAATTTTTCCGAAAACGCCGTCGGCATCGCTGTCCAGCCCATAAAGTGTCGGTCCATCGAATGCCGTGCTAAGGCGATGGGTGCGTTGGTGGCGCGTTAGATAATGGAACCGCTCATTCGTGTCTTCAGCCAGCATCAGCCCGGAGAACAAACGCGTAGGCTCCTCAGGTTGCGTGAGCTTCTTTTCCGGCGCGCCCTCGCCACGGCGAGCAAGCTGTGGTTGCGCCCTACCATTATTCTTTTCGAAACTCTCAATCTCGCGAACCGGCTCAAGATACATCTCCGGATATGCAGCGTTGAGAAAGGGGAATTCGCCCGGCAAACCTTCACCGAAGATGAAACGCGCAATCTCGCCCGGCTCATCGATCTCGGGTAACGCGAGACGCGGCAGCGGCAAACCGGTCGGTGTACGCGTAACCGGGATTTTCGCTTTTGCATCGTTCCAACGTCCCAGCAGATCGCGACCGAATCTTTGATCGGTGCGCGCCCGCTTCACCTGATCGAGAACGAATTTGTTATAATTTTCGACCGATTCGACGACTTGTCCGAGCTTGCTCATGGCATTTCTCCATTGATTGGTAGTCCGTTCGGCGCGCCCGGCGGTCGCGCCCTACCGAGTTCATTTTGAGATTAACTCAAACAATCGGTCGACGCCAGAGTCGCGGTGCCGTTTTGCGACCGTATCGACCAGTTGCTGGTCTCGTCCGCCTGCGCCGAGGCTACGGCGGACAGGCCGGTTTTGTTCGAGACGCTGCTCGATTTCGGTGTGCGCGGTGCGCGCGCGCTGGAGATCGCTCTTGTTCACCACGACAATGTCAGCCAGATCGAGCATCACGATTTTTTGCAATTGCAACCGGCTGCCGTAGTCGGGATTCATCACCAGCACCGTGGAATCGACAATTCCATTTTTCTGGAACGGCATCGCTTCCTGGCCGGTACCAACCGTCTCGATAATGACGTAATCGAAATTCGACTGCGCCAGCAACGCGAGACAATCGTGCGTTGCGGGCGAAAGCCCGCCCGCTTGTCCGCGCGTGGCCATGCTGCGCATGAACACGCGATCATCCTGCGAATTGATCATCGTCGCGCGATCGCCCAGCAACGCGCCTTCCCCGACTACGCTCGGATCGTGCGACAAAATCGCAATTCGGCCCATTGGATTTCGATTCAGAAACCGCAGGACGAGCTCATCGATTAACGTCGTCTTTCCCGCGCCGCCCGGGCCGGTGAAACCGATGACTTTCGGATTTGCGATTTGCGATTTGCGATTTTCGATTTTGACCTTCTGCGATCGGCGTTTTCTGTTCCCAATCCCGTAGGTCTCTTCGATTTTGCTGAGTTTGTGCGCGAGTTCCTGATCAAAGGACTTGGGGCGCGGCCGTTTCGTTCGCGGTTTGCCATAACCTCGATGGACAAATTTCACCATGTCGTCGAGTGACGTGCCGGCAAAGAAAATTTCGTCCACGCCTTTGCGTCTCATCATTGCGGCGTCGTCATGCGTGATGGTACCGCCGCCGCCCCCGAAAACCTTGATATCGTCTGCGCCTTTTTTGCGCAAAAGATCGACAACGGCCGCGAAAAATTCGATGTGCCCGCCGTTGTAACTCGAGATGCCAATCGCCCGCACATCTTCCTGGATGGCGGCACGGACGATGTCGCGAACCGAGCGATGATAACCGAGATAAATTACTTCGATCCCGTGCCGGATAAATTCCAGATTGATCGTGTTAATCGCGCTGTCGTGCCCGTCACAAATCGGCACGGCAGTCAAGATTCGGATCGGTGAAGGCATCGTGTTCAGATTGCTCCCGGGACAAGTTAATTGTCCACAGATTTCGCAGATTTACACAGATTTGCATCAACTGGTCTATCGCCACTGCGATTGTTTCTTTTGCTTCCTGATTGTCTGCTTTCCTGAGTAAGCTCCGCCGAAATTGCATGAAAAACTCCGAGGCGTTTCGCGCAATCCTCACTGCCGGTTTGGTCGTCGGTGTTTTGGACATTTCTTCCGCGTTCGTAATCTGGTGGCACCGCGGTGTAGCACTGCGGCGCGGATTGCAGGGAATTGCCGCTGGATTGCTGGGCGCAAACTCGTACGACGGCGGATTGGTAACGGCCGGCCTCGGTCTGGCGCTCCATTTTTTCGTGGCGTTTGTGGTCGTATCGATTTTTTACCTGGCCAGCCGGAGGATCGAATTTCTGACGATTCACCCTGTTGTGTCCGGTGTGTTGTACGGGATCGGCGTTTACATTGTGATGTACTGGTTCGTGTTGCCAGCGGCGTTTCCAACATTTCGACATCGGCTGTGGAACGAGTTGCTGGCCGTTGCCATTCATATTTCGTTGATTGGGTTGCCGTGCGCATTGATTGTGCGCCGGTACTCTCACCAAACGCAGCAATCGTCATGAAGGATCCTCTCGATTTCACCGGGAAAGTTGCGCTGGTCACAGGTAGCTCGCGCGGGATTGGCGCGGAGATAATTCGAGGTTTCAGCACCCACGGCGCACAATGCGTGGTGAATTATGTCGCCGACGCGCAAGGACAAAACAAAGCTGATGCTCTCGGTGTAGCGAAGGAACTGAATGAACCGCTTGTAATCGAGTGCGATGTGACGCAGCCGCAGCAGGTCGAAGCGATGATGAAGCAGATACAGGATCAGCGCGGCGGGCTCGATATCCTGGTAAACAATTCCGGGGTTATCAGCGATCGCACCATTAAGAAGATGTCTCTGGACGAATTCGAGAGCGTCATCCGCGTCAACCTCATCGGGACGTTTACAGTCACGCAGAAAGCGGCAGCGATTCTGCGCAACGGCGGACGAGTGATCAACATGTCGTCCGTGAGCGGACAGATGGGGCTATTTGGCCAGGCGAATTATTCGTCCAGCAAAGCTGCAATTATCGCGCTCACCAAAGTTTCAGCACGCGAGTTTGCGCGGCAGAACATAACGGTGAACGCCATTGCGCCTGGATTCATCGATGTGGGAATGAGCAAAGGCATGCCGGAGGAAGTGACCCAGAACTTCATTAAACAAATCCCGCTTAGCCGCCTGGGCGAAGCTCACGAGATTGTCGATGCCGCGCTGTTCCTGGCGTCGCCAATGGCAAGTTACATCACCGGGCACGTGCTCAATGTGAACGGCGGATTTTACATGGGCTAAGCGAGCCTTTGTCGGCCGTAGCCTTGGCGAAGGCGGATCAGTCCAATTTCTGCACGAGCAGCCAGACTAAACCTGAAAGCACCGCTGCGAATGTCGATAACACGAATGTTGCGCGCTTGGTCTGCCGTATTTTGAACGCTGGTTTGGGAATGTCGTCGTGGATTTGACTGGCCTCGAACAGTTTCATCAGGGCAAAGGCGACGATAAAGCCCACCGCAGCCCACTTGAGGCATCCCAGAGTCAGGTCCACCGGGCAGAGGGTAGCGCAGACGACCGGCTCGCTCAAGCCCGGTGCTGCGATTGCGCCTAGGGTGGCGGCCGCTCCGTGTGGCTCCGGAATTGGATTGACTATAATCCCTCCGCCTTCTTACGCTCGCCTTTATATGATAACAAAAATTTCTGCTCTTATCGCTGTAGTCGGATTTGCCGGCATTTGTATTTCGCAGGCGCAGTCGCCGAGCCCCGCCGAATCGCCTTCTCCATCGCAAACGCCTGCAAAGCATCGGGCGATGAAGAAAGCCAAGGCCACGCCCGCCCCGGCGACGCACCCGACCCCATCACCCTCACCGGGCAAGTTTAATCTCGGCGATCTATTCAAACCGCGAACTTCTGCAGCGGCCAGCCCGGCGGCAGCCAGTCCGGCAGCGGCGCATGGCGCGGCGACAAAGCCGGCCAATTCGCCGGCACCGGGCGGAGGCCACGGCAAGGTTTGGGTTAATACCGAGACACACGTGTACCACAAGGAAGGCTCGCGTTTCTACGGCACTACGAAGAAAGGGAAATATATGACCGAGGCTGAGGCAATTAAGGAAGGAAACAAAGCTGGGCAGCATTAACTCGGCGAAGAATCTGCTTTGGCTGCGATATTTTGTACCGCATCGGCCAATGTATCGAAGGTGGTGATAGTGACGGCCGGTCCGTAATGGAATTGCGACAGAATATTGAGACCGATGTCCTTGTGTGGATCGGGCATGACCCGCGTCACGGAGGCAACGTCTTTTTCGGCAAGCGCGTCCATCATCTTGGCGATATGAGGCGCCGCTGCCGAATCCATTGACTGCAGCCCGCGGAAATCCGCTAGAACGTGAAACCCGGGCGCGACATCTTGCAACAGTTCACGGAGGCGTTGCGCGGCCATGTTTGCTTCTTCGGCCGTGACTTTTTGCGCAGCGCTGATCACCAGCAGGCGTTTCGACCGGTCGAGCTCAACCGCATACATGCCTGGTCATCACACGAAGCGAGCGAGGTCGCAAGTGACACGGAGAAAGCCGCTACAGCGCGTTTTGGAAGAAGGCGCTTTCGAAAGTCGATTGAAACGCGACAGACTCGGTCTCGCCGATCCGGAATCGGGAACTGATTTCGAATTGTGTGGCGCAATAAGTTTCGAC
>WNFV01004536.1_pt1 | contig 17167 bp, 17 predicted proteins | sample 5400101 | NCBI WGS metagenome assembly WNFV01 (sample SAMN13153361, study PRJNA577476) | soil metagenome | isolation source: 115 cm soil or saprolite under grassland replicate 1 | place: USA:California | collected 2016-06-15
CCCCAAGTTGACCGCCGACCGTCAGCGGCGGCCGGTGCATGTGCCCGTGGTTCGACAGGGAGCCCGACCGGGCCTGGAGCACCTCCTCGGGCAGCGACAGCTCCGAGTCGGGACCGCCGCGGCCGAACGACGAGATCGACACGGTGACCGGGGCGACGCCGACGATGCCGAACTCCTCGGCGAGGCCGGGCGTGAAGCTCTCGAGCACGACGTCGGCCGATTCGACCCACGCCCGCAGCGCGGGCTGGCCCTCGACCACGACGCTGCGCTGCGACGTGTGCAGGTAACGGAAGAGCACGCCGTCGGGGTCGCCGTCCTTGCCGACCGATCCGGTCGCCGAATACGCGCGCAGCGGGTCGCCCTCGGGCGGCTCGAGCTTGACGACGTCGGCACCGAGGTCGGTGAGCAACTTCGAGCAGTACCCGCCGGCGATGCCCGTCGACGTGTCGACGACGCGGAGGCCCTCGTAGATCACCTCGGCCCTCTTATCCCGCCGCCGGCACGAACATCGGGACGGCCACGCTCTTGTCGGGGACGGTCGGGAAGCGCAGGGGCCGGAAGACGGCTTCGACGGGCACGTCGGCGGCCAGCGCCTCGGGGTCGCAGTCGACGATGTAGCTCACGATCCGGACGGACGGGTCCTCGTCGAGCGCGATCAGTCCTGTCACGAACGGCACCATCTCCTCGAACGCGGGGAGAAACGCCCGCCGCACGACGGTCCATGTGAACACCCGGCCCCGGCCGCTCACCGGCGTCCACGTCAGCGGGCCGCCACCGCAGCTCGGGCACTCCTTCTCCGGGTACCAGACGAAGCGGTTGCACGCGTCGCATCGGGGGACGACCAGCTCGCCGCGCGCCGCGCCGGCGAAGTACTCGGCCGTGCGCTCGTCGGACAGGTCGGGGAGCGGGAAGTCGGCTCGCTTCAGCGCCATCGCGTCCTCACCGGTCCGTCCGCAGGATGAGCGTCGACGCGTTGCCGCCCGTGTAGCCACCGTAGACACCGACCTCGCACCCCGGGACCTGCGCCGGCGCCGTCCCTCGCAGCTGCTTGACGACCTCCACGACGTGGGCGATGCCGAGCACGTACGCGTGGCTGAGCAGCCCGCCGTGGGTGTTGAACGCCAGGCGACCGGAGTCGTAGAGCAGTCCGCCGTCCTCGGCCAGGGCGCCCGCCTCGCCCTTGGGGCAGAAGCCCATGTCCTCGATCTGCATCATCGACACGACCGTGAACGGGTCGTACACGGTGAGCACGTTGACATCCGCCGGGTCGAGACCGGCCATCTTGAACGCGGGCGGCGCCGCGAACACCTGGGGTGTGGACGTGAAGTCGGGCTGCTCGCTCCAGTGCCCACCGGACGACGCAGTGCCTTCTCCGACCCCGGCGACGACTGCGGGCGGCTGGCGGAGGTCGCGAGCGCGCTCGGTCGACGTCGTGATGAAGGCGGCGCCGCCGTCGGAGATCAGGCACGAGTCGAACATGCGCAGCGGGTCGGCGAGCACCGGGGACGCGAGGTAGTCGTCGAGCGTCATCTTCTTGTCGTGCATCACGGCGTCGGGGTGCAGGTTGGCGTGCCGGCGGCTCGCGACGGCGATGGCGCCGAACTGCTCCTCGGTCGTGCCGAACTCGAGCATGTGGCGCCGCATGATCGTGGCGAAGTACACGGGCTGCGGGAAGAAGCCGAACGGCACCTCGAGGTTCTGCTTGAGAGGTTGGGCGGCGTGCGTCTCGCCCGGCCCACCGGTCATCGAGCCCCGCTGGGTCGCCCACGCGACGGCGAACACGTTGAGGACGTGGCTGGCCTTCCTGGCCTCGATGGCCTTCGCCGCGAGATGCGGCGCCGTGCCCGCCCACGTCATCCCGCCGCCCCACTGCGACGTCCAGAGGTCCTGACTGGTGCCGAAGTGCTCGTGGAACGCGTCGGCGTCGAAGTCGGCGAAGGCGCGATTCCACGTCAGGCCGTCGATGTCCGACGGCTCGAGGCCGGCGTCGGCGATGGCCCGTTCGGCGGCCTCGGCCCCGATCTCACGGGCCGTGCGCCCGGAGGCCTTCGTGTACGCGCTCTCGCCGATCCCGGCGATGGCCGCCCGGCCGGAGACGTCGTCGAGGTCGGTCGCGTAACCCCAGTCCCCCATCGGGCGTCAATGTATCTGACGCCTCCGTCAGATCGACGGGCCGCGCAAACATCGGGGGGAATCGGCCAGTAGAGTTGATGGTTGACGTGCTCGGCGGATGGGTAGGTCGAATGTCGAGCATGAGAGGGCAAGGCAATGAGAGTCCGCGAACGAGTCGGCGAACAACTCGGAACACTTCCTAAAGAGCTACGCGAGCCTCCGGTCGCCTTCGCGGCGGCCTCGTTCATCGGACCGCTCTTCCTCGTTCTCCTTGCCGTCGTTGCCGGGCAAACTGCTGGGGCGCTCTACACCGTGGCGGCCGTCGTCTTCGTCGTCGGCGTTTGCGGTTTCGTCGTGACGTCCTACGCGAAGCTTCGAGCACACCGCGCGGAGAATGTACGGCTGGAGGCCGAGCGCGCTCGTCAGCGAAGAGCGCGACGCCCGTCCGTCGCACCCATCAGCCGCGAAGCTCGTCGCGCGTCGTAACGCTTCGAGAGCAATCGATTCCTACGGGGTTCACGCGCGGCGGAGGGCGAAGAGCTCGACAGGTTCGCCGAATCCTTTGAGCATTCGGCGGCCGGCGGCGTCGAACGTCAATGGCGCCACGTAAGTCTCCGCTCGTTCACGCACTTCGCGCGTCACCAGGATCTCGTTGGGCACGGCGAGGTCGGCAATCCTCGACGCGAGGTTCACCACCGGCCCGTAGTAGTCGCCACCGCGGGTGAGGATCTCTCCCACCGCGAGCCCGCCCCTCGGTGTCACATTCGATTCCGCTTCCGCAAAGCGATCGACGAGCGAGAGTGCGATCTCGCACGCGTCGTCGGGCTCGAGCGCGACGAACATCACCTCGTCGCCGATCAGCTTCACGACGCGCCCCCGGTGGGACGTGACGACGTCGTATGCGGCACCCTCGAACTCGTCCACGATCGAATGGAGCTCGTGCACGGGGAGCCGCTGCGAGAGTGGTGTGAACCCGACCAGGTCGACGAACCCGACCGCCACGAAGACCGTGATCTTCGAGCTCGCCTCTGTACGCGCCGCCGTGTTTCGCCGGACGGCGAGCTCCATGTGCGCACGGAACAGCGTTTCCAGGTGATCGGTGAGGAGGTGGAGCGCGCCGATGGCGTCCAGCTGCGCCTGTGCGAGCGCGAGCTCGCCTGCCTGCGCCTCGGTGATCGGGGTTTCCACCTCGGCGAGGAACAACGAGACCGCAGCATCGGCAATTCGTGCCAGCGACGCTCCGACGACACGGACGAACTGCATGAGCGAGCGCTCGGGGAAGAGCCCGGTCGTCGCGTCGAACAGCTTGAACACCTCGACGTCGCCCGGCGTGTACACGCGCTCGTTGATGTCCTCGACCGGAAGCCCGATCGTGAGGCTCAACTGTTGGACCTGCTCGACTGTCAGCCCGGTGCCTTCGGCCACCTCGACCATCGTGAGCCGCTGTCCCGGTCGGAGCGCAAGGTCCCCGGCGATCGCCGTGAGTCGACCGGCAGCGGCAGCTTCGGCGATCTGCTCGACGCCGAGTCCCCGATCGGCGAGCCACTCCAGGAGCGCGAGACGGTCGGCGGCGTTCGGCTCCTTCGGGTCGTAGAGCCCGCGGGCCTCGTACTCGGCCGTGTCCATCAGGCGGAGCCTACGAGCCGTCCAGTCCGAGCGCGGCGGCGAACGCCGCGCACCAGTCGGCGTACCCGGTGTCATTCGGGTGGAAGTCGTCGGCCGCGTACTTCCCCCGCCACGGCGGTCCGGTCCGGCCCCACACATCCGCGATCTGCAGCCCCGCCGCCGGCGCCTCGGCTCGGATGATCCGGTTCAAATCGCGTGCGCGGCGCGGCAACAACCCCTGGGGGATCGTCGCGAGGACTGCGTCCCGGGGCAGCGCGTGGATCAGCGCCTCGAGGGTTTCGGTCACCCGGCGAAAGCCGAACCGGATCACGTCGTTGGCACCGGCCGCGCACGTGACCAACGCCGGATCGCCCGCATGGCTCGCACGAGCCACTTGTTCCCGCACGACATCACCGAGCCGCGCGCCACTCTTCGAAAGGTTGATCACCCGCCACGGGCGACCGTCACGTTCACGCAGCCGCACGAGCAGCTGTCCGACGTAGCCGCGGTCCGGCGCCGACGCGCCCAGTCCCTGCGCCGTCGAGTCGCCGAGCGCGACCCACAGCGGTCCATCCTCGGCCCGGGCGCGCTCGTTCGACTCGTCCCAGTACTCCCGGTACGCATCCTCGAGGGCGAGCGTCGCCGCGACGCCGGGCCGCATCCGCCGCATGAGGCGACCCGTGAGGAAGCTCACGGCCGTATCCTTCCAGCCGTGGGGGCCGATCCGAGGCTGCGCGTCGAGCTCATCGAGATGGCCGAGCGCGACAACGGCGCCGGCGGCCCGACCGACGAGCGGCACGGCGAACGGCTGTGGGAGATCCTCGACGACTACGAGTGCTGGCCCGGCCGCCGACTCGTCGACGACGACGGCGAGTCCGCGGCGTGGATCCTCGCCCTGCGGGCCGTGTTCGATCCCGGGCTCCAGCGGCGGTGTCTCGAGATGCTCGAGGTGGCCGTCGCCTACGGCGACGCCCCGGCGGTGCACTACGCGCTCCTGCTCGACCGCGTGCGCATGGCCGACGGGAAGGATCAGGTCTACGGCTCACAGTTCGTGCGCACCGAGGACGGCTCGTCCGTCGTCCCCTGGCCGATCGAGGATCCCGAGCACGTCGACCAGCTCCGGGAGCGGGTCGGCCTCACCCCGCTGGCCGAGCAGGCTCGCGAGATGCGCGACGAGTTCCATCGCCGCGTGACGCACTGACCGCCCGCACCGTCACTCGTCGCCGGGCGTGACCGTCTCGACCGCGCGCCAGCAGTACCAGGCGGCGACGCTGCGGTAGGGGCGGAACGGATCGCCGAGCGGCTCCAGCTCGCGGGGCCCCGGAAGCTCCGCGAGGCCGTACAAGGTCGCGTACCCGCTGCGGACGCCGTAGTCGCCCACCGGCCACACGTCGAGACGACCGAGCTGGAACATGAGGAACATCTCCGCGGTCCACGGGCCGATGCCGCGCACGAGCGTGAGCTCGCGCACGATCTCGTCATCCGGAAGGCGTGCCACGCGGTCGAGCTGGACCGTCCCGTCGACAACCTTCTCGGCGAGATCACGGATCGACGCCGTCTTGCTGCCCGAGAGACCCGCGCCTCGCAGCTTGTCGACGGGGAGCGCGAGCACCGCCTCGGGCGTCGGTCCGTCCCCGTCGAACAGCGCCACGAAGCGCCCGTGGATGGCACTCGCCGCCTTGCCGGCCAGCTGCTGGTAGCTGATCGCCCGGGTCAGCTCCGCGAAGTGCTCGCGGCGTGGGCGTCCGCGGCGCAGGTCGGCGGGGCCGACGCGCTGGAACATCGCGCGCATGACCGGGTCGCGAGCGGCAAGCGTCTCGGACGCCTCGACCAGACGCTTCGGCGCGCGCCGCGGGCTCATGGCTGCACCGTAGCGACCCGGGGCCGACCGCTAGCCTGCGCCGCATGCCGGCCGCGTTCGATTCCCGTCGCTGGTTGACGAACAACAAGGGCGCGGTTCTCGGCGGCGCCGGCGCGCTCATCCTGGTCTTGGCGGTCGTGTTCTCGTTCGTCGCGTTCCGCTCTGGCGCCAGCCACGATCGCCCAAAGCTGGCTCCGAAGACCTCGCCGAGCACCCCGGCGACGACGGTCAGCCTCCAGCCCGGGTACAGCCTCATCGCCCAGGCCGTCGTGCCGACGGTCGGGATCTACGACGACCCGTCGGCGCTCGCGCCGGCCAAGACGGTGCCGCACCCCTGGTTGCTCAACGACGAACCCGACAAGCAGATCCCCCAAGTGTTCCTCGTCGAGCAGCAGCGACCCGACGGCTGGCTGCGCGTGCTCCTGCCCGAGCGCCCGAACGGGAGCACGGGCTGGATCCGTCAGAGCGACGTCCAGCTGACCCCGAACCCGTACCACCTGGAGGTCAGCCTGGGTGCTCACAAGATCGCTGTGTTCGAGGGAACCAACACCATCTACGAGGGGTCCGTTGCGATCGGCGCGCGCGACACGCCGACGCCACCCGGGAAGTACTACACCCGCGTTCTGATCCAGGCTCCCGATCCGAACACCGTGTACGGGCCGTACGCGTACGGGCTCTCCGCCCACTCCGACGTGCTCACCGAGTTCAACGGCGGCGACGCCGAGGTCGGCGTCCACGGCAACAACGATGCGTCCGTGCTCGGCAAGAGCGTGACGCACGGGTGCATTCGGATGGACAACGACGAAATCGTCAAGCTCTCGAAGGTGCTGCCGCTCGGCACGCCGGTCGACATCGTGAATTGAGCGTCACGCCGCTCGTGCGCCGGTGCCTCGGCCTCGCGGCCGCCGTCGCAGTGGTCGCGACCGCGGCCGCCTGCTCTTCCGGTTCCGGCGGTGGCGACTCGTCCGCCAACGCTCTCCCCCCTAACGACAAGAACGCGATCGAGCGCGTGTTCGCGCCGCAGCTCGAGCGCTTGGGCGTACGCCTCACCCGCGGTGCCCTCGTCGACCTCAGGACGGCCAAGCCGTCGGCGACCGGCACGCACCTGGCCGTGTACGTCGAGCCCACCGGTGACTACACGCCCGACCAGTACGCCCGTGGGACGGCCAGCACCCTCCGGGTATTCATCCCGAAGGCGTTCGCGCGCTGGGGCGGGTTGAAGTCGTTCGACATCTGCCAGGAGCCGCTCCCGGCGACGGACACCCGACCCGAGCCGCCCCCCGTCACGAAGGTGACCCTGACGCGCGGCGCATCGGACAAGGTGAAGTGGAAGAACGCCGATCTGTCCGGTCTCCTTACCGACGCCAAACGTCTCGGTACCCGCGAGCTCTCGGTGTACGCGAAGCCCGACGTCCGCAACACGAGCGTCTACCAGGACGCGGTCGTGAAATCGAACACGTCCGGGGCAGCGGGCGCCCCCCAGACGACGATCTCGTATCAGCGCTAGCCCGGTTCGAGCGCGAGCGCGATCAGGTGTCGCCGAGCAGGAGCTGGGTGGCGGCCTCGAGATCCGCAGTGACGCGCGGTGGGTCGTCGACCCCGCCGACCCACCCGATCAGTGCCGATAGCCACACCTGCTGCAGCGTGCGAGCGACCGCGAGGTCACGGGGTCTCGGCGGGCCGTCGTGCATCACACCCGTGATGATGCCGGTCATGATCTCGCCGACGCGCCGCACGACGTCGGCTTCGTCGGCGGTGCCGAACGCCCGCACCATCGCCGCCGTCACCTCCGGATGGCGCTGCAGCGACGCCGTCCCCCGAGACAGCACCTCGACGACGCGGGCGGCGGGTGTGGTACCGACCGGCGGGCGCGACTCGAGCCGGGCGGCCAACGCCTCGATCTCCTCCACCATCGCCTCGAGCAGCAGCCGCTCCTTCGAGGTGAAGTAGCGGTAGACGGTGCCGAGGGCGACGTTGGCCTCGGTGGCCACGTCGCGCATCTGCACGGCGTCGAAGCCGCCCCGTTCGGCCAGGCGCAGCGCAGCGTCGAGGACCCGCCGGCGGCGGGCGGCCTGGCTCCGGGCCAGCGCCGTGCCCGGGGCGGGACCGTCGCTGGTGGCTGGCGTCGTCACCGCCAAAGTGAAACATGTTGCGATTCCGGGGGGCAAGCATTCGAGCCCTCGCCTTGCGAGACTGCGGAAATGGCGACGGACCTCCTCGACATCGCTGACCGGCTCTGGCGCGGCGACGCCGACATGGACCAGCGCCACCTGTTCGGGATGGGCGGCGAGCTGGCCGCCCTTTCCGGCGACCACGCCTTCGTGGCCGCGTTCTCGAACGTCGCCGCCTTCTCGACGAGCGAGGGGATGGTGCTCGTCGACACGAGCAGCCCGTTCCTCGCCGGGCGGGTGCACGACGTGGTCCGCGAGTGGCGACCCGATCCGTTGCACACCGCCGTGTTCACGCACGGGCACATCGACCACGTCTTCGGTGTGGAGCGGTACGAAGCCGACGCCCGTGACAGCGGCGCTCCCCAACCGCGAGTCGTGGCGCACGAAGCCGTCCCGCCGCGCTTCGACCGGTACATCGCGACCGCGGGCTACAACACCGACATCAACCGCCGGCAGTTCGGCATCGACCGCCTCGAGTGGCCGACCCGGTACCGCTACCCCGACGAGACCTACCGCGACGCCCTCACCCTCGACGTCGGCGGTGTCCGCTTCGAGCTCCGACACGGGCGCGGCGAGACCGACGATCACACGTGGGTCTGGCTCCCCGAGTCCCGGATCCTCTGCACGGGTGACCTGTTCATCTGGGCCTCTCCGAACTGCGGGAACCCACAGAAGGTGCAGCGGTACGCCAAGGAGTGGGCGGTCGCCTTGCGGACGATGGCCGACCTCGGCGCCGAGACGCTGCTCCCGGGTCACGGCCTTCCAATCCTGGGGATCGACCGGGTCCGCGAGTCGCTCGAGAACACCGCCGAGCTCCTCGAGATCCTGCACGACGACACGCTCCGCATGATGAATGCCGGCGCGCGTCTCGACGAGATCATCCACACGGTGCGCGCGCCGCATTCGCTGCTCGACAAGCCGTACCTGCGGCCGATCTACGACGAGCCCGAGTTCGTGGTCCGCAACATCTGGCGGTACTACGGCGGCTGGCACGACGGGAACCCCGCCCACCTCAAGCCGGCACCTGATGCCGCGGTGGCAGCCGAGGTGGCCGCGCTCGCCGGGGGGCCGGGCAAGCTCGCCGCCCGCGCGCGCGAGCTCGCTGCCGTCGGGGATCTTCGCCTGGCCGGGCATCTCGCCGAGTGGGCCGCGGCGGCGGCGCCCGAGGACACCGACGCCCAGCGCGCCCGCGCCGAGGTGTTCGAGACGCGGGTCGCGGCCGAGGCGTCGACGATGAGCAAAGGTGTCTTCGGCGCCGCGGCGCGCGAATCGCGCCGGAAGATCGACGACGACCGCTGAGCGGCGGTGCCGTTACCATGACGCCCTTGTCAGAGACCTGGCGTTCTGTCGACTGCGGGGCCGTCGACGCGTTCGAGAACAACGCGCAGATGGCAGTGCTCGCCCGCTCGGCCACCGACGCCGCGCAGCCGATCCTGCAGACCAGCGCGTGGGGCGCAACGCACCTGAACGTCGGCTGGTTCGACGACGTCGACAACACGCTCGACCTCGCGGCCTGCGAGCGGCTCGGCATCCAAGTCATCCGGCGACCGTTCGCGGGCGGCGGCACGGCGTTCTACGACCGCGGGTGCGCGGTCATGTGGGGCGTGATGTTCCCGAAGCCGGGCGACCACGACGATCTCGACGCCGAGATCGCCGCCTTCCAGCCGATCGTGCTCGACGCGCTCGACCGCCTCGGGCTCGGCGAGGTGCGCTTCGAGGGCTCCGCCGACCTGCGCTGGCACGGCCGGAAGCTGGGGGGCCTGTCGGCGGGCGACTTCGGGCGCGTGATCAGCGTGGGCGGCTTCCTGAACATCAAGCCGCCCGACCTCGAGCTGTACCTGCGCGTCGTGCGCGTGCCCGACGACAAGTTCAAGGACAAGCTCGTCAAGGACATGCGCGAGTACGTCTGCACCGCCGTCGAGGTCGCCGGCCGTCCCGTCACCTACGAGCAGTTCCGTGACGCCTTGGTCGCAGCGGTGAGTGACGCCGGGAACGGGCTCGACGCCCGGCCGCTCACCGACGTCGAGCAATCGGCACTCAAGAAGATCAGCAACCGGATCGCGACGGACGACTCCGTGCGGCGCGTCTCGTCCGGTCGCTTCCGGGCCGAGCACGAGCCCGCCGGGCACCGGGTCGGGTTCGGGAATTACAAGGGCCGCAAGCTGTGCCGTGCCGGCGTGGCGCTCGACGCCGACGGAACGGTGACGGCGGCGATGATGGCGGGCGACATGCACGTCGCGCCGCCCGACACGCTCGACCGCGTCGCCGCCGCCGTCGCCGGGGCGGACGCAACAGATGACACCGAGCTGCGGGGCCGGATCGCGTCGGTGCTCGAAGGTGCCGACGTGCACCAAGCCGACGCCACCACCGGCATCACGACCGACGACCTGCTCGCCGCGTTGCACAAGGCCATCGAGGACGCCGAGGAGGCTCACGCGTGAAGATCGACGGCTCGACGATTCTGGTGACCGGCGCGTCGTCCGGCATCGGCGCCTCGTTGGCGCCGCAGCTGGCCGAGCGGGGCGCGACGGTCGGCGTCGTCGCCCGCCGGGCGGATCGCCTCGAGCAGGTCCTCGAGCAGTGCCGGGCCCACGCGCCCGAGTCGCGCATGTGGGCCGCCGACCTGGGCGACGTCGACCGCGCCGAAGCGGTGGCGCTCGAGGCGTGGGACGCCTTCGGCCACCTCGACTGCCTCGTGAACAACGCCGCCATCGCCAAGCGCAAGCACACGCTCGACCTCACCGTCGAGGACGTGAACCACACGATGGAGGTCAACTTCTTCTCCCCCATCCGGATGGCGATGGCGCTGTTCCCGCGGATGCAGGCCCGTGGCTCGGGTCTCGTCGTCAACGTGTCGAGCATGGGGGGCCGGCTCGGCATCGTGCACGAAGCCGCCTACTGCGCGGCGAAGTTCGCGATGTGCGGGTGGAGCGAGACGGCGCGCATCGACCTCGCCGGGTCGGGCATCGACATCAAGCTCGTGCTACCCGGCCCGATCGACACCGAGATCTGGGAACCGGTGCCGGGCGAGCTCCCCGGCCTCTACGAGGGGCCGTTCGTCTCCGCGGCCGACTGCGCCGCCGACATCGTCACCGCGATCGAGAGCGACGGCTTCGAGTTCTACGTGCCCGAGGCGGTGGAGGGCGGGTTCGGCGCCCAGAAGGACCTCGTGGTCGGCAAGACCCAGGACGTCAACGCGTTCATGGACCTGATGACCACGATGAAGGAGGCATCGGCCGTCCGGCGGCCGTAGGCGTCGGCTCCTGGCGCCTCGTGTCGCGCTCCCCGTCACCCGAGGCGCGTGCTTCCTCTTCTTCGCTCTTCTCGGGCTCCGGGTCCTGCGTGGCCCACGCGGGCGCCGCCGGCCGGGTCGCGGGTGCCTCGGTCTCATCGGCGATGGGCACCACACCCGCCTTGCGTGCACGCGCCAGCGCCTTCGCGGCCGCGATCCTCTGACGCTCGGCTTCCGCGCGCAGATCCGCTTCGGGGCCGATGTCGGGATCCAGCGCCCGGGCGGCGAGCCGCTGGTGCCACCGCTCGCCGCGAACGCCGCCGAGCACCGCGCCGAGGAGCATCCCGCCGAGCGCGGCCGCGCCCGTCACGACGGCGACGCCGAACCACGTCGAGGTGTCGGTCGGCGCACCGAAGCTCTCCAGCCGGTCGCGGATCGCCGCCGCTGCGCCTTCGACCCCTGCGATGCCAGCCGCCCACGCGAGGACGACCACTCCGACCCCGAAGACGAGCACGCCATGGCGCAGACCCGTTCGTCGCGCCATCCGGCCCGCCGCGTACCCGCCGAACGAGAAGGCGCCGAGCAGCGCCGCCGCCGAGAGCAAGCCGGCGACGAGCCCGAGACGCTGCCAGTCGTTGTCGGTCAGCCCGTCGAGACTGATGTCGAGCGGGTGCAGCACAGCCGCCGCGATCCCGACGCACAGTGCAAAACCGCCGAGCGCCGTCAGGACCCCCGCCGCGACGCTGAACCAGGACACTCCGCCCCACCCCGCTTCCCGGGCCAGCTCGAGCCGTTCACGCCTCCCCTCGATCCACCGCTGCCGCTCGTCCGGGTCCTCGATGTGGACGCGACTACTCATTGTTTTTCCTCCGTCGTCGGGGCCAGGATGCCCTCGACCGGACGGCGGAAAACCTGGTCAGGCCGGTGCCGGCGGCGCGAGCGGCTCCACGCGGACCGGGATGCCGTTGAGGACGGCGTTACCCGAGAGCGGGTCGAAGAGCTCGCCGTCGGCGAGCAGGTTGCTGTTGACGCCCGGACGCTTCGCCGCCACCGACAGGTCGGCGCCGTTGCGGTCGTGACCCCAGCCGTGGGGGATGCTCACGACGCCGGGCATGATCGCGTCGGTCACCTCGACGGTGACGGCAACCTCGCCGCGACCCGACCGCACGCACGCGGACGCGCCGTCCTCGAGGCGGAGGCGCCTGGCGTCGTCGGGGTGGAGGTGCAGGGTGCACCGGTCCTTGCCCCGGACGAGCACGTCGACGTTGTGCATCCACGAGTTGTTCGACCGCAGGTCGCGCCGCCCGACGAGCACCATCTCGCCGTTGCGGCCGCGCGCCAGGGATTCGCGGAGGCGGGCGACGTCCTCGATGATCGGTTCCGGCGCCAGCTCGATCTTCCCGCTCGGAGTCCGCAGCACCTCCGGGATGCGCGGCTCGAGCGGGCCGAGGTCGATGCCGTGCGGATTCGCCTCGAGCACCTCGAGCGACAAGCCCGACGGATCGGCGCCGAAGCCGTCGCCGTACGGACCCGTGCGGAGCATGAGGTCGATGATGCGCTCGGGGCCGCGCCGCGGTGAGAGCGCCGCCATGAGCTCGTCGGGATCCCGGCCTTCGACGTTCGACCCGGTGCGCTGGACGGCCCGCTGCACGAGGCCGGCGACGACGAGGTCGTCGAGGGCGGCGGGGTCGGCCGCCGCTCCGTCACCAGCGGCGATGCCGGCGAGGCGCAGCAGGATCTCGCTCTCGGCCATCTCGCCCGGCTCGAGGTCGACGACCGGCGGCGAGTAGTTCGCGATGTTGCGGATCGAGAGCTGGTAGAAGGCGAGGTCGTAGTGGCCGCGCGCCAGCGCGCCCTCTGGCGGCAGGATCACGTTGGCGTGGCGGGTCGTCTCGTTGCGGTAGATGTCGACGCTCACCATGAAGTCGAGCGACGCGAGCGCGCGGTCGAGGCGGTCGGAGTCGGGCGTCGACAGCACCGGATTGCCCGCCACGGTGACCATGCCCCGCACCTGACCCTCACCCGGCGTGTCGATCTCCTCGGCGAGGCACACGACGGGCAGCTCGCCGAACACCTCGGGGAGGCCGCGCACGCGGCTGTGGCGGCGGCCGAAGCGCACGCCGCGCCCGACGCCGGACGTACCGCCGGTGTTCGCGCTGCCGGCGGCGGGCTTCGTGAACAACGCGCCGCCTTCGCGATCGAGGTTGCCCGTCAGCGTGTTCACGACGTCGACGAGCCAGCTCGCCAGTGTCCCGAACTCCTGCGTGCACGTGCCGATGCGTCCGTAGACGGCGGCGCGTCGGGCGGACGCCAGCTCGCGGGCGCTGCGGCGAATGGTCTCGGCGTCGATGCCGCACACGGGCGCGACGGCATCGGGCGCGAAGTCACGTGCGAGGCGCTCGATCCCCTGGACTCCGTTCACGTGATCGGCGACGTCCCCCAGCGAGTTGAGCCGCTCGGCGAACAAGGTGTGGACGATCGCGAACAGGAAATGCGCGTCCGTGCCGGGTCGGATGAACAGGTGCTCGTCCGCCTCCTCGGCCGTCTTCGAGCGGCGGGGATCAACCACGACGAGCTTGCCGCCGCGGGCGCGCAGCGCCCGGAGTCGTCCCGGGAAGTCGGGCGCGGTCATGAGGCTGCCGTTCGACGCGAACGGGTTGGCGCCCAGCACCATGAGGTGGTCGGTGCGGTCGACGTCCGGGATCGGGATGCTCAGCGCGGTGCCGAACATGAGCCCGGCCGACACTTGCTTCGGCATCTGGTCGACGGTGCTCGCCGAGTACACGTTGCCGGTGCCGAGGGCCTGGAGGAGCACGCGGTTGTAGAGCGTGCCGGCGAGGTTGTGGACGTTGGGGTTGCCGAGGTAGACGGCCACCGCGTCGCGACCGTGCTCCTCGAGGATCGGCGCCAGGCCCTGTTCGACCTCAGCGAGCGCGTCGTCCGATGACACCTCGAGCCAGTCGTCGCCCCGGCGCACGAGCGGGCGACGCAGCCGGTCGGGGTCGGACTCGAGCTGCTTGAGCGCGGTGCCCTTCGGACAGAGGAAGCCGTGGCTGAACACGTCGTCGCGGTCGCCGCGCACCAGCGCGATGTCGCGCCCCTCGAGGCGTAGCTCCAGGCCGCACGTCGCCTCGCACAGCGGGCACGTCCGGTAGACGGTTCGCGTCATGCGGCGAGGTTAGCCAGCCGCTCGAGTGGATAGTGTCCCGACCGATGGCCGATCGCCTGTACTTCCGTCAGCTGCTCGCGGGGCGCGACTTCGCGCGCGACGACCCCGTCGCCCGCCAGATGGTCAACTTCGTCTATCTCGTCGGCGACCGGGAGACCGGGGACGCGATGGCCGTCGATCCCGCGTACGGCGTGGGCGAGCTCGTCGAGGCGGCGGGCGCCGACGGCATGCGCATCACGGGCGCCCTCGTCACGCACTACCACCCGGACCACGTCGGCGGCGATCTCATGGGCTACCCCATCGAGGGTGCCCGCGAGCTGCTCGCGATGGACGGCGTCGACGCAGCCCTGCACGTGCAGCGAGCCGAGGCCCCGTGGGTGAAGCGCGTCACCGGCGCGTCGGACTCGGACCTCGTGCTGCACGACAGCGGGGACGAGGTGCGCATCGGTGACATCCCGGTGCACCTCGTGCACACGCCCGGGCACACGCCGGGCAGCCAGTGCTTCCTCGTGGACGGCCGCCTCGTCGCCGGCGACACGCTGTTCCTCGAGGGCTGCGGTCGCACCGACCTTCCCGGGGGCGACCCCGAGGCCATGTACGAGAGCATCACGCAGCGCCTCGCAACCATCCCGGACGAGACGGTCCTCTTCCCCGGTCATCTCTATTCGCCCGAGTCGTCGGCGACGTTGGGCGAGACGCGCCGCAGCAACTACGTGTTCCGGTTTCGGACGCGCGAGTCGTGGCTCACGATGTTCGGGAGCTGACTCGCTGCCGCTGATCGCGTGAACACCTATGGAAGACTGACCCGATGGCGAGGTCCTTGAAGCATCGATTCGGGGCGGCCTGCGCGATCACCGCCGGCCTTGCAGTGATCGTGATGCTGGGAGGTTGCAGTGGCTCGAGCTCCAGTTCCGGGTCCGCGTCGGGGAAGAAGTCGCCGACGGTCAAGGCGGCGCAGAAATTCGCCAACGAGTACGACGCCGCCGTCCGCAGCGGCAACGTCGACTTCCGCATCGCGCACCTCAACCCGGCCGTGATCGAGCGCTACGGCGAGGACCAGTGCCGGTCGTTCCTCGCGACGCAGCAGGACGCGACGCGCAAGACGAAGGTGAAGAGCGTCGGCAAGCCAGAGCCGTTCGAGTACACCACCGACAACCTGTCGACCACGATCCCGGACACGCTGCCCGTCCTGGTGAAGCAGACGATTCAGGGCAAACCCGGTGACCGCAACATCCATGTCGCGGTCACGAACGGCCAGTTCTCGTACTTCATCGACTGCGGCAACGCGGTAGGGCCGTAGCCGCGCGGCGGCAAACCCGAGGCGTACGGGTCAGCTCGGGTCGAAGAGCACCGCCAGCGCGTCCGGGCCCCGGAACGCGAAGCCCTGGATCACGGGCGGTTGGGCATCCGGGTCGAGCCGCAGGTTCGGCAGTCGGGTGAGGATCTCGTCCAGTCCCACCCGCAGCTCCAGCCGCGCCAGATGCATCCCGAGGCACTGGTGCTGGCCGGTGCCGAAGGCCAGGTGGTTCTGCGGCGGGCGGTCGATGTCCCATACGTCCGGGTGCTCGTAACGGTCCTCGTCGTGGTTCGCTGACGCCGTGATCACCCCGACCGGCGCGCCTGCGTCGACGGGGCACCCGGAGATCTCGGTGTCGGTGGTCGCGACCCGGCTCACCTGCGTGACCGACGTCTCCCACCGCAGCGTCTCCTCGATGACCGCCGGGATGAGGCTGCGGTCGGCGACCACCCGCGCCATCGCGTCGGGGTGCGTGAGCAGCGCGGTCAGCGCGTTCCCCATCACGCGGTACGTCGTCTCGGCTCCCGCCGGGAGCAGCAGCCGGAGGAAGCCGTAGATCTTCTCGTCGGTGAGCTTCTGGCCGTCGATCTCGGCGTGCACGAGGTCGCTGATGAGGTCGTCGCGCGGATTCTGCCGGCGGTCCTCGACGATCGGCTCGAGGTAGTCGCGCATCGCGTGCGACGCGGCCATTCCCCTGGGCGGGTCGAGCGGGCCGGTGTTGATCAGCTCCGACCATCTGTGGAACTGCGCGCTGTCGTCAAGGGGCACGCCCACGATCCCGCAAATCACCTGCACCGGGTACTTCGACGTGATGGCGTCGACCAGGTCGGCGCGCCCTGCCGGCGCGATGGCGTCGAGAAGCCTCGTGATGGTGGGCCGGATGAGCTGGGCGTCCCACCGCTCCAGTGCCGACGCCCGGAACGCGTGGGCGACCAGGTTGCGGTAGGCGCGGTGCTCGGCGCCACCCATGGCCAGGATGAGCTCGCCCATGTACTGGCCGATGTGCTCGGCGTTGATCGACGACGAGAACGACTCGCCGTCGCGCAACACGCGCTCGACATCGGCGAAGCGGGTGACGTGGTACGTCGGCCGGTCGCCGAGTCCGCTCGTCTCGGTGCGGATGACGGGGCACTCGCGCCGCGCCCGCTCCCAGATCGCGTACGGCTGCCCGGTCGAGAAGTCGACGTCGTACTCGAAGGTCGGCTGGGTGTCCGTCACATCTGCAGCGATTTCGTCTCGAGGTACTCCTCGAGACCGAACCGGCCGAGCTCACGGCCGTGACCCGACTGCTTGTAGCCGCCGAACGGCGCCAGCGGGTTGAAGTTCTGGCCGTTGATGTCGACCTGGCCCGCCTGGATCCGGCGGGCGACCTTCGCTGCGTGCTCCTTGTCGCCCGCGTAGACACCGGCGTGGAGCCCGTAGACGGTGTCGTTGGCGATTCGGACGGCATCGTCCTCGTCGTCGTAGGGGATGATCGACAGCACAGGGCCGAAGATCTCCTCCTGCGCGATCGTCATGTCGTTGGTGACGTTCTTGAACACTGTGGGCTTGACGAAGTAGCCCTTGTCGAGCCCCTCCGGCGCCTCGGACCCCCCGGTGACGAGCTCGGCCCCTTCGTCGATCCCCTTGTTGATGTAGTTACGCACGCGGTCGCGCTGGGTGTCGGAGATCAGCGGCCCCAGCTTGCTGCTCGGGTCGGTCGGGTCACCGACCGTGTAAC
>WNFV01004988.1_pt1 | contig 17159 bp, 12 predicted proteins | sample 5400101 | NCBI WGS metagenome assembly WNFV01 (sample SAMN13153361, study PRJNA577476) | soil metagenome | isolation source: 115 cm soil or saprolite under grassland replicate 1 | place: USA:California | collected 2016-06-15
AGAGCGCAACAAGAACCGCTCGAGGTTCACAATGTGGGGGCGATGAAACGACGCGCGACGCTTCTTCTCGCCGTCTCCGCATGCCTCTGGCTGGGCTACGGAGACCTCGCCGCCGGGACGGGCTCGAGCGGGCTCAGAGGGATCGTCGAACGCGCGCCGATCCGACCGGTCTGCGCCGCTGAACAGGAGTGCACTGCGCCCGCAAAGAACGTTCAGCTCACGTTCGTGCGGACGGGCCATCGCAGCGCCGTGACGCGTACCGACGCGTTGGGGCATTACCGCGTCGTGCTCGCCCCGGGTACGTGGGCGGTGCAGACCACGGCGGCCCCGAAGATCGGCGCCGGGATCACGCCCCGCAGCGTACGCGTCTACGCGGATCGGTTCCGGGTCGTCGACTTCACGATCGACACCGGAATCCGCTAGCCAGTGCATGTAGGGGTAGTCACTAGACGACGATGTTGACGAGCTTGTCCGGGACGACGATCGTCTTCCGGACCTGCTTGTCGTTCAGGTGCGCCTGAACGCGCGGGGACGCCTTCGCGCGCTCGACGAGCTCCTCCTCGGAAAGACCCGTCGGCACCTGGATGCGGTCGCGGACCTTCCCGTTCACCTGCAGGACGAGCTCGAAGCTCTCGCGGGTCAGGAACGCCGGATCGGCCTCGGGCCACTGTTGCTGCCATAGGCGCTCGTGGCCCAGGCGCTCCCACAGCTCCTCCGCGACGTGCGGCGCGTACGGCTGAATCAGGGAGACGGCCGTCTCGACGGCAAAGCGGGCCGCGGGATCGTCGGGTTCGCGCGCGATGTCGTTGACGAGCTCCATCACGGCCGAGATCGGCGTGTTGAAGACGAAGCGGCGCTCGACGTCGTCGGTGACCTTCGCGATCGTCTCGTGTGCCCGGCGCGTCAGCGCCGTGTCCGGAGCCTGATCGGGGGCCGGCCGCTCCGAGACCTCCAGCGCGACCCGCCACAGCTTCCGGAGGAACCGCACGACGCCCTCGATGCCCGTGTCGGTCCATTCCATCGCCTGGTCGGCCGGGCCCATGAACAGGATGTAGAGCCGCACGGCGTCGGCGCCGTAGCGCTCGACCACGTCGTCCGGCGAGATCACGTTGCCGCGCGACTTCGACATGCGATGGCCGCCGTACCTGACCGAGCCCTGGTTGAAGAGGCGCAGGAAGGGCTCCCGGAAGTCGAGCAGCCCCAGCTCGTTCAGCACCTTCGTGAAGAAGCGCGCGTACATCAGGTGCAAGACGGCGTGCTCGGCGCCGCCGATGTACTGGTTGACCGGCAGCCAGTAGTTCGCCATGTCGACGTCCCACGGCGCCTCGTCGTTCCGCGCGTCGGCGTAGCGGATGAAGTACCAGGACGAGTCGACGAACGTGTCCATCGTGTCCGTCTCACGCATGGCCTCGCCGCCGCAGGACGGGCACGTCGTCCGCACCCAGTCCTCGGCAGCGGCGAGCGGCGAGCGGCCCTTCGGCAGGTAGTCCTCGACGTCGGGGAGCACGACCGGCAGCTGGTCGTCGGGCACCGGGACGATTCCGCAGCGCTCGCAATGGACGACGGGGATGGGGCAGCCCCAGTAGCGCTGCCGCGACAGCAGCCAGTCGCGGAGGCGGTACGCGATCTTCGCGCTGCCGGCACCCTTCTCCTCGAGCCACGCGACGATCGCCTGCTTCGCCTCCGGTGCGGGCATGTCGCTGAACGGCCCGGAGTTCACGAGCCGCTCGTGCTCCGAATGCGCGACGTACGCGCCCTCGGCGGCCTCCCCTGCCCCCTCGGCCGGCTCGACGACCGTTCGCACGGGCAGGCCGTAGCGCTGCGCGAACTCGAAGTCGCGCTCGTCGTGCGCCGGCACGGCCATGATCGCGCCGGTCCCGTACTCCATCAGCACGTAGTCGGCGACCCAGATCGGGATCGGCTCCTCGGTCGCCGGGTTGATCACGTGGCGGCCAGTGAAGACGCCGTCCTTCTCCTTCCCCTCGCGCTCCGCAACCGACCTCGCCGACGTGCGACGGACGTAGTCGAGCACCTCGGACTCCTCTGCTCTGCCGGCCACGAGCCGCGGGACGAGCGCATGCTCCGGCGCGAGCACGAAGAACGTGGCGCCGAAGAGCGTGTCGGGCCGTGTCGTGAAGACCGGCAGGACGTCGTCCGAGCCGTCGACCCGGAAGAGGATCTCGGCGCCGTGCGAGCGGCCGATCCAGTTTCGCTGCATCGCCAGGATGCGTTCCGGCCAGTACTCGAGCGTCTCCATCTCGTCGAGCAAGGCATCGGCGTAGTCGGTCGTCTTGAACCACCACTGCTCGAGGATCTTCGACTCGACCTCGGCGCCGCAGCGCTCACAGATTCCGTCGACGGCCTGCTCGTTGGCGAGCACCGTCTGGTCGTTCGGGCACCACTTGACGGGGGCTTCCTTCCGGTACGCGAGCCCGCGCTCCAGGAAGCGCAGGAAGATCCACTGCGTCCAGCGGTAGTACTCGGGCTCGTGCGTCGAGACCTCGCGGCTCCAGTCGATCGCCCAGCCCTGGCGCTTCATCTGGCGGCGAATGGCGGCGATGTGCCGCTCGGTGATCTCCCGCGGATGCCCTCCGCGCTTGATCGCGGCGTTCTCGGCTGGCAGCCCGAAGGCGTCGTAGCCCATCGGGCGCAGCACGGTCCAGCCCTTGCGGCGTCGCAGGTGGGCGATCACGTCGCCGAGCGTGTAGTTGAGGACGTGGCCCATGTGGAGCTCGCCCGACGGGTACGGAAGCATCTCGAGGACGTACGTCTTCTTGCGAGGGTCCGACGGGTCTTCCGGGTTCGGGACCACGAACGCCTGCTCGTCCTCCCAGACCCGCTGCCACTTCGCTTCGATCTCTGCCGGCTCGTACTTGTCCATCTGCCCCCGATACAAAAAAGCCTCTCGATTCGAGAGGCCCAGGGAAGCGTTCGCGGCGGCGCCGCGATGGCCTCCTGCTCTAGGTGAGAAGCTGCTTCACTGGCGTGAAAGTGTACCCACGCAGTAGCGTGGCGTCATCCTGAGCGAAAGGAGCGACAGATGGGCGACGAGACCGCGACGACGTCCAAGTACACGGTGCTGAACCTCAAGGACGTCGACAACCAAGGGACGAACTTCGGGATCGACGAGAACGACTACCAGTTCCGGATGGCGCGCGTCCCGCTCGAGCTCCAGAACAGCGGGATCAGCTACTCGCGGATGGCGCCCGGCTACCGGCAGCCGTTCGGGCACAAGCACAAGCGGCAAGAGGAGATCTACGTGGTCGTGAGCGGCACCGCCCGTATCAAGCTCGACGACGACATCGTCAATCTGCAGCCGTGGAGCGCCGTTCGCATCCCGCCCGAGACGATGCGCTGCCTCGAGGCCGGGCCGGAGGGGGTCGAGTACATCGCTGTCGGCGCTCCCAACACGGGGCCCGGGGACGGCGAGACCGTGCCCGGGTGGTGGACTGACTAGCTCCCCGCTGAAGCCCGCGCCGGGGCACAGGCAGAATCGCGGCGTGCTCGATCTCTTCCCTGTCACGGCGACGATCGAGGGCGGCGAGCTCGTGCTCGGCGGCGTCCCGGCGACCCGGCTGGCGGCGGAACATGGGACGCCTCTCGTCGTCTACTGCGCCGAGACGATCCGCGGACAGGCCGAGGCGTATCAGCGCGCCGCGCCCGACGCGCAGCTCGTGTACGGGTCGAAGGCGTTCCCGAACGTGGCAATCGTGGGAATGCTCGGGCGCCTTGGCCTCGGAGCGGACGTCGCTTCGCTCGGCGAGCTCCGGATCGCGCTCGCGGCCGGGCTCCCGGGCGAGCGGCTCATCGTCCACGGAAACGACAAGTCGGACGAGCTCCTCGCCGGTGCGGCCGAGATCGGCGCGCTCGTCGTGCTCGACGCGCCCGACGAGGTCGGTCGCGCCGCCGCGGCAGGGGTGCGGCGCGTGCTCGTCCGCGTCACGCCCGGGATCGAGGCCGACACGCACGAGGCGATCCGCACCGCCCACCACGGGTCGAAGTTCGGGCTGTCGCCGGACGACGCCGTGCAGGCGATCTCGCGCGCGCGGGGCGCGGGGCTGGACGTCCAGGGACTCCATGTCCACATCGGCTCGCAGCTCCTGCACGTCGGCGCGGCCGAGATGACCGTGGAGTGGCTCTCCCTCTTCGTGGCGCGCTGCCGCTCCGAGCTCGGCTGGACGCCGCGCCTCCTCGACGTCGGCGGTGGGCTCGGCGTGCGGCACGTCGTCGAGGAAGAGCCGCCGTCGATCGAGCAGTTCGTCGGCGAGATCGTGGGCAGGCTCGAGCGGGCCTGGTCGCTCCAGGATCTCCCCCGGCCGCGGATCGTGCTCGAGCCGGGTCGCTCGCTCGTCGGGCGCGCCGGGGTCACGCTCTATTCGGTGGGGACGGTGAAGCGCGCCGCCGACACCACGATGTACGTCGCCATCGACGGCGGCATGTCCGACAATCCGCGCCCGCAGCTCTACGGCGCCCGCTACTCCGCGCTGCTCGCCAACCGCGCCGACGAGCCGACCGCGGGGGCCTACGCCGTCGCGGGCCAGCACTGCGAGTCGGGTGACGTGATGATCGACCGCGTCGAGCTGCCCGAGCCGCAGCGCGGCGACGTGCTCGCGGTGCCCGCGACCGGCGGCTACGTGCTCGCGATGAGCTCGAACTACAACGCGGTGCCGCGGCCGGCGGCCGTGCTCGTCGAGGCCGGCGAGGCACGACTCATTCGACGCCGAGAGACGATCGACGACCTGCTCGCGCTCGAGATGTAACGTCGCTCGCGACCATGCGCGCAGAGCTAGCGCAGGGTGTTCGGCTAGGCGACGCGCTCGTGCGCACGCGCGGCGAGCGCTGCGTCCGCGGCCAAGACGAGCTCGTGTGCCTTGCGGACCTGCTTCGGGTAGATCGCGAAGCCCACCGTCGCGTCGCAGACGACGTTCTGATCTCGGAACTTGTACGGCGCCGAGAGGGCGTCCTCGATCCGGAGCGCGATCCCCTCCGTCGCCGGCACGGAGACCTTGCGGCCGAGGTCGGCGACGAGCACGAGGAACTCGTCGACGTCGCGGCGCGCGGGCACGTCGTGCAGCCGCGCTGACGCGCGCAGGCGATGCGACACCTGCCGGGTCACGTCCTCGGCGACCGCGTCGCCGTGCAGATCCCTCAGCGCCTCGAAGCCGTCGAGCTTGATCGAGAGCACGGCAAGCGCCGACTGCTCGCGCGCCGCGCGTGCGACCGCGAGCTCGAGGTGCTCGGCGAAGAGCCTCGAGTTCGGGAGGCCCGTCAGCGCGTCGTGGTAGGCGCCTTCCTCCTCGAAGTGATCGTGTGCGCGGTCGCGAAGGGCCGTGACGCAGTGCACGACGCCGTGCTCGTCCTCGAAGACGGACGAGGTGATGTCGGCCTCGAGCGGCGATCCGTCGGCGCGCGTGAGCGTCAGCGCGCGCGGCCCCTCTCCCGCCTCGTCGAGAGGCGCGTCGGCAAGGCCGATCCAGCCGAGCCGCACGAGCTCGCACTCGTCGCGGCCGAGCAGCTCGCGGGCGGCGGCGTTCGCGCGCAGGACCGCCCCGTCGAGGGTCGAGAGCACGAGCGCGCTCGGGGCGTGCTCGAAGACGAGCGAGAAGTCGTGTTCGGCCCTCACGCGACCCGTAATCGGCGTTTCCGCCGGTGACCTTGAGTGTTGTGCCCCTTCCAGTAATGCAACGGCTATGTCGTCGACGTCGAGCTCGCGTAGCTCGCGAGCCCGGGCCGGACGAGCCGCTTCGGCGCGACGAGGTGCGCGTCGTTGACATGCGGGTTCCACGGCTCCGCGAGCGCAGCGGCGCCGAACGACGCGCGCACCCGCTCCTCCGGAGCGTCGGCGTAGAGCGTCGTCCGCTGCCGGGGCACACGGCCGGCCGAGCGGATCAGCGCCTCGAGGCGCTCCGGCGACATCTCCTGGCCGAACCCCGCGCCGGCCGCACGCGAGATCGACTCGTTCATCAGCGTGCCGCCGACGTCGTTCACACCTGATCGCAACGCCGCCTTTACCCCCTCGGGCCCCGCCTTGACCCAGGAGACCTGCACGTTCCGGATCTGGGGATGGAGCGCCAGTCGCCCGACGGCGTGCATGAGGAGCACCTCCCCGAAAGTGGGTCCCCGGCGAGCGCGGCCCTTGAGGTAGATCGGCGCCTCCATGTGCACGAACGGGAGCGGCACGAACTCCGTGAACCCCCGGGTTTGCCGCTGCTGCTCGCGGACGCGGATCAGATGGCGCGCCCAGGCGCGCGGGCCGTCGACGTGGCCGAACATGATCGTGTTGTTCGAGCGCAGGCCGATGCGGTGCGCGGTGTCGTGCACCTCCAGCCACTGCCCGGTCGTGAGCTTGTCCGGGCAGATGACAGCGCGGATCTCGTCGTCGAGCACCTCGGCCGCTGTGCCTGGGAGCGAGCCGAGGCCGGCGTCGCGCAGTCGCTGGAGGTAGTCCCGCAGCGGCAGCCGTAGCGTCGCCGCGCCCTGCCAGATCTCGAGCGCCGAGAACGCGTGCACGTGGATGTCCGGTACGGCGTCCTTGATCGCGCGGACGACCGAGAGGTAGTAGTCGCCGGTGAACGCCGGGTGGATGCCGCCCTGGAGGCAAACCTCGGTCGCGCCGCGCGCCCACGCCTCCCGCGTGCGGCGAACGATCTCGTCGTGTGGGACGAGGTACGGCTCGCCGCGCAGGTTCGCCGCCAGCTTCCCTTTCGAGAAGGCGCAAAAGCCGCAGCGGAAATAGCAGACGTTCGTGTACTGGACGTTCCGCGTGACGACGTAGCTGACGACGTCGCCGCACGTGTCGCGGCGGAGCCGGTCGGCGGCGACGAGCACCCGGTGCAGCTCCTCGCCGCGCGCGCGGAAGAGACGGACGAGCTCGTCCTCGCCGAGCTCCTCGCGCGTGTCGATCGGGAGCGCATCTCGGGGAGCGAACGGGACGGCGCCGTCTGCGCCCGGCGACCAGTCGTGCTCGCGGGCGAGGGCCATCCCGTCCGCAGCGCGGAGGAGGTGCGGCATCACGCCGGGGTCGATCCACGCGCCGTCGACGTAGCGCGGGTACACCGTGAGGCGGGGCGCGAGCTGGAGGCCGCGGCTTTCGGTCGCCTCGCGCAGCCGCTCGAGCTCGGGCCACGGCGCCTCGGGATTGACGTGGTCGATCGTGACGGGCGACACACCGCCCCAGTCGTTGATGCCCGCGTCGAGCAGCCGCGCGAAGTCCTCGGTCAGGTTCGGCGGGGCCTGGATCGACCAGTCGGGCCCAAGCAGGATCCGCGCGACGGCGCATGTCCACAGGAGCTCTTCGAGCGGCGGCTCGGGCGCCTCGGCCATCTTCGTCTCAGGCTTCGCACGGAAGTTCTGGACGATCACCTCCTGGACGTGGCCGTGGCGCTCGCCGAGCTCGCGGATCGCGAGCAGGGCGTCGATCCGCTCGGCGCGTGTCTCCCCGATCCCGATCAGGATCCCGGTCGTGAACGGGATTCGGGCCTCGCCGGCGAGGCTGATGGTCTCGAGTCGCGCGGCCGGGTGCTTGTCCGGGGAGCCGAAATGCGGGCCGCCCCGGCCCGAGAGACGCTCCGACGTCGTCTCGAGCATCAGGCCCATCGAGGCGGCGACGGGGCGCAGCGCCTCGAGATCCCGGGCGGTCAGGACGCCTGGGTTGAGGTGCGGGAGCAGGCCGGTCTCGTGGAGGACGGCTTGCGCGGCGCGGGCGAGGTAGTCGAGCGTTGTCGCGCAGCCGAGCTCGGCGAGCTCGTCGCGCGCGGCCCTGTAGCGGAGCTCGGGCTTGTCGCCGAGCGTGAATAGCGCCTCGCGGCAGCCCGCCCGCGCCCCGGCGCGCGCGACCTCGAGCACCTCCTCGATCGACATGTACGCCGGCTCGCCCGCACGCGGCGGGCGGGCAAAGGTGCAGTAGTGGCAGACGTCGCGACAGAGCTTCGTCAACGGGATGAAGACCTTCGGCGAATAGGTGACGAGGGTGCCGTGACCCTCGGCCCGCAGCGCTCGCGCGCGCCCGCAGAGCTGTTCCATCGGCGCGCGGAGCAGCTCCGGTCGCATGCGCGGGAGCTTAGTGCGGAGCCGCCGCCCGCGCGCGGCCGCAGTCAGCGCCCGCAGAAGTCACAGTTTTGGCACGAAGCTGGCACAGACACGTGCGCATTTCGCAAGTACGATCAGCAGTGGGTGGTGGGATGGGGTGCCCCGCGGGAAATTTCGCCAAAGAGCGGGGGTTTTTTGCACACGACTCCCCGACACTGCTCGGCACTCGACCGCTGATTGGACCCGGGACTGCCTATTCGACCCGGGACTGCCGACTCGACCTGGGACTGCTGACTAGACCTGGGACTTCAGGGCGAGAACGTTGTCGACGAAGATCTTCGTCTCGGGCAGCGGCCCTCGCTCGCGAATGCCGCGCTCGCCCTGGTACCACGCGGCCAGCGCCAGTCGCTCGTCGCTGTCGAAGCTCCGCAGCAAATGCCGTAGCAGAAGCACGCCCGCCTGGACGTCGCCGTCCAGCGTCTTCGGCAGCTTCCGGCCGAGGAGGACGGTCTCGACGTAGTCGCGGGTGACGGGCAGCAGCTGCATCACGCCCAGCGCGCCCGCCGACGACACCACGTGCGGCTGATAGCCGGATTCCATCCACGCGAGTGCGCGGACGAGCCTCGGGTCGACGCCGTAGTGGCCCGCCCAGCGCGTCAGCTTCCGCTTCACCGTCGACGGCGCGGCGTGAAGCGAAGGAGGCCGTGCGTGCGGGACGAGCAGTCGCTTTCCCTCCGGCAGGATGGCCCGTGGATCGAGGTGATTCGCCCTCGCGAGCGCGCGAACGGTTGTCCCGTACCGTTGCGCGATCGCCGTGAGCGTGTCGCCCCGGCGAACGACGTATCGCCGCAGCGAGGGTTGCGGGCGGGCGAGCGGCGTCCGCGTCCGGGCGCCGAGCGTGCCCAGCGTCGTCGGGCCGGCCACTCCGTCGGCGACGAGCTTCGTCGAGCGCTGCCAGCGGCGGAGCGCAGCCTCCGTCTCGGGCCCGAGGTAGCCGTCGAGCGGGCCGGTGTAGGCCCCTGCCCGGGTGAGGAGGAACTGGAGTACCGACACGTCCCAGCCGAAGCGGCCTCGCTTCAGCGTCCGCTTGCCGAACAGCGGCCGCCCGAGGGGCCCGAGCGCGGCGCGTGTCCGTAGGCCCGGGACGCCGTCGACGGGAAGGCCGGCGCGCCGCTGGAACTTGCGCAGCGCCGCTCGCGTCTGCACGCCCATGATCCCGTCGATAGGTCCGCAGTAGAGGCCCTGCGCGCGCAGGGCGACCTGGAGGCCGGCGTGCTGCGGGTTCGCGGCGTGTGCCGGGGACGCCAGCAGCAGCGCCGCCGCCGTGGAAACGAGCGCCAAGCGAATCAAGGTGCGCACAGGAACGGACTCTTCCGCGACAACGCCCGAGTTCCTTCCAAGCTGCAGACTGCAACTTGGGGCTCGAGGCTTGCGTGATCCCGGCGGCTGCGGATGATGCGAAGGCGATGACTCGGGTGCTTTGCCTTCTTACCCTCCTCGCCGCGATCGCGGGCGCCGGCGCCGCGACGGCGGCCAAGCCTTCGGGTGCGCGACTCTTCGCGCTCGTTCGGCCCGACACCGCCACGATCGCCCAGGTGGTCGTGCACAGCGAGGTCGATGGGATCTCGCTCCAGGCCGGCTGGTCCGAGCTCGAGGTAGAGGACGGCGTGTACCGCTGGGACCGGCTCGACTGGGCGCTGAAGGCGACCTCGGACGCGCACAAGCGTGTGAGTCTGGCGCTCCTCCCGCTCCCGCGACCGCCGCGCTGGCTAGAGCCCGCCGGCGCGAAGATGGTCGACGCGACCAGCCCGCGCGGCGTCCGAGACCGCGTGCCCGTTCCATGGGATGAGGTCTACCTCGCGAAGTTCTCCGAGTTTCTGCCGGAGCTCGCGCGGCACCTCCGCGCGGTCGGCCTGGCCGATGTCGTCGTAGGCATCGGAGTCGCCGCGCCGGTTCCCGAGATGAGCCTGTTTCCGTGTCGGGACGGCTCGCTCGCCCCCGGCATCGTGTATGACCGGGCCGCCTATCTGGCGGCGTGGAAGCGGATGGTCGACGTGTATCAGTCCGTCTTTCCGAAGCTCCGCAAGCTCGTCTCGGCGCCCGTCGGGGTGATCTGCTTCCCCGAGCGTGACGAGGCCTTCTACCGGGAGGTGATCGGCGATGCGCTCGAGCGCCACGGGCGCACCTTCTGGGTCTTCGCAGCCGACCTGAACTCCCGCGGCAGCCAGCGCATGAGCCCCTACGCCGACCTCTTCCGGCGGACGTCGCTCGCCTACCAGACAATCTGGTCGGCAACGGACGACCCGGACAACCGGATGGAGGGGCACTACCCAGGAAACTTGAAGCAGGCCGTCTGCAAGGCGCTCGCGGACGGAGCACGGCACATCGAGCTCTACGCTGTCGACGTCCTCAACCCGAACGCGAAGATCCAGGCGGCTGTCAAGGCGGTGCACAAGCCGCGTTCGTGTTAGGAGGCGTGCTCGAGCACAACCTTGGCCACGACTCCGCGCGGGCGCAGAAGCAGCTCGAACGCCTCGGCGAAGTCGCTGATCGCGAAGCGGTGCGTGATCAGCGGCGCGAAGTCCACGAGCCCGCGGTCGAGCAGCTCGACGAGGTCGGTCCACGTGGCCGAGTCGTACGACAGGCTGCCCACGACCGTCATGTCGCCGAGGACGAGGCGATCGGCCGGCAGCTCGATTCGCTTCCCCTCCCCCGAGATGCCGAGCAGGACGACATGGCCGCCGAGGCGGGCGAGTCGGGTTGCGAGCTCGACGGCCTCGGGCGCACCCGCGCACTCCAGGACGAGGTCCACCTCGCCGGCGGCGTCGGCTACCGCAGCTTCGTCACGAACGTCGACCGGCTGCGCCCCGAGCCTCGCCGCGAGCTCGAGTTCCTCGGTCCGCAGCCCGTAGGCGACCAGCGCTCCGGGCGTGTAGAGGCGCGCGAGCGCAAGTGCCAGCGACCCGAGCGTCCCGATCCCGATCACGCCGATCGTCGCCCCGGGCCCCGCATTCCCGCGTCGCAGCGCACGCAGGACGCACGAGGCGGGCTCGATCAGCACGGCCTCCTCGAACGAGACATGCTCCGGCAACCGGTGGACGACAGTGCGCGGGACGAGCACGAACTCCGCGTAGCCGCCGCTCCTCGTGAAGCCGATCTGATCGTAGTTCTCGCAGAGGTTCGTCTGGCCGCGCCGGCAGCGCGCGCAGTGTCCGCACGGCACCGTCCCCTCGCAGACGACGCGGTCTCCGACCGCGAGATCGCTCACTCCCGGGCCGACTTCGGCAATGCTGCCGCTCCACTCATGACCGAGGACGACCGGAAAGCGAACCCAACGCGGGTCGACGAACTCGCCGGTCGCAATCGCGACGTCCGTCCGACACACGCCCGCGACGTGGCTCCGGACGACCACTTCGCCCACCCCGGGCGCAGGCATCTCGAGCTCCCGGAAGACGACTTCGTTCGGCCTCTCGACGACCACCGCGCGCATCTACGCTCCTCGTCCCGACGCGCTCGATCATAGGCGGATGCGGTCTAGGATGAAGCTCCCTAGGACCTAACAAGAGGTCAAATATGCCCTCGAAGCGGCCGGAGGCCGAGGCTGAAAGCGAGTCGGAGCACGTGAAGCGCGGTCCGTCCACGGGCGAGCTCGAGCGCCTCTTCGAGCTCTCGCTCGATCTCCTCTGCCTCCTCGGCTTCGACCGCCGCTTCAGGCTCGTGAGCCCGGCGTTCGAGCGCTTGCTCGGCCACGCGCTCGACGGCGTCGTCGGCACGCCGCTCGATCGGCTCGTGCATCCCGACGATCTCGAGTCGACCCTGACCGAGCTCGAGCGGACTGCGGCAGGCGACGAGGCGTGGTTCGAGAACCGGCTGCGCTGCCGGGACTCGAGCTACCGCTGGCTGCAGTGGCGGGTGGTACCGGCCGTCGACGAGCAGCTCCTCTACGCGAGCGCGCGCGACGTCACCGTCCGCAAGGAGACGGAGACCGCTCTGCGGGCGAGCGAGGATCGCTTCCGGACGTTCATGGACGAGAGCCCGGCGATCGCGATGATGAAGGACGAGGAGGGCCGCTACGTCTACGTCAGCCAGCGCTGGCTCGAGGGGTACGGCCTGACGAAGGAGCAAGTCATCGGGCGGACCGCCTACGAGCTCTTCCCGGAGGACATCGCCGGTCACTACCGTCGGCACGAGCTGGAGGTGCTCGCGAGCGGAGAGAGGATCGCGTCGGTGGAGCCGCGGCTGCGCAAGGACGGCACGCGCGGCTGCGGCCTCGCCTACAAGTTTCCCGGCACCGACCCGGCCGGCCGAGCGCGCGTCGGCGGGGTCGGGGTCGACATCACCGAGTGGAAGCTGGCCGAGGAGGAGCTGCGAGAAGCCGAGGCGAGGTACCGGACGCTCGTCGAGCAGCTGCCGGTCGCGACCTACGTCGACCGCCTGGACGAGCACAGCTCGAACGTCTACACGAGCCCGCAGATCGAGGCGATGCTCGGGTACTCCTCCAAGGAGTGGAAACACGACGCGGAGCTCTTCTACAAGCTCCTGCACCCCGAGGATCGAGAGCGCGTGCTGGCGGAGCACATGCGGGCGCGCGAGACGAAGGAACCGCTGCAGTCGGAGTACCGCCTGATCGCGCGCGACGGGCGGACGGTGTGGGTCAAGGATCACGCGCAGGTCCTCCTCGACGCGGACGGCGCGCCTTCGGCCCTCCAGGGCTATCTCGTCGACGTCACGGAGCAGCGCGCCGCCGCCGAGCGGCACGAGCGACTCGAGACCGACCTCCGCCACGCACAGAAGATGGAGGCGCTCGGGCGGCTGGCGGGCGGCGTCGCGCACGACTTCAACAACCTGCTGACGGCGATCGCCGGCTACAGCGAGGTTCTCGTCACGGAGCTGCCGCCCGACGAGCCGCTCCGCGAGGCGGCTGAAGAGATCGCCCGGGCCGCGGATCGCGCAGGAATGCTGACACGCCAGCTCCTGACCTTCAGCCGGCGCCGGATCGTGCAAGGACAGGTGCTCGACCTGAACGAGGTTGTGTCGGCGACGGCGCCGATGCTGCGCCGGCTCGTCCGTGAGGACGTCGTGTTCTCGACGATTCTCGACCCAGGACCGCTGTGGATCGAGGGCGATCCGGGCCAGCTCGAGCAAGTGATCGTCAATCTCGTCGTCAACGCCCGCGACGCGATGCCGACCGGCGGCCGCCTGACGATCGAGACAAGGACGCTCGAGCTCGCCGCCGACCAGCCCGACCGGCACCCGGAGCTGCCGCGCGGCACGTACGTGTCCCTTTCCGTCAGCGACGAGGGCGAAGGGATCGACGACGGCGCCGTCGGCCGCATCTTCGAGCCGTTCTTCACGACGAAGGAGATCGGCCAGGGCACGGGGCTGGGGCTCTCGATCGTCTACGCGATCGTGCGAGAGAGCGGCGGCCAGGTCGTCGTCGAGAGCGAGCCCGGGCGCGGATCGACGTTCTCGGTCTTCCTACCGGCGGCCAGCGCAGCGCGGATGCCCTCGGACGCCGAGGAGCCGGAGATCGCGACCCACCGCGGCTCGGGCAACGTGCTGCTCGTCGAGGACGAAGACGTCGTTCGCGATCTCGTCGCCCGCACGCTTCGGCAGCAGGGCTACCAGGTGCTCGAAGCCCGCGACGGCGAGGAAGCGCTCGCGCTCGTCGAGACCTGCGGCGAGCTCGAGCTGATCCTCACCGACCTCGTGATGCCGCGGATGAGCGGCTACGAGCTCGCGGAGCGGCTGCGGTCGAGCCGCCCCGACACCTGCGTCGTCTTCATCTCCGGCTACGCGAGCGACCGGGTCGCAGCCGGCCGATCGCTCCCCAGCGACGCGGTTCTCGTCGAGAAGCCCTTCACGCCCTCGCACCTCTTGCAGCGCCTTGACGAGGCGCTTCGCACGTCGCGCGCCGCGCGCTAAGGCTTGGCGTCGAGCAAGCCTCCGAAGAGCTCCCAGTGGTCTTTGTTCCACCGCTGGAGCCGAGCCTGCGAGATCGGGAAGCGGGCCGTCGGCGTGGTCTTGACGACGATGCCGGGCAGCAGGAACGGGTTGTTCGCCTCGTTCAGGCTCGCCGCCGCCTTGATCACACCGTCGCGGGTGAGGTTCTTGCCCGCCTTCTTGAGCGTGTCGACCAGCGTGAACGCGAAGGTCATGCCGGCGACGAGGTACCCATCCTTCGTGCTCGCGCCCGGGGCGAACTTCGTGATGATCTGCCCCGCGAGCTTGATCCCGGGGTCCTTGGCGAAGATCGGCGTCGCCGGGTCCTTGGCGAACACGATCGAGATCGCGCCCTGCGTCTGGCCGCTCGACGACGCGAGCTGCAGGACGCTCGTGGCGGAGGCGACCGCGTTCACGTAGATCTGCGGCTTCCACCCCAGCTTCTTCACGTAGACGAACGCCTGGATCGCGAACTTGCCGAACGCGAAGATGCAGAGGGTGTTCGCGCCCGTGCCCTTGAGCTGCGCCACCTGCGACTGCACGTCGGTCGCGGTCGGGTCGTAGCTCACGGCCGAGACGATCTTCGACTTCTGCGCGCCAAGGCCCTTCTGCAAGCCGGCCAGGAGGTCGCGCCCGTAGTCGTCGTTCTGGTAGAGGACGGCGATCTTCGCCTTGGCGCCGTTCGTCGTCAGGATGTGCTTCGCGTAGATCTTGCCCTCGCCTGCGTACGTCGGCAGGTAGCCGATCGTGTATGGGTACTTCTTGTAGTCGCGGCCGAACGTGGTGGCACCCGAGGAGACGAAGAGCTGCGGCACCTTCGCGGCGTTGACGAAGTCGCGGATCGCGAGGTTGTTGTTCGTGCCGACGTTCGCGAAGAGCGCGAAGACCTGGTCCTGCTGGATCAGCTGGCGCACGTTCGCGACCGCCTTCGCGGGGTCGTAGGCGTCGTCGAGGTACTTGTAGTCGATCATGCGGCCGTTGACGCCGCCCTTCGAGTTCACGTACTTGAAGTACGCCTCGGCGCCCTTGAGGACTCCCGCCGCGGCCGCCGCCTCGCCCGTGAGCGGGCCGGAGCTGCCGATCACGACCTTGTCGTCGCTGACTCCCGGATCGCCGGAGGTTCCCGCGGCGGCGACGCCGAGGACGGTGAGACCAAGGACGAGCACGGCGATGGCGGCGAGCTTTCTCATCAGACCTCCTTGAAAGACGAGCGGCGCCACAGTCTGGTTAGCAGGACTCTGTTGAACAAACCCGCCGCTCCGGTCGGGATCAGCAGCATCAGCAGGATGATCGCGGCGCCGTAGACGACCTGGGGGGCTTGCTTCGAGACGTCCTGCACCCAGATCGGAACGTAGACGATGAAGGCAGCGCCGACGGCGGCGCCCCAGAGGTAGCCGAGGCCGCCGACGACGACGCCGACGAGCAGGTAGAGCGAGAGCGGGATCGGGAAGGTGTCCGGATTGACGTAGGCCGTGTTGATCGCGAAGAGCGAGCCGGCCACTCCCGCGAAGGCGGCCGAGATCCCGAACGCGAGCACCTTGTAGAACGCCGGGTTCACGCCCGCGGACGACGCGGCCACCTCGCTGTCTCGGATCGCGAGGAGCGACCGGCCGATGCGCCCGCTCATCAGCGCCCAGGCGACCGCGAAGACGGCGAGCCCCACCGTCCACGTCAGGTAATAGAGCCAGTCGTTGTTCGTGAGCTTGTGACCGAGGACGGTGACGCCGATCCCGTGGCCCGTCTGCTCGGGCAGGCCGAACAGCTGGATCCCGGTCGAGCCGCCCGTGAAGCCGTCGAACTTCTTCAGGATCGACGGCAGCGAGACGGCGATGCCGAAGGTCGCGATCGCGAGATAGAGGCCGGAGAGCCGCAGGGCCGGCAGTCCCAGCGCGAGGCCGGCGATCCCGGCGACGAGGCCGGCGACCGGGATCGTGACGATGTCGCGGACGCCGTGATCGGCCATCAGGATCGCCGTCGTGTAGCCGCCGACGGCCATGAACGCGCCGTGGGCGAGCGAGATCTGGCCGCTGTAGCCGACGAGGACGTTCAGCCCGACGATCGCGATGAAGTAGGCGCCGATCGTGGCGAAGCGGACGGCCTGGAAGTCGCTCAGGATCCGCGGCAGGACCAACACGACAACAACAGCCGCTGCGAAGACGGCCAGCTTGGCGCCGAGCGTTCTCATACGCGCCTCGCAGCGGCCCGGCCGAAGAGCCCTTGGGGCCGAAGCCTGTCGAGCCCGCCGAGCACCGCCGCCGCGAACGCGTAGAGCAGGACCGCCTGCATCATGTTCGGGTCGAGGAAGAGGCTCGGTGCGGCCATCGTCCCAGCGATCGCTCCCAGTACCGCAGCGAGGCCCCAGCCGAGGCCGAGCATCCAGCCGACCCTGATCCCGACGAGCCGACTCGAGTGCGGGTTGAGCGCGGAGGCGCGCAGCGCGAGCCCCGCCTTCGTGTAGCGGAAGAAGAGCGCGAGCAGCACGACCGCGACGATCGACACGCCGATCGTGCCGAAGTCCTGGATCGAGAAGGCGACACCGCCGACATGGATCGGCCGGGTCGAGAACGGCCCCTGGAACTGCTTCGCCGCCCCGCCCCAGATCCAGGTAGTCGCGCCGTTGATCAGGATCAGCAACCCGATCGTCAGGATCACGACGACGAGCACCGGCGCGTTCTCGACCGGCCGGATGATCGTCCGCTCGATCGTGACGCCGCCGACGAACGCGATTGCCAGCGTCAACGCGAAGGCGGGCCAGAAGCCGAGACCGTGGTCCATCAGCGTCCAGGCGATGTAGGTCGCGAAGGTCGCCATCTCGCCCTGTGCGAAGTTGACGACGCCCGTCGAGCGGTAGATGAGGACGAGGGCGAGAGCGAGGGAGCCGTAGATCCCGCCCGAGGCGAGCCCGCTGACTACCTGCTGGAGGAACTGGTCCATCAGTGGCCCGTCCAGTGACAGTCGCCGGAATTCTGGGTCGCGAGCACCAAGCCAGGGGCCGCACTCGAGCGTGGCCCAGGCTGGATTGCCTGGGTCACGGTCGAGGGTGGTTCATGGCGCCGCGTGATTGCGGGCCAGAAACCGGTGAATGTCGCTGGGCGGGCCACTTAATACCCGAGGTAGCTCTTTCTCACCGCTGGGTGCTCGCGCAGCTCGGCGGTCTCGCCCTCGACGACGACGCGGCCGGTCTCGAG
>WNFV01011657.1_pt1 | contig 17155 bp, 16 predicted proteins | sample 5400101 | NCBI WGS metagenome assembly WNFV01 (sample SAMN13153361, study PRJNA577476) | soil metagenome | isolation source: 115 cm soil or saprolite under grassland replicate 1 | place: USA:California | collected 2016-06-15
GCTGCTACGGCAGGCTGGACAGACCCGGATCGCTGCCGGGTTGCGCCACATCGGTCGTGATCCTGCCCGCGCGCTGGCGTTCCTCGGCCTTCCATGAGCTCCCGCGAACACCCCAAACACGATCAAGCCGAGGCCCTGATCCCTGGCCTGAGAGGTGATCCATCGTGGTAACTCCCGAGGAGGCGCAGCGGCTTGCCTTAATCCGCTACCAGCTCACTCTCGCGTTGCAGCAGGCCGAGCAGCCCTCACCGAGGAATGGGCTGAGCATCCTTGGGTTTCAGGATGTCCTTGAGTCGTTCCTGTATCTTGCCGCGGAGCACTTCCACGCTGCGGTTACGAGGAAAATGGAGTTTGACAAGCTAATCGACGCTGTCAGCGAAAAGATGCCGGACGGACGGCCTTTGGGTTACCGTGCTCAATTACTGGCGCTGAATAACGCTCGCGTTAATCTCAAGCACTACGGCAACTTGCCTGATCAGCGAACGGTCGAGCGTCACCGCCTCAGTCACTGGCATTCTTGGAAGAAGAAACCTCCCGCGCATTCGGGATCGGGTTCGAGGAGATCTCGCTCGCAAGTTTCATCCGTGACGCGGCTGCCCGCGACTTGGTAGAGGATGCGGAACGCGCTTGGCGAGATGGTGAGGCTGATCAGGCAATGGGGGCGTTGCGCCTGGCATTCGACCGGCTTCGCAGGGACTATAGAGAGCGCAAGGATCGCTACCCCGGCCGAACCCTGTTCACGCTTAGGCCGACCTTCAACCTTCCCCCCCGTCACGAATGGCCCAAGCTTGGTCTCCAAGGAATCATGGATTGGCTTGAGGCGTTTGACGAGCGTCTGGCGCTGTTGTCGATTGGGGTGGATCTTCGGCGCTACGTTTTCTTCATCGCGAGTACTCCGCGCCTTTCACACACGGTCGCAGGCACTTCCGTGGTGCCCCGGAGCCCGAACGAAGTGGTCGAGGTTGACCAGCAGGTCTATGACCTCTGCCGCGACTTCGTGATCGACACGGCGTTGCAGTTCGCTGAGGTGGATTACGATCAGGACGGCCGGGCACAGCGCCGCGTGAGCCAGAGCACTGAGGCGTGATGTCCCGTGTCTGCTGGTGCGGATGACAGAGGAACCGGCCTTATCCTGTGGCGCCGGCGCCGGGGAGGCTCGGAAACCCGGGTTCTGCAGCTCTGGCGGCGCATAGTCCGCGGATCTGGCCGGTGACCTGCGGAGATGGGCGATGGCACGCGCAGACGGCGTGTATCTAGGCGCGAGCGTTCGTCCTGGTCAGGAGGCTGGGGCTGTCGGGGTGAGCTGCCAGAGGCGTGGGGGCTCGGCCAGCTGGAGCTTGGCCAGAATGGCGCGCTGGGTGGTGGTGAGCTCGGTGCGCTGGCGGAAGGTCCCGGCGGGTCCGGCGAAGGTGCCCAGCTTGATGCGTTCCAGCTGGTGGCGAAGGCTCGGCCAGGTGTCGCCGCAGGTGGTCTCGATCGTGCGGGTCAGCAGCAGCGCCAGCCAGCACAGCAGCACGTGGGCGCGGATGCGCTCTTCCTTGCGGTGGTAGACCGGGCGCAGGTCGATCACCTGTTTCATGTCGCGCCAGCCGCGTTCGACCTGCAGCAGTTGCTTGTAGCCCAGCGCGATGTCCTCGACCGACAGGTGGGGGTCGCTGGAGCGCAGCAGGTACGTGCCGTCGAGGTTGGTCTCGGCCTTGATGGCCCGCTGGTCGGTGCGCAGCAGTCCACCCGGCGTCACCCGCAGATAGCGGTGCAGGCCGGGCTTGGTGGAGATGACGCCGCGTAGCTCGGCCCGCTTGGTCGCCGGCAGCCTGTCGGAGCCGGTGATCGTCTCCTGTAGCTGGGCCAGCAGCCGCTCGCGGACCGCGGCGTCACGGTCGGCCTGCTCGGGGTTGTGGCAGATCACGAACCGCTCGGCGTCGGAGATCCGCACCTCCTTGACGCGCAGGTTGTCGGCCACGACCTGGTAGCGGCCCTGGCGCTGAAGGGCCGCGGTCGCCTCGGCCGAGCCCGACCGCAGCCGCTCGCCGATGATGTAGTGGTGGTCACCCTTGCGGAGGTAGCGGCGGTTCTCGGCGGAGGCGAAGCCGCGGTCGGCCACCCAGATGACCCGGGCCAGCGTCCAGTCCCGCAGGTCGGCCTTGACCTGGCGGATCAGCGCCGAGTCGGTGGTGTTGCCGGGCCAGCACCACACCCGCACTGGGATCCCGGTGCGGGTGACCGCCATCCCGACCACGATCTGCGGCAGGTCGTCGCGGTGGTCCTTGGAGTGGCCGTAGCTGCGGAACCCCGCTGTGGGCACACCGTTGGCCGCGGCGGCGTCGCTGGGCTGGGGCAGCCGGTGGCCATGCTGATCCCGGGCGGTCGGGGTGTCAGCCTCATCCAGCTCGAAGTAGGTGGAGGTAGTGTCGAAAAACAGCAGGTCGACCTCGAGGTCCAGCAGCGTGGCGAGTTGGCCGAAGATTTCGTGTTCCAGCTCGTGGTGGATCTCCAGCAGCCAGTCCATCGCCCGGTAGCAGGCATCGTCGCTGGTCTGGGCCAGCCCCGGGATGGCCACGTCGTCGCTGATCCAGCCGGCAGCGGCCAGCTTCGACGACGGCGCCAGCGCCCGGTTACAGATCAGCCCGAACAGCACCCGCTCGGCCCGCTCGTCCAGCCGCCGCCCGGCCAGCAGCCGCCGCATCGTCTGGTCGATGCCAAGGCGGTGCCACAGCCCGTCCAGCACCCAGGTCCCACCCAGCGGCCGCGACTCGACAAACGCCAGGCCCTCGCCCGCGGTGGCAGCCAGGGCCTGGTCGGGGTCCAGGAACCGCGTGATGGAGGCGACCAGGCGCTGCAGCGCGGCGCGGTTGTTGGCGTCTTCGCGGCCGAAGTTGTAGAGGACCTGCACGCGTGAGCGTTTGGCCGTGGGGTCCCAGGTGTTGTGGGCCAGCTGCAGGTAGCGCACCACCGAGCCGTCGTTGTTGCGCCGTGGGGTCGTCCGCAAGTACATGGACTAGACACTTTCACATCTTCCGAGGCAGATCAACATGTCCAGGTGCTAGCGTGTATCTATGAGGAATCGGGATTCTTACCAGACCGCAGGCCGCCTACCTGCGGTTTCAACGCCACCCGTAGCCCAGAACCCCGATTAGCTGCGGAACGCGGGGGAAAGGCTCCAGTATCGGCCAGCAGCGGGGCGCTCCGCGATCCTCCTGGGGCCCTCAGGTGTCGGCGGTGGGGACGCGCCGGTGGGTGATGCAGCCGCCGGGCCGGCGGGGACCGTACGCCTCGGGGCGGAGCTGACGCTCAAGCTGCATGAAACTCGAGACCTTGACGCCGTCGGCGCGGAGGCACGCTCCTCCATGTAGTCCGCGGCCAAGGTCGCCAGTTCGATCGTCTCGCAGGCTCGCGCCGTTCGAGCTTGGCGGACGGGGCCGAGGACTGCCCAGCGATCAACATTCAGTGCAGGAGGCGAGGGCAACTATGCAGACCTGCTTGAACCCGCCGCCCTTCGACGTACAGGCGGGTACATCGAATTCCAATGAGAGTGTCCGCGATGCTCCCTGCGCCGAGGCGCATGGGCCTTCACCGAGCCGCCGACGTGCTGGTCTGCTTCGGCTGGTAGCTCCAAGTGGCTCCACATGTAGAGCATCGCGGACACTCTCAATCAAGAGCATTTGAATTCAGGATCGTGCTCCTGCCTCGCCTCTCTGAGTAAGGCGACCTACAGTCTCGCTGCCCTTCGCCGTCTCGGGGCCGCTTCGGCTAGTCGAGTTCATGGACGTCGATCGACGACGACCAAGAGCTGCCGGCGTCGAGGCAGGAGAAGCGCCCTGAGGGGCACATCGACATAGTCCTTGAGCATCCTGCGGCATCAGCCCGAAGGATCTGAGATGCTACAACATCCCACAAGGGACGTAGCCACGCGGTTCGACAGGACTGTGACGTTATGACGCTTCCTGACGCATTGCCACATTGAGGCGTCAGGATGACAGCAGTGGGTTGAGACGGAGGCATCGCATGATCGATCTGGTTCCGAATATCGGCGTGGGTACGTTGCTTGAACGCACACTGCTGGCCGACGATCGAGCGGTTCGGATCGGGGCGATCCAATCGTTGGACTACAACCGCGCCGTCGTGGTCACGCATGACCGCTGGAAGGCCAACACCGGCGGCATCCCGCAGTTCGCCTTCCTGCTCGCCACCGCGCGTGAGATCGGGAGTGGGGGTGGGGACGACGACGAGGTGCTGTTGCTGCGGGTGGAGGGCACGGCGCCGCTGTCGCTAGAGCGGGACCTGCTCGGCGTCCGCGAGGAAGCTTTGCGAGACGCGCTGTCCAGAAGCGACAACCCGTCGCCGTCGGGAGTGCTCGATGTTGAGCTAGACCCGTTCACAAGGAACAGGATCTCATTCACCGGTCTGGACTGCCGCATCCTTGGCACCTTCTATGAGGAGACTCAGAGCGGCCGCCAGGTGCTCGAGTTCGGCCACGACGTCGACAACTTCTACGCCACCTCGACCTACCGGGTCTTCAAGCCAGTCGGGGATGGGCTGTCGGCCGTTGCCTCCTACATCAAGCCGACCGACGAGCCCGTCGAGCTGGTGCGGATCGGCACAGTCCGGTACTCCTCGACCCGCCGTCGCGCGATCGCCGCAAAGCAGGCAACGGCGCCGGTGGCGGTGAACGTGCACGACTTCATCGGCAACAAGACCGGGATGTTCGGCATGACCCGCATGGGCAAATCGAACACGATGAAGACGGTCGCCGCCCGCGTGTTCGCGGTCTCCGAGCGTCGGCGAGCGACCGGGGAACCGCCGGTCGGCCAGCTCATCTTCGACCCACAAGGCGAATACGCCAATCCGAACACCCAGGATGGTACCGAACTCGCCGCGATCGGCCTGGACCACGTCGTGATCTACAAGTTCGGCGCGGACGGCAGCCAGCCCAACGTCCGGCCGCTGGGCTTCAACTTCTTCGACCCTGCCCAGATCGATGCGGTGAAGGCGGTCATCTCGGCCGCGCTTGCTGACGTCGCGGCCGACTACGTGCGCGCGTTCGTCCAGGCCGACTTCACCGGCGACCCTGTCCTTGGCGAGTCCACCGAAGAGGCCGAGCGGCGCAAGGCCCATGCCAGCCGTGGGAGGTTGCTGTTGTACGGCGCACTCGCCAAGGCAGACTTCACCGTGCCGCAGCACCACTACGACGCCAATGAGAAGCGGTGGCCGTGGCGCGCCTGGCTCGCCATGCGCCGCGAGCTGGCCGACGAGCTCGAGCGCCAACTCGGCCCTGGGCGCATCACGAGGGCAAGCTCTGGACGCCAGGTCGGCATCGGCCGTTCGTCGCTGGTGCCCGTCATCGACTGGCTCATCCAGCGTGCTGAAGCAAACGATCTCACCGGAAATGCGGCTGAGGGGCTGCGGTCGATCGTGTCCGGCGACGCCTGGCGGTCGGCCCTACCGATCTTCACGCAGGAAAACCAGGGCCGGTCGGTGTCCGGCTACACTAAGTTGAAGCCGCTGAGGCCGTTCCACACACCCTCGTCGCGGAGCGACTACCGCAGCGAGGTCTACGACAAGCTCGTGGCGGGCCGGATCGTCATCGTCGACCTGCACCTCGGCCCCGATGCGGTCATCCGCCGGCTTTCGGAAGATCTGGCGGCCTATCTCATGGAGCAACAGACCACCGTGTTCACCTCCGGCGCCGAACCGCCGCACCTCCAGGTTATCCTCGAGGAGGCCCACAACCTGTTCTCCTCTGAGCGGTACAAGGACGAGCTGGACGTGTGGGTGCGGCTGGCCAAGCAGGCAAGCAAGCTCCACATCGGGATGCTGTACGCCACCCAGGAGGTCACCGGGGTCGACCATCAGGTGCTGTCCAACACCAAGAACTGGGTGGTGGCGCACCTGAACAACGTCCGCGAAGTGAACGAGCTCGCCAAGTTCTATGATTTCAAGGCGTTCGGCGCTGCGATCATCAGCCACGAGGACAAGGGCTACGTCCGGCTGAAGACGATGTCCTCGCCCTACATCGTTCCAGTGCAGATCGACCGCTACGGCCTGGAGCTCGTCAATGAGGCACGTGCCGCTGCAGGGCGTCCCGGCAGAGCATGTCCGCGACCTGACATGGCTCATGCCCAAGATCCGCAGCCGCTCCAGCCTGCCCATACCAGACAGCGCCGACGAGCTGGTAAGCGCGATCGGGGTCGACGGCTCGCTGATGGTCGTTCCAGTCCGCGACGGACTGCCATCAGTGCGCTACGGCTATGCACAAGCCGCGGCGATCTGGCTTGACTTGGAGGCAATGGAGGCCCAACGGCGTGAGCGGTTCGTCGACCCGGTGGCCTTGAGCCAGGCGGTCAACTCCGCCTTGGTCTCCTACGATCTGCCAGTCTCGGGCGCCTACCTGCGCCCAGGCATCTCCCTCCGCGACTCGTGGCGGGAAAGCATCGACGAGTTGTTCCGGATCAAGAAGGTCGAGGTCAACCGGCTCGATCAGAGCCTGCTACAGCTCCTTATGCTGCTGCACGGCACGCCTGGCGCCCCCGCCGCGACCCTGCCGGTAAACTGCCCGCACAGCGGCTGCACTGAGCGAGACATCCCAGTCAGCGAGGCCGGGCGCGACTGCCCGGGGTGCGGCCACCGGGTGTTGCCTACCGATGCGCTGCGGATCCACGAGGAAGTTGTCGAGGACGCCAGCAACGAGGGACCGCTTGGCCGGCTCATGCAGGTGGTGGAGCTGCTGGTGACGGTAGGCCTTACTACATTGTTGTGGGAACAATCGCGAGAGTTGCTGCTGCGCAGCACCCTGTTCGTCCTGGACGGCCCCATGGCCGTCTACGGACCGCCCGCGAAACTGCGCGCCCGGGCGCTTGACTACTTCCAGCGGATGGCGGCCACGACCCCGGGGGCCGGCCCGTACCTGTGCGGCATCGAGAAGACGGGCATCGCGGTTGATTACGCGGCCTCGCTCGCCCGCCATGGCGCCCTCAAACCCGGTGACCTTCTCGTGGTGGACGCCGAGGTCCTCGGTGCCATTACCAATAGCGACAACCCCACTGCCTACGGCTCGGAGACCTACTGGGGCCGCAAGTTCCTGTACCGCTCCCTGGATGGCCGAACCGTCGTAATCACTGTGCTTCCAGCATCGGGAGCGCCATACGACGACCACGGCGGGCAACCCGACCCGACTGCCTACCCGTCGTTGCCGACGATCCTTGACGTCATCGACCGAACCGGATCAGCGATGTACCGCGACGGCATCATTCCCGTCGCGCTCGCACACTCCAAGGCGGCATACCCCATCGGGGTCGGCACCGACGTCCTTCGGCTCGTGGCACGACGGAAGCTCGGCCTCGACCGGGCTCCAACGCCGCCATCCACGCAAGCCATGCGCCAAGGATGACGACCGACACACCAGTGCGCCCAAGCGCGCACCGACTCAGCCCACCGGCAGCTGCGCCGCGACACATCGACGCGACCCCCCGGCTGCTCGCCAAGGTCGCTGCACTTCCGAATGCCACGCTGGCCTCGATGCGCTACCAGTCGCCGCTACGCTATCCCGGCGCCAAATCCGGACTCGCCAGCGCAATCAGCCACCTGGTGAAAATGGCGTCCGCCTCCATCGGCCGGCCGCACCTATTCGTCGAGCCGTTCGCCGGCGGCGCGTCGACCGCTCTGCGCCTGGCTGGCGCTGGTGTGGTGGACCGGGTACTACTCGCCGACGCTGACCCGCTCGTTGCCCGCTTCTGGCAAGTCGCCGCAGCCAACACCGACTGGCTCATCGACCGCATGTGGTCCGAGCCCGTCACGCTCGAGCGCTGGGACTATTGGCGATCCTGGACCCCGACGCGAGCCGACGACTGCAACGTAGCCATGAAGTGCCTTTTCCTGAACCGGACGACCTTCTCCGGCATCCTTCACGGCCGGGCAGGGCCCATCGGCGGGCGCCAGCAGACAAGCCAGTACGCCATTGACTGCCGCTTCAACAAACAAGCGCTCGAGCAGCGGCCCGGGTCGTCGCCTATCTGGATCCGCCCTATCTCCAGAAGTCGGAACGGCTCTACGCCCACTCCTTCGACCCAGCGGGTGGCTACGCTCCCGCGCACGCCGAGCTTGACCCACGCGACCCACGCGACTGGACCGAAGGAGCCGCCCACTACCGCTTGGCCGAATACCTGCGGCGTCGCGCACTCTACCGCTGGGTCCTCTCCTACGACCATCACCCCGCTCTCACCGCGGACCCCGGCCTATACGCAGCCAGCCAGATGACACCAACCGACCAGGAGAAGGCTGACCTGGGCGTGCGGTCTTGGCGGATCTCCAAGCGGCTGGTAAAGCTGCACTACAGCGTCGCCAGTACCGGTCGAGGAAAGCGGGCAGAGCTGCTGATCACAACACTCCCGCCCAAGAGTGTTCCTACGAGCGATCGGTTTCGTCTGCTTGCGAGGTGACCCGCTTAGAACCCCTCACGCTGACCGATAGGAGAAGCGTGGAGCTGCGGCCTTGCGTTCTTTCCGTTCCATCGTCGCTGGTCCCGAGTGGACAGTCGAGACGACGCTTCTGCGGCTACCTAGCCCGCTTGTACATGCATGACCGATTGTTGACGACTAGCCCTCTTTGGGACCATGCTGCCTGCTGCGCCGAGCGCGGACCGCGGAGTGTCCAAGGAGTGGAGGGCATATGAGGCTCTTTCGACAGAGCGAAGTCGACCCCACGAACGTCGCTGTAGCTCTTCCTGATACTCCTGGCGTGGCGATTCCTACCTCGGCCGAGCTTGGCGTGACGCCGTTTGCAGTGGTCGATATTGAGACCACTGGATTTTCTCCCCGCCTCCATGACCGGATGATCGAGATCGCTGTCGTCCGGCTCGACTGCAGCGGGGAGATCGAGGACGAGTACGTGACCCTGCTCAACCCCGGCCGGGACATCGGCGCCACCGCCGTGCACGGCCTGACCGCAGCCGATGTCTTGGAGGCGCCCGCCTTCGTCGAAGTCGTCGGGGACGTGGCGGCACGCCTCGATGGGGCGATCCTGGTTGGCCACAACATCCGCTTCGACCTCAGCTTCCTGCTCGCCGAGTGCACCCGGGCGGGATATTCGCTGCCAGCGACGCCAGCCCTGTGCACCTTGCGGCTCGCCTACCTGCTGGCGCCTGGGCTGGCCAGCCGCAAGCTCACCGACTGCTGCGCGAGCGCAGGGATCAGGTTGGAGAGGGCCCATTGCGCGTCTGGGGATGCCCGGGCGACCGCCCAGCTCCTGGTCGCTTACCTGGGCGCCGGCCGCGCCCGTGGCCTGGACAGCCTGGAGGCGTTGGGCTGCCAGCCGCTTACCCTCCCAAGCGGGGGGTGGTGCCGGGCGACGCCGTCGGGCCGGTGCCTGCGTCGCGACCAGGCCACCATGACGCGACAGGAGCGGGCGACGTACCTGGCCCGCCTGGTCGACCGGCTCGACACCACCGGGGTCCCCAGTGCCGAGGTCGCTGCCTACCTGGACATGTTGGATCGGGCGCTGGAGGACCGGCGGATCACCGAGGCGGAGACCAACGCCTTGGTGGCCACCGCCCGGGAGTGGGGGCTGTCTCGCGGCCAGGTCACCAACGCCCACCAGCATTACCTGCGGGCACTGGTGGCAGCGGCGTGGGCCGACGGTCAGATCAGCCCGGCGGAGCGTCGCGACCTGGAGGGAGTCTGCACCCTCCTGGGGATGGAGGCGACCGTGCTGGCATCACTGCTGGCGGCCCCTCCGCCGGCGACTCGCCAGGCGGCGTCAGGAGAGCAGCGAATGGCTGGCAGCCGGCTGGCTGGGCAGACGGTGTGCTTCACCGGTGCGCTGTCTGGCCGGCTGGGCGGCGAGCCGATCACCCGTGCCCAGGCTGAGCAACTGGCTGCTGCGGCTGGCTTGGTTGTGGCACCCCGGGTCACCAAGGCCCTGGACCTGCTGGTGGTGGCCGACCCCGACAGCCTTTCGAGCAAGGCCCGCAAGGCGCGGGAGTATGGGACGCGGATCATGGCGGAGGCTGTCTTCTGGCAGGCGATCGGAGCCCCGGTCGAGTAGCCACCGCCGCGATGCTTGCCAGATAGTGCAAGCGGCGAGGACCACAGATGCAGAGTTGCTCGAACCCGCCGTCCCTCCACGTACGGGCGGGTACGTCAACGCCAGAACTGCGGTGGCTACGCCACCTGCCGCAATCGGGCATTGGCCCAGCTGGTTGGGCGTGAACAGCCACGGGTGGCGGTCCGGCTTGGCGGCTACGTCGGCCAAGCGGTGATCGCCTGCATCGATGCGCAGGAACGCCACGGCCGGGAGCTGTACGCGGCGCACCTAGCACCGGCTCAAGGTTGGAGAGCGGCCTCGTGTAGCCCTCCAACCACCCATCTCGCATTGGGGTTGGGAATTACTACGCTAAGCATGATCGCAGATAGCGAGAAGACGCATCGGAAGAGCATAGTGCCGCAGGTATGAGTACATTGGTGACGAGGTAGACTCCTGTCCTCCGAAGATCCTGTAGAATTGCCATCCAACAAGCTGGTGTGTGGGGGTTATCAGTGGCTGAGCAGGAGGCAAGCTCACGCACATATCAGATAGCGCGAATGTCTGGTCGCGGTGACGTCGTAGACCTTATACGTGCATGCAAGGGAGCGCTTGCTAGCAATGCGAGCGAGCTGGTCCTAGACATGAGCGACGCAGAACGGGTTTATCCCAATGGCTGTGTACCAATGGCAGCCATCGTGCAATACTATAAGTCGATTGACCTTCGTATACGCATCGCGAATGAGTCCTTCTTGGTCAGCCGCAGCCACTTCCGCAACCCACTGGAGGCAACCAAGGAGAATCTGTCTGCCGCTGAGGATCGACTTTCGGTCCTTTGGGTATATTTCAATTACGAGCAGTGTTTTGACCTGGCGAATTGCCTAATCGAAGAATTAAGCGAGCGCGTCGAATTTGGTGAAGGCGTTTTGCCAGCCCTCAACTGGTGCTTATTCGAAGTCCTAGATAATGTCTTCGAACATGCTCGATCCGACGTCGGTTATGTCATGGCTCAGGTCCTCCGAAACAGCAAGAGGCTCCTGGTGTGTGTCGCTGATACCGGAATCGGGATACATCGATCATTCCTTCTTGGAGGGCACTACCGTCCACCGAACGTTCTCGACTCGCTAACCCTGGCGGTTCGCAAGGGCGTGACGAGCACCGGCGATCGCCGCGGCAACGGCCTCTATGGTCTCAGGGGCGTCGTGGAAGCTAATGGGGGCAGGCTGGAACTTACATCGGGGCGAGGTGCCTTAAACCTGTCAGGCACTGTATCCCTTCGAAGGCTTGGCAACGGCATTGTGCTCGACGAAGATCATCACTGCACAGTCGTAGATTTCCAACTCGATGTCAGCCGCCCTGTAAGCCTCAATGAAGTTCTTGGCATGCCGATCATAGATACGCGTCTCGAACGCATTGAAAATGACGCCGGTCAACATGTCATCGCTATACGAGACTACGCGCAAGGCACCGGCACTCGAGCCGCGGCCGAAAGGCTCCGCAACTTCCTGGTGAACTATCTCTCGGAGGGTGCTCCCTCTCTACTGCTCGACTTTGATGGGGTTGACATGGTCTCTTCGAGCTTCGCTGATGAGACGATCGGCAAGCTGGCTGAGAAGTTTGGACCTGTCGGCTTCTTTCAGCGATTCAGACTGGTCAATATGAGTCCGACCGTCCAGGGGCTGCTTGACAGGGCCATTGGTCTTCGCCTAAGCGATACCTACTTCAGAGATGATAAGTCTGAGTAGAAGAGCGGCCGACGCTCGTCGGTGATCTCGCCCACCAAGCCGCCCGGCGACTCGGGGTGCCCCTACACACGGTCATCAAGCGCCTGCACCCGCGCGCCCACCCCCAGGCCGAGCTGTTCCCCCGTTGGCGCTCCACGCGTTTGTCACCGACCGGGTCGGCACCACGGTCGAACTGGACCAGGATCACCGCGCCATCACCGAGCGCGCCTCCTGCCCGCTGAACTGGACTGTTCCTGCCCGAGCGCTGGGACGATAAGAGTCGCTACAGGCTTCCTACAGCCCCAACAAAAGAGTCGGCCAACACCCCCCGATATACCCCTAACGTTCGATCTTGGATTCTAAGTCCTTAAGGTCCAGATGGTCGCCTTCCCGCGAGGAACCAAACGCGAGGAGGAAGAGCAATGCCGCCAATGAGGCGCCGTCGTCGATCTGTCGCTGTTCGACCAAGGCGTGGACAGCCGAGACCGGGAGCCATTCGATCCGTGAGGACTCGGACGGATCAGCTGGAGGTCCTTCGTAGGTGGCGCCATCGGCCCAGTAGAGGTGGAAACGCGAATCGCTGATGCCGTGGTCGGAGCTGAACGAGCACATGAGGACGAGCGGGCTTGGTCGCCACCCCGTCTCTTCGAGAACCTCTCGCCGGCCGGCCGTGGCGGGGTCCTCGCCCGGCTCGACCCAGCCGGCCGGTAGCTCCCATCCCCAGCGGTCGGTGATGAACCGGTGTCTCCAGAGCATCAGCACCCGCTGGGACTGGTCCACGACTGCCACGACCACGGACTGTCGTGGCATCCGCAGCACGTGATGTTCGAGCCGCTGGCCGTCCGGTAGCTCGACGTCCGCCAGCTCCACGTTGACCCAGGAGCTTTCGTAGACCGGCTGGTGGCCATGGACCTTCCACTGCATGGTTGCTCCTTGCCGTCCCGCCAGGTGCGGGCTATCGGTGTCGGCTGGCCGACTTCTGCGGAGACCGGATCTGGCGCTCGACCTGCTCGGCGACGGCGATCCACCGAGCCGAGTCACTTAAGAGAATCGCAGGGCTGGCCTCTCCGCGCACGACGTGGCCGACGTGCTCGATCTCCCGGCGGAAGCAGTCGTCAGTCGGGAGCTCAACGACTCGGGTCTCCCCTCCTGCGTCGACCGTGGCGGCTGCGGCACCGGTCGCGCGAAAGGGAGCCTTGAGGTCTAGGACGCCACCTTCGCCGACGATCGTGAGCTCCTGGGATATAGCGGCGTCGAAGCTCCACCAGGCGGTGGCGAGCACCCCCGAGGCGAAGCGAAGCTGGACCGCGGCCGACCAGTCGCAGTCATCACGCAGGTCGCCCATCGCCTGGATCTCGATTACCTCGCCGAGGCGCCAGCTCAGCAGGTCTAGGCAGTAGCAGCCCGTGTCCCAGAGGGCGCCACCGCCGAGCGCGGGATCTTCCCGGATGTCTCCCGGCCGGTCGAAGGTAAAGCTGAGGCGGACATGGGCCGTGCGGATCGGCCCGATCTCTACAAGGAGCTTGTCCCAGTTCCCCGCCTCGTACTGCGGATGGAACCGGTACATGAAGCCCTCCATCACGACCCGGTGGGCCTCCGCGGCGGCTCTCATGAGTTCCTCGACGTGCATCTGGCGCATCGCCAGCGGCTTCTCGCAGAGCACGTGCTTGCCGGCGGCGAGACTGGCGAGCGTCCACTCGAAGTGGAGGCTGTTCGGCAGCGGGATATAGACCACGTCGACCGCTGGATTCTCAAGGACCCCCTGGTAGGAATCCACCGGGCGGCCCTCACCCGCCTGCTCGACGAGTGTGGCTGCACGCTCGATCTTCCGAGAGCCGACGGCAGCCAGATAGCCGTTGGTGGATTCAATGAGGGCCGGCACGAATCGCCGCGTCGCAACACCGGCGACTCCAAGCACGCCCCAACCGACTCGTCCCTGCCCGTCCACGTCACTCCTTCCGTTCGCCTGGAAAGGCCTCGTTGAACTCTCGGACGGCTCGCGTCGATGCGAACGGTGCGAGCGCCGCCCGGAACGCCTCGCCTCGCGTGGAGAGTCTAGGAGCTGGCCCACGCTCAAGGAACTTGAACGGATCCTTGGCGGCGTCGCATGCCGCGTCGAGGTCTCCTTGCTGGACGAAGGCGGTCGCGCGATCCAGCAGCACGAAGGAGCGGCTCCGCTCGTGAGCTGGGTCAAGCATGGTGAGCGCCTCGTCGGATGCGTGGAGAGCCGCCGACGGATCGGCGAGCATGACGTGACACGAGGTCTGGTAGGCCGCCAGCCTCGCCGTACCGAAGAAGTCGATCCCCTGCCGCCGTGCGGCCATGTCCGCTCGATCCAGAAGTTCGTCGGCGGCGTGAAGTGCCCGTCGGCAGCCGGACGCATCACCGACGACAGCATGCGCCTCAGCAGTCAGCGTCGCGATCCACGCACGCTGCGAAGTTACGCGCGCGGTCTGGCCCGCTTGGTCCAGCGCCGTCTCGAGCAGGCTCAGCGCTTCCTCAGGCTCGCCCCCGTACGTCCGGAGGAGGCTCTGGTTTGCGAGGAGGTAGGCAGACAATGCCGCATCGTCACTCTCGCTCGCGGCATGGAGACCTGCCCGGTAGTAGGCGTCGGCGGCCACCGGATCGCCCAGGTCGTACCGCAGGACGCCCGCCAGGCCGGCAAGCTGTCCGGCGACGGTGCATAGGGTCCTGCGTTGCCCACTCGGCTGCGAACCGTCGAGAAGAAGGATCACACGGCGCAGGCGCCGGCGGACCCGTGGAAGCATCAGGCCAGGCAGCGTACTGGGGTACTGCTGCCCGAAGCGTGCGGTCTCTTCTTGAAGCTGATCGAGAGCGTGACGCCCGACGTTGGATGCCTCCAATGCGCGGTCAAGCTCCCAGGCTTCGTCACCCTGGTCGTCGATCACCGGAGACCAGGACTCGAATCCGAGCGCGGCCGGCGGCATCCCGAGCGCCATCGAGAGCACACGCTGGTAGAAGGTGTCCGGCTGCTCCCTGCTGTTGACCCATCTGCTGATCATGCTGATCAGGCTCTCGGTCTTCGGCAGTCGCTCCCCCTGTTGGCTGGCGACCCTCCGCATCTCGGCAATCAGGCGTGTGTAGGACCAAGCCCTCTCGTTGAGGGCTGCCCGCAGCCGGCTGCTGTTGGAGCCCGTGGCGATCGACTCCCTTTGCCCTGAGCACAGACCTCACGGTGAGGTCTGTGGGCGTTGACCCGCTCCTCAAGTCCCGTCAAGAGCCGTCCACTCCCAGGGACCGAACGGGTGCGCTTAGCTGAGCAGCGTAATACTCGCGACCCACACGAGAGGACAAGCCACGATGACCCCGCCGAACGGCGTGAACGCTTCCGGTGAGCAGTTCCGTCGAACGGTCGCGCGGCTCCGAGAGGAACTTGCCGAGACCCGTGCTTGGTGCACGAGCCTTGAGCAGCAGCAAGCCCAGCTAGCCGCCGCCCTGCTACTTGCCACCCCCGCGGCCCGCAGGATGCTGACCCGCTTCCCGCTCAGTGCGGCGTTGCCGGAGGAGTTCCCGGTACATGGTGGCCAGTAGCTCTCGCTCCCGGGCGCCAAGCCCTGGGTCAGCCATGATCGCATCCAGGACGCCGACCATCTCGCGCTGCATGGTGGCAACCGGCATGTACCCGAGGAGACGCGACAGGGTGCCTGACTCGAGTTCGAGGACACGCTCGAGCTCGACGACGTTGGCGGGCTCGGGCAATCCTTTGCCGAGCTCCCAGTACGAGATCGTGCTGTGGCTGAAGCCAAGGGCTCTGGCGAGCTCGCGTTGCGACAAGCCCCGTTCTCGGCGGGCACGTTGTAGCGCTCGCTGGAAGGCTCGCCTCTGCTCGTCGGTCGCTCTCATTCCCCGAGGGTCTCTCCGTGGCGCCTGTGGTGTGCCGTCTGGAGTATCGCCGATCCACAGGATGCGCCGCAGTCGCCCCGGTGTCGGTGGTGTGGACGAAGTCCTTGACATTCGGACGAATATCCTGCCACTCTTGGCAACGGCCAATGAGACAGGTCACGCCAATGGCTCTGACGAAAGGGGGATCGTCGTAGTCACCGGAACGTAAAGCGGCCTGGGACAGCTCTCACCTGCCCCAGGCCAAAAGCACCTGAAAGGACCACTCCAAGTGCGCTCTCAGCGTACCAATTCCGCTGCGCCTGTCCAGGACGCGCAGCTCATCTCGCCTGCCGACTCGGCCTACCTGTTCACCAGCGAGGTCGCCGAGCTCCTGCAGGTCTCGCCCAAGACAATCGCCCGCTGGGCGAAGGAGGGAAAGCTGCCGTTCCGCCGCACGCTCGGCGGCCACCGGCGCTTCCCCGAGAGGACGATCCGCGAGCTGCGCGACAGCTTGCAGGTGTCGTGATGGTGGGCGCGGTCGGCCTGGTGTGGGGCGAGTTCATCGAGGCGGTCAAGGCGGCGGGGCTGTTCCGTCTGGCGTATCCGGTCCCGGAGGCCGCTCGGCTGCTGGGGATCTCCCGCAGCTATGCCTACGCCCTGGTGACCGCCGGCGAGATCCCGAGCGTGCGGATCGGTGGGAAGCCAGTGATCCCGGCCATGGACGTGTTCGCGCTGGCAATGGGCGCGGGCTCCCGCGCCACCGGCGACGCCACGCAGGCCGCCGACGCCCCCACACCGACGGCGCCAAACCCCGATGAGGACCCGACGGCATCCGCGGCTAACGCGCGCACGCGTCGCTAGCCCGGCTGCTGTCTAACGCAACGAGGAGATCTGTCGTGCTCATTCTCGGTATCGCGTTGGGTGTGGTGATCGCGGTGCTGCTGGAGCGGATCAGCCAGCAGCCCAAGAAGCCCGGGAAGATCAGCGTGCAGCAGCGCGCCCAGGTCCTGGCGGTGACCGCCGTGGTCCTGTCGGTCGGGCTGGGGATCACGCTGGCCAAGACGCCGGTGGTCGGCCAGGCCCTGGACGAGGGCGTGAACAAGGCCGCCGGGTTCGTCACCGCCCGCTACCAGGGCGGGTCTTCCCCCGACACCACCGAGCCCAGCAAGCCCAAGGCCAGAGGCGGGCGGCCTTAGCCATGCCTTGGGGCCGGTGGCACCGGTCTGGCCGCCGGCCCCAGCTTCTCGACCTCCTGGGAGGCTTGGATGTCTGTTCTGATATGCGATGACCCAGCGGCGCGGCTGGAGCTTGGTCGGCTGCGGTGTGTGGTGGCGGCGCTGGATTCGAGGTTCCGCCGCGACCTGCGGACGGTCGCCAATGACCCGTCTCGCATCGGCGCGGCCGGCCTGACCGCCGGCATCTACGCGATCGTGCACAGCCCTGAATGGCTCGGCCGCTGGGCCTGCCCGACGACCTGCGTGCTGCTGCTGCGTGGCGAGACGACCTGGCCCGCGCTGAGAACGTACCAAGCAACCTGCTTTGACGCGCTCTATGAGACTGCGACCTGGAACGAC
>WNFV01004543.1_pt1 | contig 17153 bp, 16 predicted proteins | sample 5400101 | NCBI WGS metagenome assembly WNFV01 (sample SAMN13153361, study PRJNA577476) | soil metagenome | isolation source: 115 cm soil or saprolite under grassland replicate 1 | place: USA:California | collected 2016-06-15
GCTGACGCTGGCGCACGAATTGCTGCGTCAGGGCGTGTGTGTCCGCCTGATCGAGAAAGAACCCACCGCTTCCCGTAATGCGAAGGCCCTGGGGATGTGGCCTCGAACGCTCGAACTGTTTGCACGGATAGGGACAGGGATCGTTGAAGAGCTGCTGGATCGGGGGGTCAAGACCCCGTCCTTTCATATCTGACTTTTACCCACATTTTGACAGTGCGTAATTGACGTTTGTTGGTTGGTCCCTGGCTGAGTCAGCATTGCGTGCCAATGCACTCCGGGCTGGCAGCGGGAGTGTAGCACAAACGTCAATTACGCAGTCTCCGCCATGCTGTGCTACTCGCCCGTGGCTCGCCGCCAGACCTCGACAATCACATACGGCCCCGGCTCCGGCTGCTGCACCCCAAAGAGGATCGCCATTTCATAGGCTGCCCCTACGTCGTCGACCAGGCAGTAGCGGTTGATCAGGCTGCCCATGCCTAGGGCCAAGCCGTTGCACCCAAGCGAGAGTGGCGAGCAGCCAATGCCCCAGTGTTGGTTGATCTGGCATTCCGTCACGTCATATCCGAGCCGGTAGTAGCGAGCAGGATCAGCCGGGCGTGGCTTGCGTGCGCTCTTCCCCAAGAGCTCGGACGCTTTGAGCGGTCGCGGCGTGCCGGAGGTGTCAAACAGCAGCGGGAAGACACGATACGCATACAGGGCGGTCGCCCCCTCCTCCATAAACCACTCTGGTATGGCACGTTCGGACGTGAAGCACGCCGCAGCATTCGCCTCCTCTATCCATGTGGCATGTCCGAAGTTACAGATCTCGATGATACGGTTGTCCCGGATGCCATAATAGTCACGGTACTCTGCGACTGCGCGCTGCCTTAGTCTCCGATAACCAAGCCAGATCGGCTCGGGCAGCGCTGGCGTTCCGACCAGTGATGGCTGGGTGATGTGACCCAATGCGCCGTCGATCGTAACCAACGCCGCGCTGGCGCGGCGGAGGGCAAGCCGGCGCTCCGCGGCGGCGACGGCCGTGCGTCCAGGGTCTTCGGATGGCGGGCCTTGCGCCGCAATCTGGGCCTCCAGGTCGGCGATGCGCTCAGCCACATAATCGCGCGCCGTTCGGCCGTCGGGCGTATCTACACGCGGGCCGGCGCCACGCCCGAGCAACAGCGTCACCAGCGTGTCTGGCTGCCCCAGCGACCCCGCAGCCAGCATCAGCGGTGTCAAGCCGTCGGCCGTGGGCGCTTCGATGTCGGCCCCACGATCGAGCAGCGCTTGGAGGGCGCCAAAGCTGCCGTATGGCTTCTGGACGGCGAGGTGCAGCGGTGTGCAGCCCTGGCTATCGCGCGCGTCCACCGGAATGCCGGCGTTGACCAGCAGATCGACAAGATCGGCTCTCTGCCAGGCCAGGTGTAATGCGCTGCGGCCATCGGCATCGCTCGCTTGGATGTCAGCGCCGCGGCTGATCAGCAGTTCGACCAGGGCCGGTATGACGGCGTATTGGCAGCAACGCAACAATGCGGTTCGCCCCTGCTCGTCACACGCCTCGAGATCAGCACCAGCTTCGAGCAGGCCCGCCACCACGGCAGCCTGACGGCGCTGGATATCTGGCTCAAGGATGCGCATATCCCCAACGTCAGGGGCAGCGCGCATGGCGTTGTGTGTGAGCGCGTTGCGATCGACCAGGGCCATGTCGAGCGCGCTCCAGCCGAAGGGGTCGCGGGCGTCGAGCGGACATCCCGCCGCGATCAGAAGCGGGATGACCTCCGGCCCGCCAGCGTGCATCAGGGCGGTTTTGCCGGCGTTGTCACGCGCCGTGGCGTCCGCGCCACGATCCAGCAGCAGTCGCACGCATGCTGCACTGCCGGATGTTGCGGCGGCGAACAGTGGGATTCGCTCGCCTTCGACGGTGGCGTATTCCGTGGGGCCGACGGGCGGATGGGGTGAGGCGCCTACCTGCAGCAGCAGGTGAAGTGTCTCTGGGTCGCCCGCGCGCGCCGCCTGCCCGACAGCGCTCAAACCATCGGCAGATACGGCGTGCGGATCGCCGCCCAGGGTGAGCAGCATGGCGGCGCGCTCCGGGTCGCCGGCGCCAGCGGCATACCAGCGCGCGTCCACACCAGCCTCGGACAGCGCGCGCGGGCTTGCGCCGTGTTTGAGCAAGGTACGGACGGCCGCGGCCGAGCCGAACACGCTGCCAGCCGCGACTATCAGTGGCGTCAAGGCTCGCTTGGTCGCGTCGCGGTAGCCGGTCGCAGCGTTGGCGCGCGCCTCGATATCGGCGCCGGCGTCGAGCAGCCGCGCGATCTCGGCAGCGTCGCCCTTGCTAGCGGCCGCGTGCAGGGGCGGCAGCGATTGTAGGTCATAGTTGAGGAGAATCATCGGCTCATGTTGCCTTTGCGCGGTCAACCGCGCGCTGCGTTTTAGTACTGCGTATCAGAAGTTTGCTCCGAGTATGAGGAAGACGAAGGATGAAGGACGGCATGCATTCGTCTTCCGTCCTTCCTCCTTCATCCGATAACTCGGATCGAACCTGCGACAGCTTACACTAAGTTCCAATGGTGTATGCAATGGAGTCATTCGAAGAAGCCACCGTGTATCTCCTGAGAGTCGCGCGCGTCACTGCCGCACAACTCTTCGCGCTCGGCGGCCCTGCTCTGATCCTGATCTATCTGACAAGCAAGCTATCTGGGTGCGTCCACCGGATGGCCTACCGGGCGATGGGGCGCTCGATATATCTACTACTCTTCGGGTGGGTGGGGACGACCGTGCACGAAACGGCGCACGCGCTCACTGCATTACTTTTTGGGCATCGCGTCGTGTCGTTTCGACCGTTCGCGCCGACGGCTAAAGCGGGCGTGCTCGGTAACATCTGCACCAAGTATAATGAGGGCAACCTCTATTCGCATTTCGGACTATTCTTCATTGGCATTGCGCCGGTAGTGTTCGGAACACTGGTGATGTTCCTGGCGCTGTATGCCCTGTTCCGCGATCAAATGTACCTCGTGATGGACCGCGTCGCAACCGAGGACTTCACGATTGGCAGTATGATCGGTGACGTGCTCTCGTCAGCGCTGGCGTTTGTCGCCTTTGTGTTCAGTCCGCGGCACCTGCTGGACTGGCGGCTGTACCTGTTCTTGTATATCGCGTTCGCGGTCGGCAGCTCGATCCAGCTCAGTGACGCGGATATCAAAGGGGCGAGACCGGGCTGCGTTACCTTTATCGTCCTCCTGTTCCTGTTCAACCTAGTGCTGGTCGGGGTCGGCGGATCCTCCGAGAGCACGTTCGACTGGCTGATCCGGTACTATACGATCTTCTACATCATCCTGTTCTTCGCGATCCTGCTAGACCTGCTGGCTATCGTCATCCTCTGGCTACCCGCCGCGATTGGGGCGTAGCACTCCTACCCGTAGCCTGCAGGGCTTATGCGATTACCTCGTCCGCATAACTTAGCAAAAGCTCGTATGGTCCTCCCTGAAAACTCCAGCCCCGTTAGATCTTTATGCCGTGGTCTGTATCTACTGGACAAGCCAACAACGATCCTCACCATCCAGCTCGACGGGCAGACGATCACGGCCCGCGCCGCTGGCCAGGTCGCCCTGGATCTCCACGCCTTGGGGCGTGGCGCGACGATCCGTGCGACGCTGAACTCTGCACCGCCCCACGATCCACAGATCATCGCCTTCACCATCTTCCCCGCCTGATCGGGCATTCCCGTGGGCTGAATTCAGCAACGGTGGTTCTCCTCACCCAGGCTCCCCAAGGGGCGCGCTGTCCTGCCAGCGCGCCCGTTTTCCTTCCACAATCCACCGCGCACACAAGCGTCAAACCTCAGCGCCCACTCGCCACGCCAACCGCGGCAGGAAGGCACGTGATCGCTGCGGCTGCGGCCGCTCGACGCTGGCGCGCTGCGCTTGTGCTGGCGCGGCCACCTGCCAGACGGTCACGACGGCGTCGATCTCCTGCTGCCCCAGCGCCGCCGCGACTGAGATGCGATGGTGTCCATCGCAGACGAAATAGGCGTCGCCGACCTGGATCAGCTCGACCGGCGGCAGGCCCAGCCCACGCAACTGCGCCCTGGCCACGCTCACCCAGCGCTCCTCGGTGTGCTCCTTGAGCGGGTGGAAGCCGACGTCGAAATCGTCGCAGCGTCCTTCGCGACATCGCGGGAACCACATAGTATGGAGGCGATCGACCTGCTATCTTTGGGGGGTCGCAGGGCGGGCCCTGCTAGGGGGAAGTACATAGCGGTACATAGGGACGAAGGACGAACGACCAACGACGAAGGAAGGCGCGTTCGTTACTCGTCCCGAACGATGTACGATTGTGCGATGGGAGCTGCTTACGCGCTGGGTGGCGCGGCCAGACCATGCGCGACCGCGTAGGTGGCGGCCTGAGTACGGGAGGTCACGCCTAACTTGCCGAGGATGTTGCTGACGTGGATCTCGGCAGTGCATTCGGCGATCACCAGCGCATCGGCAATCGCCCGATTGCTGGCGCCCTGCGCGATCAGCGCCAGCACCTGCCGCTCGCGCAGCGTCAGCGTGCCGAGCCGATTGGGCGCGGTGCTGGCCGGCTGCGACGCCTGGCTGGGCGCTTCCGCAGCCATCTGCACAGGCGTCTCCAGCAGGATGTGTTCCGCCTCGGCGACCGCCTGCTCCAGTGTCATCCCTCGCCCTGCGGCCCACGCCGCCGCGAAGGCTTCAGTAGGCTCTTGTCGAGTAGTGCCACCAGCCCATCCAACACGTCGATCCGTAGATCTCCATCAGCGTTGCACACGGCCTCCGCTGCCTCCAGCGTGCGGCCGCCCACGAACACGCCTAGTCGAGTGAAGAGCGTCTTTTCGCCCGCATCGAGCAGATCGTAACTCCAATCGATCGTGTTGCGGATGGTCTGCTGGCGGGTGGGCAGGTCGCGCGCCCCACCTGTCAGCAACTTCAATTTCTGATCCAGGCGCGCCAACAGCGCGTGCGGCGGGAGCAGCTTGACCCGCGCGGCCGCCAGTTCGATCGCCAGCGGCAGCCCGTCCAGCCGCGCGCAGATCGCTGCGATGACCGGCGCATTCGCGTGCGTGACGGCGAAGTCGGCCTTCACTGCCTGCGCCCGCACGAGAAAGAGCTGCACGGCCGCATACTCAATCAGGCGATCGAGCGGCGGGAGGGCTTGGGGATCGGGCAGCGCTAGCGGTGGCACCGCATATTCGTGTTCGCCGGCCAGGTGCAGCGGCTCGCGGCTGGTAACCAGCGCCTTGAGGTTCGGGGCGGCGACGAGCAGCGCCCCAAGGAGCCGCGCCGCCTCTACCACCTGCTCGAAGTTATCCAGCACCAGGAGCAGCTGCTTGCTGCGCAGATATTCGTTCAGGCGCTCGGCCAGCGGCTGGCCCCCAGCCTCCCGCACACCCAGTGTCTGCGCGATCGTCGTCGCGACCAGGTCGGGATCGCTAATCGGCGCCAAGTTGACGAACCAGGCGCCGTCGCTGAACTCGTCAATAAGCTCGGCCGCGGTCTGAAGCGCCAGCCGGGTTTTGCCAGTGCCACCTGGGCCGGTGAGTGTGACGAGTCGTATATCCGCGCGCCGGAGCAAGGCGCAGACCGAAGCGCTCTCTTTCTCACGCCCGATCAGCAGGGTGGGCTGCAGCGGCAAATTATTGGGGTGGTGGTCCAGCGTCTTCAAGGGTGGGAAGGCGGCGGGCAGATCGGGGGCGACAAGTTGAAACAGGTGCTCCAGGTGCGTGAGACCCTTCATGCGATGCTGGCCGATGTCACGCAGCGTGACATCGGTGGGCAGATCACGGCGCACCAGGTCGGCCACTTCCTCCGACAGCAGAATCTGGCCGCCATGCCCCGCGGCCATGATCCGTGCGACCCGATTGAGCGTGTGGGTCGTGTGGTAATCAGTGTCCTCCGCCACCGCCGGACCGACATGCACCCCCATGCGGACGCGTATGGGTTCGCTGGTCTCCCAGGTCTGCGCCGCGAGCGCGCGCTGGGCAGCCAGCGCCGCCGCAAGCGCTTGGATTGGAAACGCGAAGGAGGCCTGGAACGCATCGCCGATGGTCTTAAAGGCATGCCCACCATGATTGGCAATCGTCGTGCGCAAGATCGCATCATGGCGCGCGAGCGCCAACCGCATCTGGTCCGGCTCACGCTCCCACACGGGGGTGCTGCCCTCGATGTCGGTGAAGAGGAAGGTCACTATTCCGCTCGGAAGGTCAGCCATCACGCACCTCTACCCACGATCGTGATCGACGCAGCCGCAGGATAGCACCACCCGTAGTGAGATCGCCGCTTTTGAAGCTCTCTTCAGACACAGGCCCACGCACACGCAGAATGGCAAGAATGAGCGATGTGTTGCGCAGAGTATAGCATAGCCATACTGAGCTGATGAGTCTACAGCCGTGACTTCGGTAGAACGCAATGTCTATCGCCAGTAAGACTTTCTACGGGCGCGCTATGATTGTAGCGCGCTTCATACGCTCTAGGATTTCAGCGTGAGCAGCGAGCCACCCCTCTTTTATACATCTCCTGCTCTCTTCCTCACCTACGTAGGGTGCGATGTTCGCACCCCGCATTTCTCCTCGCCCTAAAGCCGTAAACTCTGTTTCGAGCTCGACCGCGATGACGATCAATCTGGTATGATAAGAAAATCTCGCTTGACATTGAGGGCACACTATTTATAATATCAGCACACATTAAGATAATGCGGCGCTCCCGTGCGATGTTCGCACCCTATGCTTTTCCGCTTCCTAGTTAGGAAAACGTCGATTCACGTTCGCTCCATTTGGACAGCAGACAAGTTATTAAGAGGATTACACGATGCATGTATACGCAGTCGCGCTCGAAAAGGGGGGGGTCGGCAAGACGAGCATCGCTGTCAATCTCGCCGTCGCCTTTGCGCTGGTCGACCTCAAAGTGCTCTTGATCGATCTGGATGCGCAATGCCACGCCAGTCAATGGTTGGGGGTTCAGATCGATCAGGTGCGTCCTGATGACAGCATGCTGGGTGTCGTCCAGGGACGACCGCTCGCCGAATGCATTCGACCGACGCAGGAGAATGTCGCTGTGGTTCCGGCCCACCCCGCAATGGTTGGTCTGCCGGCGATGCTCGTTAGTGCGCCCAACAGCGGTATTTTCGCGCTCAAGAATGCACTAGACAAGGCACAGGCAAGCGGAGCAGGCCACGATATTGTCATCCTCGACCTGGCGCCGGCGCGCGGCCCTGTCCAGGCGACTGCCCTGGCTGCTGCAACCCGCTGTATCGCACCAGTGCAGGCCGAGGACCTGGTGTTGCAGTCGCTCAAAGCGCTGATCGACTCGGTGGACCAGGCCCACCAAATTAATCCTCGACTACGCGGTGTGAGCGTTGTACGCAACCGCTATGCCCTGCGCGGCACCGTGGATCACGCCTATGATCAGGCTCTTTGCGATGAGTATGGTCCACAGCTCCTGCGCACGATCCTGCCCACACGGGCTGCGCTGCGCCACGCCGCCGGGGTTCAGCAGAGTGTGTTCCGCTACGCCAGCCCTGATGCGGCCGAAGTCCGCACACTGTTTATCGAACTGGTCGACGAGCTACTCCAGCTTGACGAGGCTGCCTGAGGAGAGCACAATGCCCACAAAGACCACTGACCGTCTGGCTGAGATTCGGGCGCGTGTTGCACGCCGCACGGCTGAGGCTCCGGAACACGGTGACGAGATGATGCCACTCGCTCAGCGTACAGACGATGCGCTCGCGGCGGCAAGCGCGCACTTCTTTGGGACAGTTGAGCAGATCATCCAGAGCCGGCCAGTTCAGCGCATTCCGATCGGGCATATCGCACCGGACAACCGCCCTGAGATGCGCCAGGCTCGCCTGATCCCACTGCCAGAGGAGCTGCTGGCACCCAGCCAGAGCGTTCCAGCCTATCAGGCGATGATCGATGAACTCCGAGCGCTCGGGCAGTCGCTCCGTGAGCGCCAGATCCAGCCGATCATTGTGTACGCCGGCACGAGCAGCATATATCCAGCAGCGCGCTACCTGATTATGGTTGGCCATCGGCGCTGGACTGCCGCATCGCTCGCCGGGCTTGATACGCTCGACGCAGTCGTCGTCGAGGCGCCCACACCAACCGAACGAGTGCGCATTCAGTACGCCGAGAACGAGGCCCGAGAGGATTTCAGCGACATGGAGCGAGCCTGGGCGCTCACCCAAATGAAGGAGGCTTTGGGCGACACCGCGCCCTGGGAGGCAGTAGAAGAGCAATTTCGCATCAGCCGGACGCGGCGGCACGAACTGACGCGCCTGCTCGCGTTCACGCCCCCCCAGCAACAGCAGATTGCACTGCTGCGACTCCAAGAGACGCAAATTCGCAGCCTGCATAGCGCGGTACGCGCTGGCGAGCTGCCGCCAACGCAGGTGGACAATGTTCTGGGACGTTTGTCAGAGATAGCCGTCGATCGTGCGACAGCGCCAGCCCAGAACGAGCCAGGCGGTACTGTTACAGAAGGGGCTTTCCCTCGCAGAAACGGGATAGACGCCCCAACAGTCGCCCGTCTGGTCGCTCGTGCGCGCCGATCAGCGCCCGAGGGGTCGAAGGAGCCAAGCCCGCGCTGGCTTCAACCATTGCGCGATCAACTAGTACATGCCAGCAAAGGGCTGGGGCGCGCACGCGACCGGGTCGCGATGCTGAACGACAAGGAAGCCGATGCGTTGATGGCTGACCTTGCCCAGCTCACAGAGCAACTGGCAGGAGTGAATGAGGCGCTGCGCCAACGCAAGAGTTAAAATCTTTCGGCCCGGTCTGTGTCGTTCTGACACACTCTCAATAGTAGTTGCGGTACAGAGTGTGTCGCTACGACACACTCTGTACGGCGATGGCCGGCACGACTGTGTCGTGCTGACACACGTCGTTTGACACAGGCGAACATGTCTGCTATTGTGTCGCTACGACACATATTCTAGAGGTATGACATGAGCGATTCCGACTCCCAGGCCCTCCAGCCGCTGCCGCATATCGAGCCGTTCGACTTTCACGGTGACGCGCTGATTGCCGTCATCGTCGACGGCCACGAGGTCGCCCTCCCAATCCGCTCGGTCTGTGGCGCACTGGGGCTCGATACCCAGAGCCAGAGCGAGCGGTTGCGCGAGCATGACGTGCTCTCCCAAGGGCTCAGGATCGTCAAGATCCCTGTAGGCAATCGCGTACAGTCGGTCCTGGCGATCAATCGTCGTTACCTGGCTTTCTGGCTGGCGACGATCACCCCCAGTCAGGTCAGCGACACCGCACGCCCCAAGCTTGTCAGCTATCAGCAAGAACTGGTCGATGTGCTGGATTCGCTCTATGGAACTGGCGAAGCGCAGGCTGCCGAATCGGGCACTGAGCCCGCGCTCGCGACCATCAATGCGCGCTTCGCCGCCCTAATAGCCGAGCTACGGATCACCCGCGCGGCGCTGCTCGCTGCGCAGCGCCAGACTGATGCGAAGATCGACGCGCAGGACGTGCGGCTGAGCGCGGTCGAAGAGCTCGTGGGGGGGCGACTGACAACGATCCAGGGACAGCTGGATGAAGCACAGCAGCGTCTGCTGGATACGGTCAAGATCACTGCCGCCCAACAATCGGTCATCCGTCGGGCGATCGAGCGGCTCGCCAAGCGTTACCAAAAGAAGACCGGGAAATCTATCTACGATCTGCTCCACCTGCGCTTCTGCGCCGAACTGGGTACGCCGCGCTACGATGCGCTGCCAGCGAAGAAGTACGGGGAAGCCCTGGTCTGGCTGCGTGCGCGAGCAGCGGAGTATCTGCCAGGTGATCCGGATGCCCTCCCACCATTGCAGGAGAGTTTGCTTTGATGGACGATCGACCGAGCAGCATCGATACCGCGATCGGCGCCGCGATCCGCGCTGCGCGGTTCTCGCGTGGCCTCACACAGGGGGACCTTGCGGCACGGATCGGGGTGACGCGGGCGGCGATTGCCAGCTATGAGACCGGGCGACGCAAGATTTTAGCAGAGACCCTGCTCCGAATTGCGCATCTCTGTGACCAACCGTTGAGCTTTTTCGATCCTGAAGCGAGCACTATCGCCGCACGGCCCGCCACAGCCACCGTGTCTCCACAGCAGAGCGCGATCCAGGCGGTGGTGCAGGCGCTCGAACTGCGCCCCGACGCGATCCCACGTGTGCTAGAAACATTGGAGTCGGCGCTCGATGGGTAGGCGATTGCGCAGCCGAACACACCCACCAACGCACAGCCAGGCACCGCGGAGCAGGGCGAGTACAGTATCATTGAGACGCTCCATCAGGGCTGGAGCTACAAAGGACATGCACTATGAGCGATCAGGCAACCTTCCTCGAACCGCCGGCCCTGCGAAGCACCGACAGCCTGCCGGTGCGCGCGTCAACGCCTGACCTGATTGACATCGACAAGGTTGCCGTCCACATCGATCGCGCCAGCAGCCGTGGACGATATCGAGGGACGGCCGACCCGATAGAGTACCTGCTTGAAAAGAAGTGCCTTGTGCGAGTCGGCGCCGAGACCTACGCAACACTTGCCGGCATTCTCTGCTTCGGGCACAGCCCGCAAGCCATCTTTCCACGCGCGGTCGTCGATATCGGCCACTACCGTGGGACGGAGACCCTCTCCTACGAGGTGGTCAACCTGGAAAAGGATATTGGCGGGACTATTTTTGATCAGCTCGCTCGGATCGAGTCGTATCTGTCGGCCAACACGTATCACGGCATGACGCTTAGCGAGACGAGCTATCAGCGCGTCGAGGTGCATGAATACCCGCAGGCTGTCATTCGCGAACTGGGTGTCAACATGATCGCCCACCGCGACTATGCGAACTACCTGTCGTCCTGTCAGGTGCAGAAATTCAAAAATCGCATCTCCTGGGTGAGCCCTGGCGGGCTTCCCCCAGGCATGACCGTCGAAAACATCCTCAGCGCGCAGGCATCACGGAACCCAATCATCCTCTCGGTCCTCTACGAGGCAGGCTACGTCGAGGCCTTCGGGCAGGGACTCGACACCGTTGTACGTGTGCTAACGGAGGAGGAGATGGCGCCGCCGCACTTCCAGGATACCGGTGTGTCATTCCTAGTTACTGTATATGGGCGCCCTCTGGAGCTGATGCAGCCACAGAACGAGACCTATGGGTCGCTCACCGATGCACAGCGCATGATTCTGACACTCATACGCGCGAAAGGCGAGGTGCCGCCCCGCGACATACGCACCTTGTTCGCGGATCGAGCTGAGCGGTCAATCCAACGCGACCTCAAGGCGCTGATGGAGGCCAACCTGATTGTCGCCATTGGCGGGTCACGGTCGCTGCGCTACCGAATCCGCGAGAACGGCGACTAACTTCTTGTGTCCGGCCCATTGCTATGGCATGAACACCTGTTTGTGGAAATTGTGGATAAGCGCCATGCTCCTTCCATTCCCGCCATTTCCGACATCACATGGCGGGGATGGCGCCCATAGTGGCGGGTATGTGGCGTGAAAGTGGCGCGCTAACCTATTGCCAATGGCGGAAATAACGTCTATGATCGCATCCAACGCTGAGGGAATAATGGCTCTAGAAGGAGCTTGGCAGGATCGCCGGCTGTTATAGAGAGGAACCCGTCTCCCGGCAGAGTGCATAGCGCGAGCGACGGGCGCCACAGGGCTGTGGCGCCCGTCGGAGTAAGCAAAGTCAGTCGCGAGATCTCTGAGGCTCAGTGCGATCACCAGGGGCGAAGCAACGATCGTTTGACGTTCCTGAAACCGCCAGAGCCAGCGGCACGCCGCAAAACGCGCGCGATACCAATGGCAAAGGCCCTCGACCACTGCCAGCAAGCTCCGGTCGAAGGCCTTCCCTGTACCCCGTCACAATCCTCTGGATTGTGGCTGAGTGGTGTTTTGTCTGCGTTTCCGCAGCTGTCTCCACTATACCAACCGCCCAGCTGCCTGTCAAGGCCTATCTTCAGGTGAAGTAATCGCAGTTGGCACCTGAGGCAAAGAAGCATGAGATCAATATTCCATATCGCGCCGCTTGGTGCGGCCCATCGAGGTGAGATCGTGTATGGCAGGTCGGTGTCGCTGACCCGGCTGTTGTGGATGCACTATCGCTATGGCACACGACGAGCGCTGATATCACCTGTTGCACGTGTGAGGAGTAAACCAATGCCTGCCCCGTGATGCACGGCGGACACAGATTCCGTCCGTGATCTGCACTCATCGTTGAGAGCAGGCCATACAATCGCAGACCGCGGGGTTCCTGAGAATCGCAAGGCCCTCGACTCGCGCCGGCAAGCTTGCGTCGAAGGCCCTTTGGAACCCGCCGTTAGCCACCTGATGAGGGTGACTCGGCTTTGTGTTGCTTGCTCCACTATAGCATCCGCTGATCCCCCTGTCAAGCGATTTGATCAGGGCTGGGTAATTATACCCTTCACCAGATCAGCGGATGGGCCTGGAGCGTTCCTATGCCCCACTCTCCGCCAGCTATTCGTCATACTCCTTTCTTCGCCTTCTCGCACTACGCACTACGACGATATATCGTAACGCCCAGCTCCAATACCACCCAACACCATGATCAAAAAGACGGCAGGCCGAGCCAGCTAAGCAACTGTCCGCTTGGCAGGCGCAGTCGGAACGCTGCTTTTCGTGTGTCCGGTATCGGCGCGGGGGTCAATTCCAACGCAGCGCTGTGCCGGCGCGACAACCGGGTGTGATGTTTCACACGCCGACCGATGGTCGGCGCGTTCTGATAGAAAGCATACTATCATGCCGCAGCTCGACCAGGACTATGTGTTCCTCCCCCAACGGCTGATCGCCGACCTCCAGGCGAATCCGGCCGCGATCGGAGTCTACGCGCTGCTCGCGCGCCTGTTCCTGATCTACCAGGCTCCTATCCCACTCTCGGCCGCCGATCTCCAGCGCTATGACCCAAAGCTGAGTTACGGCGCCGCACGCGGCGCGCTCCAGCGCCTCGTGGCGCTACGCTGGCTGACCGACCAATCCGGCCACAAAAACCACTACACCCCCACCTGGGGCGTGATCAAAGGCACTGCGTCGCCATGGCGGATGGGCGCGCCGACGCTCAGCCGGCCTGCCCATGTGGTGACGCTGCGCCTCGATCGGCGCCTCCTCGACGTCGGCCTGGGCAAGCTCATCCCCCACCCGACCTATCCTGCCCAAACCAACGACCGCTACCTGGAGCAGCCGATCTTCAGTCTGCGTGACGTGGGCGCCTACGCCCAGGTGCTCAGTGGCCATGCACTGGCCGCGACCCCGGCACTCTGGCGCTATGGCCTGATCCGCGATGGCCTGGCCCAGCCGCTGCCAGCCGCTGCCGAACTGATTGCACTGGCATCGCAGCGCACGCTAGAGGGGCACGGCGCGGCGCCGACCGAACACGGACGCCGCACCCTTGGCCTTGAGCTGTCCAGCACACCGCCGGCACCGCCCTCTGGCCAGCCGCTTTTTTTTGTGAACCATGGCCTGATCCCCGATCCGATCAGCCATCTGATCCCTGATCTGATCCCCGCTGGCCTAGAACCCGAACGCCCATCCAGCGCAGCAGAATGCATCGAATCGCGAGGAGAACCTCGTTCGTCGCACATGGCAGGGACTCCAGGGATTCTGAGGGAAACAAGCGATTCCCCCCCAACCCCCCCACACACCAGCAAAGGGGTGGTGGCGGAGATCATCGAGCGAACAAAGAAATCGAGCGCGGAGCCGCCCAGCCAGAAACCGAGTCGGCCCGCCTCCTGCTTTCGATCAACGCCTTCCCGAGTAGCATTGAAGAACTCGCAGATATGCCCTCTGAGCTGGTAGGGCGGGCCATCGCCTATGCCGAGTCGGAGCCAGGGATTGAAAGCACTCCAGGGTGGGTGGTCGAGGCGCTCAGACGGCATCGCGACGAAGGCTGGCCGATCCCTGCACCCCGCACGCGGCAGATCGGCATGACCGGCCGTGATCGCCCTCTCGATGTTGAACACTACATCAGTGGCGCGTATGGCGATCTCTTCCGCCGGGGGAGTGATACCAGCGGCCTGGATGACGCCTCCGTCGGCCGCGAGGAGGGAGCGTTTGGATCGCCGAGCGCTGGTGTGCTGGCACTGGCCCCAGAAGAGTCCCATGTACAAGGGGAATCGTTTACTAAGACCGACGCAGCCATTGCTGAAGCGGAGTCTCCAGCCGAATGTACACCGCCCGAGTCAGCGGACGACGCGCTGACCCGCCAGGTTCAGGCGGAACTCAGGATGCGCTGTGGTCGGCAACGTGGCCGGGTGATTGAGGGGTTGCGGGTTCATGTCGCCGGCGGCACGACGCTGCTCATCTGCGCGACATTTGCGGATCTGGACATCGTGCAGCGCGAGCTGATCGGCGCGCTTCAGCATATCCTGGCGCGGCTGGGCGCGCCGCCGCAGCTGGTCTTCACGACCCGCGCCGGCTGGGAGACCAGGAGCACCAGGGACGGAAACGCCTATAGCCGTTCTGATGTGGGACAGAGCCTGCTGCCATCTGTATGAGTCGTTGTGCGACCGCCGCTTCGTCTACGGCTTGGCCGGCGGTCGGCCGCGCGGGATCTCGCGGCCTGCGACCTCCCGGCGGTAGCGCTCGACCGCCTCAACCGTGGCGAACCAGCGCCGGCCGCGCTTGACCGCACTCAGGCGGCCTTTGCGAATCAGCCACGCCAGGTGCTCGGCGCGCTCGCCGGTTCGCTCCGCCACCTCGCTGAGCGGGAGCGGGATGGCGTCGGAGGCTTCGATCGACTCGAGGTAGCGGTCGAGCGCCTGCTCGACCGCGCGGCCGATCAGGTTGCCGATCGGCGAGTGATTGCCACTCGTCTGCGCCAGGTGCAGGCCGTGGATGTAGCCGGTGCGCCACTCCTGCGGCAAGAGCGCCGGCGGATAGCCCTCGCGCATCAGCATGAGATTCAGCAACAGTCGCCCAACCCGGCCATTGCCGTCGGAGAACGGATGGATCACCTCGAACACGACATGGGCGAGCGCGGCGCGGAGCACCGGCGGATAGGCTAGTCCGTCGTCGTCGAGCCAGGCGACCCAGTCGGCCATGAGCTGCGGCACTTCACGCGGGTGCGGCGGGGTATAGGTTGCACCGCGAATATGCACATAGCCTACACGCCACTGGCCGGCGTCCGGCAGCACGTCGTCCATCATCAGGCGGTGCAGCAGCAGCACTGTCGCGGTGGTGATCGGCGCCTGGCGGTCGGCCAGTGCGCGCACCTGATCGAGCGCCTCAAGGAACACTATGCGACACCACAGGCCAAGCGCGCAGCTGAGGTCTATCTGCTGTATCGTGCGGCGTGCGCTCGTCAGGGTCTCCCGCCAGTCAGCGAGCGCACCTTCTACCGGGTCCGCGCGCGGTTGACGACCCCCGCTGTGGTTGCCACACGGTCGGGGCGCCGCGCCGCCTACACCGATCGGCCGTTCTTCTTTTACCTGGACCGCTTGACACCGCGCCACGGCGAACGACCCTTTGCGCTGGCCCATCTGGATCATACCGAACTGGATATCCTCTTGGTGTCGTCGCTGACGGGCAAGCCCTTTGGGCGTCCCTGGCTGACATGGCTGGAGCAGCAGCACTACACGCTGCGCATGCGCACAGTCCGGCCGCTCTATCGGGCAGTACATCCCAGCCGGAACCTGGAAACACTCAAAGGGGTGGGTCAGGACAGTGCAGCCGTCTATGCCAGTTTTATCGGCGATCCGCGCCGTTTCAGCTCGACCCGCCTGTTTCGGGGCTGGACTGGCATGGTGCCCGTGAGCAATCAGAGTGCTGAGAGTGAAGCGAAGGGCTTGCATCTGACCCAAGCCGGGCCGGATCTGATCAAGAAATATGCGTATCTGGATGCGGAAATTGCCCGCCGCTACGATCCGCAAATCGCCGCCCTGTACTACGATCAGATGATGCGCAAGGGCAAGCACCATAAGCAGGCGGTGTGTGCGTGTGCGACCCACTTGCTCGACCGGGTGCTGGCGGTGTTGCGCGCTGACAAACCGTATGAATTGCGCGATGTCGATGGAACAGCGCTCACTGGCCAGCAGGCGCGAGAGCGTATCGTGGAGCACTATACTGTACCATCGGAGGTGCGGCAGCGCACGAATAAGCGCAACCGGCGGGCGCAGAACGACCAACGTGCGGAGCGGCGGATCGGGCGAAGTGCGCGCGCAGCAACGGCGGATTGCGCCCGGCAGTAGAGAGCCGCACGATGACAGGCGGCTGCGGCAGCGTCTTTGAACGACTGCCGCGGCAGTAGAGCCACACGAGCAGAGGCCTCGCGGCGCCGAGGTTGGGAGGAGTTGCGCTTCAAGGCTGGCAGAGTGGAAAACAAGAAGCAGTCTGACGGAGCCGCCCAAACAGTCCCCCATGGTTGACGCCGAACATGGGCGCCGCCTTGATGTGGCTGCCTGACGTATGCCGCATCCCGCACCCGCGTCCCATCCGGGGCGGGATGGCGCTGGCCCCCACGCCAAGTCAAGGCCGCGCGGGGGCCTTCTATAAATGGTGCGCGGAGCGCCTCCTTCCAGCGGCCCAGCGCGCGCTTGTCTTGGCCTTGACTGGCGTGGGAGAATTGGCAAGCCCGCACGGGAGACGTCCACAAAGCAGAATCTGAAGGTGCCGCTAGATCACTTGATGAACAGTGATTAGATAAATGCTCTGAGCAACCCCTTGACAAGAATTAGAACATCTATGATCGATCAGAAGGTACCGGATAGCCGGTATCCTCATTCTTTACACGAAAACGTACACCGAGGTTGTGAGCGCAACCCGGATACGGCTGTCGCAAGACCAGTTCGCACGAGCGGCATGCCGCCCCGTCGGAGGCCTGCTCCAAGGCACAACGCCTTAGATCGCGCGCAGCAACTCGTGAGCTTCTCCGGCAAGTTCGAGCAAGTAGGTGACGAGCCCAGCCTGATGCTGCACGAACGTGTCGATCGGCTGGCCCGAGCGTGCTTCCCACGCGGCCCATCGCCGCTCATCGGCAAGATCGTTTAGCCAGAGGAGCAAACCGCCGTACTTGAGGGCGGCCGAGGCTGTGAACCCGAAGCGCACGACCTGCGGGTCGCCCCGCCATCCGGCCTCACGAAGTCCGGCCACGTAACTGTTGAAGATGGTGACATCGAAGGCCTGCAGGTTGGTCAGCTCGACGCTTAAGGTGCTGTAGCTGGCCCCGAAGAGATCG
>WNFV01012455.1_pt1 | contig 17147 bp, 16 predicted proteins | sample 5400101 | NCBI WGS metagenome assembly WNFV01 (sample SAMN13153361, study PRJNA577476) | soil metagenome | isolation source: 115 cm soil or saprolite under grassland replicate 1 | place: USA:California | collected 2016-06-15
CGGATCGCAGAGGCGAGCCGCTACCTCAAGCTCGAGCAATTGTGCCTGAGCCCGCAATGCGGGTTCTCGACCAGCGCCGGCCTTGCCGGCGTACAGGTCGAGATCACGGAACCGCAAGGCTGGACGCAGTCGGAAACTCACGGCCACCGCATGGCGCGCCGCATCCCCAAGGTCGTCAGCCGCATCGAATGGAGGGGGCCGCGCAACGCCCGCGATTTTCGATTCCTGAAATCGCTGACGCGCCGGACGCCCAAGTTCACGCTGCCGGGGTCCCTGCTACATCCATTACCGCGCCGGGCGCCGCAACATCAGCCGCGACGTCTATCCGGACCTCGACAAATTCTGGGCGGACCTGGCGACGGCCTACATCAAGGAGATGCAATCGCTGGCCGAGGCCGGCTGCAACTATCTGCAGATCGACGAGACCTCGCTGGTCAAGCTCGGCGATCCGCGGGTGCGGGAATTGCTCAAGGAGCGCGGAGACGATTGGCGCGACCTGCTGCGCATCTATATCGGGGTCGTCAACGCCGTGGTGTCGCGCGCGCCGGACGGCATGACGGTCGGGATTCACATCTGCCGCAGCCAGGATCCGAGCTGGCAGGCCGACGTCGGCTACGACGCCGTGGCGCGGCCTTTGTTCAACGACATGAACATCGACATCTATTTTCTCGAATACGACAATGTCCGCACCGGCACGCTGCTTCCGCTGCGCTGGGTTCCGGACGGCAAATTCGTCGTCTTGGGCCTGGTGGCGTCGAACGTCGAGCAGGTGGAAACGGCCGAGTATCTCGAGCGGCGGATCGCAGAGGCGAGCCGCTACCTCAAGCTCGAGCAATTGTGCCTGAGCCCGCAATGCGGGTTCTCGACCAGCGCCGCCGCGCCCGTCGCCGTCACCGAGGAGATCGAAAAGGCCAAGCTCGCGCGCATCGTGGAGGTCGCGCGCGCGGTGTGGGGGACGGCGTGACGTGTTGGCTCACTCGCGCGGGTGTCCCGGATGCGGTGCAGCGCGAAGCTCTTGCGTAGCGGTGCACCGCTGATCCGGGACCGCCAAGAACTCGGCGTGTAACGGTCCCGGGTCTGCATCGCATCACTTCGCTTCGCTCGTGCTGCGCTGCGCCCGGGACACCCCGCGTCTTCTCACTCCACCTTGATCCCCGCCTCGCGCACCACGCGCTGCCATTTGGCGTAGTCGTTGTTGATGAAGGTCGAGAATTCCGCCGGCGTGCTGCTCGCCGCGACGGCGCCGAGCTTGAGCATGCTGTGCACGAATTGCGGCTCCTGCGCGATCCGCCCGATCTCGTCGGCGATCTTCGCCACCACCTCGGCGGGCGTGCCGGCCGGCGCCAGCAAGCCCTCCCAGGAGGTGACGTCGAAGCCGGAGAGCGTCTCGGCGATCGCCGGAACCTCGGGCGCGGCCGGCGTGCGCTTGAGGCTCGCAACCCCGAGCGCGCGCAGCTTGCCCGTTTGTACGCTCGGCCAGATCGACGGCATGGTGTCGAAGATCATATCGACGTGGCCGCCCAGCAGCGCGGTGACCGCCGGCGCGCTGCCGGTATAGGGCACGTGCACGATGTCGGACCCGGTCGTGAGCTTGAACAGTTCGGCGGCGAGATGGGGCGAGCCGCCGTAGCCCGAGCTGGCATAGGTGAACTTGCCAGGATTGGCCTTCACCGCCTCGATCAGTTCCTTCACGGTTGCGGCCGGGAAATCGCCGCGCACCACCAAGATGTTGGGGAAGGTGGCCAGAAGCGAGATCGCCGCGAAGTCGTTGATCGGATCGAAGGCGAGCTTCGACTTGAGCGTCTTGAGGATGGCGGTGGTGGTGCCGACGCCGGTGATGAGCGTATAGCCGTCGCGCGGCGCCCGCGCGGCCTGCGCCGAGCCGATCGCGCCGGTCGCGCCGGAGACGTTCTCGATCACCACCGGCTGCTTCCAGGCCGCGCTCATCCGCTCCGCCGATGCGCACCGTCCGCTCGGGATAGGGCGTCGCGGCGCTCTGCGCCTGGGCGTTGCGGTCGGCGTGTGCGGCGCAGAGAAGAGCGGCGGCAAGAACGGCGAGGTGTGGAGTTTTCATCTCATGCCTCTGCGAATCTGAACGGTTTGGCGGCTCCCTGCAAAGCAGCGTTCTGCAGCTTTCTTGAACCGGCGCGGTCTATTGAACGACGATCGTTTCCCTGCCTTGCGTCAAATCGCGCTGGCCGCGATGTTCACCGTCAGGGCGAGCAGGGCTGCATTGAAAACGAAGGAGATGATGCTATGGGCGAAGACGGTGCGGCGGATCGGCCTGCAGCTCACGGTCACGTCGGAGACCTGCGCGCACATGCCGATCACGAAGGCGAAATACAGGAAATCCCAGTAGTCCGGCTCGATGCTCTCGCCGTCGGGGAACGACATTCCGCCGCCCTTGCCGCCGTTCTCGATGTAGTATTCGTGCGCGTAGTGTAGCGCGAACATCGTATGCGTGAATCCCCACGAAAGCACGATCGTCAGCGTGGCAAAGGCGAGCTCGATGGGCCGGCGCGTTCCCCCGCCCGATGAGCCGAGCAGCGCGAAGATGGCGCCCAGGCTCGCGAACGCCGCGATCGCGGTCAGCACGAGCATAGCGATCTGGCCTTCGTCCTGCAGCCGCGCTCGCCGCCGAATGTGAGAATGATCGGATTGCGCGGCCAGGCGGAGCACGAGCGCGAGATAGAGCGCAGCGCAGACGTCCCAGCCGGCGAGCAAGCGGGTCGGCATCCGCCAGTCGACCAGCAACAGTCCGAGGAAGACTGCCAACCCGATCGCCGCCGACGTGAATAGCCGCGGTCGGGCCATCACGATGCGAACGAATTTGGGCAGGCGGTGATGCGGCTGCGTGGGGTGGTTGATTGTTGCCATGCGATCGGTTACCGGCCGCCAAGCTTGAATGTGCTTGCGGGAAACTCGAAAAATGCACCATATTCCGATCGATATTCAAGCCATCCGGCGCATGTCGCTCGAAATGCCGAAGGCACGTCGCATCCCGGCGCTTGTGCCCACGCAACATCAACCGGCCGTGCGATCGTGCGCCCGGAAGGCGCGTTAGCTCCGATGAGGTGGACATGAGTGCCGATCCGCCACCTTCGATGGCAGGCGTCGGAGGTTTCCCGCGCAACGCCGCTGCTGCGGCGTCCGCGTCGCGTCATGCGGAGCTTGCAATGCGGCCCGAGCTGCGGCGTCTTGCGCGTAGCTTCGTCATTCCGGCACGGACCGGCAAGGCGTTCAACCTGGCCGCCGGGGAAATCGTTCGCGTGTCGTGCCCGGAGGGACCGCAGGTCGCCGATATGATCGTATTCAATGCGGACGATCCGGCGGAAAAGTTTTGGTCCGGACGCACACGCGTAATCCATGGCGGTCATCTCAAGATCGGCGACCAGCTGTGGAGCGTGCCGCCGCGGGTGCGCCCGATGCTCACCCTGATCGCGGATACGCTGGAGCACCCGCCCCACCCGTTCGGCGCGCGTTCGCACGACCTTTTGTATTGTCGATGCGACAGCAGAATGTATGCCATGGTGTATGGCCTCACCGGCGTCCGCAACTGCAACGACAATCTGGCGGAAGCCATTTCCGAATTCGGGCTCGGGCCCGAGCACGTGCACGATCCATTCAACATCTTCATGACGACCGGGCTCAACGACGCCGGTAAGCCTTTTTATCTGCCGTCGGACGCCAAAAAGGGAGACTATGTCGAGCTGGTCGCCGAGATCGGTTGCCTGGTGGCGGTCTCGGCCTGCCCTGGAGGGTCCAGCGGCTCACAGAGCCTGCCGCTGATGATCGAGATCTTTGCGGAGGTTTGAGTGCCGGGAAATCTCGACATTCGACACTGGCGACGCGCCGCAGCGAAGGAGAGCTTCGAGCGCAGAGCTCATGTCCCAGACGATTGATGTTGACCTGACCCGGACCAACGGAGCAGTCCCATGTTGAGAGCCGTCACAAAGATCATGCTCGTCCTGAGTCTCGCGGCGAGCTTTCCGATCGGCCACGCGCATGCCCAGTCCCTTCAGAAGCTGAAGATTGCCGAAGTCGTCCGCTCTCAGCTGTTCGTTCCGATGTACGTGGCGATCAGCGAAGGCTTCATGAAGGAACAGGGGATCGACATCGAACTCGTCACCGCCGTCGGAGGTGATCGCGTCGGTGCGCTCATGCTTTCGGGCCGGGCCGATGTCGGCTTGGCGGGCCCGGAAGTCGCCATCTACATCCACAACAGCGAGTCTCCGGACAAGCCGGTCATGTTCTGCAGCGTGAACGGAACCGACGGATTCTTTTTCGTGTCGCGAGAAAAGTTCGACCCGTTCGATTGGAGCAAGCTACGAAACCACAAGATCATCGGCTGGCGCCCCGGCAGCACTCCGCAGTTGTTCTTCGAGTATGTGCTGAAGCAAAAAGGCGTAGATGCGGAAACGATCAAGAGCATCGTCACCAACATCGCTCCTCCCGCCCGCGAAGGCGCCTGGATGTCGGGGAGCGGCGACTTCGGGATCTTCAATGAGCCGAGCACGTCGAACTTGGTCAGAGCGGGTCAAGTGCACGTCCTGGCGTCGATCGGCAAGGAATTGGGACGGGCGGAGAACACGGTCTTTTTCGCGATGAAGAGCTGGTTCGAGAAGAACCGCGACCAGGCGCAGAAGTTGACCAACGCCATCGCGAAAGCACAGCTATGGATGAAGACGGCGAGCGACGAGCAGGTTGCCGCGGTGCTGGCGCCGTACTTTCCCGGCCTGCCGATGGAGGTCAACGTCGCGGTCATGAAGCGCTACCGCAGCACCGGCGCTCCGATCTGGTCGGAATCGACGGTCATCGATCGCGGGGGCCTGGCAAAGCTGCAGGAGGTCATGGTCGCCGGCGGCGTTCTTGCCGCCGACAAGATCGTCCCCTACGAGGCGATCGTGGCGCCCGACGTGGCGCTACAGGCGCAACGGTCGCTGCTCGCGAGGTGATCGTTGGACGCTCTGTATCACCGCCACGCGTCGGCCGTCTCCGTCTTGCATAGCCCCCCCACCCGCCCGCCGCACATGGGAACATGAATGCCGACGACATCGCATGCCGACGAAAACGGCCGCGCCAAGCCTCTTGTCTTGCTCTGGCCTGATGAAGCCGACCTCTACCTGCAAGCGGCCGCCGACGCCGGGCTGACGCAGAAGATCGAGTTCGCCAAGGTGCCGGCGGCCAAGCGGCCGGAGGCGGAACTGCTGGGGCGCGCCGCCGGCGTTCTGGCGTGGAGCTTGCCGCCCGGCGTCATTGCCTCGATGCCGAACCTGCGTTGGATCCAGACGATGTCAGCCGGCGTCGAGAGCTGGCTTGCCCGCTCCGACCTCGATCCCGCCATCGACCTGACCTGTGCACGCGGCGTGCATATGGAGCAGATGCCGGACAATATCATCGCCGCCATCTACTACGTGGCCAAGCCCTACGATCAGGCCCGCCGGCAGCAGGAGCAACGCACGTGGAAACGGCTCATGCCGCAACCGCTCACCGGCAAGACCCTCGGCATCATCGGCCTCGGGACGATCGGCACCGACCTTGCTCGCAGAGCGTCAGTGCTGGGCATGCGGGTGATCGGCGTCAGGCGCACGCCCGGGCAGGTGCGGGGGTCGACGCGGTGCACACGCTCGATCAGCTCGACCTCGTTCTCGCGCGCTCGGACTTCGTGGTGCTGCTGCTGCCGGTCACTCCCGCGACCGAGAACGTCATCAATGCGCGGGCGCTGAGCCACATGAAGAAGAGCGCCTGGCTGCTCAATTTCGCACGCGGGCCGCTCGTGGTGGATGCCGACCTCATCGCCGCGGCGGAAAGCGGGACGATCGCCGGCGCGGTCCTGGACGTGTTTCGGGTCGAGCCATTGCCGACGGACCACCCCTTCTGGGGCACCAAGAACATCGTCGTGCTTCCGCATGTCGGCGGCGCGCATCCGCAGCGGGACAAATTCGTGTCCGCGCTGTTCGTCGAGAACGCGCGGCGCTTCGCCGACGGCCGCCCGTTGCAGGCGCTGGTGGACCGCGCCCACGGATACTGATCGTCCGCCATCAGCGTGCATGCGACGCCGATCGAATCGCCTGCTCGATGTGCTGGGGTTTGATCGGCGTCCGGTTGAACTCGACCTTGAAGGGGCGCAGCGCGTCGGACACCGCATTGGCGATCACGGCCGGCGGCGCAATCGGGCCGCCCTCGCCGACGCCCTTGACGCCGAGCGGATTGAGCGGCGAAGGCGAGTGCTGGTGGATGAGCTGCATGTCCGGGATCTCGCAGGCGGTCGGCAGCATGTAGTCCATGAATGAGCCGGTGAGCAGCTGTCCTTCGGAATCGTAATTGAATTCCTCGAGCAGGGCGCCCCCGATGCCTTGCGCGGCGCCGCCGACGATCTGCCCCTCGACCAGCATCGGATTGACCACCACCCCGCAATCATGGGCGATGACGTATTTCTCGATGCTCACGCGCCCGAGCTCGATATCGACCTCGAGCAGCGCCACGTGCACCGCATAGGACCAGGTGACCGTCGGCGGCTCGTAGTAAAAGGTCTCCTCCAGTCCGGCCTCGACGCCCGGCGGGCGGCCGTGATCCCAGCCGGGACGCGCCGCCTGCGCCACCTTGGCGAGCGAGATTTCGGCACCCGGCACTCCGACGATGCCGACGCCGCCGTTGCGCAGCTCGAGGTCGGAGGCCGCGCATTCCAGGAGATTGGCGGCGATGGCCAAGACTTTGGGGCGCAGCCGCTCGCTGGCGCCGTGAATGGCCGCCGACAAGGTCACGGTGCTGCGGCTGGCGATGGTGCCGAACCCGATTGCTATCGCCGAAGTGTCGGCGAGCGCCATGACCACATCGTCCGGATCGACCGACCAGGTGTCGGCCACGACCTGGGCGAAGATCGTCTCCATGCCCTGGCCCTGCGGGCAGGCGCCGGACGATACGAAGATCTTGCCGGACGGATCGATCCGCACCGTCGCGCTCTCGAACGGACCGACGCCGGTGCCCTCGACATAGCAGCCGATGCCGAGACCGAGGTAGCGGCCGTGGTCACGCGCGGCGCGCTGGCGTTGGCGAAACGCCGCGACGCCGCCGATCGCCGCCAGTGCCTTTTGCAAGGCGCCCTGATAATCACCGCCGTCATAGACGATCGGCTCGCCGTCGCGATAGGGAATGCCCACCCGATAGGGCATCTCGTCGGCGCGGACCATGTTGCGCAGGCGCACCTCTGCGGGCTCGCGGCCGAGCTCGCCGGCAACGAGATCGATCACCCGCTCCATCGCGAAGGCGGCTTCCGGGCGGCCGGCTCCCCGATAGGGCGCGTTGGGAACCTTGTTGGTGGCGGCGATCCTGGCGCTGAGCGCGATGGCGTCGATTTTGTAGGGGCCGGGCAGATGGACGGCGGTGTTGTAGACCACGCCGGCGCCGATCGGATTCCAGGCGCCGCAATCGACGATGAAATGGTCGCGCAGCGCCAGGATGCGGCCTTCATCGTCGAAGCCGACCTCGACGTCGTGGATCTGGTCGCGCGAATGACAAGAGCACATCAGGTGCTCGCGGCGGTCCTCGATCCATTGCACCGGCCGCCCCAGCCGGCGCGCCAGGAACGGGATCAGCAGGTCTTCCGGGTAGACGTGCCCCTTGAGGCCGAAGCCGCCGCCGACATCGAGCGCGAGGCAGCGCACGCGCGCTTCCGGAAGCTTTAAGACCGCGGCCGCCTCGCGGCGCACCCAATGCACCACCTGGGTGGCCGACCAGATCGTCACCGAATCCGTGCGCGGGTCGTGGACGCCGACGACCCCGCGGCATTCCATGGGCGCGGCGGCGTAGCGGTGATGATGAAAGCGGCGTTGCAGCCGGTGCGGCGAGCGCGCCAGCGCGGCATCGACCTCGCCCTTGCCGATCGTGAAGGCGCCGATGAGGTTGGTCTGGAATTTGTCGTGGATGATCGGTTCGCCCGGGCGCAAGGCCTGCTCCGGGTCGACGACGGCCGGCAGCGGATCGAGATCGAGGGTCACCAGTTGCGCCGCGTCCTCGGCGGCGTAGCGGCTCTCCGCCAGGATCACCGCAACCGCCTCGCCGACGTGGCGGACCTTGTCGTGAGCCAGCAGCGGCTGCTGGGGATTGATGAACTTGTGCTGGACCAGCGTCGTCCATTTGCGCGGCAGCGAGAGCTGTGTGTCCGGCACCGGCGGCAATAGCTTTGCGAGGTCGGCGCCGCTGAGCACATAGGCCACGCTCGGCGCCGCAGCGGCGCGCGACAGGTCGACGAAGCGGATGAGCGCATGGGAGACCGGGCTTCGCACGAACGCCGCGTGCAGCATGCGCGGCAGGTCGAGATCGGCAATGAATTGTCCGCGGCCGGTCAGCAGGCGATGATCCTCGCGGCGCAGGATCGAGCGGCCGACGAAGGGGGGCTCCCGAGGATCGTTCATGCGGGTGATGTCTTCTTCTTTGGACGCGCGCGCCCGATCCGTTTGATCGCAGCTCAGTCGTTGAGGTTCTCGCGCAGCGTCGATCCGCCGTATTTCTTCTTCGACAGGCCGCGTCGCTGAAGCTCGGGCACGACCTGCTCGACGAAGTCGCGGATGTTGTCCATTGCATGAAATCCGCGGCCCAAGATGAAGCCGCCGTTGGCGCCGGTCTCGTAATGCAGCTTCTCGAGCGTATCGACGATGGCTTTCGGCGTGCCTGCCGCGACCAGGATCCGCCGGGTCATGAAGTCGCGGCCGAATTCTGCGACCGTCATGTTCGGATCGGTCGTCTTCAGCATCTCCTCGAAGCTTCCGAGATTGCCCTTTTGCGACTTGACCTGGTCGGCGAAGTCGACCAGACGCATAGCGAGTCTTGCGGTCGAGAAGTCGACGCCGAATTGCTGCGACATCTCGATGAGACCGGCTTCGGGAGGAATCGACTCCAGGAACCGTTGCTCCTTTGCGCGTGCTTCCGATTCCGATTCGGCGACCTGGATGCGGATCGACCAGAGAATTCCAAGGTCGCGGGGCTTGCGCCCGAACGCGGCCAGCTTGGCATCGATCGCGGCGCGATGCTGCTTCATGCTGGGGAGCGTCCGCCGGGTGCTGAATTGCATCTCGGCATACTTGGCGGCGAGATCCATTCCGGGCCCCGATTGGCCCGCCTGGATGATGACCGGCCGCTGCTGCGGCGACGGCAAGGCGGGCAGCGGGCCCCGCACGTTGAAATATTGTCCACGAAAATCCAGCCGGTGCACCTTGTCGGGATCGACGAACACGCCGCTCTCGCGATCGAACACGAGCGCATCGGGCTCGACGCTGTCCCAGAGCGCGCACGCCACCTGCAAGTGCTCCTGCGCACGCACGTAACGCTCGTCGTGATCCATCATGATGTCGAAGCCCCAATTCGCGGCTTCGCCTTTGTAGGCCGACGTGACCGCATTCCAGGCGATCCGGCCGCGCGTAACATGATCGAGCGCATTGAATATCCGCGCGACGTGAAACGGATGATGGTAGGTCGTCGACATCGTCAACGCGAACCCGACGCCGGAGGCGACCCGCGCCAGCAGCGGGATCATCGGCGTCATGTCATGCCGCGGCCACTTGGCGCCGAGGCGAACGACGGCACGATGATTTCCGCCAAAATCCTCCGAGGTGCCGCCATTGTCGCCGAAAAACAAGAGGTCCATCATTCCGCGTGCGGCGATGCGCGCGATGTCCTCGTAGAAGTCCGACGTGCTGTAGTACGGATAGCCGACCCAGGAGCCCGGCATCCTCCAGAGGTAGTCGGTATGGATGAACGATATATCGGCGGCCAGATGTATCGTTTCACGCTCGGACATGCTCTAAGCCCCAACTCGTCGAGTGTCGGCGCCCTCGACTGCGGCTGTCTCTGCCGCGCGCCGTCCGAGCATCGGCGCAAGCTCCCGGTTGATGTCCCGCGCAACGCTCCAACCCTGATAGATGAATGCCGAATAAAGATCGACGCAGGTGGCGCCGGCGCGCAGCATGGCGATGACATCGGCGGCGCTGCCGACGCCGCCGTTGCCTTTTATGGGAATGCGTCCGCGCGCGAATCGTGACGCCCTCGCGACATTTTCCAATGCCGCCTCGAAAACGGCGCGGCCATGGAGCGTCCCCTGCTTCACGCCGAGGCGCGGCTCGGCCACCGGCCGTCCGCCCGCGACCTTCAGGCCTTCGACGCCGGCCTCGACACAGTGCTGGATCATTTCGGCGACCCGGCCGGATGAGCGAGCGGTATCGTTGGGAACCCGGACGATCGCCGGCTTGCGCCGTGCTGCAATGCGCTCGAGGATGCCCTTGAGCAGACCGATATCGTCGAAGTGCTCGCCGGCCCGCAGCAGGTTGGGGCACATCAGGCTGATCTCGACGCCATCGACATGCGGCTCGACGGCGAAGAAGCTCGCTGCGATCGTCTCCGGGGAAAACCCACCGATATTGGCGAAGACCGGCACTCTGCGCTCGTTCGCGCGGCGAAGGCGCTCGACACAATAAGCGAGTCCCCGGCTCGGCACGCCCATGGCGTCGGCGAGTGACTGGGTCTCCGGATAACGAACCAGCCGCGGGAACGGATTTCCGACGCGAGGCTCGGGCATGATCGAGCCGACCGTGACGAAGCCGAAGCCGAGATGGGACAAGGCACCGATGAGCTCGCAATTCTTGTCGAATCCCGCCGCCAGTCCGACCGGACTCGGGAGATCGACGCCGGCAAACCGGGTTCGCAGCCGCGGGTCGTCGACCTCCAATCCCTCGAGAGCGGCAAGTCCCCGCCACGGCAGGCTCGCCCGCAATGCGAATTGCACAGCAACGGCGTGTCCATGTTGCCGTTGGCCACCATGAGCAGATAGCCAAGCCCCGCGTCGCCTCCGACGAATTCACCGACGACCGCGCCGACGACGGCGAGCGTGATCGAAATCTTGAGCCCGCCGAAGATCGAAGGCAAAGCGCTCGGCAGCCGGATCTTGAAGAAGGTCGCGGTGGCCCCGAGCCCCATCGAGCGCGCCAGATGGATCTTCTCCGGCTCGATGGATGCGAGCCCGACCACCGTGCTGATGACGATCGGGAAGAACGCGATGAGAAACGCGATCAGTACTTTCGGAAGCAGGCCGAACCCGAACCAGACCAGAAGCAGTGGCGCCACCGCAACCTTCGGCATGGCTTGCGACGAGACCAGAAGCGGCAGCACCGAGCGGGAAAACGCCGGCCACATGAAAATGGCGAGCGCGAGCGGGACGCCGACCACGATGCTCAGCAGATACCCCAACACGATCTCGATCGTCGTCACCCAGCCGTGCCTGAGGAGCAGGCCGGCGTGCTCGGCGAACGAAACGACGATCTTGCTGGGTGCCGGCAGAAGGTAACCTGGGACACCGAAAGCCCGAGCTCCGGCTTCCCAGACGAGGAGCGTGCCGATCACGGTCATGATGGGATAGATGACGGCGCGGACACGTGCATAGGATCGATGCCGCGCCCGGCGGTCCTCCACCCGCGCTTCCACCTCCTCGATGGTCAGCGGCGCATCGTCATTTGTCTTGACCTGCAGTCCGATGGTGTCGCTCATGATCGTGTGTTCTCAGCTTTCCCGCAACACGCCGCGTGCCAGAAACAGATCGAGAATCTGCCGATTGTACTTGTTGAACTCGGGGGACTCGCGCATGGCCAGCGTGCGGGGCCGCGGCAGATCGATATCGATGATCCGATCGACCTGTCCCGGGCGTGGGGTCATCACCATGACCCGGTCCGACAAGAATACCGCCTCGGCCACGCTATGCGTGATGAACAGCACGGTCATTCGTGTCTCATTCCAGAGCCGCTGCATATCGAGCCCCAGCTGATCCCGGGTCAGCGCATCGAGCGCCCCGAACGGCTCGTCCATCAAGAGCTGCGGCGGATGGTGGATCAGCGCGCGGCAGATGGAAACCCGCTGCCGCATACCGCCGGACAGCTCGTCCGGATATTTGTTCTCGAATCCAGCAAGCCCGACGGCTGCCAGCAGCTCACGGGCGCGCCGTTCGGCGGCCTTACGATTGAGATTTCGCGCCTCCGCCTGCAACATAACGTTGCCGAGGGCGGTGCGCCATTCCAGCAGGACCGGACTCTGAAAGACGATGCCGACGTCGGTGCGCGGCGCGATCACGCGTTGGCCGCGCACGGCCACGAAACCATCCGAACCGGAAAGCAATCCTGCCGCGATCATGAGCAGCGTGCTCTTGCCGCAGCCGCTCGGTCCGAGAATCGAGAGAAATTCCCCCTGCCGTTGAATCACGGACACCTGGTCGAGCGCCCGCACCGGACCGTCGTTGGTCGCATAGACTTTGGTCAGGTTGCGGAATTCGAGGTAAGGGGGCTCCGCAGGCGCGGCGGGAGCAGTTGCGAGCGGTATTGCTCCCATGCTTAGCGCGAGACTACCCGTGCGAAGCTGCGACATCACGATTCGCAGATTGTGCGCTGCGCTCCCACGTCTTGATCAGGTCGCTGGATGTGACGACGGCACCGTAGTCGCGATCGAACCGCTTCAGCGCTCCGAGATGATCGCTTTCGTTGAACGCCCCGCAACAGTCCGCGACAAGCGTGACGTAGTAGTCGATGAAATAGGCGTCGCGCCCGGTGGACTCAACACATGTATCGGTTGCAATTCCGGTCAGCAGCAGGCTGCGAATGCCGTGACGCTGCAGGACCGTATCGAGCTCGGTATTGAGGATAGCGCTGTAGCGATGCTTGATCACGACCGGTTCGCCGGGCGCAGGCCGCACGCCGTGAAAGTCAGCGCCCCACGACCCCGTAAGGCAGCGCGGCATTTCCACCTTCCGACGCTTGTTCCGTTCGCGCATCGGTGCTGAAAGGTATGGCGCGTCGTAGATGGCCTGCACGAAGATGACCAGCACTCCCGCCGCACGCGCGCGGACGAGGAGCCGCGCTAGCGCCGGGATGACCGTGGCTTGAATGCTCCGGACATCCGCGCCGATTTGATCGAAGAACCCTCCGTCGGCCGCGAAGTCGTTCTGTACGTCGATGACCAGCAGCGCGGCGCATCCGGGCTCGGCTTTTTGCGCCAAGGTGGTCAGCAATCCGTCGGAAGACACCTGCGAGCACTCCCCGTCTGCCGCTTCGATTCCGTCTCGCGCAGCCGCCGTTCCGCCACCACGCCTATCTCGTCGGCTGCGGCGGAACGAACTCGGCGCCGGCAGGAACGAACTCGTTCGTGAACAAGACCGAAGCCTTGAGCGGCGCGTTCACGCCGCCGTATTGCTGAAGCACCTGCACGGTCGATTCCCAGTCCTTGTCCGACATCCATCCCAGCGGCTTGCCGGCGGTATTGGGCGTCACCCAGGTGTCCCAGGACATTTCCAGCTCGCGACGCGCAATCTCGGGGACGACAGCCTCGGAGAATTTCTTGGTGATGGCGACCGCCTCGTCGGGATGCTGACGGGCGTACAAGAAGCCCTTGATGCTCGCCGTGACGAAGGTCCGGATCAATTCCGGGTTTTCCTTCACCATGTCCTTGTGCACGATGATGCCGTTGCTCACCGCGTCGACGCCACAGTCGGCGTACCAGAAAATCCGCGCTTCCTTCTTCGCGCGGATTTCCACGCCGGGCACATAGCCCTGCGCATAGCCGGCGATCGCCTGTACCTTGCCGGTGACCAGAGCTGGAACGCTGCCTGCCGGATCGATGTTGGTCACGCTGATCTTGCTGCCGTCCAGATTGCAGCCTTTGACGACGGCCGGCCACTGCTGGAATTGGGTCGCACCGGTCGGAATCGCGATCGTCCTGCCTTCGAGATCCTTCAGCGTCTTGATGTCGGAGTCCTTGAGGACGACGACCGCGGTCGGATTGCGGCGATAGATCGACGCCACCATCGTGATGCTCAAATCCTTGGCGACGCTGTTGCCGACCACGTATCCATCCGAGAATCCGAACATGGCCGCCTTGCTGGCGACGAGCTGCGCCGTGCTTCCGGATCCGCGCCCCGGTCCGATGTCGACGTTGAGACCAGCTTCGGCGTAGTAGCCCTTGTCTTTCGCGACCATGAAGCCGGAATTGGGGCCTTGGAAAAGCCAGTCGAGCCGCATGGTCACGTCTCGCTTTGGCGATTGCGCGTATCCGGTCTGCATGCACGCAAGAGCCACGAAACCGGTGGCAACGGCGGTCGTCCGAAGGAAGGATCGTCTCGTGGTGGCTCGATGATCCGACACGCTCAATCCTCCCTTGGATCGATAAAGCTCTCCACCGCGGCGCGCGAACTTATGCCGCGATATGGCTCCGCGCATTCAATTTCCATGCCATGGCAATGCTATCAAGAAAGGGTGCACACTTACAACGAGCGCTTGGTGGTGGATGCAGTCGTGATCGAACCAGTCTCAGGGCGCAAATTCCCGATAACTGGGAAAATAAATGGGAATTTTCCGAAACGGGCGCTGCTTTCAGAAACCGATGCCTTCTTCCAGCAGCAAAATCAATGGTTTGCATTAAAATTCCCGATGCAATGGAAATGGGAATTTTGCACACATATCTGGGAATTTGTCGGTAGGGGCGGCGAAAAACGGGAATGCCGCCCGGCACAGCGAAAATGCCGACATGCGGTTTGTCCATGCCGGTCACCATGCTTACCGACCTCGTTCTCAAGCACCTTGTGCTGACCGACAGACAGTGGGGGCAGGTTGTGCGTTTTTCCGACCTGCCGCCGGAAGCTCGGCTGTACATCGGGCGAGCCATCGCTCTGTATCGCTGTGTGCTCCCTGACCGACCATCGGAAACTCGCGCCAACCTCAAAAAACTAAGCAAAGACGCGTTGGCGCTGTGCGACGCACTCAAAGGGCTACACCATCACAGCCTTGCCCAGGTGGTTTTAACGCTTGCGCTTGAACCTTCTCAGCGCTTTGAGACGGCAATGGAGCAGCAGATCGCGCGGCGCAGATTGGCAGCCAACACGCGTGAACTTCAGGGCTTGGCCGAATGGCTCGGAGCTGCACGACACCGCGTTGCCAGAGGTCGACCCGGAGCAAGAGCGCGAGCGATGTTGATTCAGCTCCTGGTCACCGAACTTGATCGCATACTGGAGCGCTTCACCGGAAAAAACTTCATGCGGTCAGACAAGATTTCAACGCCGGGGCGGCAATACGTCGAGGCGGTTTGCAAGATTGCTGACCCATCAATCGAACGTGGCTCGATTGATGCGGCGATGAAACGGCAGATCGCATCGCGTGGCAAAATTAGCGGCTGAATTTCAAGTCAATTCTGCCACCGAATCTCCTTGGAAGGCGCGTGCGCGCGAGGCAAGAACGTGCGCCGGGACGCCAACCAAGGAAATTCCCGAATGATCGCTCAGAAGTTCGTCAGTCGTCCGTTTCTCCGGGCGGGAACTCTTTAGCGCATTTGACCCGAAGGATTTCTTCCTCCGCAGCCGCAGCTAATCGGCATTCAATTGGCATTCTGAGGGTGACTCCGTGACAAGCAAATCACGACGACCTGCCAAAGATCTACTTCGAAGCGCCCGCACCTTCCAACGTCCCTCCTGCACGCTCGGTCAGCAAATCGTGTTTCGCGCGCCGGGCTCGCTTCGGATTAATCCCCGCAATGCCCGCACCCATTCAAAGCGCCAAATCCGACAGCTCGCCAAAAACATCAAGGCGGTGGGTTTTATCGGCGCGATCCTGGTCGACGAGACCGACATGGTGCTGGCCGGTCATGCACGGCTTTTCGCGTGCCAGCTCTTGGACATGAGCCTTGTGCCAACGTTCAAGGTGACGGGATTGAACGAAGCCCAGAAGCGGGCATTTGTGCTGGCCGACAATAAAATCGCCGAGAACGCCGGCTGGGACCGCGAGATACTGGCGCTCGAGCTCGGCGAACTCGCTGAATTGCTTCCTCCGCTCAACTGGGACTTGACCCTGACCGGCTTCGAGCCAGCCGAGATCGACGCGCTGTTCGCCGACCATGGTGACCCCAAACCAGACCCAGCCGATACCCTGCCGCCACTCGACGCCAATGCGGTCACGAGGCCCGGTGATCTGTGGATTTGTGGCAAGCATCGCGTTCTGTGCGGCGACGCCCGCTCGCCGGCCGATCTCGACCGGCTGATGGGGGGTGCGCGCGCACGGATGATATTTGCCGATGTGCCTTACAACGTGCGCATTGCGCACGTCCAGGGCCGCGGACGGATCAAGCACCCTGAGTTCGCCCACGCGTCGGGCGAGATGACCGTGCCCCAGTACATCGCCTTTCTGGAGGAAGCGCTTCGGAATGCGGCGCGGGTCTCAATCGATGGCGCCGTCCATTACGTCTGTGTCGATTGGCGACACATCAGCGAACTGATCACCGCGGGGCGGACGGTCTATCTCGCGATGCTAAATATTTGCGTTTGGGCCAAGACAAACGCAGGGCAAGGTTCGTTCTACCGATCGCAACACGAATTCGTCGTGGTGTTCGTGGTCGGCAACGGTAGCCATCAGAATAACATTCAACTCGGTCGATTCGGCCGCAATCGATCGAACCTGTGGACCTACGCGGGCATAAACAGCTTCGGCGCAGGGCGCATGGGCATGCTGGCGATGCACCCCACTGTCAAGCCAGTCGCACTTGTCGCCGATGCCATGCGCGACTGCACCACCAAGGGTGACGCCGTCCTCGACCCGTTCCTTGGCTCCGGCACCACGATTCTCGCGGCGGAGAAGATCGGACGGCGCGGCTACGGCCTGGAATGCGAGCCTCGCTACGTCGATGTCGCGCTCCAGCGCTGGGAGGCCTACACGAAGGCGGAAGCCGTTCTCGAGGGCGATGGTCGCACCTTTGCGGAGGTGAAAGTCGAACGGCTGGAACCCCGGCATGGCATCGATTCTCAAGCTGCAATTGCCCCCCGCGCGCCCCAGGGCGCTGCCACTCCCACGATCACCGATGGGGATGACGAAGGTGACTGGGTAGCACTATGCGAGAAGGTCGCTGTCACGCCGACCGATGGAGAGCGCAAGTGAGGAGGTCCCGATCGCCCAAACGACCCCGTGCCGGCAAGGATTACGAAGTCGGTTACGGACGCCCGCCCACTGCCACGCGCTTCCGTGCCGGCGGCATCGGCAACCCGAAGGGTCGGCCCAAGAAGAAAAAGACCGTCGGGCAAGTGATCGAGGAGGCCCTCATGACCCGGGTCAGGGTCGAGGAGAACGGTCAATCGAAGA
>WNFV01004550.1_pt1 | contig 17145 bp, 15 predicted proteins | sample 5400101 | NCBI WGS metagenome assembly WNFV01 (sample SAMN13153361, study PRJNA577476) | soil metagenome | isolation source: 115 cm soil or saprolite under grassland replicate 1 | place: USA:California | collected 2016-06-15
CGACCGAGACGTCGAAGTCGAGGAAGGCTATCCCGTAAAAGAGGAGCGCGGCCAGGGCGCCGATCTGATAAAGGCGTGGGTCGTGGCGCTCCAGCCGGTCGAGGATCATTCGTCGGTTCTCCGAAGAGTGAGACACCGACGCCGAACTTCCGTTCCACGCCTCTTGTGGCGAATGGGCGCGGTCTAAGATCGGCTCGAACCTCGATGCCTTTGGAGCGCGGTAACTCGATCGGTTCCTACAGGGTCCTGTTCCGGCTGGGCTCCGGCGGGATGGGTGAAGTGTGGCGGGCGCGCGATACGCGCGACGAGCGAGACGTCGCGATCAAGGTCCTGTCTCCGGAGGCCGTTGCCGACAGCGATCGGATGAGGCGCTTTGCGATGGAGTCGAAGGCTGCGTCGTCTTTGAAGCACCCCAACATCCTGACCGTCTACGAGGTCGGGGAGAGCGAATTCGGACCGTACCTCGTCACCGAGTACGTCGAGGGAGATACGGTCCGGGCGCTTTTGAGTGACGGGGCGCTGCCTCTCGCCAAGGCCGTCGACGTCGCCCTGCAGGCCGCCGAGGGCGTGGCGAGCGCGCACGCCGTGGGCATCGCCCATCGCGACATCAAGCCCGAGAACCTGATGGTGAACCGGGAAGGGCTCGTCAAGATCCTGGACTTCGGACTCGCGAAGCTTATGCACCCCGATGAGGAAGGCGCCGACGCCGGACACACGGCGACCGGGATGATCATCGGCACGGCCGGCTACCTTTCGCCCGAGCAGCTCCGGGGCGACAAGGCGAGTGAGCGATCGGACGTCTTCGCGCTGGGAATCGTCCTCTACGAGATGGCGACGGGCGAGAATCCCTTCCGCCGCAACAACCCCGTCGACACGTTCACGGCCATCATGCGCGACGAGCCGCCGCCGCTCGACCCGAGGGTCGGTCCGGTGCCGGTCGAGCTGCCACTCACGATCGGGCGGGCGCTCGCGAAGAAACCCGAGGACCGGTACCCGTCGGCCCGCGAGCTCGCGGCGGATCTTCGCGAGATCCAGTCGCGCCTCGCGCCCCCGCCGGCGGAAGTCGAGGAAGTGGTCTCCGTAAACGCAAGGAGTCGGGTGTCAGGGGTTCTGTTCGCCGCGATCATCTTGTTGATCACAGGAGCCTTCATCTTCCTGAGGGCTTGCTGAGCGGCTCGGTTCACAGACCCGATTCCCGCATCTTTACCGGCGACGCCGGGAGTCGGTCCAGCACCGGCAGGCCGTTTTTCCCGTAGCGCCCGAAGGAAAGCACTCCGGTCGGGCAAGCCTGCACGCACGCGGAGCACCGGACGCACTGCGGGTCTTCCATCGGCAGCCCTTTGTTGGCGAAGTTCATGATGTCGATCCCCTGGTGGCAGACCGACGTGCAGACGTTGCACGAGATGCACTTGGACTTCTCCGCGAAGATGCGGAAGCGCGAGAACCGCGTGTAGACGTGCATCAGCGCGGCGAGCGGACACGCGAACCGGCACCACACGCGCCCCGAGAACCAGAAGTACATCCCGACGCCGACGATCCCGGCCAGGAAGATGTCCACGAGGTGGTAGTAGTTGAGCTGGATCCCGAGAACCGACCAGCTCGAGAGAAGTCCGTCGTAGAATTTTCCCGCGATCCGTCCCGCGCGTGAGCCGGGCCAGCTCCACGAGATCACCCGCCCGAAAAAGAGCAGAAATGCCGCCCCGAGGATCACCTGGCCGGTCATGTTGACCCGGTTCCAGATCGGACCGTGCGGCATCTTCTGGCGCTGCGCGTCCCCCATCGTCTCGGCGAGCGCTCCGCACGAGCAGATCCACCCGCAGTAAGCGCCCTTGCCCCAGCGATAGATGACGAGCGGGATCAGAACGAACGTCTGCACGAACGCGATCACCAGCCACCAGGCGAGCGGCCTCGGCGAGAAAACGTTCCAGATGAAGAGCGGCCACGCGAGGATGAACCCGAACGCGCGCCAGTACTCGCGGCCGTGGCCGTAATCGGCGGCGGGGAAGAGGTTGTCGGCGAACGTCCTGCCGAATCCGGAGTCGAAGACCCCGTTGTGTCCGAGGAGCGGCAGCAGAACGAACGGCAGCAGGAAGAGCGGGACGATCTGGATCGTCGTCAGGGTCAAAGTCTGCGCGGTGACGTAGGGGGTCCTGCGTCGGCGGATGCGGGCGATCCCAAAGAGGAGCACAGCCAGGCAGTACGCGATCGAGTAGTAGAAGCCCGGGTCGCGCGCGGAGATCGCCAGCGTTCCGGCTAGCGTCGACGGGTTGGCTGGCTTCGCGAGGTCGTAGGGGAACAGGCCGTGGGCCTGAAAGTAACCGTTCACCGCTCCATTCGCCTTCCAGTTGTAGAGAAACACGCAGAAGGCGAGAAACGCGACGAATGCAATCCACGTCGCCGGCTTCCACTCGCCCCGGATCGGGATCCGGCAGCGGCGAAAGAACTCGAGCGGCGCTTCGCGCCCGAGCATCGTGAAAACGACTTCGTTGGGTAGATCGGTCTCGGTGCCCGAGTCGTCCCGGACGACGACGCGCTTCGGCTCGATTCGCACCACGTGCGTTCCGAGCGCGAGACGCAGCGAGCCGGGCAAGTGCTCGCCCGCGGCCTTCATGAAATCGCCGGTCGAGGTGGTGACGCGCTCGGACGTCGGATGCTCGACGGCGATCGGCGCGGCCGGATTCGCCTCGAGCGCACGGATCTTCTCGACGTTTTCCGCCTTCGGGCGCGCGAACTCCTTCTTCCGATAGGAGAGGGTCACGTGTGCCCCGGCGGTCGAGAGCGCGATCGCGGTCTCCAGCGCCGAGTCACCGCCGCCGACGACTAAGACTTGCCGGCCGATGAACTCCTTCGGGTCGTACAGCCGGTTGAAGACCTTGTTCGTCTCCTCGCCGGCGACGCCGAGGCGGCGGTGGTTGCCGCTCCTCCCGATGGCGATGATCGCGCGTCGGGCTCTCGTGACCGTTCTCCCGTCGCCGTGCTGGAGAAGGAGAAGCCCGTCCCGCCGCTCAATCCGCTCGATCCGCTCGAACGTCACCTCGATGCCCGCGGCCCGGCGACGCGCTTCCAGGTCTTCGAGGAGCTGCTCCTTGGGATGGACCTCCGACCGGAACTGCAGATCTCCTTCCGGGGTCATGCCGGTCGGATAGGTATAGATCGGTTTTCCCTTCGGGAAGTTCGCGACCGTCGAAAAAACCTCGGTTGCCTCGAAAACGACGAAGGACAGGCGCGCCTTCTTCGCCTCCATCGCCGCGGCGACGCCGGAGACTCCGCCTCCCACGATTGCCACGTCGACGACGTTCGGATCGGCCGGCCGCTGCCCGCCGAAGTCCGGTTCCGCGAGGATGGCCTTGACGGCGCGCGCGCCCGAATCGGAGGAGAACTTGAGCAACGGCACGCCGGTCAGGTCTCCGACGATTCGGACTCCGGGAACCGCAGTCGTCCCGTCGTCGCGGATCTCCGGCAGCTTTTCGACCGTGCCCGCCGGCCAGCGGGTGTGGAGCCAGTGCGTGTAGCGATCGAGCAAAGACATCGTTCCCCGACTATTCTCCCCCCCGATGCCCGAGCTCCCCGACGTCGCCGCCTACCTGACCGCATTGCAGCCCCGCGTCGTCGGACGGCCGCTCCTGCACCTGCGCCTCGCGAGCCCGTTCCTGCTGCGCACCTTCGACCCCCCGATCACCGCGATCGAGGGAAAGAGGATCGTCGGACTTCGGCGTCTGGGCAAGAGGATCGTCTTCGATTTCGAGGGCGACCTCCACCTCGTCCTTCATCTCATGATCGCCGGGCGCCTTCATTGGAGACCGTCGGTCGCGAGCCTCGCCAGCCGAACGTCACTCGCGGCCTTCGAGTTCCCGGACGGGACTCTGCTCCTGACGGAAGCGGGTTCCAAGAAGCGGGCGGCACTTCACCTCGTCCGCGGCGAGGAAGCCGTCGCCGAACACGCCCGCGGTGGGCTCGAAGTCCTCGAGTCCGATCTCGAGAGCTTTCGCGCGGCGCTCACCCGCGAGAACCACACCGTGAAACGCGCGCTGACGGATCCGCGCCTCTTCTCGGGAATCGGCAACGCGTACTCCGACGAGATCCTCCATCGGGCCCGGCTCTCGCCCGCAAAGTGGACGTCGCGGCTGACGGAAGAGGAGATTGCGTCGCTCCACGAGGCCGCCCGGAGAACTCTGGAGGAGTGGACCGGTCGGCTGACCGACCAGGCCCGGAAAGCCTTTCCCGAAAAGGTCACCGCGTTCCGCGAAGGAATGGCCGTGCACGGCCGTTACGGCCAGCCGTGCCCGGTTTGCGGCACGAAGATCCAGCGGATCGTGTACGCCGAGAACGAGGCGAACTACTGCCCGACCTGTCAGACCAGCGGAAAGCTCCTCGCCGACCGCGCGCTTTCGCAGCTCTTGAAGAAGGATTGGCCGAAGACGCTCGAGGAGCTGGAGGAGCGAAAGCGCCGTTGATCTCCTCCAGCCGGAGATCTTAGTCCGTCGGGACGACGATGCCTTCGAATCCCTCTTGCTCAAGGGATTCGAGCTCGCGCTCCGCCTCTTTGCGGCCGTCGAACGGCCCGACTTTCACGCGCGTGAGCCCGCGGTACGGCTCGAGAAAGACGGCGCGGCCGGTCCCTCGAGCCCGCTCGGCGTGCCGCTCCGCGAGCAGGCGCTCGGCGAAGGATCCGACCTGAACCGCCCACCGCCCGCTCGGCGAGACGATTTCTCCGGGAGCGCCCGGCGCCACGACGGTCAGGCGCACCGAGCCGACCCCCGGTCCGAGAAGGCCGATCTGGCCGGCCGCGGCGCGCGACAGGTCGATCACGCGACCGAGGATGAACGGCCCGCGATCGTTGATCCGCACGCGGACGGTCTTTCCGTTGTCGAGGTTCGTCACTTCGACGATCGATCCGAGCGGCAGTTCCCGGTGCGCGGCGGTCAGGAGCGAAGAGTCGTAGATCTCGCCCGAGGCGGTGGGCTTGCCTTCGAACCCGTCCCGTCCGCCGTACCAAGACGCGATTCCCTGTTCCGTCCAGCCCGGCGACGGCGGGCCGTGGGGCTCCTGCGGCGGGGCGGAAGCGGTGCGGGAAGCGCAGGCGATCGGTGGACCGAGGACGGCGAGAACGAGGATGAGGCGGAGAGCGGCTCGCGCTCTCACACCTTGATCGGAGCCGGCTCCGCCGAGGCGACGCCTTCCAGAGCGGGATCAAGCTCCTGGCGGAGGAATGCCTCGACCTGCTCGATGGCGCGGCCGATGAGCCGTTCTGGTCGCGCGGCCTGGGCGATCTCGGCTTCCGAGAGGCGGAACGCCGGATCGGCGGCGATGCGGTCCAGGAGATCGGCCGGCTCGCCGGGCGCCGTCCTCTTTTCCGCCGACGCCCGCGCGTGGACGCGCAGCTTCTCGTGGGCTTCCTGGCGGTCCGCGCCGCGCCGAACGGCTTCCATCAAGACGTTCTCCGTCGCGAGGAACGCAATCTCTGCCTCGAGCCGGCGCCGCGCGACGTCCGCGTGCACGACCAGGCCGGAAAAGACGTTCTCCATCAGGACGAGAATCCCGTCGCACGCGAGGAAGGCCTCGGGAATCGAGATGCGCCGGTTGGCGGAGTCGTCCAGCGTTCGCTCGAGCCACTGCGTGGCCGCGGTCATGGCCGTGTCGAACGAGAGAGCGATGACGTGCCGCGCGAGACCGCAGATGCGCTCTGCCCGCATCGGGTTGCGTTTGTAAGGCATCGCGGAGGAGCCGACCTGTGAAGCTTCGAACGGTTCCTCGATCTCGCCGTCGTGCTGAAGAAGCCGCAGGTCGGTCCCGATCTTGTGGGCCGACTGCGCCAGGCCCGAAAGCGTCTGGACGACCCGGTCGTCCTGCTTGCGCGAGTAGGTCTGGCCCGAGACGATCTGGCGGCGGTCGAACCCGGCGCGCCGGGCGATCGCGCGGTCGAGCTCTTCGACTCTGGCCGAATCACCGTCGAAGAGAAGGAGAAACGACGACTGCGTCCCGGTCGCGCCCTTCGCTCCGAGGAAGCGCAGGTCGGCCCTCCGGCGCCGGACTTCTTCGAGGTCGGTCAGGAGGTCGAACGCCCAGAGCGCGATGCGCTTGCCGATCGTCGTCGGCTGCGCAGGCTGATAGTGGGTGTACGCGAGAGCCGGGTCCGCGCGATGCTCGAGCGCGAGGCCGCGCATGCGTCGGAGCAGCGCGACAAGCCGCCTTTCAACGAGCCCGAGGGCTTCCCGAACGGCAATCAGGTCCGCGTTGTCGGACACGTAGGCCGAGGTCGCGCCCCAGTGGATGATCCCGCGCGCCGCCGGCGCCGCCTCGCCGAACACGCGGACGTGCGCCATGACGTCGTGTCGGGTCCGCTCCTCCTCCCGCTCGGCCGCCTCGAAGTCGACGTCCGCGAGGTGGGCGCGCATCTCTCCGATCGCCTCCTCGGAGATGGGAAGCCCGAGGCGGCGCTCCTCCTCGGCGAGCCAGAGCCACAGGAGCCGCCACGTCTCGAACTTCCGCCGCGCCGAGAAGAGACGGGACATCTCCTCGGAGGCGTAGCGGCCGGTCAGAGGGCCGGGGTCGGCCTCAGCCTTCTTCATCGTCCCACTCGGCGACCGTGAACATCGAAACGGCGTCGTTGCCGCAGGCCAGGCAGAGCGCCTCGGTGACCCGACCGACCTCGGTCTCGAAAACGTAGCAGGGCGTGCCGCAGTCCTTGCAGAGAAGGTAGGGGATTTCTCGGTCCGGGCTGGGCTCCGAAGGGAATCGGTCGGTCAAGCAGATGCTCCAGGACATTCTCGCATCGCCGGCGCGGCCGAACAAGCCGGACGTCCGCTCGGACTTCATTTGTCCATTCGCCGGGCTATCCTGATCGTAAATGCTCACAACGGTGCTTGCCGTCGCTGTCGGAGTGCTGCTTCTCGCCGGACTCGCGGTTCTCGTGCTGCGTTCGCGGGACCGCGACCCGCGTCTCGATCGCCTGCTCGCCGAGGTCGCAGCCGTGCGCGGGTCTTCGGAATCCATGGACCGCCGCGTCGAGGATCTCCGACGCTCGGTCGGCGAGAGGGTGTCCGCGGTCGAGGACCGGCTCGCCCAAGGGCAGAAGAACGTCGCCGATACGCTCGGCGAAGTGCACGAGAAGATGGGACGGGTCTTTCAGGCTTCTCAGAAAATCCAGGAGCTCGCCGGGGGCATGACCCGGCTGGAAGATCTGCTGAAGCCCCCGAAGGTCCGCGGCGGACTGGGAGAGACGTTTCTGGAACAGGCTCTCGCCGACGTTCTTCCGCCGGGTACCTGGAAAATGCGCCACGTCTTTCCGGACGGGACGATCGTCGACGCGGCCATTCGAGTCGGAGATTTCCTGGTGCCCGTCGACAGCAAGTTCCCGCTCGAGAACTTCCGTCGCTCGAAGGAATCGGCGGACGACGCGGACCGCAAGCGAGCGCGCCGCGATTTCGCCGGCGACGTCCGTCGTCACGTCGATGCGATCGCCACGAAATACATTCGACCCGGGGACGGCACCTACGATTTCGCCTTCATGTACGTACCTTCGGAGGCGGTGTACTGCGAGATCGTCTTCGACGAAGAGGGCGTCTCGCTCGCGGACTGGGCGGCCGAGCGGGGAGTAATTGCGGTGTCTCCGAGACTTCTCCACGTCTATCTCGCCACGGTCTGCACGGGTCTGCGCGGGATGGCGGTCGAGGAGCGGGCGAAGGAGATCCTGGAACACCTGTCCGATCTCCGTCGCGAGTGGAACCTGGTCGAGGACCCGTTCCGGACGCTCGGCTCTCACCTCCGCAATTCCCAGAAGCAGTACGACGCCGCTTCCCGCGCGTTCGATCGGTTCGGAGGAAAGCTCGACACGATCGCCGAGCGAGGTGAGAGCGACTCGGGCGAGGTTCTGTCGGAGGGTCCCGCAGCGCTTCCCCCGCCGTCGTAGCCCGCAGGCGCGTTTTCTCGTGCGGAGACGGGCTGATGGCCCGTGTGTCGTGAGCCATCCGGGCTAGAATCCCGCGTCCTTTCGCGGGACGCCCCATGCCTTTGAGAGTGAACTCCGAGATCGGAAAGCTCTCCTCCGTTCTCGTCCACCTTCCCGGTCCCGAGATCGACCGGATGGTGCCGGCGATGATGGAGGAGCTCCTTTTCGACGACATCCTGTTCGGCAGCCGTGCCCGCGAGGAGCACCGCCGGTTCCAGCAGGTCCTCGGCTACGTCGCCGACGAGGTCTTAGACGTTCAGGATCTCCTGGCGGACGTCCTGGAGGCCCCGGAGCAGCGGTCCGAGATCCTGCAGGAACTCGGGACGGTGCTCGATTGGGGCCCCGACATGGACTATCGGCTGCGCGACTTGAACGCGGAGGAGCTCGCGTCGACGCTCGTCACGGGTATCGAGAGACCGCCTTCCGAGGTCGCCCTCTCTCCCTCGGATCTCTACTGGCTGCCGCCGATCCCGAACTACTTCTTCCAGCGCGATCCCTTGGTCGTCGTCGGGGACCGGGCGATCCGGGGCTCGATGGCGACTGCGGCGCGGCTCCGCGAGCCGCTCCTCTCCGGCTACGTCGTCCGCTACCATCCCCGATTCGCGGGCCCGGAGAGCGATCGCTTCTGGTTCCAGGAGTTTTCCGCGGACTACGGCCGGCCTTCCTCTTACGCGCGGATGCGGCCGATGCTCGAAGGGGGAGACATCCTGGTGCTGCGCGACGACACGCTCCTCATGGGCTATTCCGAGCGGACCAAGAAGACGACCATCGAACGTCTGGCGGAATCGCTCCACGACCGCGGGTCGCGCATCCGGCGGATCTTCGTCGTCGCGCTCCCCCCGGCGCGGTCGTACATGCACCTGGACACGGTTTTCACGATGATCTCGCGGGAAGAGTGTCTCGTTTACGCGCCGATGATCTTTCCGGACGGCGCGGAAGAGGCGGACGTCTACCGGTGCGACCTGACGCGCCGGCCGGTCGCCTGGACTTCCGAGAGCGACCTTCTCTCGGCGCTCAAGTCCGAGGGGCTCGACTTGAGACCCGTGCGCTGCGGTGGCAGCGACCCGATCTCCGAGCGGCGCGAGCAGTGGACCGACGGAGCGAACGCATTCGCGCTCGCGCCCGGAGTCGTCCTGATCTACGACCGGAACGAGCGCACCGCGGACGAGCTCGCAAGGGCGGGTTACACCGTCTTCGACGAAGCGGACCTCCTTCTCGGGCGCCGGGAGCTCGATTTGAAGCGGGGCAAGAGATACGCCGTCCGGCTCGCGGGGCACGAGCTCTCGCGAGCCCGCGGCGGCCCGCGGTGCATGGCAATGCCGCTCGTACGCGAAGAACCGTGACCACGCCCTTCTTCCCGTTCGTGCGGCCGCTCGCCGTCGTGGCGTTCGGCGGGAACGCGCTTTTGCGTCCGGAGGATTCTGGCGATGCCCACGAACAGCTCCAGCGAGCACGGACAGCAGTCCGCCAGCTTCTGCCGATCCTGAACCGCGGATACGAGCTCATCGTCGTGCACGGCAACGGCCCCCAGGTCGGAAACCTCCTCCTCCAGGCGGAGATCGCGGCGGAGCGGGTCGTGCCCCAGTCCCTGGACGTCTGCGTTGCCGAAACCCAGGGCTCGATGGGGTTTCTTCTGGAGCTCGCGTTCGACAACGAGCTGAAGGCCGCTGGATTCCGCAAGCGGGTGGTCACGCTCGTCACCCAGGTCGAGGTCGACGCCGCCGATCCCGCCTTCCTCCGGCCGTCCAAGCCGATCGGGCCGTTCTTCACGCGCGAGCGCGCCGAGACGATGCAGAAGACCGCGGACTGGACGATGGTGGAAGACGCCGGGCGCGGGTGGCGCAAGGTCGTCGCTTCCCCCAAGCCTCTCGCGATTCGAAACGTCGACGTCGTGGCGTCGCTCGTCAACCGCGGCTACATCGTCATCGCGGCGGGAGGTGGAGGTGTTCCGGTGGTCGTCCCCGAAGAAGCGGAGGTACGCGGGGTGGAGGCCGTCATCGACAAGGACTACGCCGCGTCGATGCTTGCCGCTTCGCTCTCCGCGGACGTCTTCGTGATCCTGACCGGCGTCGAGCGGGTCTTGCGCGATTTCGGGAAGCCGACGGAGACGCCGCTTCCCCGGCTCGACGTCGCGACCGCTCGCGAGCTCCTCGCGCAAGGGCAGTTCCCGCCGGGCAGCATGGGGCCGAAGATCGACGCGGCGATCCGGTTCGTCGAGGCAGGCGGCCGCGAGGTGCTCATCACGCGCGCCGAGTGTCTTTCCGCCGCGCTCGACGGCGAGACCGGCACGGTGATCTGGAGGACGGAGTGACGGCAAGAAAACGCGACTACGTCAACGAGAACGACTGGGCGCCGGCCGAGATCGAGAAGCTCCTCGATCTCGCTGCGCGGATGAAGAGCCGGCCGGACGACTGGCGGGCCGCGCTTTCCGGCCGGAGCCTCGCGATGATCTTCGAGAAGTCGTCCACGCGGACGAGGGTCTCATTCGAGGTCGGAATGTTCCAGCTCGGCGGTCTCGGCATGTTCCTTTCGTCCCGCGACCTTCAGCTCGGCCGCGGCGAGCCCATCGCCGACACGGCGCGGGTGCTGTCGCGATACGTGGACGGGATCATGGCGCGGACGTATGCCCATTCGACGGTGGAGGATCTCGCACGATTTGCTTCGATTCCGGTGATCAATGGGCTGTCGGATCTGCTCCATCCGTGCCAGGCGCTCGCCGACTTCCTCACGATTCGGGAGCGATTCGGGACTGCGCGCGCGTTTCGCCTCTGTTATCTCGGTGACGGAAACAACGTGGCCCACAGTCTCCTTTTGACCGGCGCGAAGCTCGGGGCGCGAGTCTCGGTCGTCACGCCTCCCGGCTACGCCCCGGAGCCCCGCGTCGTCGATTGGGCGCGCGCGACGGCGCGAGAGACGGGCGGGTCGGTCCTCGTCACGACGTCGATCGAAGAGGGGATTGCCGGTGCCCGCGCCGTCTACACGGACGTATGGGCCTCGATGGGGCAGGAAGGAGAAGCCGCGGAGCGGGCCAGGAAGTTCGAGCCCTACCGCGTCACCCGCCGGGTTCTCGGGATGGCGGAGTCGGACGCCGTATTTCTGCACTGTCTCCCCGCCCATCGCGGCGAAGAGGTCGAAGCGGAGGTGATCGACTCGCCGGCTTCCGCGGTCTTCGACCAGGCGGAAAACCGCCTTCACGCGCAGAAGGCGCTCCTCGTCACGCTGCTCGAGGACGGCGGATGAGGGACCCCGGAGGACCCCCGACCGGCCGGGCAGCGATCTTCCGTGCCTGGCGCCGGGGGCTCTTAGTCGCCATCGGGACGATCGCGCTCGTCGCCGTGATCCTCGTCGCCGGACGGGACGTTCCCACATCGAGCCAGCCGGCGGAGAAATCGCCGGCAGTCGTCACGGTGCCGGCGGCGCCATTGAAGAGCGAACCCAACTCGCGCGCACCGTCGATCGCGGACCTGGTGCGTGGGGACGAAGTCACCGTGATCGCGGATCACGGCGCCTGGATCGAGGTGCAAGCCAAGAACGTGACCGGCTACGTCCGCGCCGGTGAGATCGAACGCGATCAGGAGCGCGAAGCCCGCGAGGAGAGAGCGAAGAAGATCCTGTCGTTTCCGGCGGTCTCCGGAGTCGTCGCGGAGGAGACCGCGGTGCTGCTTGCTCCCTTTCCCTTCGCCCCCCGGGCGGGAACGCTGACGAAAGGCACAGGAATCCAGATTCATGCGGTCGACCACGCGTACTTCGCCTTCCGGGACAAGGCGAACGGCGTCGCGTTCGTCTCTTCCGCGGACGTCGATCTCGTTCCGCCCGATCCGAAGCGTCCGGACATCGTGCCGGACACCACGGTCTCGCTGCGCCGTCTCTCGACGCTCGACCTGCCCACGCCCGAGCCGACGCCGATCGAGGCTCCGCAGCCCGCTCCCGAATCGAGCGCATCGGCCGGAGAACGGCCTGCAGCGGCGGCAGCGCCCCCCGTTCCGCCGCCGGGCGCTCCGACCGAGCCGGCCGTGCTCGTGTCCAAGGTGGATCCGGAATATCCCGATACCGCCATCCGCGCGCAGATCGAAGGCAGCGTCGTCCTGGAAATCGGAGTCGACGAGGCCGGAGCCGTGAGCGACGTGCAGGTGACGCGCGGCTTGCCTTTCGGCCTGTCCGAGGCGGCCGCCGAGGCGGTTCGGCACTGGAAGTACCGCCCGGCGCGCGGCCCCCAGGGTCCGATTCCTTCCCGCAAGACGGTTCGCATCCTTTTTACGCTGCGAAGCCACGGCTGAAGGACCCGAGGTGAATCGGGGACTATAATTTTTCGACAAGCATGCTGCAGGTGTTGTTCGAGGCGGAAGGCCGCTCACAGGTCTACACGCTCGTGCGGGATCAGGCCTCGATCGGCCGCGCGAGCGACAACGACATCGTTCTGAACGATTTCTCGGTGTCGCGTCGCCACGCCTATCTGAAGCACGAGAACGGCGAGTGGATCCTGTACGACAACCACTCGACCAACGGGGTTCGCGTCAACGACCGCCACGTCCCGAATGCTCCCGTGGGGAGCGGCGACCGAGCGGTCATCGGCACGTTCACGCTCCGGTTCCGCGAGGAGCCGGTCGAGGCGGAAACGCCGGCGAAGCGGATGATGGATTCGACCTCGACGTGTATTCGTCCGATCGCGGAGTTCAACAAGGACTTCGGCCTGGAGAAGGGCCCGGCGCCGGTGTCCAGCGATTCCACCGCAGGTCGTAAACGCGTCGTCCTCGACGTCGCCTACAAGAACAAGATCTTCGAGATCCTGGTGCAGGTCGCGAAGACGCTCATTTCGCTGGACGAGCTCGAGACGGTGCTCGACAAGGTCATGGACCTGATCTTCGAGTACCTCCCGGTCGATCGCGCGTTTCTGCTCCTGGAGGAGCAGGGCGATCTCCAGCTTCGGATCAGCCGGTTCAAATCGGGTCAGCGGATGACGACCGACGGAACGCTGCCGTACTCGCGCACCATCGTCGACATGGTCGTGCGCGACAAGGTCGCGGTCTTGACTTCCGACGCGCAGCAGGACGAGCGCTTCGAGGCGGGGCAGTCGATCCGGCTCCAGCAGATCCGCTCCGCCATGTGCGCACCGCTCTGGAACCGCGACTCCGTGATCGGCGTCATCCACGTGGACTCGCCTCTGCACGTCGGGACCTTCACAGAGCGCGACCTCGACCTCCTGACCGCGCTCGCGAATTTCGCGGCAGTGGCGATCGAGCGCGCCCGCCTTCACGACCGCGTGGCGGAGGAGAAGCGCATCCGGGGGAGGCTCGAGCGATATCACTCGCCGCAGGTGGTCGACGAGATCATCGCCGACGTGAAGGCCACCGGCTCGTTCAAAGAGGTGCGCACGAAGAGCGTGACGATCCTCTTCGCCGATCTCGTCGGCTTCACTTCTTGGTCGGAGAAGATGGAGGCGGCAGAGCTCGCGCGGATGCTCAACCGCTTCTTCACGCTCGCGTCCGATGCGATCTTTTCCCAGGACGGCACGATCGACAAGTTCGTGGGCGACGCGGTGATGGCGTTCTTCGGGGCGCCGATCGACCAGCCGGACCATCCGGCGCGGGCGGCGGCCGCCGCTCTGAAGCTGCGCGAGGAGGTCGCCCTCTGGAATCAGGAGCGTGCCGGGCAGGGGAGCTTTCCGCTCGAAGTCCGCATCGCGCTGAATACGGGAGAGACGATCGTCGGAGAGATCGGGTCGGCGCGGCGCGTCGAATACACCGTCGTGGGCAACGCCGTCAACGTCGCGGCGCGAATGGAGGAGTTCGTCGCGATGCCCGGCGACATCGTCATCGGGCCCCTGACCTACGAAGCGATTAAGGACGTCTATCGAGTCGCGCAGCTCGGCTTCTTCGCGCTGAAAGGCGTCTCGACGCAGATTCCGCTCTACAAGCTTCTGGGAGCGCCCGAGTCACAGGAGCTCGAGCCGGCCACGCAAAAGCAGTCCGCCCGCTGAGCGAGCTCCGCTTCGTTTTCGTCACGAGCCGGCCTGAAAAGGCGCAGGAGGCCGAGCGGCTCGGCTTCCGGCTCGAGCGGCTCGATCTCGATCTCGCCGAAACTCAGGCGCTCGATCCGGAGGTCGTGGCGCGGGAAAAAGCGCGATTGGCCTGGGAGCGAGTGCGCCGACCGGTCTTAGTCGAGGACTCGGGGCTCGAGATCCTCGCCTGGGGAGGCTTTCCGGGCGCGCTCGTCAAGTGGCTCGAGAAGAGCGCCGGACTCGACGCGATCGTCCGCATGCTCGAGCCGTTTCCGGACCGGACCGCGCGCGCCGTGTGCGTGATTGCGTGCTTCGACGGGGAGCGGCTGGTCACCGGGCGCGGCGTGACGGAGGGCGGGATCGCCCCGGCGCCCCGCGGCACGGGAGGATTCGGCTGGGACCCGATCTTCGTGCCGCGAGGTTCGAAAAAGACGTTTGCCGAAATGCTGCCTCCGCAGAAAGACGCGGTCTCGCACCGCGGGCGCGCATGGGCGGCGCTGGCGGGAGAGCTCGGTCCGTAGCACGGCGATTGCAGCATCCAAGTGGACGCCCTCACGCGGAGGGAATGAGAGAAAGAAAGAAAGAAAGAAAGAAAGAGGAGGAGCAACATGCTGGCGGAACTCTCGATCGTGCCGCTCGGGCGCGGCGAGCACCTGTCGTCCGCAATCGCGGAGGTCTTAGACGTCGTCGACCGCTCGGGGATCCGGTACAAGTTCACTCCATGCGGAACCTGCCTCGAAGGGGACTGGGACGAAGTGATGGAGGTCGTCCGGCTGTGCCATGCCAAGGCCCGGAAGGGCTCCCGGCACGTGCTGACGACCGTCCGCATCGAGGACGAGGAAGGCGAGAGCGACAAGCTCACGCGGAACGTGACGTCCGTCGAGGAAAGGCTCGGCCGCCAGCTCGCGGAGACCGGCGGAATCGTGCGGTAACGTTTTCGAGCCTGCGGCATCTCGATCGGGTACACTCGCCCGCGACCATGGAGCGGCCGATCCGGGTGCTCATCGCCAAGCCCGGCCTCGACGGGCACGACCGCGGCGCCAAGGTCATCGCGCGGGCGCTTCGCGACTCCGGGATGGAGGTCATCTACTCGGGCCTGCGCCAGACGCCCGAGCAGATCGCGACCGCCGCCATTCAGGAGGACGTCGACGTCGTCGGGCTCTCGATTCTCTCCGGCGCCCACAACGTTCTCTTTCCGGAGATCGTCGGGCTCTTGAAGGAAAAGGGGGGCGCCGACATCATCGTGCTTGCCGGCGGCATCATTCCCGACAAGGACATCGCGCCGCTGAAGGCCCTCGGCATCCGCGAGATCTTCCTGCCGGGGACGCCCACACAGGCACTCGTGGACTTCATCAAGAGAGAGGTCGTGGAGCGGGTCGGCGGGTGACCGAGGCGCTCGAGACCCGCGTCGACACTTCCACGAAGGAATTCTGCGAGCGGCGTTCCGCGATGGAAGGCCTCGTCTCGGATCTCCGCGACGAGCTCGCCACGGCGCGGAAAGGCGGGTCGGGACGCGAGCGTCACGCCGAGCAGAAGAAGATGTTCGTGCGCGAACGGGTGGATGTGCTGCTCGATCCGGGATCGCCTTTCCTGGAGCTCTCGCCGCTGGCGGCCCGCGGAATGTACGACGGCGAGGCGCCGGGCGCCGGGCTGGTCACCGGAATCGGCCGCGTCGTGGGCCGCGAAATCATGGTGATTGCGAACGACGCGACCGTGAAGGGCGGGACCTACTACCCGATCACCGTCAAAAAGCACCTCCGGGCACAGGAGATCGCTTTCGAGAACCGACTGCCGTGCGTCTATCTCGTGGATTCCGGTGGCGCTTTCCTTCCGCTCCAGGCCGACGTCTTCCCCGACCGCGAGCATTTCGGTCGCATCTTCTACAACCAGGCGCGCATGTCCGCGGCGCGAATCCCGCAGGTGGCCGTCGTGATGGGAATGTGCACGGCGGGCGGGGCGTACGTCCCGGCCATGTCCGACGAGGCCGTCATCGTCAAGGGCACCGGCACCATTTTTCTCGCCGGACCGCCGCTCGTGAAAGCCGCGACGGGCGAGGAAGTGACCGCGGAAGATCTCGGCGGCGCGGACGTCCACACCCGGATTTCGGGCGTCGCGGATCACTTCGCCGAGGACGACGCCCACGCTCTCGAGATCGCGCGCTCGATCGTCGGAACGCTCGGCGGATCCAAGACGCTTCCCGCCGACCGCGCAGAGCCCGAGGAGCCGCTCTACGACGGCCGGGAGCTTTACGGGATCCTTCCGCGCGACGTCCGAAAGCCGTACGACGTGCGCGAGGTCGTCGCGCGCCTCGTGGACGGCTCGCGCTTTCAGGAGTTCAAGGCGCGTTACGGCTCGACGCTCGTCTGCGGCTTCGCCCGAATCTCCGGGTTCCTGATCGGCATCGTCGCGAACAACGGCATCCTGTTCTCCGAGTCCGCGCTCAAGGCGACGCACTTCATCCAGATGTGCGCGCGGCGAAAGATCCCGCTCCTCTTCCTCCAGAACATCACGGGGTTCATGGTGGGTAAGGACTACGAGCGCGGCGGCATCGCGAAGGACGGCGCCAAGATGGTCCATGCGGTCGCAAACGCGGCCGTGCCGAAGTTCACCATCATCATCGGCGGCTCCTTCGGCGCCGGCAACTACGGGATGTGCGGGCGGGCCTACGGCCCCCGGTTCCTCTGGATGTGGCCGAACGCGAGGATCTCGGTGATGGGCGGCCCGCAGGCGGCGTCGGTCCTCTCAACGGTCAAACAGGACCAGCTGGCGCGCGCGGGAAAGCCGGCGATGAGTGAAACGGAGGTCTCGGAGTTCGAGCGCCCGACTCGCGAGAAGTACGAGGTCGAAGGAAACCCGTACTACTCGACCGCGCGCCTCTGGGACGACGGCGTTCTCGACCCGGCGGAGACCCGGACGGCGCTCGCACTCGCGATCTCGGCTGCCTACAACGCGCCGGTTCCCGAGACGGAGTTCGGCGTGTTCCGGATGTAGCGGACCGGAATTGACGGCAATCGACCGGCGTTGCCCCTCCCGATGACTCCTCTTTTTCTCGTCCCGCTCTTTCTCGCCGTACTCGCTCAACCGGTTCAGATCGACATCCGCCCCGGCCCGGCGGAGACGTTTTCGGCGACGCTCGTCGGACCCGCGCAGGGGAGCCGTGGCGGGTCGTTCTCGGGCTTGGTTTCGGTGAACGGCTCGA
>WNFV01008709.1_pt1 | contig 17139 bp, 16 predicted proteins | sample 5400101 | NCBI WGS metagenome assembly WNFV01 (sample SAMN13153361, study PRJNA577476) | soil metagenome | isolation source: 115 cm soil or saprolite under grassland replicate 1 | place: USA:California | collected 2016-06-15
CGTAGGTTCTCCAGCTTTGCTGAGTCTGGAGTGCATGATACACCACCTGGGATGGTTTAATTTTTGTGTGTCCCTAAAGCTAATCGCTGCCACGCGAAACTTGCCTAATCATGATAACCCATCAGCTAGCGAATCACCAGCCATGTAATCAGCTCAAAATCAGCGGCGTGGCGGGCCTGGGCGCCTTCCGGCGCCAGCAGCGCGCCGCGATCCAGCATTTGCATCTATCGAAAAAATCCCGTTGTCGATGCGGGCAAATGCTACGACCTACATCGATGGTATTGATGGCTCCATGGCATCAGTGACGATCGTATTGTGGATTATGATTGGTGCCTAACCATCTCCAGAAACTTCCGCGCGTACACCACGAGCGATGCCCCGAATGGCAGCAGCGCGATATACAGCGCGGGCTTGCCGCTGCGCGGGCCATCGGCTAGGTACAAGATCATCGCGCTGGCCAGCGCCACGGTCGTGGTCTTGCCGGCTGGGCCGGCGACGCTGATCTGGGCGTGGCGGCGGTAGACTAGCAGGCTGCCCAGCAGGATCGCCAGATCGCGCGCCAGCAGCAGGCCAGTGGCCCACCAGGGGAACTCACGCGTCTGTGAGAGCGTGATCGCCGCTGTGTTGATCATGAGCTTGTCGGCGATTGGGTCGAGCACCTGGCCCAGCGGCGAGACCTCCTGGCGCATCCGCGCGACTGGGCCATCCAGCACGTCGGTGGCCATCGCCACGCCGAAGATGCCCAACGCGCGCCAGCGGCCATCTTCCTGGCGCATATAGTGGATCGCCGCCGGCAGCATCAGTAGTCGAGCCAGCGTGAGCAGGTTGGCTGGATAGGTGAACTCGCGCAGCTGGAAGGCATCGCGGAATTTGGCGGACACGTTGTTTGCCCTGTTTAAGGGTTAGGGGTTAAGGGTTAACGCCATTGATTTCATTGGTTACTGTGTATTCAATGAATTCAACCCCTAACCCTTAACCCTTATCACCTAGCGACTGAAGCAGAATCTCGGCCACATCCTTGCGTGCCAGTGTCTCATCCACGCCGGTGTTCTTGGCAGCATCCTCGAACATGACCATGCAGAAGGGGCAGGCTACCGCCAGTGTCTGCGGCTGCGCTTTCTGAATCTGCTCCAGGCGGATGACATTGACGCCCTTCTTGCCCCAGCCTTCTAGCCAGACATTGCCGCCGCCGCCGCCGCAGCACATCGCGCGCTCGCGGTTCCAGTCGGGCGCCTCGACCAGTTCCAGGCCGGGGATGCTCTCCAGCACACTGCGCGGCGCAGCGTAGATATCGTTGTAGCGGCCGATGTAGCAGGGGTCGTGGTAGGCCACGCGCTCATTCACCGGCTCAGTCGGCGTCAGCTTGCCGTCGGCGATCAGCTGCGCCAGGAAGTCGGTGTGGTGGATCACCTGGTAGTCCACGCCGGCCTTGCCGCCGAACTGCGGGTATTCGTTCTTGATCGTATTGAAGCAGTGTGCGCAGGTGGTCACAAGCTTCTGAAACGTGTACTGCTGCATGGTCTCGATATTTGCCTGCGCCTGCTGCTGGTACAGCAGCTCCTCGCCCATGCGCCGGGCCGGGTCGCCGGTGCAGGTCTCCTCCTCGCCCAGGATGGCGAAATCCACACCGGCGCGCTGGAACAGCTGCACCATTGAGCGGGCCACGCGCTTGGATCGCTCATCGTAGCTGGGCGCGCAGCCGACCCAGTAGAGCACTTCGACCTGCGGCTTCTCGGCCAGTGTCGGCACGCCCAAGCCATCCGCCCAGGCGCTGCGGTCGCGCGTGGGTAGGCGCCAGGGGTTGCCGGCGCGCTCGATCCCTTCCAGCACGCGCTTGACGCCGCCGGGCACCTCGCTCTGGATCATGGTCAGGTTGCGGCGTAGGTCGACGATCTGGTCGACATGCTCGATCATGGCCGGGCATTCTTCCATGCAGGCGCGGCAGGTGGTGCAGCTCCACAGCTCGTTCTCGGTGAACAGCCCGTGCTCGTAGAGCGGCAGCGTCTCCAGGACTGAGGACTGAGGACTGAGGACTGAGGGCTGAGTCTCCTTGGCTCCTTGGCTCCTTGGCTCCTTGGCTCCTTGCGCCGCTGCATCATGCCCGTTTATGAGGCTTGCAATGGTCCTGACGCTGCCATCTCTGAGCAGGATCGGCTCGCCGCGCATCAGGTCGGCCATTTTGGTGATCAGGAACTTGGGCGACAGCTCCGAGCCGGAGGCGTTGGCCGGGCACTTCGATTGGCAGCGCCCGCACTGCATACAGGCGTCGAAATCCAGCCGCTGCTTCCAGGTGAAATCGGCCAGTGTCGCCACGCCCAGCGCCGGCTCGTCCTGCTCGATCTCGGCCTCCAAGTTCGGGATGGGCATCAGCGCGCCCTTGGGATCGAGATCGCGGAAGAAGGTGTTGATCGGCGTGTAGAAGATATGCTTGAACTTCGAGAGCGGGATCGAGGCGATGAACGCGAAAGTGACCAGCATGTGCGTGTACCAGAACAGCCCGTGCAGCCCCAGCGCCAGCGCGCCTCCGCCGCCCAACCCGATCGCGCGAAACAGCGCGGCCAGCGTGTAGCCGACATAGGAATTGGCCGCCCAGACCTGGTCGTAGACTGCGAAGCTGCCGATCGACTGATTTGCCAGCCGCAGCCCCTCGATCAGGTAGCCGGTGACGGTGACATACAGCAGCGTGGATAGCACCCATAGATCGGTCGCGCGGTTGTTCAACCGGTCGGGCTTGCTGCGATAGCGCCGCCAGGCCGCCCAGATCAGGCCGGCCAGGAACACCAGGCCCATAGTGTCAAGAATGAACTCGAAGCTCTGGTAGAACGTGCCGACCAGGATGCGCCCGGCGTCCGGCCCAATCAGCGGCACCGAAAAATCCTCTTCGACGGCGATAATGTCGGTGCCAATAAACAGCGCCAGAAAGCCGAAGAAGATCAGTGCGTGCATCGAGCCAGGCTTACGATCCTTCAGCACACGCTTCTGGCCGAACACCTGTGATAGCGCCTCGATCAGGCGCGCCGGCAGCTGGTTGATGCGCATGTCGGGCTTGCCGCGGCTCCAGCGGCCGATATCACGTAGGATGCCCCAGGTCATCACGGCCAGGGCCGCGATTGCGGTGAGGTACAGGGCGAGCGGCGCGAAGCCCTCGCCGACGTTCCAGTAGATCTGGCGGATGGCTTCTGTCATCGAAGTGCTCCCCAGGGCCGCGTGGGCCAGGCTGGTCGAGGATCCGTATGAGGCGCGCGCATCATACCATTTGTGACGCGGTGTGTCAAATATTATCAGGGGGGATTTGTTCACCAGCAGTGGCAGTTTCTCAGCTGAAAGGATCTTCTTGGACACCTAGAGAATCATGCGCGGTTAATGCTACGTATGTTCATCAAGCCCCCACAAGCAACAATTTTAGAAGCCCCAATCAGGAGGAAGAACCATGATCAAGGGCATGGCTTCACGACAGGCGACCGCTGGTCTCAGGCGGTATACCGACGCGATCGCGCCGTACACGATCCCGCTACTGCGCATCCTTGTCGGCATCACTTTTTTCTTGACGGGTCTCCCGAAGCTGGGCAACCTCGCGGGCTTTACCGGCTTTGTATCAAGTCTGGGGCTGCCGCTGCCCGGCTTCATCGCCGTGATCGTGGCGGTGATGGAGGTCGTTGGCGGCCTGCTGCTGATAGTGGGCCTGGGCACCCGCTGGGTCAGCCTGTGGTATGTCTTCGAGATGATCGTAACGACATTGTTGGTTAAGATACCCAATATGGGCTTTATCGCGCCGCAGGGCAAGCCAGGCGTGGGTGCCGAGCTCGATCTGCTCTTGCTGTTCAGTGCGCTCGTGCTTCTGGCACATGGCTCGGGCCGGCTGTCGATCGAGCATGACTTGCTAAAACGTGAGCTATAACTGCCTTTCGGATGGCGACGCGCTGAAGCGGGGGCCTACAAACGACGGCGGAGTGTTCATGCGAACACTCCGCCGTCTGTTCGTATTCGATCCGCGTTTAGTTTAAAGGAGGACTGAGGACGAAGGACTGCAACACTCGTCTTCCGTCGTCGGTCTTTCGTCCAGAAAAGCAGATCGCAGGTACCGTAGCTTGTACTAAACTGTTAACTTGCGCCGTTCTCCTGCCACAGCCGCTGGAGCTCGCGGTTGCGCTGGAAGCGGTTGATCAAGTTGCGCTTCACGCGATAGACCTGCACGACATCGGTGAACTGATCGGGATGGCGCGCCTGGATCGCGCGTGGCGGCAGCGCGTAGACCAGGCATTCGCGCACGATGATCTGCTCCTGCGGGTTGCTGGTCATTCGCGCGATCAGTCGCCAGATATCGGTTCGATCTAGCTCTTCCAGCACCGCCTGCTCAGGCGCGGCCGACACAACCGCCGACGCGATGCTCTGCACGGCGCGCAGCTGACCGGCCTGCTCGCGGGCGTGGTCGATCACCGTTGCGCGGACGCAGGTGCGCAGGTAGGCCAGCAGGCTGGCGATATGCGGGAACGCGCTGAAGCGCGCCGACGACAGCGCGGCCCATGCGCGCGCGAATGCCTGATCGGCGATATCCTCGGGCTGCTCGGCGATCAGGCCGCGCGCGCTGGATTGGGCCGCCCAGGCTGCCAGTAGCCCGCGGTAGTGCCGGCCGATATCGGCCCAGGCATCCGCGTCGCGCTGTTCGATCGCGCGGCGGAAGAGATCGTAACAGGCGGCATCGCTAAGCGCCGATTCGTGGGTGGCGCTGACGCTGCCCCGCGGATTGTCGGCGCAACGCTGTCCATAGGTAAAGGCGACCATGGGCGCTCCTCCATCTCGACTGCGCTATGAGCGGTGTTACTGTGATAGCCCTACTGTACAGCACCGGCGCATGGCGCGCATCGGGAGAATTACGTAATTGATTACGTATCTCCGTTATGAGCGAGCGTCCCTTCGTAGCATAGGCGTTCGATAGCTTGGTTGTGCTGCAGTCGCTTGAATAGATTGCGCTTCATGCGATAGACCACCGCGACATTGGCGAACTGATCGGGATGGCGCGCGCAGATGGCGCGCGGGGGCAGCGCGTCAATCAGGCTCTCGCGCACAAGTAGCTGCTCTTGCTCGTTCTTCGTCGTGCTCAAGATCAGGCGCCACAGTTCGGCCTGTTGCAGCCGTTCCAACACCGCCTGCTCTGGCGGTATGGCCACCGCTTCAATGTGCGCCAATTGCTCATTGCGCATTCTGGCGATCTCTTCACGCGCGTGATCGATCGTGGTCGCCATCACGCAGGTGCGCAGATAGGCCATAAAGGCCGCCAGATTGGGAAAGGACTCAAACCGCGCTGCCGAGAGCGCGGCCCATGCGCGTGCGAGTGCTTGATCGGCGATATCGGTGGGCGATTCGTGGATCGGCAGGCGGGCGCAGCAGTGGTTGGCCCAGGCGAGCATCTGCCTGCGGTAGCGATCCGCGATTGTGGCCCAAGCATCCGCGTCGCCTTCGACAATTGCTTGTCGAAAGAGTTGGTAGCCTTCCAGATCGGTTGCCGGATCCTGGTGTCTATCCATACGCACCTCCCTACGTGCTTTAGCCATCGGGCACGGATTGTGTTGTCGTGTCGCCGGTGTGCGGTTCGCGCGTTTGCTCCTCCAGAAAGCAGAAAAGCTGCTTGATGCCAGCGAAGTTTCTGCGCTCGCCCGTCATCGTATCCTCCGTCGATGCATGCCAGATTAGGGTGTCGTCATTCTCGGATCGCCAGAGGCGAATAAGATACGATCGATACCGACGCGGTGTGCTTGTCATCGGCGTTCCTCACAGGTGCTCTTTCCGCATCCGGCGGGGGTATACTGGGATTCCCACCAGGTACGGCGATTGCACTGGAGAGGTGAATCATGGCGCGTCTCTCCGTGGCCCTATTCGGTCCGCCCCAGATCATGCGTGCAGATCGCCCGCTAGCCGGCTTCGAGTCGAACAAAGTCTGGGCGCTGCTGGCCTATCTGATCGTCGAAGCCGATCGCCCGCACCAGCGTGATGCGCTGGCCGGGCTGCTCTGGCCCGATCAGCCCGACCCGGTCGCGCGGCATAATCTGCGCCAGGCCCTGGCGAACCTGCGCCAGGTGCTCGGCGATGCGCGCGCGACCCCACCGTTTTTGTTGATCACGCGCGCGACGATCCAGTTCAATGCCGCGAGTGAGTACGATCTGGATGTGTCGAGCTTGGTTGCCTACCTCGACGCATGCGCGCGCCATTCGCACCAGCAGCCGGAGTCCTGCGCGCTCTGCGCGCGTCAGCGGCGACAGGCCGTCGCGCTGTATCGTGGTAGCTTTCTCGAGCAGTTCTTTGTTCACGATAGCGTGTCATTCGATGAGTGGATCTTCCTGAAGCGCGAGCATTTCCAGCAGCGCGCGCTCGATGCGCTGGCCGTGCTGGTTAGCTATTACCAGCGTCGTGGTGAGTACGCGGATGCGACCAGCATGGCGCGGCGTATGCTGGCGATCGATCCGTTGCGCGAATCCGCACAGCGCGACCTGATGCGCCTGCTGGCGGTCAGCGGCCAGCGTAGCGCCGCGCTGGCTCAGTATGAGCACTGCCGGCACGTGCTCCAGGATGAGCTGGGCATCGCGCCGGAAGCTGAGACGATCGCGCTGCACCAGCGAATTACTGATGGCGCCCTGTCGGCGCGCGATCTGCCGGCGCGGCCCGCGTCGGTACTTCAGCCGGCACGCGATCTGCCGGCGCCGTCGGGCCAGCTGATCGGCCGCGCGGCAGCGCTCGCGCTGCTCGTGGCGCGCTTACGACAGGGCAGCCCGCGGTTGCTTACGCTGACCGGCCCGCCGGGTATCGGCAAGACCCGGCTGGCTCTCGAGATCGCGCGGGCGCTGCAAGGCGATTTCGACGACGGTGTCTGCCTCGTGACGCTCGCTCCGATCCGCGACCCGGCGCTGGTCGCGCCAGCGATCGTCCAGGCGCTTGGCCTCAAAGCGAATGGCGAGCAGCCGGCCATTGATCTGCTGAAGAGCTACCTGTCGGACAAATCGCTGCTGCTGTTGCTGGATAATTTCGAGCAGGTGATCGCGGCCGCGCCGGTGGTTGCCGATCTGCTTGATGCCGGTCCGCAGCTCGTTATTCTAGTGACCAGCCGGGTGGGCCTGCGGCTGCGGGCCGAGCAGCAATATCCCGTGCCGCCGCTGGCGCTGCCAAGCTCAACCGATCTTTCCGATGCTCGTGCGATCGCAGATGCACCGGCGGTGGCGCTGTTTGTCGAGCGCGCGCAGGCGATCGCGCCCGATTTCGCCGTCGATAGCGCTAACGCCGCCGCGATCGCCGAGATCTGCGTCAGGCTGGATGGCTTGCCACTGGCGATCGAGCTAGCGGCCGCGCGCAGTAAGCTGCTTTCGCCCCAAGCGCTACTGAAACGCCTCGATCGCCGGCTCCCGCTACTGACCGGCGGCGTGCTGGATGCGCCGGCTCGGCAGCAAACGCTGCACGCGGCGATTGCCTGGAGCTACGATCTGCTGGATGCAAGCGAGCGGGCGCTGTTCGTGTTGCTGGGCGTCTTCGTGGGTGGCTGCACGCTTGCGGCGGTCGAGCGCGTATGCAATGAATTGAGAATTGAACATGAAGAATGGAAAGCTGCTGCTCATGGAGAAGCGTTTTTCAATCTTCAATTTTCAATTCTCAATGTGCTCGAGTCGCTGATTGACAAAAGCTTGCTGTATCGCAGCGAAGACATTGGCGACGAGCCACGTTTTATGCTGTTTGAGACCATCCGAGAGTATGCGCTTGAGCGACTTGAGGCAAGTGGCGCGCTGGCGCGGGCGCGGCGGCGGCACGCGCTCTATTACCTTGAGTTCGCTACCGAGATCGATCGCCAGATTCACGGCCCGCGGCAGATCGAGCTGCTGGCGCGGCTAGAGGCCGAGCATGACAATCTGCGCGCGGCGATGGCTTGGTGCCTGGAGGATCAGGAGACACGAGACAAGGAGACACGAGCAGACGACTCGCTGTCTACTGTCTCCCAGCCTCCCAGCCTCCCAGTCTCCAGTCTCCAGTCTCCAGTCTCCCGGCAGGAGATTGGGCTACAGCTCGCGGGATCGCTGTGGTGGGCCTGGTACGTGTGCGGGAATGCGCGCGAGGCGCGCGAGTGGCTGAGTGCCACGCTCGATCAGGCCGGCGCTGCCGAGCCGACCGTGGCGCGCGTACAGGCGCTGATCGGGCTGGGCTTCTTGACGCTGTTCCAGGGCGAGTTTGCGTTGGCGCGCACGCTGTACGAGCAAATCCTAACCATCGCCAGGGCGCTGGATAATTCAATTGGTATTGGCTGGGGATGCTATGGATTGGCTCGGGTGGCCTGGCGTCAGGGTGATGGGGTGCGATCGATCGCACTGTATGAAGAGAGTTTGGCGCTGTTCCGGCGGGCAGATCATCAATTTGGCGTCGCCTGGGCGCTTGCGCGGCTGGGCGAGATCACCTGGCACCGCGGCGATGGCGAACGATCAATCGCGCATTACGAGGAGAGTCTGGCGCTGTTCCGCGCCGCCGGCGATAGTTGGAGCATCGCGGCGGTGTTGAGTATGGCCAGCATGTTTGGCTTCCGACACGACCAGCCGCGCGCGGCGGCGCTGTATCGTGAGGGCCTGGCGCTCTGCCGCGAGCTGGGCGATAAGCGTGGCTTGATCGGCGTGCTGCTGAGCATGGGTACCGCTGCCTGGCTGCAAAGCGATTACCAGCAGGCGATCGCGCTGTATCAGGAATGCCTGGCGCTGAGCCGCGAGCTGGGCGATCGGCAGGGTATCGCCGAGTCGTTGAACTCGCTAGGGAATGTGGCCCGCGACCAGGGCGATCTCGATCGCGCTGCGGCATTTCTGGATGAGAGCATCGACCACTATCAGCGGCTGGGCGACAAGGGCCGGGTTGCATGGGCGCTCAACGGCCGGGGCGATGTAGAGCTTTATCGCGCCGATGCCGCGCGCGCATCGGCGATCTATCAGCGGAGCTTGGCGCTGTTCAGTGAGCTCGACGAGAATTGGGGCCGAGCTGTGGTGCTGCGCAACCTGGGGCGTGTCGCCTTGTTCCAAGGGGATGACGCGCAGGCGACGCAGCTGCTGGAGGAGTGCCTAGCTCTTTCAGAGGCGATCAGCTTCGAGCAGGCGGTTGCCTGGGCGCTGACCGGGCTGGGGCGCGCGGCGCTGCGTCAGGGTCATCCCCAGCGAGCGGCAGCGCTCTACCACCAGAGCCTGCTGCGGTATCACGAGCTTGGCGAGCGATCGGGCAGTGTGTGGTGCCTGGAAGGGCTGGCCGGCGTCGCTGCGACTCAACGCCATCCGGCATGGTCGGGGCAGCTATTCGGCGTGGCAGAAGCGCTGCGTGAAGCGATCGGCATGCCGCTGCCGCTGAGCGAGCGCGCCGACTACGAGCACGATCGCGCGCTGGCGAGCGCCCAAATCAACCCGGCCGATTTCGCGGCGGCGTGGGCCTTCGGCCGGGCAATGCCGGCCGAACAGGTGGTTGCCGAGGCGCTGGAGCGCTACGCGAGCGAGCGCGGCATTTATTCGTCTTAGAACAGCGCCTTCGGCGGCGCATCGACCGGCTTTGGCGCGCTCAGCGGATCGCCGAACCAGCGCGAGGTACGCTTGCCACACGATAGACACTCAGTAATCACCAGCCGGCCCTGCGAGCGTTCGACGATCCATGAGCACAAGCGCCGCCCCCCACACTGCTCACATACTACCATACTGCCCTCGTGGTTTCAATGAAGGGCTTACACGGTCGTCTCCCGCAGAGAGGTTTGGAGGGCGGCTTCGCCGCTCCGAACCCCACAAGCCCAAGTCGAACCGGCTGTGCAGCAGGAAGTACGCCTCGGAAACGCGCGAATCGCTCGATCTGGCCTGAGTTTGCGCCACAGTCGGCGTTGGCATCCGCTGATCGTCGATGCGGGACGCCAACGACGACACCAGACGGTGCGGCCTGGTGTCGTCGTTGGCGGCTCAGTTGGAACCCGACTTAGCTACTCGTCTATGATCTCATGGTGCCGAAACTCGCGCCATCGGCGCGGCGCTGTCGGCAGGTGTGATCTCAAAATATCCAGCGCCACCGGGCAGCGTAGTGGAATCAATATTCAGCTCGCCGCCCGGCACATCGACGCCCAGGGTCGTCCAGGTTGCGCCGTTGTCGGCTGTGTAGCGCACCAGCGCCGGCCCGCCTGCCGCGCTCCAATGCAGCAACAACGTGCCATCAGCCTGCCGCTCGGCGCTGGGTGATGCTGCGGCGATCGCCGGGCCGGCCACGCGCAGGGCGCGCGTGGCCAGCACGGCGCCGGCGCGAACCAGCCGCATACTGGAAAATGCTTGCGCTGGGGCCGCGACGATCGCGTTGATCGCCAGCCGCGGCGCGCGTGTGTTCATCCCGCGCACCGATAGGGCGTTCGTCTGCTGAATGAGCTTTCCTTGTGAGAGCGCGACCACATGTGGCTGCTCCATCTCGCTCACCGCTACTGGCTGCGACGACACCACATTCCCGGCGGCGTCGAGGAACTCCATTCGGTAGCGGCTCGAATTCGGCGCCGCATCCGGCACGCCTGCGATCGCATACACCGGCGCGAGCGATGCCGTGCCGTCCGGATCAATGCCGCCGCGAACAAGCAAGCTCGCAGACGGCGCGGCGCTGGTGGTTACCATTGTCTTTATGCTCAGAACGTCGTAGAGCGCGTTGTAGGTGTAATCCGAGATCCATTGTGGCTCGCAGTAGCTCATCACATCCTTGGCGGTGCTGGGGTTTAGAACTGTGCCTTTGCCAACATCGACGCCGAACTGAGCGATCGAAGCAGTCTGGTTAGGGTAGTTGAGATCGATTGTCTTTTGACTTTCGGCATCTGAAGGTATACCACAAGGTGCATGTGTGCGGCCGAGATTGTGGCCAATCTCATGGGCGGCTGTATCGGAAGTGGTGTCCGCTGGAACGCCGAGCGAGGCTGGTATATCCAGCCCAGCACTAACACGCGATCCAACGATACCAATACCAAGAATAAAACCGCTGCTGAGTGGAACCCACGTATGTCCGCCACTGATAGTGGAGACAAAGCCATAATAGACGATCGGCGAATTGAGGCCGACCTCGCTACTTTTCGTAGATGATACAACATCCAGGAGGCCATTAACTTTGTTTCCCCAATCGCTCGAATTACCTAGATTGCCGATAAAATTCAACGCTGGATGAAACGTTACATGGATCGTACTGAGCGGGTAGGTGCGCTTGATGAAATCGCTGATTGTATCTTGTGTCGGCGCTTGATAGATTCCTGGGTTGATTGGCCCCGTATGCGTATAGTCAAACGGCACAATCACGATGTCCAGCGCCGGCACGCTGTGGAAGACCAGCGTGGCGGTTGCGGTATTGTTGGTCTCGTCTGCCTCGGCCACCGCCGCGGTTGAGTCGACTGTCGCCGTCATGGCGACGGTGCCGGAAAGCCAGGTTGCCGGCAGCGGCAGGTTGAAGCTGCTGCTGTACGTCGCGCGCGACGGCGATGCCGACACTTCCTGCGGGCCAAGCGTGACCGGTGGCAGCGCTACGCCGGCGCGTGCTCCGGTCAGCGACACCGTCACGCTGTCGGGGATGGCTGTGCCGGTGTATTTCGCGTAGACGCGGACGATCGCCGGCCGCCCAGCGACCAGCGGCACATTATTGCTGGGCGTCTGCACCGCCTGAGTAATCTCCAGGCTGTCGATCGACAGATCAACCGGCGGCGGCGCGACGAGTACTATGCTGGGGAGATACATGGTATTCGTAAGCGCGGCAGTGGCGGCGATCATACTGCGGCTCGGCGTGGCGGAAGTGGCGATCGCGCGTGCGGCAGATAGCTGGCGCTGGCTCGCGGCGGGGGCTGCCGTGGGCCGATGATCGGGCTGGGATCGCGCTACCTGGCCGCCAAGGGTGACAAGCAGCCCGACCAGGGCAAGCAGATGGAGCGGGGCGCGCAAGATCATTGGTCTGCTCCTGACATAGTGGCATCATTTGGTTGCGTAACTCGATCATAGTCTGCATATACCCAGTATAAACGTTTTTGGAGCCGACAATCGGGTCACAGTATGCGATCTATTTCATTACTGCTTTGTGACGAATTCACCGGTCGCAGGATTGCAGATTGCTTCGCAGCGGTACTTTTCTTCTTTTGTTCACAATCGTGCAATCGGCCACGCGGCCGATTGCACGATTGTGAACAGAGCATCGATTTTACAGCGGAACGAGCGAAGGACGCATCCACAACGTTTGTGGGAGCGCCCTTCGTGTGCGATCAGGTGCGCCGCGCCGCATGTCGAAGCAAGATTACTTTGAGGTCAGCATAGCCCAGCTCGGCATGCTCTCGCCAATCCCAAGATCGGCGGCCTGGATGATCTGCGCGGAAGTGAGGCTATACCGGCTCTGGATGTCGCGCAGCAGCCAGCTGATCGCGGCGGTCTGCTCGTCGGACATGCTCGCCAGCCCGTGCCCGACGCCGATCGCAATCGAGCGCTTGTCGACTTTGCCTTTGCCTTGCCAGCTTGCACGGCCGGCCGCGCGCGCAGCCAGCGCCTCATCGACCAGGCGAAGCACCGCGCCTGTCGTATCGACATAATAATGGTAGAGCCGGCCTTTTGGCTTGCCCACCTCGATCAGGTCGGCGTTGGCCGGCCCGGCGGTAGGGTAGACGACCAGCAGGTCGATTGCCGCGGCATCGCGATCGGTGTGCGCGCCGACGCTCTGGGTCACGTCGGTGATCGCGGGCGCGCTGGTCTCGATCCCCAGCAGGCCGCCCCTGAAGATCTGCTTGGGCAAGCGCTCATCCTCGTCGCCCAGCACCATCGGGTTTTCCTCGTCCACATCGCCGGCGGCCAGCAGGGCGCTCAGCTGCGACGGCTGGCTATCGTCATCGCCTAGCACGGCCGGCATCTCGGCGATCACGATCTTGCTCCAGTCGCCGTCGGCGGGGATGTTACAATACAGCACATCCAGGGCATACGGCATCGCGACGATCCGGATGTTGCCAAGCGTCTGGATCTCGGCTTTGCCCATTGGCGCGCCCATGCCATGATTGATTGTGTAGCGGCAGAACAGCGCGGTTGTATCGAAGTTTCGGCCGGTGCGGGTGTTGTACAGGTCGTTGAGCACGGTAGTGCGCAGGTCTTTCTCGGGCTGCGGGTGCGGGTCGCCGTTGTACATATCGCGGGTCAGCTCGCTCAGCCGGGTTACCTTGCCAGTCCAGATCAGCGTGTCGAGGGCGTAGTGCTGGCAGGATATCTGGCCGCCCGGTAGGATATGGTCGGGGCCGATCGGCACACCGATCTCGGTCATGTGGTTCAGGTAGAACTGGTGGAACGCCTGGTCGGGTCGGAACCCTTTGACCGGATCGACCGACTGGAACAACGTCTGGAGCAGGGCGTCGCGCAGAGGGCCGGCCGGTGTGGCGCTGACCCGCTGCACCTGGCCGAGGCTGTCGGGCCCGGCGTAGAACAGGTCGCGCCCATAGGCCTCCAGGATCAGCAGCTGCCCGGCCACCGTCACGGCGCGCTGCTGATCCTCTTCGCCCTGGCCGTCGCCGGCTGGCGGCGGGGTGATCACTGCGATCGGCATGCCGGTCGATTTCGAGATCGACTCCTTCAGCAGCGGCCATGCAGTCGGGTGCGCGCCGCCGGCCGCGCGGTAGGCCAGATCCACCAGCAGCTTGCGCAGCTGCGGCTGCGGCTGGAGCGGCTGCGGCGTGGGCGCGGCTACCGGCGGCTGGTCGGGCGGCGGGGTCGGCGCGGGGCCGGCGCCGTAGACCTCATCCACGAAGCGCGCCCACGGAAAGCCGGCCGGGTCGGTCTTTCGCCGCGGTGCGATGTCGAGGTGGCGGACCAGCTGGTTGCGTGGGATGTTGTAGCGCGCCACCAGATAGCGCGTCAGCTCCAGCGCCGCGTTGTACTGCGCGGCCGGGTAGGGGTCGCGGCCGGTGTTCAAGTTCTCCAGCTCGATCCCGATCGAGATCGGGTTGCAGCCGTTGACCACTCGCCCGTCGACTCGCCATGCGCTCACGCCGGCTTGCCAGGCGATGTTCTTGTCTTCGACCATCTGCGAGATAGCGCCATTCTTGCCGATATAGTAGTGGATCGAGACCGGGCGGCTGTCGCTGCCGCCGTTGCGTAGGTAGTTGTAGTCGCCCGGTCCGCGTGCGGCGGTCGAGTGCATCACGACCATGCGGATGCGACTGGCGTCGCCTGGCTCGAAGTGATTGCGGTTCATGCCGACTTTGTTGATCTGCATCGCGCTGCTCCTGACTATGGAAGGCATTCCACTGATGGATCAAGGTGAGCCGTGTACGATTTAGTATAGCACGGCATGTCTGACCGTGAAGTTGCGAGACGGGTTCGATTGTATAGCGAAGGGTGGCTGCTGGCCGATAGCTTAACGCGGGCAAGCAGGAAATTGGTGCATTGTGTGGTGGTCAATGACGCTATGCACAACCGCCCGCCGGGTTGACCTTACTGAAATGGTTGATCTAGAGGATGTCAAAGCCTCCGCTCCGATCTACAGCTCACTCACGCTCCACATCATCATCGAGGGTGCTCTCCTGGTTCGCCGCGCCGCTATACTACAGGGTATGACAATACAATCGAATGAACCACCGCTGCCCGCGCTGCCATTCCAGGCCGTTGGCCCCCTCGAAACCGCCATCCTCGGCGTGCTGTGGGCCTGCCCTCAGCCGTTGACTGTGCGCGCGATCCACGCAGCGCTCCGTGATCGTGCCCTGGCGTACACTACCATCATCACCACGATGGCGCGCATGACCGAGCAGGGGATGGTGTCCCGCGCGCCGACAGCGGCCCGGCACGCCGTCGCCTACTGCTCCACAGCGCCTATCGAGCGGCTGCGCAGCACCATGGCCGCGTGAGTAGGTGGGATGGTGACACGAAGAGGCGCAACGAAACGCCCAAACGGAACCAGGGGGCTCAGCTGTAGAGCCCACTCCTCCAGGCTAGCCGCATCCGGTGCTTCCAGTTGCGCGTGCTCCCAGCTCGTCAATCGCGCGGCGTGCTGGCGTGCCAGCATATGGAGCCGGGTCAGCAGCGCCGTGACGTCGGCCCGATCGTGCTCGCTCTGCGTAGCACTCGCGGTCTGCGCCTCCGCAATGGCCACCAGATCGACGCGCTGCACGTGGATGACTGCATTAATCTGCCCGACCAACCCCGGATTGCAGTGCGTCGGCGATGGCTTCATTGACGTCAGCCATTGCTAACCGCGCCGCGATGGCTTCGACCTGCGTCCCAATCACGCCTCATTGGCGCTCAATGCGCGTCAGGCGCTCCGTACTATCGTCGTTGCTCACCGATTCCTCCCTGCGGAGTAAACCGCGCGCCCCTGGATTGCTCCAGCGGCGCGGGTTGATACGACGCTCCTGATCAGCGGGTGTGATTTCCGGGTGTCCGCCACAGCGTGCTTTTCCACGCGATGTAGTGGGCGCGGGCACCGATGAGGTAGCGCTCGGCGGCGTGTGCTTCACTTCGTGAACCTCAGCCCTGCGTGGCCGTTTCGACATCGTCCCATCCTCCCCATGGGCGTGTCCAACCTTTGGTTTTCCACCGCCAAACAAAGTGGACGGTCAACCCCAGACCGAGCGCACCAAGAACCCAGAACCAGAAGGAAGGCTTGCGCCAAAGAAGCACGCTCATTCCGATGGCAACAATCCACTTTGCGACTCGGAACCAAATCGGCTGGGCCCTGCGGGAAAACGCAACCCGCAACTCACGTCTCATGGTATTCCTCATAGAATCTTCCCGCTCACGGAACGATGTGAGCTGCTCACGTGCGATGCTCTTCATGGCATAGTATACACTCCAACCGCAGAGCCTGCGCTGTGTCTCTCCCCTCCGCCCCCGCTGCCGCCGCCGCCATGCCGCGCCGGGCGCGATCGGCGGAGCGTGGGAAGGGTGAACGCGCAGAAGGGCGCTGGTGACGTTGACGTGTTGGGGTGACACTAATACGGGCAGAATGGTGCCGCGCCAACAACAGACGTCGGTGTATTCACGCTTGCTGGGGGGACAGTGGCGGTGGCTGGCGCGGGCCACTCGGTAGGCATCGCGGGCGAGGGCAACGTGGTGGGTTCGGGCTGTGCGGTGGGCCAGGGCTGCGCGGTGGCCGTGGGGAACGTGATGGGCACAGGCGTTGATGCGAGGGTGTAGCCTTGTGCCTGGACACGGTAGGCTAGTCCCGCAAGATCGGCTCGGTACGTCCGGATCTTGTAGGTCGATGTGGCGTTGGGGGCGAGCGGCGAGATATCGACGCACCCTTGTCCGACATCATAGACGGTGCCAGCTCCGTCATAGAATGTGACCGCAACAAAGAGGCTACTCACATAGGTTGCTTGGGTATTCTGCACCTCGCCGAACACTTCAACGCCAAAGTTATCCCGCGTCAGTTGTGACAGCACCACCGCCGAGCGGTAGTCGGCGGCACCGCTGTTGCCCGCCGTCGCGATCAGTTCGACGCGCGTGATACTGGCCGGTGGATTGGTCAGTACCAAAATAAACGGATTGCGCATACCGGGATCGATGCGTGCGAATACGGCAGCGGTGCTTTCCGTCGCGACAAATGCCCCCCCGACGTCGTAAAACTTCGCAATCACGCGGGCGTAATGACCGACATATGGCGTCTCATTTTCCAGCTCGCCGACCACATACACGTTGCCGCCTGGTACGCTGTACATACGATAGCTACGCACGTGGAGCAGCGGCGCTGGCAGTGGTGTAGTGATCAGCGTAGGCGCGGCGGTCGGCACTTCGATCGGATGCATCTCCGCGCGGATCAGCGCGAGATAGACACAACTCGGGCAGGCGGTCGATGCACGGGTGCCGCTCCAGGCTCCGGCGCTCGCAATGAACAGTGCGACGATCAGCAGGAGCGTGTGGCGGAGCATCGTGCGGCCTTTCGCCTCTTCAATTTCCATGTCACGAGGGGTACGGCTATTCTAGCATGCGTCGCATTGGATGCATAGTGGTGAGGGGCAATGGTATATCGGCAAAAGGCGATACAAAGAACGCCCCTGGATCACTCCAGGGGCGTTGTGGCGCGCTGAGGTATTACCTGACGACGGTTGTGCCAGCGATTGCGCGGGCCTGTGTCACCTGCGTGTCGCTCAAGGGGTGATACACGGTGTAGGTGATCGGCGGCGTG
>WNFV01010968.1_pt1 | contig 17132 bp, 18 predicted proteins | sample 5400101 | NCBI WGS metagenome assembly WNFV01 (sample SAMN13153361, study PRJNA577476) | soil metagenome | isolation source: 115 cm soil or saprolite under grassland replicate 1 | place: USA:California | collected 2016-06-15
CGAGGCCGGACTCGAGGACTATCGCGTCGTCGTGAATGTGGGCGAGGGCGGTGGGCAGACGATCTTCCACCTCCACTGGCACATCCTCGGCGGCAGAATCCAAGGCTTGCCGGAATGAGCGTCGCTCGCCTTCGGCTCGCTCCCGTGAGGGAAACCATGTTTCCCCTACGGGACCCTTTCTTTGGGTCACGCCTCAGCACACGCGCCGCTGAGGTCGCCGCCTGTTCTGAGGACCGCGACATCGCCTGCGATGTCGCCCCTTCCCCCGCTCATCGGCCGCAGAGCGGCCGATGAGCCTGATCGCTCGCATGGAGGACGAGGTGAAGGCGGCGATGCTCGCGCGGGACAACCAGCGCCGCGATGCGCTGCGCCTAATCCTCTCGAGCCTGCGCTCTGCGGAGAAGGAATTACAGCGGCCCCTCTCCGACGAGGAGGAGCTTCAGGTTCTACAGCGCGAGCGCAAACGGCGAATCGAGGCGGCCGAGGCATTCCGGAGCGGGGGGCGGGAGGAGCAGGCCGAAGCCGAAGAGTTCGAGCTCTCGGTGCTGGCAGAGTTCATGCCGGAACCCTTGTCGGAGGACGAGCTCGAGGAGATCGTCGACGACGCAATTGCCGAAAACGGCGCGACCAGCATGCGCGACTTCGGCCGCGTGATGGCCGACGTCATGCCCCAGGTCTCTGGACGCACTGATGGATCCGTCGTAAGTCAGCTCGTGAAGGAGAAACTCGCCTAACGGCGAGTCAAAACGGAGGCGCGGCGACCCCGCGCCTCTTCTCTGGCGACGCCGACAAGCGGCGCCTCGGGCCTGAAACCCGATGCGCGTGCCTACACTGAGCGCGTGCAACAGGTGGAGCAGACCCTCGACGTCTCCAACGACGTCGCGGCCGAGCTGGCCTCTATCGGCGACGGAATCCTCCATGCCCTCCGGGACCGCCTGGCCTGCACGGTCCTGCTCCGCGGGAATCGACTCACCATTGCCGGAGAGGACGTGCACGTCGCCGAGGCGCGGGCCGTCGTGGACGAGCTCGTCGAGCTCGTCGAGACGGGGCAAGAGCTCGGCCCCGCCACGGTGGACGCCGTTCTGAATGCGATCGACCAGGCCGAGAACGTCCAGGACGTTTTCGGAGACGTCGTCTGGCGCCACCGTGGCAAGCAGATCACGCCCAAGACGGTGACCCAGAAGCGCTACGTGGATGCGATCCGCGGCTGCACGGTGACATTCGGGATCGGCCCGGCCGGCACCGGCAAGACGTACCTTGCTATGGCCCTCGCGGTCGCGGCGCTGCAGGAACGCCAGGTCGCGCGATTGATTCTCACGCGCCCGGCCGTTGAGGCGGGCGAGCGGCTCGGTTTCCTCCCCGGTGACATGCTCGCAAAGGTCGACCCATATCTCCGCCCTCTCTTCGACGCCCTCTACGACATGCTCGACGCGGAACGCCTGAACACGTACATGGAACGCGGCACGATCGAGGTCGCGCCTCTCGCGTTCATGCGCGGCCGGACGCTCAACGACTCCTTCATCATCCTGGACGAAGCCCAGAACACCAGCCCCGAGCAGATGCAAATGTTCCTTACCCGCCTCGGCTTCGGATCGAAGGTCGTCGTCACCGGCGACGTTACCCAGGTTGACCTGCCGCGCGAGCAGGCATCGGGCCTCATCCACGTGCAGGACATCCTCGGCTCGATCGACGGTATCGCGTTCGTCCGCTTCGGCCACGAAGATGTGGTCCGGCACAAGCTGGTGCAGCGGATCGTCGAGGCTTACAAGCTGCACGCGGAGGAGACAGGAACGCAGCGGCGGAAGTAGACGGGATGGTCGAGATCGAGGTGGCGAACCGCTCAGATGCGCAGTTCGATCTCCAGAGCGCAGCGTCGCTCATCCGTGAGGTGCTGGGCGCCGAAGGGATCGGCGATGGGGACCTCGGCCTCCAGCTGGTCGGGCTGGAGGAGATCCGGGCGTTGAAGCGCGAGCATCTGGGCGTGGACGAGGAGACCGACGCTCTCGCGTTTCCGATCGACGGCCGCGACGCTCTTCCGGAAGGCACGCCACGGCAGCTCGGCGACGTGGTTCTGTGTCCGCAGGTCGTAGGCGAGGCATGGCGAGGGCCGCTCGTGCACGCGGTGCTCCACCTCGTTGGCTATGACCATGGTGTGGAGATGGAAGCCCGGGAGCGTGCGCACGAATGATTCGGCGCCCTTCGATCATCGAGAGCTTCAACTTCGCGATCGAGGGCGTGATCCACGTGCTTCGCACCCAGCGCAACATGAGGATCCATTTCGCCATCGCCGTGGTGGTTCTCGTCGTCGCCGTTGCCGCCGGCGTCTCGAGACTCGAGCTGATCGCCCTCCTGCTCTCGATCACTTTCGTGCTGGTCGCCGAGATGATCAACACCGCGGTCGAGGGCACCATCGACGCAGCGACGACTTCATTCGACCCGATGGCGAAGCTGGCGAAGGACATTGCCGCTGGTGCCGTTCTGATCGCGTCGGTGAACGCGGTCGCGGTCGGCTACCTCGTCTTCGCCGGTAAGGCGGCGGACAAATCGGCGGACGTGCTCGACAAGCTCCGCGACGCGCCTGCAGAGATCACGCTGATCGCACTCGTCCTGACCGTCATCATCGTCATCGCCACGAAGGCCTTCACCGGTCGCGGGACGCCCCTTCGCGGGGGCTTGCCTTCGGGCCATGCGGCGATCGCATTCGCCGGCTGGATGGCCGCGACCTACATCGTCGGCGACTCACACCGCTTCCTTGTCAGTGCACTGACGTTCATCATGGCGTTGCTCGTGGCACAAACCCGCGTCGAGTCCGGATTCCATTCGGCCCTCGAGGTCGCCTACGGAGGCGCACTCGGGGCCCTCGTCACGCTCTCCGTCTTTCAGCTGCTGTGAGCCAAGAGCTTTACGAACGAGCCGTGGCGATCTCTCAGCGTGCCTACGCGCCGTACTCGAACTATCTCGTCGGCGCCGCCGTCCGCACTCGGGACGGCAAGATCTTCGAGGGCGTCAACGTCGAGAACGCTGCATATCCACTGGGCGTCTGCGCGGAGAAGTCGGCGCTCGTGAAGGCCGTCAGCGAGGGCTACCGACCGGGTGACATCGCCGCGATCGGGATCACCGCCTCGCCCTGTGGCGGCTGCCGCCAGTGGCTGTACGAGTTCGGGATCGACGAGATCACCTTTTTGAATTCGAGCGGCGAGCTCGCCACGTATTCGGCGCCGGAGTTGCTGCCGGATACCTGGGATCTGCCAGGTTGAAAACCGGCTTCATCGCCGTCGCCGGGCGGCCGAATGTCGGCAAGTCCACGCTGGTGAACGCGCTCTGTGGCGGGAAGGTCGCGATCGTGTCCGACAAGCCGCAGACGACGCGGCGACGGATCTTCGGAATCGCGAACGGCGACGACTACCAGTTGGTGCTCGCCGACCTGCCGGGCTTCCAACGCCCCCTTGACCCACTCACCGAGCACATGCAGCGGACGGTCGATGCGGCTTTCGAGGACGTCGAGGGCGTTCTGATCGTCCTGTCAGCGCGGGAGCGGATCGGCGCCGGCGACCGCTTCGTCGCTCGCCGCGTGTTCGAGCAGGGCGTTCCAGTCGTAATTGCCCTGAACAAGGTCGACCGTCTGAAGCCGGGCCACATCGCAACGCAGATGGAGACGGCTTCGAAGCTCGGTGACTTTCACGCGCTTCATCCGGTAAGTGCCAAGACGGGTGATGGGGTGGATGCGCTCCTCGCGGAACTCGTCGGGCTCCTCCCCGAGGGCCCGCTGTACTTCCCGCAGGAGCAGCGGACGGATCTGCCGGTCGACGTGCAGCTGGCCGAGCTCGTGCGAGAGCAGGCTCTCCGGCTGACGAAGGACGAGGTGCCGCACGCGATCACGGTGGAAGTGGAGGAGGTCGGTGACCGGGTCGTACGCGCAGCTCTGCTGGTCGAGACCGAGTCCCAGAAGCAGATCGTCGTCGGCAAAGGCGGTGCGGTGGTGCGAGAGATCGGACGCGGGGCGCGCCCCGAGATCGAGCTTCTCCTCGGCCATCCCGTGTTTCTCGAGCTACGCGTCAAGGTCAGACCGCGCTGGCGCCGCGACGAAGCCCTGCTGCAACGACTCGGTCTATGAGCGAAGGCTTCGCCTTCGCTCATGGCTGGTACGGCGCTTCGCGCGGAACGTGCGCGGGCGAAGCCCGCGCACTTCTATGGGGTTGCCGTCGACGGCGGTGCCTGGTCCGCGTGCGGAGGCGCTACGCGTCTCCGCGCGCGTGAGTTCGGCCTACGGTTAAAGCGGCTGCGCCTGCTTTAACCTCCGGCCTTTGGCGGTGGGCTTCCAGCCGGGCCGAGGGAATTCGCCCGCGTCCCTCGTCGCCCTCAAGGCCGGAAGCCAGTGGGAGCGGAGCCGCACTGGCTGGAGGCGGACTGACGCGGGTGGCGACGCGCAGCGCCGCCGCCCGCGCGGAAGGGAACAGTCGACAAGCAGACGCCTGTTGGAGTGCGCGGGCTTGCCCGCGCACGTTTCCCGCGAAGCGGCGTATTTCTCTCCTGAGCGAAAGCGGCAGCTTTCGCTCAATGGCGGGCTACACTCACCTCATGGCGCAGGCGCCCGCACTCCCGCGCGGGTTCGAGCTTCCGCTCGAGCCGCGGCTGCCGCGCATCGGCTCCGTCGATGCTGTGGCTCTCGAGGAGCGCGCGGCCTCACTCGCGCGCCGCTCGATCAAGCGAGAGGCCAAGGTCTTTGCGCTCGAGCTGGCCATCCGCATGATGGATCTGACGACGCTGGAGGGGCAGGACACGCCCGGCAAGATCGCGGCCCTCTCCTCCAAGGCGATCCGTCCCGATCCGAGCGACCCGGCGATCCCGTCAGTCGCGGCGATCTGCGTCTATCCGAACCTCGTTCCTGCTGCGGTCGCGCGCGTCGAGGGGTCGAGCGTCAAGGTCGCTTCGGTGGCGACCGCTTTCCCTTCAGGGCAATCGCCCCTCGAGACAAAGCTCGCTGAGGTGCGCTGGGTCGTTGAGCACGGCGCCGACGAGGTCGACATGGTGATCGACCGCGGAGCATTCCTCTCCGGTCGCTACGCAAAGGTCTACGACGAGATCGTGCAGGTGAAGGCCGCATGTGGCGACGCGCACCTGAAGGTGATTCTTGAGGTCTCCGAGCTCGGCACCTACGACAACGTTCGCCGTGCGTCGCTCCTGGCGATGGCTGCGGGCGCCGACTTCATCAAGACGTCGACCGGCAAGCTCCCGGGCGCGGCCACGCTTCCCGTCACGCTGTGCATGCTCGAAGCGATCCGGGACGTCCACGCGGAGACCGGGCGGATGGTCGGGATGAAGCCTGCCGGCGGGATCCGCCAGGCGAAGCAGGCGGTCCAGTACCTCGTCCAGTTGCACGAGACGCTCGGCGCCGATTGGCTCACGCCCGATCTCTACCGGCTCGGCGCGTCGTCGCTGCTCAACGACGTGCTGATGCAGTTGCGGAAGGAGAAGACGGGCACGTATCAGAGCCCGGACTACTTCACCGTTGACTGAGCTCGAGCGAAAGCGCGATCGCGCCCCGGTTCCGTCCGAGTGGACGTACGCACCCGCGCCCGAAGCGCGAGACATCGTCAAGCTCGAGGAACGCTACGGCCACTTCATCGGCGGCGAGTGGCTCGAGGCCCAGGAGACCTACACGACCATCTCCCCCGCGAGCGAGGAGCGGCTTGCGGAGGTCGGTCAGGCGACGCCTGAGGAAGTAAAGGCCGCGGTCGCGGCGGCTCGCCACGCATTCGACAACGGCTGGTCCGACATCTCACCTGCCGAACGGGCGAAGTACCTCTTTCGGATCGCTCGCATCCTGCAGGAGCGCTCACGCGAGTTCGCCGTGCTCGAGTCGCTCAACGGGGGGAAGCCGATCAAGGAGTCGCGCGATGTCGACCTACCCCTGGCCGCAGCGCACTTCTTCTACTACGCGGGGTGGGCCGACAAGCTCGAGTACGCCTTTCCGAATCGCCGGCCCCGTCCGATCGGCGTCGCCGGACAGATCATCCCCTGGAACTTCCCGTTGCTCATGCTCGCGTGGAAGATCGCCCCGGCCCTCGCAGCCGGCAACACGGTCGTGCTCAAGCCGGCCGAGACGACGCCACTTTCGGCCTTGCTCTTCTGCGACGTGCTGCGGCAGGCCGAGCTGCCGCCGGGCGTCGTCAACATCGTCACCGGGGACGGCCGGACGGGCGCCGAGATCGTCAAGTCCGAGGACGTGGACAAAGTCGCTTTCACGGGCTCAACGGAGGTGGGCAAGGCGATCCAGCGCGAGCTTGCCGGAAGCGGCAAGAAGCTCACCCTGGAGCTCGGCGGCAAGGCCGCGAACATCATCTTCGACGACGCCGCACTCGACCAGGCGGTCGAAGGAATCATCAACGGCATCTATTTCAACCAGGGCCACGTTTGCTGTGCTGGGTCGCGCCTCCTCGTCCAGGAGTCGATCTACGAGCCGGTGGTCGAGAAGCTCAAGCGGCGGCTGACGACGCTCCGCGTCGGCGATCCCCTCGACAAGAACACCGACGTCGGCGCGATCAACTCGAAGCAGCAGCTCGACAAGATCGAGGAGCTCGTCGCAGCGGGGAAGGAAGAGGGCGCGGAGATCTACCAGCCTCCCTGCCGGCTTCCGGAGAAGGGCTACTGGTTCGTGCCGACCGTCTTCACCAACGTGGCGCAGAGCTACCGCATCGCGCAGGAGGAGATCTTCGGCCCGGTTCTCTCGATCCTGACCTTCCGCACGCCGGAGGAGGCGGTCGAGAAGGCGAACAACACGCCGTATGGCCTCAGCGCGGGTGTGTGGACGGAGAAGGGGTCGCGCATTCTCTGGATGGCCGAGCGTCTACGTGCCGGGGTCGTGTGGGCGAACACGTACAACCGCTTCGACCCGAGCTCGCCGTTCGGTGGCTACAAGGAATCCGGTTTCGGCCGCGAGGGTGGGCGGCACGGGCTCGAGCCCTATCTCGACCTGGACGGCGGAGAGGCGTTCGGTGGCTAGCCGCCTCCCGGTCCGGAAGACCTACAAGCTTTTCATCGGCGGCGCCTTCCCGCGGTCGGAATCCGGCCGGACGTACGAGGCGGAGGGACAGAACGTTGCACGCGCTTCGCGGAAAGACGTCCGCGACTCGGTCCGCGCCGCGCGCTCGGCGCAGCCGAAGTGGGCCGGGATGACCGCATACAACCGTGGCCAGGTGCTCTATCGGCTCGCGGAGATGGTCGAGGCGCGCACTGCCGAGTTCGCCGAGTTCTGCACGGGACGCGAAGAGGTCGAGCGCACGGTCGACCGCATTGTCTGGTACGCCGGCTGGGCCGACAAGCTCGCGCAGATCCTCGGCTCGGCGAATCCGGTTGCGGGTCCGTACTTCAACTTCACCGTCCCGGAGCCGACGGGGGTCGTCGCCGTCATCGCGCCCGACGAGCCGCCGCTGCTCGGGCTCGTTTCGCGCGTCGTCCCCGCCCTCACCGGCGGGAATGCCGTGATCGCGCTCGCATCCGAGACACGGCCGCTCGCGGCAATCGAGCTGGCCGAAGCGCTGGCGACGTCGGATGTTCCGGGAGGCGCGGTCAACCTCCTCACAGGCCGCCGTGCCGAGCTTGCGCCCTGGCTTGCCTCGCACATGGATGTCAATGCGCTCGACCTGACGGGCGCGGACGGCGGCTCCGCCGAGCTCGAGCGAGCGGCCGCCGAAAACGTGAAACGCGTCGTCCGCGGCAAGCCGGACGCGCAGAGCCCGTGGGAGATCGCCGCGTTTCTCGAGCTCAAGACCGTCTGGCATCCGGTCGGCCAGTAACCCCTCGGACTAGCGCACCGTGCCCGAGTAGAGCGCCAGGCGCAGCCCGGAGCGGGTGGGCGCAAGCGCGAGTGGGACGACGCCGATCGGCCGCCCTCCACTCCACGAAGCCGAGAGGTAGTCGCCGAGAAAGGCGCCGCCTGCCCGTGGAAGCCAGGAGATCGGCATCGCGACCGCATCGAGTCGTCTCGGTGGCGCCCAGCGGACGCCATCGCGCGCCACGAGAAGCACGGCGCCCAGTCGGCCCGACGTTCCCGGGAGCTCGACCATGGCGACGACCGCGAGAGCGCCGGTCTGCGGATCTGCTGCGATGCCCGGGATCAGGAAGCTTCCGCCACCGTTCGTGATGCGCGCGGGCGGTGTCCACGTGACCCCGTCCGTGCTCGTGGACACGACGACGTCGTTCCCCTGGCAGCCGCTCCGGAAGCGGCAATCCGGCCAGGCGAGCAGAGCCCGGCCGTCGGCGCCGACTTCGATCGACGGCAGGGGCGGAGCACGCAGGCCCGGCGTGCCATGGAACTCGAGCTCCGAGATGTTCACGGCTGGCTCGAACGACGCGGCGCCGTTCCGTGAGCTCGCCGCGACCAGCAGCCGGTTCTGCTGGAGCCAGGCGACGACGAGCGTGCCGTCGGGGAGCACGATCGGCTGCGCGCCGACGACGTCCGGCGGTTTGCCGGCGTCCACGGGTGAGGTCCAGGTCACGCCACCGTCGCTCGAGGCGGTGACGGCGATCCGGTCGCTGCGAATGTCGGTGAACGCGATGTAACAGGTCCCGTGACGAGGGCTCGTCGGGGCGTTGTCGCAAACGATCCACTCCTTGTCGAAGGCCGCGGTTCGGAAGAGGAGCGCATGAACGGGGGCGTCCCATCGTCGCGCGTCGACCGAGCGGCTGACGTCGATGCTGTTGGGGCCGTTCGCGATCCCAAGCGTGACCGCGAGCCAAACGCGGTGGGACGCGTCGTACGCGACCGACGGATCGCTCGCGCGGGCGACACCGGGAAGCGGGCCTGAGCGCCACGTCCGGCCTGCGTCGAGCGATGAGGCCCATCCGATCGCGCCGGAGCCGCCGTCCACGAAGCGGCCCACCTGGAAGGCGGTCGCGACCGTGGATCCGAAGGAGAACGTTTCCGGTTCTGCGATCGTGGCGTGCTGCGCGCCGGAGACCGTCGTCACGTCGCGGGAGATCCGGCGGGCGACTGTCTCGCAGTCCTGCCGCACGACATCGACGAGATCGGCGTTCACCACATCCAGGCCGCGGCCGCAGGCGACGGTCTGCCGTGAGCCGTTGACCACGTTGATGCGGTCGTTGCGCGCCGTCCCTCGGATCGTGGCGGCGGCGGCCGTTCCGACGAGCGTCAGCGCAGCGAGCAGAGCTACTGCTGCGCGGGTCATTGCCCACTGAGACGCCGTTTCGGGAAAGAGGTTCGGACTACCTCGCCGGTTCCTGAATAAGCTTCTTGCCAGGAATGGCCTCGCGCCGCTTCAGCCAGGCGATCTCCGAGGGAGACGGCATCTCGGTGATCGTGGCCGTCCAGGATGCCGCGGGCGCTCGCGACGCTGAGGCACAGGGTGCGGAGGCGATCGTCGTTCGGGACGCATTCGACGGACTGCGGGAGGCGACGGAACTGCCGATCCTCTGGCTCGCCCAGGGATCACCCGGCGCCGGCGCTCGTGCCGGTGCGGACGCGTGCGTCGTGCGCGCGGGCGACGAGCTCGCAGCCGGCCATCGGGAGGCCGTCGAGCTCGGGCTCGACCTTGTCATCCAGGTCGGAAATGAGGAAGAGCTCGAAGAGGTGCTGGACGGGCCAGATCCGGAGATCTTCCTGCTCGCGCCCGAAGCTGAGAACGACGACTGGGACAGCACGTTTGATCTGCTGGCGAGCATCCCGGCCGGCAAGCTTGCGATCGCGGCGTTTCCCGCGCCGAGTCGCGAGCAGGTGATCGAGCTCGAGCGGGCGGGAGTCGATGCGGTCATCGTCGGAGCGCGAAACGTCGCCGAGCTCGTCGGCGACGCGCGTTCGGCAACCTCCTGAACCCGGACGAGCAGTCGATCGTCCCGCGGGCCTGGAAGCTCGTCCACGGGGGCGGCGGCGATCCACACTGGTTCGATTACCCGACGCTGCTCATGTACGTCAATGCGCCCTTCCAGGCCTGGCAGGCCGAACCGTCATACCTCACGGCGCGGATCGTCGGCGTCGTACTCGCCCTGGGCGCAGTCGCGGGGACCTGGTGGCTCGGCCGCCGCGCCTTCGGGACGCCGACCGCGGGCGTCGTGGCGGCCGCGATCGTCGCCGTGTTCACGATCCACGTCGCGTATTCGCACGCCGCGGTGACCGACGTGCCGCTGACCCTCGGGATCGCGGTCGCGCTCGCGCTGATGGTCAAAGGCCGGCTCGAGCTTGCCGGCTTCGCCGTCGGTCTCAGCATGGGATTCAAATACCCCGGGGTCTTTCTGCTCGTCCCGCTCGTCGTTGCAGGCTGGCAGCGCTGGAACAGGCTCGCCGTCTCGATCATTCTGGCGCTCGCCGGCTTTTTCGCCTCCAGCCCTTTCGTGCTCGTGCACCGTCATCAGGCCTGGCACGAGGCCTGGCGTGTCCAGCGACTCGCGCGAGACGGCTGGCTCGGGTTCGAGCACGATCACGCAGCCCCGATCGCGTTCCTGGATCGCCTCTGGGAAGGGCTCGGGCCGGCGCTGATCGTTTGTGGGCTCGGGCTCATCTTCGCGCTCGTGCGCCGCAGTCGGACCGATCTCATCCTCGCGCTCTTCGTCCTCGTCTACTTCATCGACCTGATGACGCTTCGTGCACACTTCGACCGCTACCTCTTGCCGCTCGCACCGCCGCTCGGCGCACTCGCGGGGCGGTTTCGCTCGCTCGCGCCGGTGACCCTGTTGCTGCTCGTCGTTCCTCTGACGTGGTCGGTTCGCGATACGAGGAACCTGACCCGTACCGATACGCGTGTCGTTGCAGATCGCTGGATCGAGCAGAACATCCCGCCGGGTACGCACATCGCCTCAGATCCGTCGACGCCGAGCTTCGAGGGAATGAAGGTTCTCCCACTCGCGCTGCCCGGCCCGAAGCGGGGATTCGACGAGAACCGCAGCGTCGCTCGTCTGCGCGACCTGCGGACGAAGGCGAGACGCGCCTTCTACCTCGAGCCGGGTGGCGACCTGGCAGGGCCCTGGGTCGCCGTTTACCGGCTTTAACCGCGACGACCGCGCAACCAACCCCGAACGGTTTCCTCCATCGCCGTACCGGCCGTCGAGGCCGACAGATCGTATGGCGGTGTGGTCCCGGTGTGGCCCCCCGGCAACCCGCGGCGGTGGCGCCTAGCGGCCGGCCTCCGACGACACGATCCGTGAGAGTCGGCGCTTCGGCTAAGTCTGCGATTCGGCACGAGAGGTACGGGAGACCGTGATGGCTAGTGAAAGCTCGTGGCCGGTGGCCATCCGCCCAGCAGCACAAGGGAAACGGAGACCGGTTGGGTGTTTCGTAATCGCAAGGGATACAGGGGCTCTGGTCGATGAGATGCTGAACACGGTGACCATTCGCCCCGCTCAAGGCTCCTCCCAACCAGGGGAGTTGAAGCCTGGGAAAAGAGCGGTGCGCCTCCGGCCACCCGTTCCACTCTGGCTCCGGCAGTGGAGAAGACCTTGAGCTAGGGCACTTCGCGCTGCGCGAGGCGTGCTTCGAGTCGGTCGAGCCGCAGCCTCACCTCGCGTAGCTCGCCCAGGACTTCGGCATCGGTCGCCTCGACGTACGCGGTGGACTCGGCTACTTCCTCGATCTCGCCGGCGAGGAACCGCTCCGCGATTGCCCCGGTCAGAACAGCGATGAAGCCGATGCCGACGACCATGACACCGATGGCGATGATCCGCCCAAGGGTGGTGCTGGGCGAGATGTCGCCGTAGCCAACCGTCGTCATCGTTGTGACGGCCCACCACACACCGTCCCAGGTCGATTGCTTCGGTTCCACGGCAGCGAACGCGGCACCTCCGACCAGCAGCGTGAGTCCGGCGAGGACGGCGACGTACCGCAGTCCCGCCAAAGAGAACACGCGTCGCGCGAGCGAAGCCAGGCGAAGCAGGCGAAGAAGACGCAGCAGTCGTAATGCTCGTGCTGCTTGAAGCCCTGCCGGCAGGAACGGCGGCGTGACGAGAACGATGAACAGCTCTAGCGGATGCTCACGCGCCCACCTCCACTTCTCTGGGACGACCGCGAGCATGACCACGACCTCGGTTGCGAACGCGAGCCAGATCGCCCAGTTCAGGACGGCTGCGAGAAGCCGCCAAGGATCTCCCAGGTCCGACTCCTCGACAGCGACGACGGGCACGACGAGCAACGCGGCGACGAGCATCGGTAGGTCGAACCGCTGGGCGATCCGCTCGCTCCGTTCCTCCATGTTCGCCGTGTTCGACGCCGACGATCAGCCGCCTCCGGAGCATGTCCGCTTCGGTCATCTAGCCGAGCGGAGAGTTCCGTCGTAGCGTTGAGCAGGGCCCGGGTCGTGGGAAAGCGCCCGGACGTTCGGCTCGCTGCCCGGCCCGCTTACCTAGTCGCGGCCTCGGCGAGACGCGCGTGCGACGTGACCTTCAAGAATCGCGCATGGGCAACCGCTGGCGGGCCAAGAGCACGAGCGCGACGAGCGCACTCCGCCTCTCCAGCCACGGCGTGCGGAGCGCGTCTTGGAGCGCAGAAGCCACTTCTTCGTCGACAACCGCGGCGAGCTTCACGACTTCGCGGCCCTTCTTCGTGATCCTGAGCTGGCCGCCGAAACCGCGCCCAAGCAGACCGTCCTCAATGCACGACCTCCGAAGCTCTTCGAACTCCTCGTAGCTCCCGGCCACTGAGGAACGGTAACGCGCGCAACGAAGTTAGTCGTCCGGCCGTCAACTTCTAGGTGCCGGTTGTGGGAAAGCGCCCGGACGTTCGGCTCGCCGCCCGGCCCCTTGTATTTCTCGCCGCTTCGTTGCAGGCTGGTGCCAATTGTTATTGCGTGGAGGCTGTGGCAGCCCAGTGGGAGGCGATGGAGCGACGGTCCCCGCTCACAACGAAGGAGAACCTATGCGGCTACCACGCCCCATCTTTCCGGCAGGAGGTCGTCGGCGCGCCTTCGGGAGCCTCGGGTGAAACCAGAGCACCGGCAACTGAAGGAGGAGACATGAGGGAGTTCAACAGAAAGGCATGGCTTGCTGCCGTCGCCGTCCTCGGTGCGGTTGCGATGAGCGTGGCTGTCGCCCCTACTGCGGCGAGCGCCGCGCCGTCCTGTTTCGGGAAGCCCGCCACGATCACGGGCGCGGGCGCGATCGACGGGACGGCGGGCAACGACGTGATCGTTGGTTCGACGGGCGACGACGTCATCGACGGCAAGAGCGGCAACGATTTGATCTGCGCCCTCGCAGGGGATGATGTCGTACAAGGCGGGTCGGGCAACGACGGTATCGATGGGGGCGCGGGAAGCGACTTCATGAATGGCGACGTGCTCTCGTTCGGGGCCATCGATCTAACCTGCACGGGCGGCAATGACTTGCTGCTGGGAGGTCCCGGAGTCGATTTCATCGCTGGCGATTGCACCGTCGAAAACGAGGACCGCGCTATCGGCCACATCAGTGGCGCGGGTGGCAACGACAAGATCTTCGGCGGTGAGGACACCGACTTCATGGCTGGCGATCACAACGGGAACTACGTGAGCGCAACGGGCGGGAACGATGTGATCGACGGCGGCCCCGGAGACGACTTCGCCAACGGCGACAGCCTCTCCGTCTTTCTTGTTTCCGGAGCATCGGGCAGCGACATCATCACGGGAAGCGACGGGGGCGACTACCTGGTCGGCGACAGCGGCGTCTTCACCTGCGAGGGCGTGATCACGGCAGACGCCGGCAACGACGTCATCAGGGGCGGTGCCGGAGACGACGGCCCGCTAATCGGGGATCACAATCCCCACTGTGGCGTCCCGAGCGGTCACAGCGGTAACGACAGCCTGTTCGGGGACGACGGGGACGATCAGCTCCACGGCGACAACTTCACCGACTTGGGCAACTTCGACAGCGGGGACGGGAGGGACAGCTGTAATGGTGGTGCAGGCACGGACACCGCCGCGCTGTGCGAGTCGATCGTCGGCGTGCCATAGGTCGTGCGCCAATCCGATGCGCGGAACGAGGGCTCCACCGGATCACGCCGTGCGGCTTCTGTGATGACGACATCTTCGTCGTCGGCGGCTGATGCTTCCGACGCAATCGAATAACAGACGACCGATTGGTCTACACCCACGCGGTCAGAGGGAGCGGCAGTGCAATGCGATACGTCCGGCCGTCCGCGGCGATGACTCGCCGCTCCCCGTTGTGGCACGAGACGACGCGGGAGTGCACGCGCCGGATTTTCCCGGTGCAGTCGGTCGTCCTGCAGCGTCGCGATACTCCCGAACCATGACAGCACCCGAGTTCGACATCCCCCAGCCTGTCCTGGACGCGCTCGACGACATCCTCGACATCGACCCGCTCGAACCCGGCTGGCGGGACCAGCCGCCGGACGCGCTGATCGCGACGGTCGCCCGATTGGACGAGGCGCTCGAGGTCGGCGATCTCGACTTCGCCGAGAACAAGATCAGGTTGCGCCGCAAGACCGTGAAGGGCCAGCGGTCAGTGCGGGCGAGAAGCGTTCAGGTTCCCGGCTGGCTGATGGACGCGATCGCCGCGACCCTGCCGCCGCTGGAAGACCGCGACGCGACCGCCCGCGTGTTCCCGGGCTTCACCGACGACGGAGCCAGGAACGCGATGGCGCGCGCCTGCGTTACCGCCGGAATCCCGCACTTCAGCCCCTACTCGCTGCGGCATCGGCGCACGTCGCTGTGGCACGGCCAGGGCGTCCCGATCAGGGAACTGATGGCGCGTACCGGACATGCGAAGGCGTCGACGACGCTCGACGTCTACAGCCACGTCCTCGTCGACGCGACCGAGCTGACGGCAGCCGAACTCCTCTCGCGGCGTGGTCCCGGTGTGGTCAATGACTAGCCCCACGAGGCATTTCGGCTGGACGCGCCCAGGTTGCGGCTTTCCCGGCTTTAATGGACTGCATGAAGCGTTTCGGGGTCCTCGCAATCGCCCTCGTCGCGCTCGCCGGCTGCGGCGGGGGCGAGTCGACGCCGCGCCGTGTCGCCGATTACGGCGCCGCCTCTGCGCGCTGTCCGGCAAAAGACCGCATCGGCGCGGCCGTCTATTGCCCGACTTGGATGCCCGATCCCCTCGACGGTGTGATTGGGAGCCGCTGGAACAACATCGACGAGGTGAGCCGCGACCGCAGCTACCTGATGAGCTGGGTGTGGCAGGAGACCGGGCCCGGAGCCGCCGGCGGGGAGCTGCACGTCAACCTGCGCGGCTACCCGGGTCGCACGCGTGTCCCCAGATGTGTGAACGCCGACTCGAAACGTCGCGAGCTGATTCCCTGCTTTAGTGATGCCGGCGGACGTGTGCGGGCAGCCGGCGTCATTGCAACCGTCTACAACGTCAACCAGGACGCCGATCAATGGCATGTGCTCTACGCCTGGCGCCACGAGGGATCGCTCTACACGGTGAGCGAGCATGTGGCGCCGCCGTTGAGCTACCGCAAGGTACGCCGTTACCTCGACCGCATCCTGCGGGGTCTCGTCGTCGTCCAACCGACCCGGCAGTAGCGTGCGCCTGACGCGGAGACAGGCGCTCGCCGGTGCGGCCGCGAGTGCGCTCGGCGCCGCGGGTATCTACGAGCTCGTCGACCAGCTGAGTGGCGAGGCGCCCAGGCGCGCCGCGGGCACGCCGCATCCCCCGGAGCAGCACCTGCTGGACTCAATCGCCGTGATCGAGGACAACGGTGTGGAGGTGGTCGTGCCGCCGCTCCATCACCAGCTCGTCACTGCGAACGTACGCGCGGGCAACCTGCGAGCCGCCCGGCAAGAGCTGAACGACGCGCTGGAGGAGCTGGACCGCCGCTTCGAGCCGACGCCGGCGGGCCTCGGCGTGACGGTGGGCTGGGGCCTTCCGTACTTCGAGCGCCAGGTGCCCAAGGCATGGGCGAGACACGCTCCCCGCGACCGGCGCGCGCGGAAGCTCGCGCTGATTCCCGCGATTCGGTTCCCGAGCGATCCGGACGACACCGTTCTCGACGACAACGATGTCGCCGTGCTCCTCCGCAGCGACTCGACCGACAATCTCGCCGAGGCGGCTCGTGCGCTCTTCGACGAGCTAGGCGTGTTCGAGCTGACCAGTGTGCGCAAGGGATTCGTCGGCGGAGGGTTCGGAGGACGGCGCAGCCTGCCGAAGAAGGTCGCGGTCGCGGCGGGCATCGCTGGAGCCGATCTGATCCCAGACTCGGCGCAGCTCTTCCTCGGCTTCACCTCGACGCAGAAAGACGCGCTCGGCCCACGGCGCATCGTGAACTACGAGACGCTCGGTTACGTCGATCTCGGCCCGCGCGAGTACTTTCGCGCGGGAACGAGCATGCACGTCTCACATCTGTTCGAGGACCTCGAGTCGTGGTACCTGAACTTCGACTTTGGGGAGCGCGTCGACACCGCCTTTCATCCCGGCTTGGAGGTGCGCTCGAATGTCCAGACCGTCCGCCAGGCGCCGCGAGATATCGAGCACGCCGCCCAGGTGAGGCGCGACTTCGAGCGCCGTGGCCGAATCGGCCATTCCGCCTCGATCCAGACGTCGTCACGCCTTCAGCGCGACCATGTCGCGGAGGACGGAACGGTCTACAAGCGCGGCACGGCCGTGCCGCAGCGCGCGGACTTCAACACGCTCGACAACCCGTTCGCCTGGAGTGCCCAGCCCGACCGTGACGCGATGCAGGCTGGTCCGGCGGCCGGGCTCCACTTCGTCGTCTTCAACCCGACGAGTGACGACTTCCACCGCAATCGGCTCGCGATGGACGGCCGCCTCCCCGACGGGACGCGTCTTCCGCTCGAGCCTCGCGAACGGAATCAGGGCTTCAATGCGGTGTTGCGAACGACCCACCGGCAGAACTTCCTCGTGCCGCCGCGCAAGCATCGCTCGTTTCCCCTCGCCGAGCTTTGACCCGCGGCGGGTCGTCGATTCCGGAAGTCCAGCGCTTGCTCACTGTGCTCGGCGCCGGGAAGCGGTGCGCCGAGACAGGCACTGCCTTCGGCGAGGGTGCCGCCGCGATCGCGTCGGTCGCCGAGTCCCTCGTGACCGTCGAGCGGGATCCCGATCGTGCCGCCATCGCGGCTGAACGTCTCGCGGGTCTCCGGAACGTCGAGCTGATTGTCGGCGACTGGCGCCATCACCTGCCGAGCCGCGCTCCGTTCGACTTCTTGTTCTTCGACGCAGGCCGTCTGGACGAG
>WNFV01006570.1_pt1 | contig 17130 bp, 18 predicted proteins | sample 5400101 | NCBI WGS metagenome assembly WNFV01 (sample SAMN13153361, study PRJNA577476) | soil metagenome | isolation source: 115 cm soil or saprolite under grassland replicate 1 | place: USA:California | collected 2016-06-15
TTCTGCCAGACGATCGAGCACATCCACGAGCCCGGCGAGCTCCTGAGGCGCTTCGCAGCCACGGCGCCCGTCGCCTACGTCACCACGCCGAACCGCCTCACGCTTGCGCCGCCCGGCGCCGAGAAGTCCGACAACCCGTGGCACCTACGGGAGTACACGATCGCCGAGTACCGGGCGCTGCTCGAGCCGCACTTCTCCCGGGTGGAGATGCTTGGCGTCTACCACGCCGGCAAGCTGAGAGCCCACGAGCTGGCGCTGCGCCTCGGTTGGGACCGCGTCCACCAAACCCTGCGGATCACGAAGCCCTTTTACTCCCGCTTCATTCCGTCCATCTCCTCCTCGGACTTCCAGGTCACGGGCGAGGGGGATCTCCACCGGGCGCTCGACTTCCTCGCGATCTGCCATGCGTGAGGAAGCCGGCGATCTCGCGATCGTCCTGCACTCGCACATGCCCTACGTGGAGGGCTTCGGGACCTATCCCTTCGGCGAGGAGTGGCTGTTCGACGCCTTCGCCCGCTCCCACCTGCCCGTGTTGGAACACGCCCGCGACCTGACGATGACCGTCACGCCCGTGCTCGCCGACCAGCTGGAGGCAGAGGGCGTCGCCGAGCGCATGGAGGAGTTCCTGCGCCGCTTCCGACTCGAGGCCGGTGGGGATCTGCTCGCGGCGTTTCGGTCCGCCAGCGACGAGCACAACGTCGTCCTGCTGCCGTCGGCGGCAACCCATGCGGTACTGCCGCTGGTGGCCACCGCGGCGGGCCAGCGCCTCCAGATCGATGCCGGGCTGCGCTCGCACCGGCGCCGGTTCGGTGCCGCGGACGGATTCTGGCTTCCCGAGTGCGCCTACCGTCCAGGGCTCGAGCCGCTGCTCGCCGAGCGAGGCCTACGGTTCTTCTGCACCGACCAGAGCGCCCGCGAGGAGCCGTTCGACGCGATGGCGCCGGTGCGGGCCGCCGCAGGGCTCGTCGCCTTCACGCTCGATTGGGAGGCGGTGGAGCTGGTCTGGTCCGACCGCGGCTACCCGTCGGACCCGGCCTACACCGAGTTCCACCGCCTCTCCATGCAGGGGACGAGGCTGTGGGCGATCCGCGGCGGTCCGTACGACGGCGCGGCCGCGAGCGAGCGCGCCGCGGCTCAGGCCCGGGAGTTCGCCGGAGCGGTGGCCGATCGGCTGGCGCGATTCCGGGAGCGCCGCGGCAGGCCGGGGCTCGTGACCTTCGCAGTCGACACGGAGCTGCTCGGCCACTGGTGGTCGGAGGGACCGGCATGGCTCGAGGCGCTGTTGCATTGCGCCCCTGAGCACGGCATCCGGCTTGTGACGCTGTCCGAGGCGCTCGAGCGCCACGAGCCTGAAGAGCGGCTCCTGCACGAGTCGACCTGGGGGGAGGGCAAGGATCTTCGGACCTGGGACTCGCCTGCCGTTGCCGACCTCGCATGGGCTGCACGGCGCCTGGAGCTGCGGCTCGTTGCGGCTGTGGGCCGGGACGAGCTCTCGCCCGACGCCGCCCACCGGGCGGCGCGCGAGCTGCTCGCCCTCCAGGCGAGCGACTGGGCGTTCCTCGACCGGCGCGGGCAGGCCGGCGACTACCCGTACCAGCGCGCCACGGCGCACTCCAGCGCGCTTCTCGAGGCCATCACCCACGCCGAGCCCCCCGATCCGTGCCTGCGCAACCTCGCGCCCGACCTCAGCCTTGCGCCGCTGGTCGAGCCGTAGCGGTCGCAGCAGCACGTAGACTCCCGGCGCGTCCGTGCCCCGCACGCTGATCCTGTCCTGGGAGTACCCGCCCCTGATCGAGGGAGGGCTCGCGCGCCACGTTCGCAAGCTCTCCGAGGCGCTCGTCGAGCTGGGCACCGAGGTTCACGTGCTCACTCGGGGGGGCGAGGAGTCGCCGCCAGAGGAGGTCGCGAGCGGCGTTTCCATCTACAGGGTGCGAGAGCCGAAGCGGCCCACGGACCTGGGTGAGTTCGTCGCCTGGGTGGAGCGCATGAACGCCGACATGCTCGCCGCCGGCGTCGAGCTCGGCGACAGATACGCCTTCGACCTCGTGCACGGCCACGACTGGCTCGTCGCGATCGCCGGCGACCACCTCGCGCGCCGTTTCCAGGCTCCGCTCGTGACGACCATCCATGCCACCGAGCATGGCCGCCACCAAGGCTGGGTGGATAAGCACCCGCAGTCCTACATCCACGGCATCGAGCGCTGGATCACCAACCGCGCCGAGCGGGTGATCGCCTGCTCCTACTACATGCGCGAGCAGATCGCCGACATCTTCGGCGTCGAGGAGGAGAAGGTCAGCGTGATCCCGAACGGCATCGACCCGGACGACCTCCAGGCGCAGCACGGCGAGGAGCTGGAGCGCTTGCGGCGCGAGTTCGCCGCACCGGACGAGAAGCTCGTGCTGCTCATCGGCCGGCTCGTCTACGAGAAGGGTTTCCAGCTCGCCCTGGAGGCGATGCCGGCCCTGATCGAGCGGCTTCCGCGGACGCGCTTCCTGGTCGCCGGCTCCGGCACCCACGAGCGGGAGCTGCGCCGCCAAGCGGAACGCCTCGGCCTGATGGAGCACGGCACGTTCCTGGGCTGGATCGGCGACGACGTCCTCCACTCGCTGTACCGGATCGCGGACGTCTGCGTGGTGCCCTCGATCTACGAGCCGTTCGGCCTGGTCGCGCTGGAGGCGATGGCATCGGGCTGCCCGTGCATCGTCGCGGACACAGGGGGCCTGCGCGAGGTGGTACCGCACGAGGAGGCCGGGCTGCGATTTCGGGCCCGCGACCCGGAGGCCCTCGTGGAGGTGGCCGCCCGGGTGCTCTCCGACGACGAGCTCGGACGGCGGCTCGTCGCGGAGGCCTACGACCATCTGCGCCGCTTCGACTGGCTGGACGTGGCGGAGCAGACCTCCGAGCTGTACGCCGCCCTCGCCCGCGAGCCCGTCTAGCGTTCCCCGGGTCCTTGACCCAGCTCGTCGGGGCTGCCCGCGGGCTCGGGCTCCAGCGGATCGGGCCAGCGCAGCGTCCGCGGCGCGTCCCGCATGCGGATGATCTGCGCGGGAATGCCACCGACGACCGCGTTTGGGGGGACGTCGCGCGTGACCACCGAGTTCGTCCCGATGACCGCGTTGTCGCCGACCTTGACGCCGCGCAGGATGCAGGCGCCGTATCCGATCCACACGTTCGACCCGATGTCGACGTCGCGCTTGTAGATCCCCTGGACCCGGATCGGCCGCTCGACCTCGACCATGCCGTGGTCGAAGTCGATGAACATCGCGCGGTCGGCGATCACGCACTGCTCGCCGATCCGCACCCGCCTGTACGCCGAGATCGTGCACTCCTGGCCCAGCACGGTCTTGGGGCCGATGATCACCTCGCCCTCGTGGCAGCGGATCTTCGTCCCGTCGCCGATCCAGGCAAAGCGCCCGAAGCGCACGACCCCCCGCCTCGAGATCTGGATCTCGAGGCGCCTGCCGAGGAACAGCAGCCCGTCCGTCTCCCAGCGCCAGCCGGCGGACGTGAGGAACCGCCGCCGTGCGTAGCGCAGCGCCAGGCGCGCGTACTTCGGCGTGAGCATGCGGTTGCGGGCGAGAAAACGGATCAGGCGGATCACGCGGAGATCATCCTTCGGGGCGAAGCGGGTCGTTCCGGCGCAGCCATTCGGCGAGCAGGGGATCCACGACGTGCCACCCTCCAGTGCCGCCCGCTACAAGCCCACGAGCGCGCAGTCGCTCCAACGCCCTACGCGCGGCATCGGGACCGCTGAACCCATACCGGGAGGCTGCCCTGCGGCTGCCGGGCGCTCCGCCCGACGCGATCAGGAACATGGCGCGCGCTTCATTCACGTCGGTGTCACTGCCCGAGAGCAGAGTGTCGACGAGGCGCGCGAACTCTGAGCTCTGGGACTCGGGCCCTACGAGCTCGTCGAACGCCTCCTGTACGAGGTCGGATGCGATCTCGTCGGTCGTGGAGGCACGATCCCAAACCTGCCAGGCCAGTTGTTGGGTGCGCTTCGGATGAGCCTCGGTGAGCTCGACAAGGTGCTCGACGGCTCGATCCTGGATGGGGCGTCCGGTTGCGGCGAAGCGATGCTGGAGATAGCTGGCGAACTCGGCGGAGTCGAGGCCCGGAAGGTCGAGGTCGAGAGTCTGATCCCAGATTGGCTCGGTGTCCGTGTGCAGCATCAGCTGTAGCCGTTCGCGCAGGCTTCCGGTGAGCAGCAGGGCCAGTTTGCCCGTCTGCTCGGGACCCATGAGCGCCGAGCGAATGATGCTGAGGGACTGCCCTGGGCAGCTGGCAAGCCGCTGGAACTCGTCGAACGCCACCACCAGCCGTGGGCCGACCTCCGACAGCGCCCGCAGCTGACCGTGCAGGATCTCGGCCTCATTCGGCTCGCCCCGCGCTGTTCGCGCCCCCGCCTTGACCACGCCGAGGTTGATCTGCATCTCCTTCTCCAGGCGTCCAAAGGCACCTCGGCCCCGTCGGCGAAGCGCACGGTCGGGGTGCCGGTCGAGCGCATCGGATACCGCCCCTACGAAGGCGGGAAGGCTGATGGCGCGGCGAAGGTCAACGGCGATTGCTTGCCAGGCGGGGGCGTCGGCGCCGTGGTGGCGCTGAAGCTCGCTGGCCAATTCCCCCAGGAACGTCGTCTTGCCAGTGCCCCGTGGTCCGAACAGGGCGACGTGCGTTCCTCCCTTGAGCGTGGTCGCCATGCGCTCGGTGAACGGGTGGCGCGACACGTAGTCCTCGATCGCTCCGGTCCAGATGAAGGGGTTGAGCGCCACGTCCGTATCTTACGCACGCAACGCGACAGATTTGTCGCACGTATTGCGACAACCTTGTCGCAGGATGTGCGACAAACATGCACCGGCCGACGGATTAGACTCCGCGGCCGTGGCCACCGAGGAGGCGAGCGGCGCGACAACGGAACCCGACGCATCGCTCGCGGAGCGCGTGGCGGCCGGCGACAAGCGCGCGCTGGCGCGGGCCATCAGCCTGGTGGAGAACCGCGACGCGGAGGGCGACCGGTTGGTGGCCGAGCTCTTCCCACGGACCGGGAAGGCGCGCATCGTCGGCGTCACCGGACCACCCGGCGTCGGCAAGAGCACGCTGATCGGAGCGCTCACGGCCGAGCTTCGCAAGGCCGAACGCGACGTTGGCGTACTGTCGATCGACCCATCGAGCCCGTTCACGCAGGGCGCGATGCTGGGCGACCGGATCAGGCTGGCCGACCACTTCCTCGATCCTGGTGTGTTCATCCGCTCGATGGCCACGCGCGGTTCCCTCGGTGGACTGGCCGAGGCGGCGCTTCAGGCCGCACTTCTGATGGACGCCTCGGGCAAGGACGATGTGCTGCTCGAGACCGTGGGCGTCGGACAGGGCGAGATCGACGTCGTCGATCACGCGGACACGATCGTGCTCGCGCTCATGCCCGGCTCGGGAGACTCGATCCAGGCGCTGAAGGCGGGGATCATGGAGATCCCCGACGTGATCGTCGTCAACAAGGCCGATCATCCACTCGCGGACACGATGGTCCGCGAGGTCCGGTCCGTCCTCTCACTGGGGCCGCAGCGTGACTGGAGGGTTCCGGTGGTCCGAACCGAGGCAGCGAAGGGAGAGGGGATCACAGGGCTCCTGGAGCAGATCGATGCCCATCGCGCTCACATCGAGGAAACGGGTTCGCTCGCGGAGCGCCGAGCACGCAACCTTCGCGCGGAGGTGCTGGGGATCGCCGCGGCGCGGCTGCGCCGCCGGCTGGACGAGCGCGCGGGGAGCGATCCCGGCACCGACGAACTCCTAGACAGCGTCGTTCGCCGCGAGACGGACCCGGCGACGGCAGCCCGCATGCTGCTAGAAAGGGCCGGCGATGGCTGAGGGTGCCGAAGCGAAGCGGGAGACCGCACCGGCAACCGGCCCGGACCTATCCGAGGTCCGCTCCTGGGTGGGCGGCCGGCTGGACGCGATCGGCGGCACCTCGGTCGGCAAGCTCGACGGCGCCTACGTCGACGAGGAGAGCGAGCGGCCCGAGTGGCTGGTGGTTCGCCTCGGCCGCTTCGGACAGCGGGCGCTGGTGCCGGCGCGCGAGGCGGTGGGAGGCGTGGGCCGTGTCTGGATCCCCTATCACCAGGACGCGATCAAGCGCGCGCCCAAGGTGGACACGCGCGCACCGCTTTCTCGCGGGCGGGAGCAGGAGCTGCTCGCTCACTACGGGATCGCCGCGGAGGTGGGGCGTGCCGCGGAGCTCGCGGCACGCGACCCCGACGCGATCACAGCCCACCGGCTGACTTAGTTGCTCAGAGAGCCCCGGCGGCCCAGTCGAACGGCGCCGCCCCCACGCTAGCGACGCCGGCTCCCTCGCCGGCGACGATCACGCGGGTGCGGCGGCCGCCCGCTCCCCGCTGCACCCGAACCGACGACCACTCCGCACACGGCGCGAAGGCCTCGGCCAGCTGCAAAGCGAGGCGGGATGGCTCCCGCTTGCGCCCGTTCAGCTTCCTCTCCATGGATCCCCCAGGTCGAAGGTTCCAGCGACGACGCGACTCTAGGCGCGCCGTCGGCCGGAATCGTGCCTTCGGTCACTATCACGCTCAAATCAAGCCCCAAATTGGGGGATCGACGCCACTCGAAAGAGGAGGGCCGCTTGAAGCGGCCCCCCCGTCAACGTTCTGATTCGCGAAACGCTCTACTGCCCGAACGGCGGGCAGTTCGGGTTGTTCGTCGATGACTTGCACGGCGTCGAGCTGCCCTTGAAATGCCCGGAGTTCCCCGCGTGCGGGTTGCCCGCGAGGGCAGCCGGGGCAGAGAGCGCGAAGGCTCCTGCCAGCACGACCGCGGTCACTTTCTTTCGCATCTTCGCCTCCTCTCGCTAGATGCGTGACATCAGCCTGCCTACCCCATCGGAAGCAGGGAAAACACGATTCCAAGCGTGTTGCTCCAGCGGGTGGCGAGGCCGGGCCGGATGGTGTGCCTCAACGCCCGGCCCGGCTCAGCAGCCGAGCTGTCGCGCGATCACCATCTGCTGCACCTCGTCGGTGCCCTCGCCGATGGTGAGGATCTTGGCGTCGCGGTAGAAGCGGCAGACCGGGTACTCCTCGATGTAGCCGTAGCCGCCGTGGATCTGAACCGCCTCCTCCGTCGCGCGGACGGCGAGCCGCCCGGTCTTCAGCTTCGCCTGGGCGGCGGTGAGGGTGAACGACTCGCCGCGGTCCTTCTCCAGCGCCGCTTTGTAGGTGAGCAGGCGCGCCGCCTCGATCTCGGCGGAGATGTCTGCGATCTTCGCCTGGATCGCCTGGAACTTCGAGATCGGCTGTCCGAACGCCCGGCGCTCCTTGGCGTAGGCGAGCGCCTCGTCGAGCGCGCCCTGGGCGAGCCCGACGCCCATCGCCGCGACGCCGATCCGTCCCCCGTCCAGGATGTGGAGGAACTGCTTGAACCCGTCGCCGCGGCGACCCAGCAGGCTGGACTCGGGCACGCGGCAGCCATCGAAGGTGAGCGGCCGGGTGTCCGAGGCGTTCCAGCCCATCTTTCGGTACGGCTCGCCCTGGGTGTAGCCGGGCGTGCCGTTGGGGACGATGAGGTTCGAGATCTCGCCGTCGCCGTCGGTGCGCGCCGTGATCGTCACGCAGCCCGAGATCTCGGTGCCCGCGTTGGTGATGAACTGCTTGGCGCCGTCGATTACCCACTCGCCGTCATCGAGGCGAGCGCGAGTGCGGGTGGCGCCCGCATCGGAGCCGGCCTCCGGCTCGGTGAGGCCGAACGCCGCCAGCCGCCGTCCGGTGCACAGCTCCGGGAGCCACTCGGCCTTCTGCTCATCGGTGCCCCAGAGGTGGATCGGCATCGTGCCCAGCGAGGTGTGGGCGGCCAGCGTGATGCAGACCGAGGAGTCGATGCGAGCCAGCTCCTCGACGGCGAGCGCGTAGGCGAGCGTGTCGGCGCCCCCGCCCCCGTACTCCTCGGGGAAGGGGATCCCCATCAGGCCGAGCTTGCCCATCTTCTCGACGATCTCGTAGGGGAACGCCTTCGTGCGGTCGAGCTCCTCGGCGGCGGGGGCGACCTCCTGCCGCGCGAACTCGCGGACGGTGTCGCGCAAGAGCCGCTGCTCGTCTGTCAGCTCGAAGTCCAACCTAGCCGGCAAGGTCTCGAGCCAGGTCCACGAGCAGCCTCACGCCGAAGCCCGTTGGCCCGTTGCCCACGTATTGGCGGCCCACGTCCCATGCGGTGCCGGCGATGTCGAGGTGGACCCAGGGCTTGCCGTCGACGAACTCCTCGAGGAAGGAGGCGGCGTAGATCGTGCTCGCCTTGCGCTTCGACGAGCTGTTGGTGAGGTCGGCGTCCTTGCCGCGCGTCAGCTCCTTGTACTCGGGATGGAGCGGCAGCCGCCAGGCGAGCTCGCCGGTGTCCTCGGCTGCGGCGAGCACCTTCTCCAGCCAATCGTCGTCGTTGGAGATCGCGGCGGCGTAGGTCGAGCCCAGCGCGATGACGACCCCGCCGGTCAGCGTCGCCAGGTCCACAACCCGGTCGGCACCGAGCTCGCGCACGCAGTGGGTGAGCGCGTCGGCCAGGATCAGGCGCCCCTCCGCGTCGGTGTTGTTCACCTCCACCGTCTTGCCGTTGAGCTGGGTGATGATGTCGCCGGGCTTGGTGGCCGAGCCGCTGAGCATGTTCTCGGTTGCGGGGACGCAGACGGCGATGTTCAGGCGGAGCTCCAGCTCGGCGATGGCGCCCAGCGCTTCGAGCACCGCGGCGCCCCCCGACATGTCCATCTTCATCTCCTCCATCTTCGCCGCGGGCTTGATCGAGATCCCGCCGGTGTCGAAGGTGACCGCCTTGCCGACGAAGCCGAGCGTCTCGGCTTCCCCATCCGCCCCGGCGTAGCGCAGCGAGATCAGGCGCGGCTCCTCGGCAGTGCCCTTGGCGACGGCCACCAGTCCGCCCATCCCGCGCTCCTCGATCTCGTCCCGCCCCAGCACCTCAGCGTTCACGCTCTCGTGTGCCGATGCGATCTCGCGAGCCCGGTCCGCCAGGTAGGTGGGGGTGACGACGTTCGATGGCAGGCTCTGGAGCTCGCGCGTTCGGTTCGCGGCCTCCGCCGCGATGCGCGCCACCTCGACGTCGCCGGCGATGCGATCCGCATCCCCACCGGCTGCGACGACCAGCCGCTCGACGGCCGGGGGCGGGGGATCTTCGGGATCGCGCGACTTGAACCGGTCGAAGCGGTAGGCGCCGAGGATCGTGCCCTCCACGAGGGCCGCCGCCAGCGCGTCGGCCCCTACCTCGCCGTGGGGCGGCTCGGGCAGCGCCCAGGCGATCCTGCGGCCCCTGTAGCGGCCCGCCTCGTTGACGGCCAGCGCGGCGGCGACCCGAAGACGCTCGGGACCGAGGTCCTCTCGCTTGCCGAGGCCGACCACCAAGAGCCTCCGCTCCGCATCGGGCCGAAGCAGAGCGAGCTTCCTGTATGTGGGCACGGCGTCAGCCGTCCCGGGAACATCGCCGAAGGCCTCGGGAACCTCCTCGCCCTCGAACAGGCCCACGGCGTGCAGATCCGCCTCGACGCCCTCGAGCGGCCCGCTGGTGACCTCGACATCCACGCCGGCGAGTGTATTCAGCGTCTAAGTAAGATTGGCTCCCATGTCGCAGACGGTGATCCTCGGTACTGCCCGCACCCCCTTCGGCAAGATGGGCGGCGCCCTGTCGTCCCTCGATGCCACGGATCTCGGCCGAAAGGCGATCGAGTGCGCCCTGGAGCGCTCTGAGGTCGAGCCCGACCAGGTGCAGTCGGTGATCTACGGCCAGGTGCTCCAGGCGGGGCAGGGCCAGATCCCCTCGCGACAGGCGCAGATCAAGGCGGGAATCCCGCGGGAGGTGCCGTCGGAGACCGTGAACAAGGTATGTGCATCCGGCATGCGCACGATCGGCCTCGCGGACCAGGCGATCCGTGCGGGCGACCTCGAGCTGGCCGTGACCGGCGGCATGGAGTCGATGAGCCAGGCTCCCTACCTGCTCCCCGGCGCCCGATTCGGCTTCCGGATGGGCGACGTCAACGCGATCGACTCGATGACCCACGACGGGCTCACGAACCCGTTCACCGGCAAGCAGATGATCGACGAGGCCTCTGAGGTCTCCAACGAGCTGGAGATCACGCGGCCGGACATGGACCGGTTCGCCGCCCGCTCTCACCAGCTCGCGGCGAAGGCGACCGACGAGGGTCGCCTGGCCGAGGAGATCGTGACCGTGACCGTGAAGCGAAAGAAGGAGGAAGTGGAGGTCGCGGCCGACGAGGCGATTCGGCCCGACACCACCGTCGAGGTGCTGGCGAAGCTGCCCGCGGTCGGCGGCGACGACGCCACCCACACGGCGGGCAACGCCCCGGGCGTCAACGACGGCGCCGGCGCGGTGATCGTTGCCTCGGACGAGTGGGCAAAGCGCGAGGGCCGGACCCCGCTTGCGCGGGTGCTCTCCTACGGGACAGTGGCCGACGACTTCGCCTATCTGGCGAGGACGCCGGCGGGGGCCGCGAAGCAGGCGCTCGACAAGATCGACAAGGCTCCGGAGGACGTCGATCTGTGGGAGATCAACGAGGCGTTCGCCTCGGTGGCGATCAACTCGATTCGGATGCTGGGTATCGAGGACGACCGGGTCAACGTCAACGGCGGCGCGATCGCGCTCGGTCACCCGATTGGCGCCTCGGGGGCGCGCATCGTGGGCGCCCTGGTGCATGAGCTGAGGCGCCGCGGCGGCGGGCTCGGCTGCGCGGCGATCTGCTCCGGTGGCGGCCAGGGCGACGCGATCGTGCTCGAGGTGAACGGGCACTAGTCGAACTCGTCGCGGACCGGCGCGCGGAGACCGGCGGGGTGGCAAGATGCCCCGGCGGTGGGCGAGGAGGCGAGACTCACCAGGCGTAAGCTGGTCGGCACGGCGGCGACGGGCGCTGCCGCGGCGTCGCTTGGGGGCACGGCCGCGGTAGCCGCGCGCCAGCATCGCGGACGGACCAGCGCCGACGTCGCCGTGGTGGGCGCCGGATTCGCCGGGTTAACGGCGGCGCTGAAGCTGGCGAACGCGGGACGATCGGTGATCGTCCTCGAGGCGCGGGACCGCGTTGGCGGCCGCGCGCACAACCACCGCATCCTCGGCGGAGAGATCTCGGAGCGCGGCGCGACGTTCGTGGGTCCCACCCAGGGCCACATCCTGGCGCTCGCGAAGCAGTTCGGGGTGCGCAAGTTCCCCACCTTCGACGAGGGCGACAACGTCTATTACGCCGACGGCTCGCGGACCACCTACAGCGACCAGACTCCGGCGGGCATCGTGCCGCCCGACCCGCTCGTGATCCCGGACGTCGCCAACATCGTCACCCAGCTGGACCAGATGTCGACGGAGGTCCCCGTGGACGGCCCGTGGAAGGCCGACAGCGCGGAAGAGTGGGACGCCGAGACGCTGGAGTCCTGGCTTCGCGACAACAGCAGCTATTCCGTGAACGATCACCTCCGCCGCCTGGTCGCAACCGCGAGCCGGCCGATATTCGGAGCCGAGCCCAGAGACCTCTCGCTGCTCTTCACGCTCTTTTACATCGCCGCCTCGGGCGACGAGCAGCACCCCGGAACGTTCGAGCGCAACTTCAGCACCCGCGCCGGGGCGCAGATGTGGCGGTTCTTCGGCGGCGCGCAGCGACTCGCGGTGAAGATGGCCCACCGGCTGGGCGACCGCATCGTCCTCGGTGCCCCGGTGCATCGGATCGTCCAGCGCGGCGGCGGGGTCATCCTGCACTCGCACGGGCTGGAGGTCGAGGCCAAGCGGGCCATCGTGGCCGTGCCTCCCACCCTCGCCGGTCGTATCGAATATCGCCCGTCGATGCCGTCCCAGCGCGATCAGCTCACGCAGCGGATGCCACAGGGGAACCTCACGAAGGTCGCGGCCGTGTACAAGGAGCCGTTCTGGCGAGAGGACGCGCTCAACGGGACGACCGTTTCGATCGACGGCCTCGTGAGCGTCACCTTCGACGACTCGCCGCCGGACGGCAAGCCCGGCGTGCTGGTCGGATTCGTGGGCGGGGACCGGGCCCACCAGTTCGCGAGCATGTCGAAGGCCAAGCGCCGCGCCGCCGTGCTGGACGATTTCACGAACTACTTCGGGCCGAAGGCGGCGCACCCGCGCCAGTACTTCGAAACCAATTGGGCGAGCGAGGAGTGGACGCGCGGCTGCCCGGTGGCCATTCCCGGCCCTGGCACGCTCGTGGGCTACGGGCCCGCGCTTCGCCGGCCCGTCGGCAGGATCCACTGGGCGGGCACCGAGACCTCCACGTACTGGATGGGATACATGGACGGCGCCGTGCGCTCCGGCGAGCGGGCGGCCAAGGAGGTTCTAGCAGAGCTCTGATTCTCTAGCCTGGGGCGGGTGACCCAGGCCGCCGCCTTCTTCGACCTCGATCGCACCATGATGGCGGGCTCGAGCGGGATGCACTTCGCCCGCGCGGCCTTCCGCACGGGCATGGTGGGTCGCACCCAGCTCGCCAGATGGGCCGTGGAGCACCTCCGCTTTCGCCTTCGGGGCTCCACCGACGAGCGCACCGCCCAGGTGCTCTCGCAGGTCAAGGAGCTTCTGGCGGGGGTCCCCGAGCGAGACGTGGCCCGCATGACCCCGGAGCTACTAGCGGGAGTCCTGCCGCGCATCTACCCGCAGATGCTCGACGAGGTCCACGCGCACCAGGACGCCGGCCGGCCGACCTTCATCGTCAGTGCTGCCGGCAACGCCCTGATCGAGCTGCTCGCCCAAGTGCTGGGCATGGAGGGCGGGATCGGCACGCGCTACGCGGTGGACGGCGAAGGCCGGCTCACCGGCAGCCTCGACGGGCCGTTCATGTACGGGGAGGGCAAGGTGAAGGCGATGCGGGACTTCGCGGAAGCGCACGACATCGACCTGGCTGAGTCGTGGGCCTACTCCGACTCCGCGTCGGACCTCCCGATGCTGCGGGCGATCGGCAAGCCCGTCGCCGTCAACCCGGACGGGGAGCTCGCCGAGATCGCCGCCGCCCAGGGTTGGCGGGTGATGCGATTCGAGCGACTGGGCCGGCGCCTCACGATCCTGGGCGCCACGGCGGTCGCCGCCGCGGTTGGGGGTACGGGCCGGCTGGTCGCCGCGAGGCGCCGGGCCGCGCCGGGTCGGCTTCGCGCGCTGCCGCGAAGGCGCTAGGCGCCATCCGGCAGGCGTAGGCGCCATCGATCGCTGAGTCGCCGCTGTCCTTCTTCGCGATCAGTTCGACCGCGAGCACGACGCTGGCGACCGCGTAGAGCGGTGCGACGACGAGGTTGCCCGCCGAGTCGGCAAGCCAGCCGGCGAACAGGCCATGGCCGAGCAGCGATCCAATTCCCTTGAGGGCCAGCGTTAGAAGCGCCTCGCTGACGAGAAGGATGGGTGCCAGCACGCCCAGCACGAGCCAGAAGCGACCGCGGACCAGCTCACGGCTGCGGGCAAGCGAGGCCCAGACGCCACGCTCCTCGATCTCCAGCACGGGCGGCGCAAGCGCGAACCACGTGAAGAACACGACTCCTGGCGCGAACAGCAGGAGCAGGCCGAGCGCCGAGCCGACGGCCAGGACGATGTCGACTCCGATCAAGCGCCCGTAGGGAAGGTGCCGGGCCACGGCCACGGGCGAGGGCCGTTCTCCCGGCCGGGACTTCGCGATCAATGACGCCACGGCGCCGCTGTAGAAGACCTCGCCGAACAGCGCGGTGGCCGCCTGGCCCACGGCGAGGGCCGCGAGCCCCGCGCTGGCCAGGTCGCTGAGCTCGCCGATGTCCGCCGACCCGGCGTGGTCGACGCCCGCGTCGAGAAGCCCGAGGGGGACGAATACGAATGCCGCGAGAACGAGCAGGTAGCCCGCTTCGGCACGGCAGGTGGCGAGAACTCGGCGGTAGACGCCGAGCACCCCGATTCCTTCCCCCATGCGGGGATCGTCTCATCCAAAGAGCCGGTTGTGCGCGTCCTAGACTGTTCGCATGGCGGTCGAGCCCGAAGCAAGGCGCCGCGCGCACGAATGGCTTGCCGAGGCCTACTCGAAGGAGCCCGAGCGCGACGCGCTCTTCGAGACGATCTCCGGGCAGGAGGTCCATCCGCTCTACACCGAGGAGAACCTCGCCGATTGGGATCCGGAGCGGGACCTCGGATTCCCGGGCGAGCACCCGTACACGCGAGGCGTCTACCCGTCGATGTATCGCGGTCGCCTGTGGACCATGCGCCAGTTCGCGGGCTTCGGCACGGCGGACGAGACCAACGAGCGCTTCCGGTACCTCCTGGAGCACGGGCAGACGGGTTTGTCGACCGCGTTCGACATACCACGCGCGCAGCCTCGGGGAGGTCGGGGTAGAGGGGGTTGCCGTTGACACCCTCGACGACATGATCGACCTCTTCGCGGGGATCCCGCTGGACCGGGTGACCACCTCGATGACGATCAACGCACCCGCGGCGATCATGCTGGCCTTCTACGTCTGTGCGGCCGAGGAGCAGGGGATTGCGCCCGAGGCCCTTGGCGGCACGATCCAGACGGACATCCTCAAGGAGTACATCGCCCAGAAGGAGTGGTGCTTCCCCATCGAGCCGGCGATGCGACTGGTCACCGACATGATCGAGTGGTGCTCCGAGCGGATGCCGAGGTGGCACCCGGTCTCGATCTCCGGCTACCACATCCGCGAGGCCGGGTCCACTGCCCAGCAGGAGCTCGCCTTCACGCTCAAGGATGGGTTCACCTACGTCGAGCGGGCCGTCGCTCGCGGACTCGACGTCGACGACTTCGCTCCGCGGCTCTCGTTCTTCTTCAACGCGCACATCGACTTCTTCGAGGAGATCGCGAAGTACCGGGCCGCGCGGCGTATCTGGGCCCGGGAGCTGCGCGACACGTACGGCGCCCGTCGCGCCGAGTCGTTGCGAATGCGCTTTCACACGCAGACGGCGGGCGTGTCGCTCACCGCGCAGCAGCCGCTCCTCAACATCGTGCGGACGGCGATCGAGGCTCTCGCCGGGGTGCTGGGCGGGACCCAGTCGCTGCATACGAACTCCTACGACGAGGCGCTCGCGCTCCCCACCGAGGAGGCCGTTCGGATCGCCCTTCGGACTCAGCAGGTGATCGCCCACGAGACGGGGGTCGTCAACACGGTGGACCCACTCGGCGGCTCCTACTTCGTCGAGTCCCTGACCGACGAGATGGAGCGGGCCGCGTATGAGTACTTCGCGCGGATCAACGAGCTGGGCGGGATGGTCGAGGCGATCAAGCGCGGCTTTCCGCAACGTGAGATCGCCGACGCCTCGTTCCGCTACCAGCAAGAGGTCGACTCCCGGAAGCGGATCGTCGTGGGCGTCAACGAGTACCGCCTTGTGGGCGAGGAGGAGCTTCCTATCCACCGCCCCGATCCGTCGGTGGAGCGCAAGCAGTCCGCCCGCCTGGAGAAGACCCGCGGTCGACGCGACTCAGCCGCCGTCGAGAGGGCGCTGGCCGAACTGAAGAGAGCGGCCGCGACGGAGGGCGAGAACCTGATGCCCCACTTCCTCGACGCCGCCCGCGCCCGCGCTTCGGAGGGCGAGATGGTGGCGGCGCTTCAGGAGGTCTTCGGCAGCTACACGGAGCAGCCGGTCTTCTAGGCGGGACGACGCCGGGTGCCGAGCGTCGGCAGCCCGGTGACCCGAGGTTTGTCCCCACATCGCCGTGAACGCGAACTTTGTCCGCCATAGCGTGCTCAACTGCAGGCTCGGCGACCAGTGACTCGTTTTTCTGAGGGTTGCACGGGTACAGGTGTCACAGATGTCGAACCTGATCGTTGTCCCCAACGAGATCGACGGCTGGGACATCGTCCGCGAGGACGATCCGCAGGCGCTCACCAACACGCCGACGAGGGAGAGCGCCGTGGAGGGGGCGGAAAAGATCCTCGCCGACGAGGGCGGTCAGGGCGAGGTGGCCGTCCACGAGGACGAGGTCCACGAGCTCGACGACACGAGCCGGGGCGTGAAGACCTACGTCATCGCGCTGCTGGGCCTTCTGGCGGCGATCACGGTGATCATCGTGATCACCTCGCTGCTGGCGTCCTGGACGCTTCCGTAGCGAGCGCACCTGCAGAAGGCCGGGCGCCGCCGACTAAGCTCCGGGCCGTGGAAGCTTCACCGGGCGAGCAGCAGCAGCGCGAGCGCGAGAGTTCGCGCAAGATCCGGGTCGTGGTCGCCAAGCCCGGCCTGGACGGGCACGACCGGGGCGCGAAGATCATCGCGCGGGCGCTTCGAGACGCCGGCATGGAGGTGATCTACACGGGTCTGCACCAGACCCCGGAGCAGATCGCCGCAACGGTGATCCAGGAGGACGCCAACGCGATCGGCCTTTCCATCCTCTCCGGCGCCCACATGACGCTGGTGCCGAAGGTCCTCGAGCTGCTTCGAGAGCAGGGCGTCGAGGACGTCGTCGTGACGGTGGGGGGGACGATCCCCGCCGAGGACGCCCCGGAGCTGAAGAAGCTGGGCGTCGCCGAGGTCTTCACGCCGGGTGCCTCCACCGATGAGATCGTCGCCTTCATCCGCAGCGCGATCGACGAGCGCCGCACGCTCGCCGCGCAGAGCGGCTGAATTCTGCGATTCCGCTCCGCGCCTCAACCACAGACATTTACCGGTTCGGGCGGTCGGGCGTTAGGCGGTGCCGGGGTAAAAATCCTTGACCAGCTTTGTACCGGCTGCCGTGCCGTCCGACCTCCAGAGTTCGTGAAGCTCAGGGCTGCGGGGGTGCGCGCCATCGTCGGCGAAGAAGAGCAGCGTGCCGTCGAAGTCAGTGAGCCCGGAGGGGCGGCTACCAAGCGAACCCCGATAGATGTCCTTGACCAGCTTTGTCCCTGCGGCGGTGCCGTCAGACTTCCAAAGCTCGGCGCGGCCATACGCGCTGCGGGCGCTGAAGAAGAGGGTCCCATTCACGTCGATCAGCTGGGAGGGATTGCTCGGATATGGGCCGGGTTTGATGTTCTGGATCAGCTCCGTGCCGGCCGACGTGCCGTCCGATTTCCAGAGTTCGTCTCCGTGCACGCCGTCCTGAGCGCTGAAGAAGAGCGTGTGGTTGGCTTTGGTGAGGTACCGCGGGTGGCTACCGCCTCCGCCACGCTTGACGTCCCTGACAAGGCCTCGTCC
>WNFV01010222.1_pt1 | contig 17130 bp, 16 predicted proteins | sample 5400101 | NCBI WGS metagenome assembly WNFV01 (sample SAMN13153361, study PRJNA577476) | soil metagenome | isolation source: 115 cm soil or saprolite under grassland replicate 1 | place: USA:California | collected 2016-06-15
CTCGTCGTGGAGGACGTCCACTGGGCCGACGAGGCGACCCTCGACGTGCTGAGGTTCCTCGTACGGCGGATCGCCAGCCTGCCGGCGGTACTCGTGATCACGTACCGGGACGTGGAGCTGACCAGGGACCATCCCCTGCAGCAGCTGCTCGGCCTGGCGTCCGGTACGCCGCGGCTGCGACGGTTGCGGCCGGCGAGGCTGTCGGCGGATGCGGTACGCCGGCTCGGTGCCCACTCCGGGATGGACACCGAGCGGGTGTTCGCGGTGACCTCCGGCAACCCGTTCTTCGTCACAGAGGTTCTCGCGTCCGGCGAAATCGGTGGCGTGCCGCACACCGTCGCGGAGGCGGTCGGGGCCAGGCTGGCCGGCCTCGACGCACCGACCCGGGACGCCGTGGAACAGCTCGCGGTGGTGCCGTCCGCGGCCGAGCGGTGGTTGGTCGAGACAGTGGTGCCGGGGGGCCTGGCCTCGCTGGCGGCGGCCGAACGGCGCGGCGTACTGACCGTCTCGCCGACCAGGGTCGCGTTCCCGCACGAGCTCGCCCGCCGTGCCGTCGTGGACTCCATGCCGGCCGCCCGCCGGGTGGCGTGCAACCAGGCCGTGCTCGCGGCGCTGCTCGATCGCCCCGGCGTGGCCGACCTGTCGCGGATCGTCCACCACGCCGCGCAGGCCGGTGCTGACGACGTGATAGTCCAGCACGGCCCGGCGGCGGCGCGGGAAGCGGCCGCGGCTGGATCGCATCGCGAAGCCGTAGCGCACTACCGGCTGGTGCTCGCACACCGGCAGGTGTTCTCGCCCGGTGAGCAGGCAGATCTCCTGGACCAGTACGCGGTCGAGTGCTACCGGGTCGGCCTCGCCGACCTCGCCGTACAGGCTCAGGAGGAAGCTGTCGGCCTGCACCGAACACTCGACGATGCGCGGGCGCTCGGGCTCGGCCTGCGATGGCTGTCCCGGATGCACTGGTGGGCGGGCGCCCGCGCGAAGGCAGAGGTCGACGGTGCGGAGGCGATCGAGGTCCTCGAGACCGCCGGCGACGAACCAGCCCTGGCGCTTGCCCTGAGCAACCAGTCCCAGCTGCACATGCTGGCCGGACGCCGGACAGAGAGCGTCGCGGTCGGGCAGCGGGCCGTCGCGATGGCGCGCCACCTCGGAGACCCAGCCCTGCTGTCCCATGCGTTGAACAACGTCGGGACGGCGCTGTTGGACGACGGCCACCCCGAGGGCCAGGGCATCCTGAACGAGAGCCTCGCGGTCGCCCTCGAAGCCGGCGAGGTCGAGCACGCCTGCCGCGCGTGCATCAACATCGTGTGGCAGCTCATGGACGTTCTCCGGTTCACCGAGGCGGAGCACATCCTCGAGGACGCCATCCACCTGGCGGACGACGCCGAGTTCCACGGCTTCCTCCGGTATCTCCAGGTAAGCCGGAGCATGGTTCTTCTGGCGCTCGGCCGGTGGGACGAGGCCGACCGTGAAGCCCCGTCAGCCGACGACGCCGAGCCGATCACGCGCTGTCCCGCCCTCGTCGTCTCGGGAACGATCCGGGTCAGGCGGGGCCAGGACGGCGGCGAGCAGCTGCTGGAACAGGCCTGGGAGCTCGCTCAACGCCTCGGCGAGGCGCAACGCACCGGCCCCGCGGCGGCCGCGCTGCTCGAGGCGGCGTGGCTGCGCGGAGACACCTCCCGTGTCGTGTCCGCCGTGTCACCGGCGTACGACGAGGTGCGCCGCTTCGGTCGCCTCTCGGCGGTTGCCGAGTTCGGATACTGGATGCGCGCCGCGGGCGAGGCCGTGCCGATCGACGGGTCCGACCACCCGTACACCCTGCTGGCGAACGGACTGTGGCGGCAGGCGGCCGAGGCATGGCAGCGCGCCGGCTGTCCGTACGAACACGCATTCGCGCTCGCTCAGAGTCCCGACCCCGAAGACCTGCTGTCGGCGCTCGCCATACTCGACGGTCTGGGCGCCGAACCGCTGGCGCGCAGAGTACGCCTCCGGCTGAGAGAGCTCGGGGTCACCCGCATCCCGCGGGGCAGCGTCCGGTCCACCCGGGACAATCCCGCCGGACTGACCGAGCGGCAGACCGACGTGGTCCGCTTACTTGCCGAAGGGCTGACCAACGCCGAGATCGCCGCGCGTCTGGTGCTGTCCGTCCGCACCGTAGACACCCACGTCGCCGCCGTCCTGGACAAGCTCGACGCGAAGACGCGGCGCGACGCCGCGGCCCGCGCGAAAGCGCTGGGGTTGCTGCACGACCGGGCAGGGCGCAGCGGCACGGGCTGATCTCCGCCGCACGGGTCATCGCGTCGGTATGGTCAGTTCACGGCCACGGTAGAACGTCTCCCGTTCCTCGACGACGAAGGGAGCCATCGCCTCCCTGCGCCGGGCCTCCGCGTCGGTCGCTCGCCAGGTGTCGGACGCCTCCTTGGAGTCCCAGAACGAGACCCCGACGACCTCGGTCTCGTCCTCCGACCAGTACGCGTAGGCCTTGCGCATTCCCGGCGGCGCCGCCTCGGGCCGCCAGGCCCGTTCGAACTCCGCCAGCGTGCCGGGCCGGATTCGCCGCGTGGTCATCCACACGAAGTAATCAGTCATCACCGCCTCCTGAAGCCTGCGTGGCGCGGGGAGGGACGAGCCACGACGCGGGTCTGGTGCTCCGGTATCAGCGTCACACCGCGCAGCCGGGCGCGCTCCGCGGCGCCTCCCACCGGTGTGAGCTCGACGCGTCTCAGGACCTCGGTGAGGACGACCCGCATCTCCAGCAGCGCGAGCTGGATGCCCAGGCACAGCCGGCGGCTGCCGCCGAACGGAATCCAGGCTCCGGCGGGCAACCTGTCCTCCAGAAACCGCTGCGGGCGGAACAACTCGGCGTCGGGATAGGTTTCGCGGTCGGTGTGGACGAGCGGCATGACCGGAGCGACGTACCAGCCGGCGGGAACCTCGAACCCCCCGACCTCGAGCGGCGCGGTGAGTGTCCGGGGCGCGTCGATCAGCACCGGCCGCCGCCGCAGCGACTCCTTGACGACCGCGTTCAGGTAGGCCTCGTCGGCGCGGTCGATCGCGTCGTACACCGTTGCCAGGACCTCCGGCAGACGCAGCAGCTGCTCGAACAACCAGGCCAGTCCCGTCGCCGTCGTCTCGTGGCCTGCTTCCAGGAGGGTGACGAGCTCGTCACGGATCTGGGACTCGGTGGCGTCGGGGATGGCGGCGAGCATTCCGAGCACGCCGCCGTCGTCGAACGCTGCCTGCGAGCGGTGGCGGCCGATTTCGGCGATCAGCAGTTCGTCCACCGAAGCCTTCATCCGGTAGAACCCTGCGATCGAGTTGCGAGGGAGCCGCTGGGCCCACGGTGAATTCTGCAACCACACCGCCAGCCGCGGCGGGACGAACGCGAGCACGGGGGAAGCGGCGACGTCGAGCAGTTCCGGCAACAGCGCGCGCAGCCGTCGTCGAGCATCGAACGCCTCCAGGTTCCCGTCAGCGGCAGCGGCCGTTCCGCGGGCGGCACCGAACACGACACTGGAGATGACCTCGAGCGTGATGCGTTGCATCCGGGGGCGGAGAGCGAAGGGCTCGTCCACCGGCCAGGTCTCGACCTCGGCCGCCACGATGTCCGCCATCGTGTCGGTCCAGGAGTCGAGCCGATTCCCGTGGAACGCCGGCGCCAGCCGCCGGCGTTCGCGCCTCCACGGCTCTCCTTCGAGACAAAGCACCGACTCCGGGCCGACCAGCGGCTCCAGGAAGTCCTTACGCGCGGCGCCGGCCTGGCCGATGTCGCGGTCGGTGCGTAGCACCAGCTCCGCGAGTGCGGGCGTCGCGACGTACACGAGGTGCGGCACACCGACGAAGCGGGCGCGGAAAACAGGCCCGAACCGTCTGCGGTTCTGACGGAAGAACCCGACCGGATCGCGCACGACAAGTGCGGTCTGGGCCACCGGCGGCAGCCGCGAGCCAGGCGGAAGCCCCATGTCCTCAGTATGCGCCCGGCATGAGCGGGCGCACCGGGGACGAGTTCGTTCACGGCGTACGCTGGAGTCCGGAGGGTGAGTGCGGTGATCCCCACGATGATCCTGGTCGGCCTGGTTCTCGGCCGGTGGTGGTGGCTAGCGCTTCCCTCCGGTGCACTGCTCTGGGGCGTTCTCCTGCTGGTCACCGGAGCGACCGGCCTGGATGCCGGCTTGGCCGAAGGCATCGCCCTCGGGCTGGCGAACTGCGGGGTCGGTGTGCTGATCCATCAAGCGTTCCTGCACGGGACGCGGCGGTGGAGAGGCAGGCACAACGCTCGCCCCACCGTTCCCTAGTCCGGCCGCGCAGCGGCCGGGCTGTCACTCGTAGCCATGTCTGCCGTACAGACGCACGAACCTGGCGTGACAGACCACGCCGCGCGGCACGAGGCCCTCCGGGGTGCGTTCGAACACCGTCACCCGCTCGGCGCCACCTGGTCCGATCGGCTGCACCAGACGGCCGCCGATCCGGAGCTGGTGGACCAGCGGTTGGGGGACTTGCGGGAAGGCAGCCGACACGAGGATCGCGTCGTACGGCGCTGCTGCCGGCACGCCTTCGGTGCCGTCGCCGTCGACGACGTCCACGTTCTTGATGTCTTGTGCCGCGAGGTGGCGCCGAGCCTGCTCGGCCAGGTCCGGCCATCGTTCGACACTCGTCACGAACGACGCCAATCGAGCGAGCAGCGCGGTCTGGTAGCCGTAGCCGGTACCGACCTCGAGGACGTGCTCGGATCCGGTGAGCCGGAGCGCTTGAACCATCCGGGCGGACAACGACGGTTGGGTGGTCACCTGGCCGTTCGGGATCGGCACGGGCTCGTCGGCATACGCGCGCCCCACCTGGTGCGGTGGCACGAAGGCGGCCCGCGGCACCCCGCGCATCGCGTCGAGCACGCGTGGGTCGTCCACGCCGGCCCGCTGTGCCGCGATCACGAGCTTCTCCGGTCCTCCGGGCTGGTCACACAGTTCGTTCCTTCGTACGCGATGAGTGAGCGCGCCGGGTGCTGGGTGGGGAAGGCGAAGGCCACGAAGCGGTGGCCGTGGTAGGTCACGAGCCGCAGCGGCCGTGCGCTGCCGTCCGACCCGACGAGCACCAGGCGGTCGACGCGCGGGTCCACTGTTCCCTCGCAGATCGTGGGGACCCCGGACCGGCTGCACACGCCGTTGATCGGCCTGCGCGGGTTCAGGTACGACGACGGTGGCCAGCTGCCACAGTGGTTGGCCGCCGTACGGCCACCGACGCTGGTCAGCGTGCAGTAGGTCAGGCTGCCCCCGCGCACCAGCGTTGGGTCGATCATGGCGAAGCCCGCGGCGGCGTAGACGCGCGTCGGGCGCGGCGGCAGCTCCAGGATCCGCCACGCGACCCCGTCGACGACTCCGGAGCCGACCGTGGCGGGCGGCATACCCAGCGCGGCGGGCCGGGGATCCGGTGCCGCACCCTCGCCGCTCCACGGTCCCTTGCTCTGAACCAGCCTCCCGGCCTTGTCGTAGCCCCGCACCAGCTCGACGTAGTGGCCGATCTGGTCAGTGGCGTACGCGAACCCGAAGTACCGGGTGCCGTGGTAGGTGACCGGCACGATCCGCGCACGGCTGCCGTCGGCGTACACGAGCTCGTAGTGCGCGACTCCGCGGGCCGCGGTACCGAAGGCGAGCACGATCCGGCTGCCGTCGAGACCGGCCGTCTGCCACTGGCCGGGCGCGGCGCCGAGGCCGACCAGCTCGCCGCACCCGGCCGGTAGCTGCCGGCCGCTCCGCAACGTGACGTGCACCCGGAAGCACGGCCAGCCGCTGCGCTCCTGCGCGGTGACCGACCAGGCGCGTCCGTACAGCTTGCCGGAGGCGACCGTCACCGCCGGTGGCAGCGCGGACGGTGTCGTGGCGGCTGTCGTCCTGGCCGTCGAAGCCGGTGAGCCCTCGTCGCCGGAGTCGCCGCGGAGCGTCGTGATCGCCACCGCGCCGCCGGCGACCGCCACGACCGCGCCGACCACGCCCGCGACCCAGATCCGGCTGCGCTTGCGCGCACCGGACGATTCGTCGGTCATGAACCCCTCCGCCCCAGACACTCAGCGGTCGTCCCCCACCGAGCGGTCCTCGAATGCCGTGACTGTAAGCCGGTCCGGCCCGATGACGCCAGGGCGTCGCACCGGGGGAAAGCGCCTGGCAGGGATCGGGGACGGGATGAGACCATGCCTCGTGCTGCGTCAGCCGGGCGTGGCGGTCGACGCTGCTGGGGGATCGTGATGGCCGACGAGGGCGAGGCGCCGAAGCCGGGGCACTTCCTGCCGGGCGGGGCCGGGGCCGAGAGCGGCGGGCCGCAGCCCGAGCAGCGCAAGGTGATCCCGTCGGGCCTGGGGCAACCGCGGTCGCTGGAACCCCGCACCGAGCAGCAGGGCTGGCAGGCCGCGCGCGGCGCCGGGCCGCAGCAGCCGCCGCAGCTTCCGCGGCCGCCGCGCGACGGGCGCAAGGCGCTGATCGCGGGCATCGTCGCGGGCGGGCTGGTCGCGCTCGGCGGCATCGTGTTCGCCAGCTCGAAGGTGATCAGCACGTTCGACGGTCTCACCGACGACCCGTTCGCCGCTCAGTCGCCGGTGCCGTCCGTCAGCACCGTCGCGCCGGCGCCGACCGACTCCACCGTGTCGGTCACCGCCACGCCGCCGTCGTACGAGGCGATCCTGAAGCAGAACAAGCTGTACAGGGCCGGCCGGTTGAACGCGTCCTGCAAGGAGCCGTCGTACCGGCCGACGTCGCCAGAGAAGGTCGCGCTCTACGTGCAGGCGCTGGCCAAATGCCTCGACAACGCCTGGGCGCCCGCGGTCCGCAGGGCCGGGTACGAGTTCCATCCGGCGGTCACGTTCGTGTTCGACGAGGGCGAGGACATCTGTGGCGAGACGGTGAAGGACCCGTTCTACTGCGACAACGGATACACCATCAACCTGCCCTGGAAGTCCTTCGTCGACCAGTACCACCGCTCGCAGTCGGGGGCGCGGGCAGACCTGCTGGAGACGACGAGCACGCTGTACGGCTACCACGTGATGGAGCTGGCCGGGATCTTCGACGCGCAGGTCGACCTGAGCGACTCCGCGCCGAACGAGACCGTGGCGAAGGAGTGGGAGCGCCGTTTCTCCCTGTCAGGTGAGTGCCTTGGTGGGGCGTACGTCGCGGCCAACAAGGCGGCGTTCCCGCTGCGCGGCCGGTTGCTCGACCAGTGGACGTACATCATCGAGCACGCGGGCAAGGACCGCGAGCGGCGGCACGGCTCACCCAAGAACGCCGCGTTGTGGGCCAAGCGCGGTTACACCGCGGGGCATCCGGGGGTGTGCAACACCTGGGTGGCGCCGCCGCGCGAGGTGTCCTGACGCGCGCTGACCCTCCACCCCCCATACTTGTGGGCCGTGGGCCGGACCGGACCGCCCACCGACACGGCCACTGCTGACGGAAGACCCTTCGATGACCGACGACGGTAAGGCGCCCGGGCCCGGGCACTACCTGCCGGGCGGAGCGGGGGACGGCACCGGGGAACCGGCCGGCCCGCTGACCGTCCGGCCGCCGGACGTGCCCGCCTCCCGCCCGCTCGACGGCGGCGGACCCGGTCATCCGCAGCAGCGCGCGTACGGCTGGAGCGGCCCGTCCGGCGCGCGGCACGCGACACCGACCCGGCCGCCGTACGAGCGCCGGTTCTCCACGCCCGCGATCGCCGCGATGACGGTCGCGGCGCTGGTGCTGAGCATCGGCGGGATCGCCGGGATCGCGCACCTGCTCAAGCCGTACGACGGGCTGGTGGACCGGCCGCTCGTCGCGCCGACCGTGCCGCCGACGAACGCTCCGGGACAGAGCGGGCCGACGCCGGACGTGACGGTCACGGTGACCGCGACGCCGACCCCAGACGCGATCGTGGTGAAGCAGAACGACTTCTACGCCACCGGCCCCTTGACACCGTCGAAGTGCCACGAGCCGTCCGCGCGGCCGACCTCCAAGACCGCTGTCACGGCGTACTTCAAGGCGATGCTGCGCTGCCTGAACCTGTCCTGGGCGCCGACCGTGCGCAAGTCCGGCCACGAGTTCCGGCAGCCGAAGCTGCTGGTGTTCAAGAGCACGCCGCGGTCGCCGTGCACGGGCACCACGACGACCGCGTTCTACTGCGGCACGAACGAGACCATCTACCTGTCCTGGCCGGTCGAGATCGAGGACTATCGCGAGGCCGACCGGACCTGGGCCCGGATCGACATGGCCGCGACGATCGCGCACGAGTACGGCCACCACGTGCAGAAGCTCACGGGCATCCTGGACGCGTCGCAGGACCGCCAGGACACCGCGCCGAGCTCGGCCGGCGAGCTGCTGGAGAGCCGCCGGCTCGAACTGCAGGCCGAGTGCCTGTCGGCCGTCTACCTCGGCGCCGACCGCGAGTGGTTCCCGCTGAAGGGCCTGGCGTACGACAAGTGGCTGTGGCGCGCCAAGCACCACGGCGACGAGTACAACGACGACAAGGTGCGTGACCACGGGTCCCGCAAGAACGTCGCGGCCTGGAGCGTGCGCGGCTTCGCGACCCCGGATCCCAACTCCTGCAACACGTTCACCGCGACAGCCTCGAAGGTCTCCTGACGCTCAACCCAGCTTGAGCTTGAACCCCTCGTGCGTGGCGCTGAACCCGAGCCGCTCGTAGAACCGGTGCGCGCCCGCGCGTGACTTGTCCGAGGTGAGCTGCACGAGGGCGCAGCCCCTGGCCCGGGACTCCTCGATCGCCCATTCCATCAACGTCGTACCCAACCCCGACCCACGCGTGCTCGAGTGCACCCGGACGGCTTCGACCATGCCGCGCTTGGAGCCGGCGCGGGACAGCCCGGGGATGATGCTGAGCTGCAGCGTGCCGACCACGGAACCGTTGCGTTCGGCAACGATCAGCTCCTCGGACGGGTCGGCGTCGATCTCGTCGAAGGCCTTCTGGTACGGCGTGAGGTCGTGCGGCGTCTCCCGGGTCGCGCCGATCTGGTCGTCGAACAGCATGGCGAGGATCATGGGCAGGTCGTCGCGGGTCGCGCGGCGGATCTCGATGTCTGTCACGCCGCAAGCATGCCGCAGTGACGCAGAGTGCCGGAGTCGCTACGATCAGGACCGGTCACGTTTGGCCGCCGCGCAGCGGGGGAACGGGACACGTAGGCAATGCACCACTGGATCCGCCGGACACTCGGGGTTGTGCGGACAGCGGGGGGTGCACGGCTACCGAGCGGGCGGAAGTCTCCGAGAGGAACTCGAGATGTCCGTGCCGTACGAGATCGACTTCACACAGCCGTTCGAGGATGCGTTCAGCAGCTTGATGACGTTCATCCCGCGGCTGCTGGGTGCGTTGGTCATCCTGCTGGTCGGCTATTTCGTGGCCAAGGCGATCGGCAAGCTGGTCAGCAAGCTGCTCAACAGGGTCGGCTTCAACCACTGGATGGATCGTGCCGGTGTCACCGGTGTGCTCCAGCGGTCGGGGACCGGTCTGACCGCTGCCGACCTTCTCGGCAAGGTCACCTTCTGGTTCGTCTTCCTGATCACCTTCACGATGTTCGCGTCCGCGCTCGGTGTGCCGGAGATCTCGGACTTCATGAGCGGGATGACCAGCTATGTCCCGCGGATCTTCGCGGCCATCGTGATCCTGTGCCTGGCCGCGCTGTTCGCGAACTTCATCGCCGCGATCATCCGCGGTGCCACCGGCAACGAGACGCTGGCCAAGATCGGCCGCATCGCGATCCTCGTGTACGCCGCCTTCGCCGCGCTGACCCAGCTCGGGATCGCGACGCACCTCACCGGCAACACGCTGCTGATCGTGCTCGGCGCCGCGGGCCTGGCCGCGGGGCTGGCGTTCGGTCTCGGTGGCCGCGACATGGCCGCCGGCACGCTGGAGCGGATGTTCGGCCGCGGTGGCGCGATCACCGGCAGCACGATGTCGCAGGGCGTGGGTATGCACGCTCCGAGCAACGGCCGTCCGGCGCCACCGGCCGCGCCGCAGTCGGATCGCGACCTGCACATTCCTCGCGGTACCTTCTGACCCCAAGGCCAGATCGAGGCGCCGTACCCGGGACTTGGGCGGGTCCCGGGTACGGCGGGTCGGGGTTCATCCCGACCGGACGGGCGTGACGGCTGAGCCGCGAGGGGACTGGCTGCCACGCCCGTTCTCTGTGTCTGTACGACGCCCGGACCGCGCCCCCGCAGCCGCGGTCGGGCGCGGGCCGGCGTCGTACCGGGTCAGCTCTCGTCCGTGGTGTCCTGCGGGGTGTCGTCGCCCGCGCCGCGGTCCGGGCCGGCGTTGCGGACGTCCTCGACCTTGCGCATCGCGTCCCGCAGGTCCTTCAGCCAGCTGTCGCTGTGCTGGGCGACCAGCCGCACGCACCAGCCGAGCGCGTCACTGCGCGACCGCGCCACGCCGGCGTCGACGAGCGTGTCCAGCACCTGCCGCTCCGGCTGCCGCAACCTGGTCATCACCGGCGCCGAGAGCGACGTGAAGATCGTCCGCGTCGACCCGCACTCGACACCCCAGGCGACCTTGCGCCGGGCGCCGTGCTCGAGCTCGCGCGCGATCTCGATCCGCTTCTCCCGGGTGTCCTCGCGGAACCGCTTGATCCGCCCCTCGTCGGCAGCCGCCTTCGCGGCATCCGACGCGCCCTCGCCGTATTCCGGCGCCGGGATCCGCCCCACGATCACGATCTCGTCCCGGTCGATCGTGACCTCGGGCTCACCCTCGAACCACTCCGCCGGCAACCGCCCCGACAACCACCCACGCACCCGCTCAACATTGTGTCCTGTACTCATGTAATCATGATTACACGACAAGCAAGCGTTGCCCAGCGAGACCGTTGATCGGGCCCTTGTGACCCGGCGTGTCGTCGCTCATCGGGCCCTTGTGGCCGAACGCGGACGGCTTGCCAGCGGTGGGGCTCAAGTCGTCGTGCCCGTGAACACGTCATTGCCCGTACGACGCCCAGCGCTACTGTTCGCGGCCCACGCCGCCGGGTCACACGCTCGCGCCGCTGGTCACAAGGGACCGACGATGGGCGACACGCCGCGTCACAAGGGCCCGATGAATGGACTGGAGGTTAGGGGAGTTGCCAGTCGAGGGGGGTGGCGCCTGCCTGGGTCAGGAGGGTGTTGGTGCGGGAGAAGGGGCGGGAGCCGAAGAAGCCGCGGTCGGCGGACATCGGGCTGGGGTGCGCGGACTCGATGTAGGGGACCTCGCCGAGCATCGGCATGAGGGTCTGGGCGTCGCGGCCCCAGAGGATCGCGACCAGCGGTCCGCCGCGGGTGACGAGGGCGCGGATCGCCTGCTCGGTCACCGCCTCCCAGCCCTTGTTGCGGTGGCTGCCGGGGTTGCCGGGCTGGACCGTGAGCACCCTGTTGAGCAGCAGCACGCCGCGCTCGACCCAGGGGGACAGGTCTCCTGAGCTCGGGGCCGGTACGCCGAGGTCCGACATCAGCTCGCGGTAGATGTTCGCGAGGCTGCGCGGGATCGGGCGCACGTCGGGCGCCACCGAGAAGCTCAGCCCGACCGGATGCCCGGGGGTCGGGTAGGGGTCCTGCCCGACGATCAGCACCCGCACGGAGCTCAGCGGCTGCTGGAAGGCCCGCAGCACGTTCTCACCCGCCGGGAGGTACGGCCGACCGGCGGCGATCTCGGCGCGGAGGAACTCGCCCATCCGGTGCACGGTGCCCTCGACGGGCGCGAGCGCCTCGGCCCAGTCGGGTGCGATCAGGTCGGAGAGAGACTTCGGACTCACCCGCGCAAGCATGCCAGGCCAAGGGATCCGGCGGGGGCGCCGGCGTGGGGTTCATCACGTATACACCGCAACGCCGTGTGTCGGTTAGGAACAGACCAGTTCCTCCCGCTATAAAGAGTGCGGCCCCGCAAAGTATGAGTTTGCGGGGCCGCACGACCGCGCGTGACGTCACAGTCACCGAACCGGCGCGGTTCGTCGCTCGATGCGTCACCATCGAGCCCGGTAGCCAGGGCTACGGCGTGGACTCCGCTGCGGTTCGATCTCGTCCTCTTGCGAGGAGCGAGAAGTCAGTTGTACCCCTCGCCGATCCACGCTGACAAGGGATTTCTCAGAAATTCTCGGAGCGTCGCGGCGTGTCGTGTGGACATCACTCTGAGGCCTCGACCAGCGCCTTCAACCGCGCCACATAGCGCCCGGCCGTCACGCGTTGCAGGGCGCGTACGACGGATCCGCCGGCGCGGGTGTACCAGGTCCCGCCGCGGCTGTACGCGCTCACCGTGAACCACACCGCGCCGTCATCGGACAGCGTGACGACGAACGCCTCCTCGCCAGTCTCCGGATGCCCGGTCAGCGTGCCGTACGCGAACGCCGTCCGCGCCGGCCCCTCGTCCAGCCACACCACCCGGCACGGCGCCGCCAGCCCCACCGCGCCGGCCCCCAGCCTCGCGATCGACACCGCGCCGACGTCGACCCGCGCCGCCGACGCCTCCAGCCGGATCCCGGCCGTCTGCTGCACCCGCCAGTGCAGCAGCGCGTCCACCGCCATGGCGTACGCCTCCGGACCGGTGCCGACCCGCCCGCGTATCTCCAGGCCGCGGAACCCGGGCGGCGTCTCGCCCGTGCGGGTTCCGCCGACCGGCGCGTAGTTGTACGTCCGCCCCTCGAGATCCGAGAGCCTCACGACTGGGCGTACTTGCTCAGGTTCGTCGTGCGGTCCTGCTTGAGCTCGGCGAACAGGGCTTTCGCCCTGTCGGTGTCCCACTTGACCGCCGAGGAGCCGCTCTTGGTCTCGTAGTTCGTGTCCGCCACCGGCACCGTCAGGGTCACACCCTTGCCTCCGGCAACTTTCTGCATAGCGCGGGCGAACTTGAACAGGTCCAGCGGCCCGGTGTCCTTGTCCACCGACAGCGCCTCGGCCCCGGAGGTGGCGACCTTGTAGTACCGCCATGGGTTCAGGATCGTCCCCGGCGAGACCGCCTTCCTGGCCACGGCGCCGACCATCTCGCGCTGCCGCTCGACCCGGCCCAGGTCACCCTTCGGGTCGGACTTGCGCGCCCGGACGTAGCCCAGCGCCTTCGGCCCGTCCAGCTCCTGGCAGCCGGCCGGCAGGTTGATGTGCGCGTCGTGGTCCTTCATCGCCTTCGGCAGGCACATCTCGATGCCGCCCACCGAGTCGATCACGGACACGAACCCGCCGAACCCGATCTCGACGTACGCGTCGATCCGCAGCCCGGTGACGTTCTCGATGGTGCGGGTCAGCAGCTTCGGGCCGCCGAACGCGAACGCCGCGTTCAGCTTGTTCTTGCCGTGGTCCGGGATCGGCACGTAGCTGTCCCGCGGCAGGCTGATCAGCGCCGTCGGGCCGCCGGAGTCGGGCACGTGCAGCAGCATGATCGTGTCGGTACGACGGCCGCCGATGCTGCCGGTGCCGAGCCGCTTCTTGTCGGCGTCGCTGAGTCCCTCGCGGCTGTCGGAGCCGACCAGCAGGAAGGTCGTACCAGGGGTGTCCACCGGACGGTCGCCGGACGGCATCGCGTCGACCTTGGTGATCTTGGACCAGGCGTAGAGCGGCACGCAGACCAGAGTCAGCACGAACAGCAGCACCAGGAGGCCGGCGGTCCGGGCGATCCACTTCCCGCGCTTCTTGGGCTTCTGGGTCGCGATCGGTGCGTACGGGTCGAATGGCGGCTGTTGCTGCGTCATGTGGCTACACGCTACCGGGCGGCGCGATCACGGGCCGCCCGGGCAGGACGGTCAGCCCGCCATCCAGGCCTGGACCTCGTCGACCTCGCGGGGCATCGCGCCGGACAGGTTCTCGGTGCCGGAGTCGGTGATCAGGATGTCGTCCTCGATGCGGATGCCGATCCCGCGCAGGTCCTCCGGCACGGTCAGGTCTTCGGCCTGGAAGTACAGCCCGGGCTCCACGGTCAGCACGTAGCCGGTGTCCACGGTGCCCTTGGTGTACTTCTCGTTGCGGGCCGAGGCGCAGTCGTGCACGTCCATGCCGAGCATGTGGCTGACGCCGTGCAGGGTCCAGCGGCGGTAGATCATGCTGTCCTTGTCCAGCGCCTCCTCGGCGGAGACCGGCAGCAGCTCCATCGCCTCCAGGCCGCGCACGATCACCTCCATCGCGGCGGTGTGCGCGGCGGTGAACTCCGCGCCGGGCCGCAGCGCGGCGATCCCGGCGCTCTGCGCGTCCAGCACCAGCTGGTACAGCTCGCGCTGGCGCGGCGTGAACTCGCCGTTCACAGGGAACGTGCGAGTGATGTCGGCGGTGTAGAGCCGGCGGTTCTCCACGCCCATGTCGAGCAGCATCAGGGTGCCGTCGACGACCGGGCCGTCGTTGTCGATCCAGTGCAGCGTGGTGGCGTGCGGGCCGGCCGCGGCGATCGAGGTGTAGCCGACGTCGTTGCCCTCGGCGCGGGCCCGGCGCCAGAACGTGCCCTCGATCCAGCGCTCGCCGAACCGGCGCACGTTGCCCATGTCGGACAGCACGTCGGAGAAGCCGCGGTGGGTGATCGCGCACGCGTCGCGCAGCTGCTCGATCTCGAACGCGTCCTTGACCAGCCGCAGCTCCGACAGCGAGGTCGCGAGCTCCTTGTCGCGCTCCTCGTCGGTGTTGCTCACCAGGCTCGCGAACGCGCCGTCCTCGCCGCGCCGGACCCGGGTCGGTACGTCGCTCTTCAGCGCGTCCGCGAGCGCCTCGATGTGCCGCGTCTCGACGCCGTACTCCTTGGAGGTCTCGGTCAGCGACGGGCGGCGGCCCGCCCACAGCTCGCCGTACATCCGGTCGCGCCAGAACTCCTCGCCCTCGCTGCGGTCGCTGCGCGGGCGGAAGTAGAGGACGGCGTCGTGGCCGGAGGTGCCGTTCGGCTCCAGCACGAGCACCGCGTCGGAGGTCTGGTCGCCGACCAGCCAGACATAGTCGGTGTGCGGGCGGAACGCGTACTCGGTGTCGTTCGAGCGGGTCTTGTACGTGCCGGCCGGGATCACCAGGCGCTCACCGGGGAACGCCTCCGAGAGCCGGTCGCGGCGCTTGGCGGCCCAGGTCGCGACGTCGGTCAGGGTCGCGTCGGCCCGTCGACCAGTCCTCACTTCTGCTCGGTCACGTGTGCACCCGGTCGCCGCGCACGGTGGTGCCGTCCGGCAGCGCCTCGGCGGGGTCGGTGCCGAGCCGGGTGATGCGGTTCTCGCTGTCTACGAAGACTACGCGTGGCTCGAAGGTCTTCGCCTCGGCGTCGTCGAGCATCCCGTACGCGATGATGATGACCAGGTCGCCGGGGTGCACCAGGTGCGCGGCGGCGCCGTTGATACCGATCACGCCGGAGTCGCGCGGGCCCTCGATGACGTACGTCGACAGCCGGTTGCCGTTGGTGATGTCGACGATGTCGACCTTCTCCCCGGGCAGCAGGTTCGCCGCGTCCATCAGGGTCGCGTCGAGCGTGCACGACCCGACGTAGTGCAGGTCGGCCTGCGTCACCGTCGCGCGGTGCACCTTCGACTTCATCATCTCGCGGAGCATGACTCCCATTATCAGCGCGTACGACGAACCCGCAGTGTCCGCCGTCACGCCCGCCGGCCATCACCGTGCTCAGCGGCGACTCACTCGTCGTCGAGGCTGCGGACGTCCTCCTCGGTGATCACCCTGCCGCCGCTGAAGGTCTGGACTGCGTTTCGGTGTCCGAACGGCCCGGCACTGGCATACAGGACGCGCGAGTCCACTGGAGTGTCCTCACCCCGTGCAGCGGAGCCGAAAACGGCGAGCTCGGCGACTCCGAAGTCCGCACACAACTCAGCGATCTCCGGGAGCAGCGGATCCAGCTCGATACCCATCGATGCAGACCTCGAATCATGTTGGTCGGCCGATTTCGGACGGCAGGCATCGCGTCCGGAGTCCAGTATCACAGGGCTCGGTTCTGGATCAGGCAGGTTCCGCGCATGTGATCTGTGGGCGGGCCGACAGCTCACAAACCGACTCAGTCCTCGGCGTGCAGGGCTTTCAGGAACGACGCGGCCCAGACGTTCACGTCGTGGGCAGCCAGGTGTTTGCGCATGGCCTTCATCCGGCGGCTGAGCTGGCGGTCGTCGGCGTACATCGCCTCGATCATGGTGTCCTTCAGCCCGTTGATGTCGTGCGGGTTCACCAGGTACGCCTGCCGGAACTCGTCGGCGGCGCCGGCGAACTCGCTCAGCAGCAGCGCCCCGGTGTCGTCGTACCGGCACGCGACGTACTCCTTCGCGACCAGGTTCATGCCGTCGCGAAGCGGGGTCACCACGGCCATGTCCGCGGCCCGGTACAGCGCGGCCATCTCGGGCCGGGAGAACGACGTGTGCAGGTAGTTGATCGCCGGGCTGCCGATCCGGCCGTGCTCGCCGTTGATCCGGCCGACCATCTGCTCGATGTCGTCGCGAAGGACCCGGTACTGCTCGACGCGTTCCCGTGACGGCGTGGCGACCTGCACGAACACGGCGTCGTCGACCGAGACGCGGCGGTCCTCCAGCAGCTCGCCGAAGGCGCGCAGCCGCTGCCGGATGCCCTTGGTGTAGTCGAGCCGGTCCACCCCCATCAGCACGTGCCGCGGGTTTCCCACCTCGGCCCGGATCTCCTTCGCGCGCGCGTCGGTCTCCGGCCGCCGGGCCAGGTCCTCCAGCTCGCCGACGTCGATCGAGATCGGGAACGACCGGGCCCGCACCACCCGGTCGTCGGGCAGGTGGATCCGGTCGCCGCGGGTGCGCAAGCCCATCCGGTTCCGCGCCAGCCGGGCGAAGTTCGACGCCGCGCCCGGGCGCTGGAAGCCGACCAGGTCCGCACCCAGCAGGCCGTCCAGGATCTGCCGCCGCCACGGCATCTGCGCGAACAGCTCGGTCGGCGGGAACGGGATGTGCAGGAAGAACCCGATCCGCACGTCCGGCCGCAGCCGGCGCAGGATCGCGGGCACCAGCTGCAGCTGGTAGTCGTGCACCCACACCACCGCATCCTCGGCCGCCGCGTTGGCTGCCGCCTCGGCGAACCGCAGGTTGACCGCGACGTAGGCCTCCCACCACTCACGGTGGAACTCCGGCTGCACGATCACGTCGTGGTACAGCGGCCACAGCGTCGCGTTCGAGAAGCCCTCGTAGTACAGCTCGACGTCCTCGCGGGACAGCCGCACGGGCACCAGCCG